>Ga0208830_1000198_pt1 | contig 33593 bp, 22 predicted proteins | sample DeeseametaMP2634_FD_184169 | JGI IMG/M metagenome (GOLD analysis project Ga0208830, IMG submission 184169) | Marine microbial communities from the Deep Atlantic Ocean - MP2634 (SPAdes) | ecosystem: Environmental > Aquatic > Marine > Oceanic | place: Northeast of Antigua and Barbuda, North... | reverse complement strand
CGATACCAGCCAGGCCGGAACCCAGCCTGACTCCGGACAGCCCCTGCAGCCACCTGTAGAGAAGCCCGTTATTCATATTGTTTCGCCACCGTCAGATAAAACGCCTTCAACTCAAGGCCAGACGCCTTAAGCGTCGTCATGTTAAGCGCAGGACGTACCGTTGATTCCACGGATAAGCCGCCAGCGACCCCATCCCGGACGTCGCCTTCAAAGGGAGAAAACACCATAACCCTATGTTCCCGCCCATAGCTGATTACCTGCTGAAGCTCCTCTCGATTGAGAGGCTGCGTAATAAACATTGCCGCCGGTGCTCGCGGCGCGTCACTCAGTGAACTGAGCGCCAGTGTGTTCAGCTGGACCGGAAGTTTTTTCACTTCCGGCAGCGCCTGCTCCAGCTCGGGAAGGTAGCGGGCGGCGGTGAGTTCGTCGCTCGCATACAGAAGAGCAACCTCCACCCGTCCCGCATCATTGAGCTTTTCGCTCAGAGCCAGGTCTGCGGACAGGAAGGTCCGGAAAAGCTTTAACCCGACGTGAATGCGACGCTCGCTGAAGGTATCGGCATTAAGGCTGACGGAGAGGCAGGCACAGAGCAACAACGGCAGCAGAAGCCACCAGCGTCTGTTATTGCTACGCCCGATGCCCACTCTCACAGGTCAGCCACTCAGAACCGGTATTCCAGCGCACCATGGACGCTGCGCCCACCATGGGACAGTCCATCCGGGTACTGCGCGGGTGCAGGCGCACTCTGGTAGTACCTGTCGGCGAGATTCCGCGCTGCCAGGGTCAACAGCAATCCATCAACATCCCAGAGTCGATCAACCTCCAACGCATATCCGAACAGCGTGTACGCAGCAAAAACATCTCTGTGACCCGGCGGCGACTCCCAACCCTCCTGGGCACCGGTATATGTCAGGGTCAGACTGTGGCTCACCCGGTCAGTGGCATTCCATGTCATCGCCGCGTTTGCCAGCAGCTCAACCGAGCCAAGCAACTTTTTGTCATCGTCCAGGCGATCAAAGGCGCGCGCATAGCTGAGATTCGCCTGCCAGTGCCAATGCCGCCCCAGAACCTGTTGCCACTCCAGTTCAAGCCCCCGGGTATCGATGTTGCCGCGATTACGCCAGACAGGCACCTCCCCCGGATTAAGATAAAACTCAATCAGATCGTCCACCTTGGTATAAAAAACCGTAGTGCGCAGAGTATGCCCCGGCGCCCGGTAGATATATGCTGCTTCGAACGAGCGCAGTTTTTCTTCCGTCAGGTCCTCACCACCAGCAAAACTCTGCTCCCCGGAATACCGTTCTTTCAGGGTCGGTGGACGAAAGGCCTCGGCGTACTGTGCTTTCACAATATGGTTATCGGCAACGCGCCATACCCCCGCCAGCCTTGGCGATAGCTTGGCTCCCCAGTCGTCATAGTCATCAAACCGCGCCCCCAGAGTGACCTGCAGGTCTTCCGTCGCCTGCCACTGATCCTGAATTGCGATGCTGGTCAGACTGCGCTCTGCCCCCTCAGTAACAAGACGACGATCTTCGGGTGCTTCCTGAGGCTCCCCTCCGGCGGGGGTCACATAGAAGAAGCTGTCATTGACGCGGCTCTGACTGATACTGATTTCAGAGTAAACCTGATGATTTTCTGTAGCATTCCAGTGACTGGTCAGACGTGCGCGCTGAGTCGTGTCGCTGTTGCCATCCTGACGAAACCCATCATTCTGAAGGGGTTGAGAAGCCCCCGGAGGGCGGACACCGGCAGGGATAGGGAGATAAGCAGCATCATCAAGCCTGGTCGCCTGATGGGAGACATCAAAAGCAAGCTCCAGATCCGGACTCAGGTACCATGCCTTCCCCAGACGGATACCACTTGCGGTCTCCTCTCTCAGTTCTGTTTCATAGGGCAAGGCGGCCAGATATCCGTATCCCGGCCCACGCTCTGTACTGGCGTAATACGTATCCAGCTCGTAGCCATTGCCGGCAAGGTGTAAAGACAGAATCTGACCAGCTTCGTGGTCATATACCTTGCCCGGCGAGTATCCATTGCCACGGCGTGCAAAGTTGTCTTCCTGTGTTTCCAGCCCGCTGTTGCCCTGATCCCACGCAGTCACTGCGACATTAAGCGAGATACCCGGGCGGACGTCTCCTGAGAAGTAGGCACCGCCCTGGCGTAACCCCGGATCTCCTGCTTTGACCGCGACGGCCTTATCCTGGCGTGTGATAACATTTACGACACCAGAAAAAGCAAACTCGCCATACAATGCCGCACCGGGTCCGCGGATAATTTCGACGCGCTCTATCTGCTCCAGGGGCAATCGCATCAGCCAGTCGGCAGAGGCATCAGTAGCGCGGTTAACGACCATACCGTCCAGCAGGAACTTGAGGTTACTTGAACTCAACGTCGCCCCCACACCACGAACAATCGTCCGGTAATCTCCAGCGTTGTTTTCGGGCAGGTAGAAGCCACTGACAAACGACAGCGCATCGGCCAGATTGCTGAAACCCTGTGCCGCCAGATCGCGTGCATAAAGCACCGTCATCATGCCGGGAACATAATCCGTGTTCATACGTGTCTGCGTTGCCAGTTCAGTTTCTTCTTCGAGCAATGCCATCAAAGCAGCCAGCTCTTCGTCGTCGGTTCCTTCCGCCCATGTAAACGGGGCACACGCTCCTGCACAGAGCACCCCTCCCAAAATCGTCTGACGGACAGCATGAAGGTACCGCTGCGACATATAACCAACCTCCGGATCATTCAATATTCAGGAGGCGAAGAGTAACTGCATTCGTCTCCCCTGACCATGCTACAGGGCCGCTACCGAGGCCCGGTTCCGTCCCGTTTTCTTTGCCTGATAAAGTGCGCGGTCCGCTGCCGTGACAAGGCTTCCGGCGTGACCATCTGCATCCGGTACGACAGAAGCAACCCCCGCGCTGATGGTGACCCTGTCTGCAACCGGAGATGCTTCGTGAGGTAAGGCATACCGATAGAGCGCGGTACACATTTCGGTTGCCAACCGCTCTGCGTGAACCTTTTCTGTACCTGGCAGAATCACAGCGAATTCTTCACCCCCATAACGGGCCAGACAATCCCCTGGCCGCCGGATAACCCCTTGCAGGACACCTGCAACCACCCGCAGACACTCATCTCCCCGGACGTGCCCGTAGTGATCGTTATAGGCTTTGAAGTGGTCAACATCGATCATGATCAGCGACATTTCATCCGCGTGACGGCGCGCCCTGAACCACTCGAGCTCAAGCATATGTTCGAATGTCCGTCGGTTACCGCAACCTGTCAGTTCATCCAGACACGCAAGATTCTGCAGTTCATCCAATCTTTTCTTATGGGCAAGGTGAGTCCTGATGCGGGCCTTCAGTACCGGAAGCGAAAACGGCTTCTGTACATAATCAATCGCCCCAAGTGCCAACCCCAGCTCAATGTCTGGCTCCTGGCCCCGGGCCGACAGAAACACAACCGGAACATCGGCAAGAGCTTTGTCTTTTTTAAGCTGGCGACAGACTTCATAGCCATCCATCCCCGGCATCATAATATCAAGCAATATCAGATCCGGACTGTCGTTCTGAGCAAGCGCCAGCCCCTCACGCCCCGACAGAGCCACGCGGATCTGCAGATCTTCATTACCAAGCCCATCAATCAGAAAGTCGAGATTTGCGGGAACGTCATCGATCACGAGTAGTGACGGCTGTTTTGCCCTTGCGCTGGAAAAGTTCATATAAGGCCTGCCCTCTGGATGTCTGCAACAGATGACTGCACATTACGGGCCACCCGAAAAACCTCATATAAAACATATAGATACAAACTCGATCGAATAGATTTACTTATAGATTAGCCATATTCGCTTATAGACGCTTATACTTATCGCTCCTTCTGAACCGGATGCCTCATGACTGCTTCACCACTGATCCTGATCGTCGACGATCAGCCACAGAACCTCGATGTGCTGGTCAGTTTCCTGAGCGACAGTGGCCTTCGCCTGGCAGTTGCAACCGATGGAGAGTCGGCGTTACGAATCGCTCGAGACTCCCTCCCCGACCTGATTTTGCTCGATATCATGATGCCCCGGCTCAGCGGGCATGAGGTGTGCGAGCGTCTGAAAGACTCGGCGACAACCCGCGATATCCCTGTCATATTTATGAGTGCCCTGTCCGACACCCGCGATAAATTACGCAGTTTTAATTCCGGTGCTGTCGATTACCTGATTAAACCTCTGCAACGGGAAGAAGTGCTGGCACGGATCAACACGCATCTGACTATCGCAAAACAGCGACAGGAGCTGCTGGAAAAAAATGCCGAGCTGCGCCAGCTTAACGACGCCCTGAGTGAACAGATCAACCAGCGGGAAAAAGCAGAAAATGCGCTCCAGCTGGCTGACCAGACTCTGACGGCACTGACCCGTAAAGAAGCTCAGCAATGGGGCATTGACGCCTTTATCGGTCAGAGCCAGGCGATCATGACCCTGCTCGAGGAAGTACGGAGCCTGCAACAGGCAGGACACACCAATGTTCTTGTACTCGGCGAGAGTGGCACAGGTAAAGAACTGGTGTCGCGAGCCATCCATTATGGCAGCCAGCGCAGTAGCAAGCCCTTTATCGCCGTGAACTGCTCAGCGATTCCCGCTGATCTGGCGGATGCCGAATTTTTCGGACACACGAAAGGCGCATACACAGGTGCGGTGAGTGATCGCCGCGGATTTTTTGAGCAAGCGGACGGCGGCACCCTGTTTCTCGATGAAATCGGCGATATGCCCCTCTCGCTTCAGGCGAAGTTACTGAGGGTGCTTGAAGATGGCGTCGTCACTCCTGTGGGGGGGCGTCAGCCACGCCAGGTCAATGTCCGGGTCGTCGCGGCCACCAATGTCGCAATGCAGGAGAGAATACAGGCAAAAGAGTTCCGCCAGGACCTCTATTTCCGGCTGGCCGGCTACACGGTCTTTCTGCCGCCTCTCCGTGAGCGCGCCTCAGATATCCCTTTGCTGGCGCGCCACTTTCTGGATCTGCTGAGCCGCCAGATGGGGCGGGAGCAACCTGTTATCTCGGACCCTGCTCTGGCGGCACTCGGCCGCTATCACTTTCCCGGCAACGTACGCGAACTGAAAAACATGGCGGAGTACGCGCTGATCGCCAGCCGTGGAAAAACGATCACAGAAGCGCACCTTCACTTTCTGGAGCCGGTGACTCCGCCAGAATCTACCGTGGTTCTCTCTGCTGCCGACGCCCGCTCACAAACGATCGTGCCCGCCCAGACTCAGGCCTCCAGCGATGAAGAGGCTCTGGTTGAGTACGCCCGAGAGCAAGGCCGGATTGATAATGCTCAGGCGCAGGCCCTGCTCAACGTTGATCACGGGCGCGCATCCTACCTGCTGAAAAAGCTTCACAAAGAAGGCGTCCTGGCAAAGCAGGGAGAACGGCGCTGGAGCTACTACACCATCCTATAAGCGTCCTCGCTTATAGAGCCCGTATCTATAAGCGAGATTACGCTCCCACTCCAATCAGAATCACATAACAGATTGATAAATAAAGACTTTTAATTCTGGCGCGGTTTTCGCTGAGGGAGTTCTGTCTTTTATCAATGGGTTGAACCATGCATTTCAGAACATCCCTTCTGCTCACCGGGCTGACGGCCTGCCTGGTAGCAAACAGCAGTATCGCCGCAGACGGACGCAGCGATTACGACCTGGACGACAATGGACTGATTGAAATTAACGACCTCGCCGACCTGAACGAGATCCGTAACCATCTCGATGGCTCAGGGCTCTATGGTTCAGGCGCAGGCTGTCCGGACAGTGGGTGTACCGGCTTCGAGCTGACCACAGACCTGGATTTCGATACCAATGGTGATGGTGTCATGGACGCCAGTGATGACTATTGGAACGACGGGGCCGGCTGGGAACCGATTGGTTCTTCAAGTGGCAGTTTTCAGGCGGACTTTCATGGCAACGGCCACCTTATCCGTAACCTCTACATTGACCGCCCGAACGATGACTACATCGGGCTGTTCGGCTCAATCCAGAACGCAAGCATTCAGTCTGTCGGTCTCACCGGTACTCTGACGTACATCCACGGTGACGACTTCACCGGAACATTGGCAGGCCGGACGAACAGCAACACGACAATGACAGCAGTATTCGCGTTGGGCGACGTCGAAGCAGACAACTACGCGGGCGGCCTCGTTGGTTACCTGCACAATACCACGGTCACCAACAGCTTCACTTCCAGCCGCGTCGACTCTACTGGCATATCAGTCGGTGGCTTTGCAGGCCTGGTCACCAACGGTTCGATCACAGCCTCCTACTCTACAGGCAGCGTCTCTGGCGCTGGCAACGTTGGTGGTTTCGCAGGAGACGCTGGCTCTAACGACATCACTGCCGTTCACTGGGCAACAGACAGCAGCGGCCAGAGTGAAAGCGATGATAGCTCTGCCGACAACAACTATCAGGGAGCCACACTCGCGCAACTGCAGTGCCCTGTGGCCGGTGACGACGAAGCATGCTCTGGCATCAAACTTTATGCTGGCTGGGGGGATATGCTCGATGGCGACGACGATCCCTACTGGAACTTCGGTACCAGTGAGGAACTCCCGGGCCTGACATTAAACGGGGTGGTATACCGCGACTCTGATAACGACAGGGTGCTGGATCATGAAGATGCCTTTCCGTATGAGTCTGCCGCGTCTGAAGACGCAGACAACGATGGCTACCCCGATCGCTGGACACTCGGCTGCGATAGCGAGTGTCGCGCTGCCAGCGGCCTTGTTCTGGATAACCTGCCGGATCACCGGGCAGCCTGGCAGGACGAAGACCTGGATGGTCTGCCAGAATCCTGGGCGGAGGATTGCGACAGTGATTGCCAGACTGCATCGGGCCTGACCCTGGACACGTTTCCGGATGACTATGACAACGACGGCCTGGATACCGCCACGGATACCGACGACAATGGCGACGGAATCGCCGATGTAGACGCCGATTCAGATGGCCTGATCGATATCACCAGTCTTTCACAACTGAACGCTATGCGCTTCAGTCTGGATGGTGCACAACAAATCTTAACGGACGGCGCCGATGGCGACGCCAGCGGCTGCCCCGCGACCGTTATCAACGGCGCTCTTCAGGCGCTCTGCTCCGGTTACGAACTGACCACCGATCTGGACTTCGATGAAAACACCAACGGCGACCTGTCTGATGACAGTTTCTGGAACGCCGGAACGGGCTGGGTCCCCATCGGGGATTCCACCAGCCCATTCACTGCAACCTTCAATGGTCGCGGCCACCAGATCCGGAACCTGTACACCGCTCAGGACAGCTACACAGGCCTGTTTGGCTTCACCAGCGACGCCGAACTTAAACACCTGGCACTCACTGGTCCGCTGACACGCAGCGCAGGTCTTTATTACATCGGAATCCTGGTCGGATATGCATCTGACACGCAGATCACTGGCATCTATACCGCGGGGGAGACTGCGGCGGACTACTACTATGCTGGCGGTATTGCCGGAGCTCTGATGGTGCATTCGTCCCTAAGCAACAGTTACTCAACAACCAGGGTGATTGCGTCCAGCGGCTCAGGCGGCATTACTGGCCGGATCGACAATGCCAGTATTCACACCTCGTTGAGTACGGGCTACAACAGCGGCGCCGTGCGCTCGGGTGGCCTTGCCGGCAATAATGACGACAGCACCTTCAGCAGGAGCTACTGGGCAACCGATACAACCCAACAGGACGACAGCACAGAAACTCCGACAGATGAGGAAGTCTTCGGAACCCTTCTCGTGACCCTGCAGTGCCCGACAACTGCAGATGACGTGAATTGCTCATCGACCACTCTTTTTTCAGGCTGGTCAGAAGAAATCCATACGACAACCGCTGGGGCAACCCTTCCCTACTGGGACTTCGGCACGACGGATCAACTGCCAGGCCTCATGCTTAACGGCGTCCTCTACCGGGACAGTGATGGCGACGGCTACCTCGATGAAAACGACGCCTTCGTTAATGCCTATGCTGCCGCACTGGATTCCGACGGTGATGGCTACCCCGATCAGTGGAACAGCAGCTGTGATACCGAATGCATCGAGGCATCTGGTCTGCAACTCGATGTATTTCCGGAAGACGACGAGGTCTGGCAGGACAGCGATCTCGATGGGCTTCCGGACACCTGGGCCGATGACTGCGACAGCGACTGTCAGGCGCTTTCTGGCTACACACTCGACAGCTTCCCGGACGATCACGACAACGACGGTCTGAGCACCGCTGAAGACACTGATGATAATGGTGATGGCATCATCGATGCGGATGCCGACTCAGACGGCCTGATTGATATCGAAACACTCGACGAACTGAACGCTATCCGCTTCCGGCTGAACGGGGTCTCACAGGTGCTCAGTGACGGTGGCAGTGAAGACAGCAGCGGCTGCCCGGCGACCATAATCGACGGTGTCATGACACTCCGATGCAGCGGTTATGAACTTCTGAACGATCTGGACTTCGATACCAACCAGGACGGTGACCTGTCAGACGAAAGCTACTACAACGCCGGCGCTGGCTGGCTACCACTGGGGAATGATACAGAATCCTTCACGGCAGAATTTAACGGTAACCATTTCGCGATTCACAACCTGTTTGTGAACGAAACGGAAGAAGAAGCCGGTCTCTTCGGCAAGACTGAGCTGGCGTATATCCACAATGTGACCCTCACGGGTGACCTGACCTCCGTCTTCGGCGACAACGAAACTGGTCTGCTGATCGGTGAAGATTTCGGTTCCCGTATTCACAGGGTATTTGTTTCTGGCAAGGTCTCGGGAGAATTCAGTTGTGGGGGGTTGCTGGGCTATGCCATAGGATCAGAGATCAGCGAAAGTGGCGCCTCCGTGACCATCAACTGTGATGGCACTGCGGGCGGCCTGGCTGCAGAACTCGACTACTCCAGTGTATCGGCGAGCTTCGCTACCGGATCGGTCACTGGTGACTACATGGTGGGAGGCCTTGTGGGGGTACTCTACCGGGCCAACATCAGCGCCAGCTACTCGTCCGCTGTGACTTACGGCGGCTATGCAACCGCGGGTCTGATTGGTTATTCAAGCGATTCAGTCATCTCCGGGAATTTCGCCACTGGCTACGTTGATTATCAGGATTCTGATTATGGCGGGCTGATCGGACAGGCAGATGATACCGAAATATCTGACAGCTACTGGGCGACTGACTCGACCGGCCAGACGGAAAGCGATGACAGCAACAGCGTTGACGGCTACGTTGGCGCCCTGCTCGAAGAACTCCAATGCCCGGAAAGCGCCAATAACAGCTCCTGCTCTATTGAACATACCCTGTTCAGCAACTGGGCGGACTTCATTGATGAAGATAATGACGCCTACTGGGATTTCGGCGACACCGACCAGCTTCCGGGGCTACGCATCAACCAGTCCATCTACCGCGACAGTGATGGCGATGGCTCATTAGATGGCAGCGACGCGTTCCCTCTGAATGCGGCCGCCTCTCTGGACAGCGACGACGACGGGTATCCGGACCAGTGGAACCCCTACTGCGATAGCGACTGTGTCAGTCTGTCGGGGCTCTCTTTTGATGCTCTCCCTGATCATCCGGCCGCCTGGCAGGACGACGACTTCGATGGTCTCCCTGACAGCTGGCACCCGGAATGCGATGTTGCATGCCAGGAAACCTCGGGACTGACCCTTGATCTGTTTCTGAATGACATGGACAACGATGGCCTGACCGACGCTGAAGACCCGGATGACAACGGCGACAGCATTGCTGACGCGGACGGCGACTCTGACGGACTGATCGATATCGCTACCCTGGAAGAACTATATGCAATCCGCCATGACCTGTCCGGTGTGGGACAGGTTCTGGACGAAAATGGCGTCAGTGACAGCAGTGGCTGCCCATTTATTCTCTCTGCAGGCACCTATGTGCAGTCCTGCAGTGGTTATGAGCTGGTTACCGATCTTGATTTTGATACCGATGGTGATGGAGACCTGTCGGATGAAGCTTTCTGGAATGACGGAGAAGGCTGGCAACCACTGGGCAGCCGCAGCAATGATGCACTGACGGCAGTGTTTGATGGCAAGTACTACGAAATCCGCAATCTCTACATCAATCGTCCGGATACCGATTACATCGGCCTGTTCGGGTTTGTTTATGGTGGCGAGATCCGCTCAGTCGGCATTACTGGCGACCTGGCATCCGTGACCGGCGACGACTATGCAGGCATGCTCGTCGGGGCGTCTTACTACAGTACGTTTTCTGAGCTGTGGAGCACCGGTAACGTTATTGCTGGTGACGACTATGCAGGCGGCCTGATTGGCCTACTGGAGTTCTCGACGCTCAATGCCGCCTATGCAACGGGCGATGTCAGCGGTGATGCAAACGTCGGCGGACTCATCGGCCGTATTTATGACACGCTGGTCAGCAATACCTTTGCAACAGGGACGGTGTCCGGCCGATACCAGGTTGGTGGTTTGATCGGACGATCGACCAGCACGCAGGATAGTTATTATATCGTCAGTAACAGCTACGCAACGGGCGACACCTCCGGTGGCGACGCCACGGCGGGGCTCATCGGCTACAACTACGCAACCACGCAGTACAGCTACTGGGCAACGGACAGTACAGGCTCGACCGATGGAAACAGTACCTCAGAATATGATGTGGGTTTCTTCGGTGTCAGTGAGGAAGAGCTTCGCTGTCCGACCTCTGCTGATGACATCCAGTGTATCGAAGGGACCTTGTATGCAGGCTGGGGAAGTGCCCTTGATGCCACAGGCGACAGCTATTGGGAGTTCGGAACATCATCAGCGTTGCCGGGCCTGAAGCTGGGTAATGTATTCCATGGCGACAGTGATGGCGACGGCACCTATGACCAATACGACGACTATCCATACGACTATGACAATGACGGCTACACCGATGCCGATGAAACGGCCGCGGGCAGTGACCCGTACGATGCAGATGATCTACCGGCGGATGATGACGGTGACGGCATCAGCAACGCCACCGACCCCTACCCGAACGACGTTGATAACGACGGTGTCGACGATTCTGAAGACAGTGATAACACCAATGACAACGGTGCTCCGGAAATCCTGAGCGTAGGCGCAGAATTGTCTGTCTCAGCCGATCTCAATGATGCAACCCAGGTTGCCCTTGACTACCTGAGCCTGCTTGCCGAGGTATCTGCCTTTGATGCTGTCGATGCTTCGGGCGCCCTGACCTATCAGTGCTACCTGAACGGTGAAGCGGTCGAGATCACTGAAACGGGTCAACTGCTGCTGCCCACCGGACGTCAGATTCTGGAGTGGACTGCCACCGACCTCAGTGGCAACCAAAGCGACGCCGTTGAACAAGCAGTTAACGTCTATCCGGAAGTGCGTTTCGCCACGACAGATATTCTGACGGCCGAAGGCGCAACAACCGAGGTCGTTATCGAACTGAGTGGTGAATCCCCTGTTTATCCAGTTGTAGTAGAACTGGCGGTCGACAGTGATAACTCCACACTGACAGATGCCGACCTGGACGGCATCTCGCTCGACGAGGCAGTCACAGTAACCATTGAGGCCGGTACGGAGCTGCCTCTCAATACCCGAGGCTATCTGCCACTGTCGATTCTTCATGATGATATTGAAGAAGGCGATGAAGTACTGATCGTTGAAATCATGTCGGTGGATATGGAAGACGACGACACGGAAGCCTGGTTTGTGTTGGCAGAGGGCGCCTCCCGACTCAACCTGACGGTCACTGGCGTCAATATTGCCCCCCAGATCGCTCTGAGCATGAGCCAGAACGGTGAAGTCACCGACACCCTGACCGTAGCCAGCGGCTCGGTCACACTGTCAGTCGACATCACGGATGCCAATGTTGATGACGAACACACTCTGAGCTGGGAGCTGAATGGCCTTTACAGCGCTTCATCGGATGCCACCCAATTCAGTTTCCCCTCCAGCGATCTGGTGGCAGGAAGCTATCTGGTGACGGTAACAGTAACCGACAACGGCCGCCCCTCTCTGAGCACGTCGGCATCACTGCAAGTAACCGTTGTCGCCGATGAATCCAGCGACGGCGCAGGAGGCGCAGGCAGCCATCACCTACTGTGGCTGATTCTGATGCTGGGACTGATCCCAACCCGTCGTCGCCGCTGACAACTTTCTCCCTCTTTGCCTGTCGCTTCCTCTTCGGACGACAGGCCTTTTTATTGATCACCTGTAAAAACGCCAATAAACAACAAGAGAGCACAATGATGAAGTATCTGATGTTAGTACCGGCTGCATTCAGCCTGTGTGCCTGTATGGGCGACTCTCAGTCCAGCAGCAGTGAGCAAGAAACCACAAATACCTCCGGGACCAGCGGAGAAAGCTATCGTCTGAGTCTGGACGTCAGCGGCCTGAGCTCTGGCGGGCTCATCGTTGAAAATCACCTCGGGGATACCCTGAACATCGACAGTAACGGCACCTACACCTTCGCGACAGAGGTGAGCGCAGGCACTGCGTACCTCGTCAGCATTGCGGAGCAGCCAGATAACACCAGCCTGAACTGCGGCATTCTGGACGGTACTGGCACCATGCCCGACAGCGCCGTCAGCAACATCCGTGTCCTCTGCACTCAGGGAAATTACAACCTGGTCGATACGATGCAGGAGTCCTGCTACGCCAGCAATGGCACCGAAACCAGCTGCGCGGGCACAGGTTATGATGCTGACTACACATCAAACACTGCCAGCTACACCCTCAGTCACGATGGCGCAGTGGTCTACGACAACGTCACCGGCCTGAGCTGGACTCAGACAAACGATATCAATGGTGACGGCCAGATCCGGGCCAACGACAAACTCTCCCAGCCGGATGCCGCCAGTTATTGCTCAGCGCTGACAACCCACGGACTCAACTGGCGCTTGCCCAGCGTGAAAGAAGCCTACTCATTAATCGACTTCCGCGGTGGTGATCCGAGCAATTACAGTGGCAGTGATACCTCGTCCCTCACGCCATTTATTGACGACGCCGTGTTCGACGTCGGTTTCGGAGATACCAGCAGCGGTGAACGTATCATTGACGGTCAGATGGCAACGTCAACGCTCTACGCCTCCCCTGAAGGCACCATTTCTGGTGCCGGAACTATGTTTGGCGTTAACTTTATCGACGGACGCATCAAGGGCTACCCTTATGACTACCCGGTCTCTGACCCCAAGACCTTCTATGTTTACTGTGTCAGTGGCAACGAGGCCTACGGAACAAACGACTTTCTCGATAACAGCAACGGCACCCTGCTCGATATGGCCACCGGCCTGACCTGGCAACAGGGAGATACAACAGGCCTCGATTTTGAAGACGCCGTCAGCTACTGCGAAGACCTGACACTGGCGAGTTTCAGCGACTGGCGCCTGCCGGATGCCAAAGAGCTCCAGAGTATCATTGATTACAGCCGCGCTCCTGACTACACCAGCAGCGCAGCTACCGATACCCTCTTCACCAACACATCAATGAGCAACGAAGCGGGCGAAACAGACTGGCACTTTTACTGGGCGTCCACGACACACGCAAAATCCAGTGGCGCTGGCGACGCCGGCGTCTATTTTGCGCTGGGGCGTGCACTGGGTTACTACGATCAGGGCTCAGGCCTGGAGATGGTGGATGTTCATGGGGCTGGGGCACAACGCAGCAATAACAAAGCCGGTCACGATGGCGATACATCTGTTGCTAATCTTGGCTATGGCAGTTTCAGATATAAGGGGCCGCAAGGAGATATTTCGAGGTTCGAAAACGCGGTTCGTTGTGTCAGAGACACCGGAGAATACTAGAGGGGAAAAACAAAGGCTGCATTGAATACAATGCAGCCTTTGGAACGATCAGAAGCGGTAGTGAGAGAACGCTTTGTTCGCTTCGGCCATACGGTGAACGTCTTCACGTTTCTTAACCGCAGCGCCTTTACCTTCACAGGCTTCCATCATTTCGTTCGCCAGACGCTGAGCCATGGATTTTTCACCACGACCACGAGCTGCGTCTACCAGCCAACGCATAGCAAGAGCGCTACGACGGGCAGGACGAACTTCTACAGGCACCTGGTAAGTCGCACCACCAACACGGCGGCTCTTAACTTCTACCATTGGCTGGATAGCTTCCAGCGCCTGCTCAAACATTTCCAGTGGATCGTTGCCGCTCTTAGAAGCAACAGTATCCAGTGCACCGTATACGATTTTTTCCGCAACGGATTTCTTACCACTCACCATTACATGGTTCATGAATTTTGCCAGAGTTACGTTTCCGAACTTAGGATCTGGCAGAACTTCGCGTTTCGCGGCGACGCGTCTTCTTGGCATGATAAGCCCTCTTAGGTCTTCAGGTCAGCCTGCGCACTTAACGTTATCGAAAAATGGCACAGCCTTACTCTTATCCAATGTCTTAAAGGTATTAACCCTTAGGACGCTTAGCACCGTACTTAGAACGGGCCTGTTTACGGTTCGCAACGCCGGAAGTATCCAGAGTACCGCGAACTGTGTGATAACGAACACCTGGCAAGTCCTTCACACGACCACCACGGATCAGAACAACACTGTGTTCCTGAAGGTTGTGACCTTCACCGCCGATGTAAGAAGTAACTTCGAAACCATTCGTCAGGCGTACACGGCATACTTTACGCAGTGCCGAGTTAGGCTTTTTCGGGGTAGTTGTGTACACACGAGTACAAACACCACGACGCTGAGGACATGCCTGCAGAGCAGGTACGTCGCTCTTGGCGACCTTACGCTTACGAGGCTTACGAACCAGCTGATTGATTGTAGCCATTAAGCAAACTCCAGTTATTACATTTCACGTGTGCGGACCTCCGCACACAATAAAAGGGGCCGGAAGGATACTCCCACCAGCCCCACAGGTCAATATAGAGACCCTCTCAAATTCAGGTCAGCCAGCAATTTCTTTGACAGCGTTCCGCAACGCCTGCTTTAAACGCCCAGAGAACTGTTGGCGACTGCGGAACAGAAACCACCTCGGCTCACTTCCTTCACCTTCTTTTAAAGGCGCCGAGTCGAGTATCAACAACATGGTCAGGATAGGCACAGTCAGCACAGGGATGATCGCGAGTCCGAGCAGGAAAGGATTCCGACCTGTATCCCGCCAGCGCTTGATACTCAGGAATACAAAGCTCGCGAGGATCACAATGGCAATGCTCAGGAAGGCAGTATTAGCCCATGCTGTGTTTTGGAATAATGTCATCGCATACAGAAGCGCCGGATAGACAACCACCAGCGTCAGAAAGTAATTACCCGCCGTTGTGCGCCCCAGCGGGCTGCAGAAATGCCGGAAAACAGCCACTGATGCCAGAGACCAACGCCGGCTTCGTCTGACGGCATCCCTGTCGTAGGACGCAAGCAGCTCTTCAGTCTGCATCAGTAATTCTCGGGAAGATGTACTGATATCCTGTAATGAAGTTATTTCCAGATCCTGCTTAAGTTCTGCGCAGATTAAGCGCACGACGTCAGGTTCCGGATAGCGGCCCAGAATTATGGCATTGAGCGCTTGCAGATAGCTGTGGTTCAGTGCCGCCCTGAACTCAATTCGTGCTGCCAGTGACAGCGATTCTGCATCACTGAACAGCCTTTGCCATGCAGCGACATCTGAACGCCAGCCTTTGCTTGCGAATAATGCCTGCATGCGATCAATAAAGGGGGCGGCGTTCCAGTCCTTTTCTGCCTCGGGGATTTCCCCCTCTCCCTGCAATATCTGAGGTTCTGGGGGCTCTTGTGCTTCTGAGTGAGGGACGATCGGTTCTTCCGTGTGCTCAGCCTGCTGTTGATTCAGTGGCTCGTGCACAGGAGTGACGATAGTAGTATGCGGTGGAAGGCCCGTTGAGGCTGGGGTACTTTCTACACCTGACTCTTCAATATGCTCGTTGGGAGGCATTTTGAAAGGAGCTTTCGAAGGCTGAAAATCCCGGGCCAGTTCGCAGGCCTGCTCATACGCCTCCCGGATACGCATAAACATATCCGGGTCGTCTTCCGGGCCATGCTCTTTCAAAAGTCCTCTGTACGCCTTTTTGATAGCTCGCTGATCACCGGTTGGCTCTATACCAAGGAGTTGCCAACAGCTCACGGGGCCATTCACAGGACGGTCTCAAACTTATTGAGAAATGCGTCGAACTCACGAGCAGCTTTTTCGGCGACACGGGCATCCTGAGTTGCAAGCGCCTGCTCGAACAACTGAATCTCATCACCAATCGTCTTTCTGACCTGCCCCAGGTGTTCGATAAACAAACGCTCTCCCCGGGCCATCAATGCCTTATTAGCGGCCTGTTCAGCCGGAGGAATCTTTAACTCACTCAGCCGCGCTAATGCCTCGATAATCTGGTCTTCATTCAGGCGATTCTCAGAGTTCTGAATGACGACCGTTTCAGTAACGCCGGTGGATAGTACCTTCGCGTTGACCTCGAGCAGCCCGTTAATATCGTAGGTAAAACGGACTTCAACCTGTTCCTCCCCTGCACGAGCTTTGGGTACCGACACTGACAATTCACCGAGCTTTATGTTCTGTTGCGCCAGTCGGTGTTCACCCTGATACACAGTAAAGTGAATCGTGTCCTGGTAATCGCGCAGGGTGACATAATGTGACGCTCTGCTGACGGGGATCGTGGTATTACGCTGAATGATAATGCTGTGAACATCATCAAGGTAACCGCCCTGCCCGTCCTCATTTGAGCAGCCGACTCCAAGCGAAAATGGCATCACATCCGTCAGAACGACATCACCGAGCGCCTTGTTCTTTTGTTTCAGTGCTGCCTGAATCGCTGCACCCATGGCAACCACATGGTCAGGGTTAATATGGCACGCCGGAAAGCGACGCAGAATGCGGGTCATTAACTGCTGCACCTGGGGCATACGCGTCGCACCGCCCACCATGAACACATGGCTGATATCCGAGTGCGTGAGGCTGGCGTCCCGTAAGGCACGTTCAACGGGTAGCGTCAGACGCTTGAGAAGACTTCCCCATACGCTGGCCAACTCAGCCTGAGTCACCTGTCCCGTGTATTCCCGCTCATTCACAGTGAAAACAAACTCTGCAGATTCCTTCTCGGACAGCACGGCTTTCACCCCGTCAACCTGACGATACATTCGCCCACGTTCCTGTAGCGAAAGTACCTGCCAGGAGAGGGCATTCTGCTGCAGGATGTGTTCAACCAGCGCCTGAGTAAAATCTTCACCCCCCAGCTCGCTGTCGCCAGCACTCGCCTGCACCTCAAGCAGGTCGTCGAATTTCTCCATAACGGAGACATCGAACGTGCCGCCACCAAGATCGACAACAATAAAGTTCATCTCATCGCTTTCTTCCCGCACACCATAGGCAATGGCCGCAGCGGTCGGCTCGTTAATCAGACGTTCAACTTTAAGGCCGGCAAGCTTTGCTGCCACCCGGGTGGCATTACGCTGGTTGTCATTGAAATACGCAGGAACAGAGATGATCGCCTCGGTGACGGGTTCTCCGAGAAAACGCTCGGCATCAGCTTTCAGTTGCCTTAACACCAGAGCAGAGAGCTCTTCAGGGGTGAATTCTTTTCCATTAAGAGTGACGGTCGAAGAGGTACCCATTAAGCGTTTAAAGCGAGCCGTTGTCGCTGATGGATGACTGACAAGTCGTTCCTTTGCTGTACGCCCAACCAATACCGTCTGATCATTGGTCACACTGACAACCGACGGCGTGAGAAACTCTCCTAATCCATTAGGTATCAGACTGACATCGTCACCGTGCCATACCGCAGCCAGGCTGTTGGTTGTTCCAAGATCTATCCCGATAAACGCCATATTCTTCCCTGATCATCCTAAGCATTGATTATGAGCACCAGTATAAACAGCCTGAATCGACGATACACCTGATACAAAACACCCCGGCGAAGCCAGGGTGTTGAAATTACCAATATATAAGTCCGAGAAAAAGACGCTATCAAACCGTCAGATCACTCTCTTGATACGGCACTGCCTGAAATTGGAATACCCGACGGGGCTCATCTGCAAAACGTTCATACGCCAGTGCAAAAAACAGATGTCTCCACCACGGCAATATCGTCCCTGATTCCAGCTCACCAAGCGCTCATGCTGGAAAGGCGCCCTGATCAACTCACCCATTATTTCAACACCATTCTCGGGCGTCAGAGACATACCCTCGTCCCAAAACATTATTGGTTATTCAGTCCAGAATTTCCGCTGCTCCTGAGCCCAGGGTTCTGTAGCACAAAGCTCGCAGTCTTCCCCAAAGAACAATGGCTTGGCACCCTGATCTCCGCAACCCCAGTAACGCATCCAGGCGATCATCGGGCCGCGCTCTTCGTAGGCTGAACCGCTACCATCGATAGGATACAGATGGTCTGCCTCATCATCATTCAGGGTCGCATAGAAGGTCTGGACCTGTGATGCTTCATAGTTGGGAGTGACATATTCTTCGGCATTAACAAAGCCATCACCGGTCGATGTAAACAGCAACAATGGTGCGTGCATATCGGTAAATGCAGTCTCGCCCCGTGGAGGCATGCCGTGAAGTGAGACCGTTGCCTTCACATCCGGGCGGTTTGCGGTATCAATCGCGGCACCACCACCCCAGGAGTAGCCAATAGTAAACTCGCGCTCAGTATCCAGCATACCCTGGAAAGCGCCTCCAACGCCGTTCTCAGATTCTATCCAGTCCAGGCCGTCATTCAGGCATGGGCGCTCGGCTTTAATATCGTTACACGCAACGACAACAAAACCATGGGACGCCACCATAGTAAGAAGATTTTCATACCACCCAGGTGTGGTGCTGATGCCGTTACCCCAGACTGCAATCGGGTGTTTAAATCCATTAGTGCCTAATGAATCACCCGGACGAAAAACCGTATAGTTCTGATCCGGGCCTTGTTTATTCACGCGAATCACATCACTGAAAGGGCCCATCTGATTGTAATCATCAACTGGGGGAAGTGTGGTGCAGTCCTGCCCCACCTGGGGGGCTGCCGGAGCTGTGACGGGCGGCTCATCGCCCCCGCCGCCAAAACACGCGGTCAGTCCAATGGAAAGTATCGCCGGAACCAGAGGGAGAAGTCTGTGAGTCATAACGCCACCATTTGTTGTAATTTTTGTCGACTTTCCAAAAAATCCTAACCTTTAGCAGGCAGGAGGGACCGTCAATTACGGACAATTAATGCAGGCGACACACGGATCGGATTTATATATTTACGAAAAAACGGGAGCCGAAGCTCACAGAGCCTGGCGTGTGCAATATCTTCGTGGTCGGGTGACCCTTGCCTTGATCCATAGGGAATCTGTACTTGGTATCAGGCTCCTAGCATTTTGGTCGCTTTATCATATGCAGATTTATTGATCCTAAAAATAATTCGTGGATCTTTGCCATCTTTTAATGAGAGAACATATGTTGAGCCGAGCATGGATATGCCTCCTGAATTAACCTGGAGGTCATTCAACGGAATTACGTAAGTACCCAAGCCAGAATAAAGGTGATGCGGACGTATCACCACCGTTTTTGAAGAGAGAAGTACACTGCAATAGTTCATCAAATACCAGCCGCTTCGGTCTCCCCTATGAACGCAAGCTCCTCTAACACCGGGAAGTTCAACGTAAGCTACCTTTGGCAACCCCCACCGACATCTGTATTCAGAATCTAATAGCCCAAGCCAAAAATCGGATTTTGCCTCTTCTTTAACTGAAAAAAAATATAAAGCTAAGAGGACTACCGAGCATAAAAGTAAAAGACCTAGAAACATCAACATAACATCTATTACCTACTAAGTTTCCACGTATACCCCAAGCCTATGGATGCTCCGAGCCTTGAGGTTCCATATCCACCCGTAACAAGAGGATATCCTGTACCGACTAGAACAGAAGCCTTCCATGACCGTCCACGTAAGCCTCAGCCCATGCAATTTCCGTTCAAATATTTTCCTCAGAACTCATAGCCTTAATTTCAGCAATTCTCTTTTTTGATTCTTCCTTTAGCATATTTCTAACATGTTCCAAAGCACAAACATTATTCGACCAGAAATCCTCCCAGTACTTGGGCCTCATTGGATGATAAACATACAACTCAAAAATTAAACTATTAAACTTGATCACATCACCATAAAAGAATGCGTTCACTGCACTTCCAAAAGTAGATTCTGCCGCATGCCTTAAACTTCGTTTAATCAAGCACAGATCAAACTCATCATCCAATAAATATAGATCATAAAAACCAAACCAGAATGAAGGTTCCACATACCTTAACTTATATACTGCGCGTTGCTCTTTCGATAACGATTCAAAATAAGCTTTAAACCCACTCAAATAGTCACTATACGGCCGATAACGCCAACCTCCAGACAAAAATACAAGCCTCGGATAAACGATCCAAGGCGGAAGGTTAAAACAACCCAGCTGGTTCTTCATTAGCAATCCAAAAGTTTGGAACTAAAAATGCAATTGACCATTCTCTTTCAGGATAGTCATTCCCTAAATATTTTTTTGTGACAGCGCTTCTCTAGTCAAGATCACTGCATAGTACAAAGGGATAAATGCCTGAAAAACCATAGCAAGGAAAAACTCTATAAATCCAATGTAACCAATGGATATGAGAAAGCAAATCATCGCGTACAGGCATGCAAAAACTAGTAATAACCGGTTTAGTTGCTGAGTACCGTTATACTTTCCCAACTGAATCATAGCGATAAGTACGAAGAGACAGCCCCCGACAAGCAGATAGACATAATCGAAATGAGTCACATCTACACGATCGTCCTGCCATACAAATGTCGTCATAAACACCACGACGTAAAAGGCATAGAAGAGGAATGAGCCAATTCCAATTCCGATTTTTTTCACAACATCCATCTAACTACTCCCCGATCATGCTTTCAAAAAAAACGGGAGCCGAAGCTCCCGTTTTTTATGGCTCCCCGCTTTCGCGGGGATGATACTAACGCATCACTTATCGCTGAACGCTTCGCTCAGTTTCGCTTCCATATCTTCAGCAGATACAGACAGCGTTTCTGGCATGGCTTTCATACGTTCGTTCTCGCGGTTCTGACGCTTACGCTTACGCTCAGCGTGGTAAGCCAGACCGGTACCCGCAGGAATCAGTCGACCCACAACCACGTTCTCTTTCAGGCCGCGCAGGGTATCCACTTTACCGGTAACCGCACCTTCGGTGAGTACACGGGTGGTCTCCTGGAACGATGCCGCAGAGATGAACGACTCTGTTGCCAGAGAAGCTTTGGTAATACCCAGCAGAACACGTTCGCCCTTCGCGACAACTTTGCTGCCAGCGTCGAGTTTTTCGTTCTCTGTCAGGAATGAGGTGTACTCAACCTGATCACCTGGGATGAAGTTACTGTCGCCGTTTTCGGTGATCAGTACCTTACGCAGCATCTGACGTACGATAACTTCGATGTGCTTATCATCGATGCCTACACCCTGCAGACGGTAAACTTCCTGAACCTCGTTGGTGATGTACATCGCCAGCTGGCCAACACCCTGCAGACGCAGGATATCGTGTGGGTTCAGAGGACCATCCGAGATTACCTCACCACGTTCAACGTTTTCACCTTCGAACACGTTGAGGTGACGCCACTTAGGAATCAGCTCTTCGTATGCATCAGAACCGTCGTTCGGCGTAATCACCAGACGCTTCTTACCTTTGGTCTCTTTACCGAAGCTCACGGTACCGGAGATTTCTGCAAGAATTGCAGGCTCTTTCGGCTTACGCGCTTCGAACAGGTCAGCAACCCGTGGCAGACCACCGGTAATGTCCTTGTTACCTGAAGTTTCCTGCGGAATACGTGCGATAACGTCACCGATGGTCACTTCTGCACCGTTCTCCTGAGAGACCAGAGCATTAGCAGGCAGCAGGTACTGTGCTGGTGCATTCGTGCCCGGCAGCAGTACATCATTACCCTTAGCATCAACCAGTTTCACCATCGGACGGATGTCCTTACCGGCGGCTGGACGATCTTTAGGATCAATAACTTCGATGCTGGACAGACCGGTCAGTTCGTCAGTCGTACGGTTGATGGTAATACCTTCTTCCATACCGACGAATTCGATCTTACCGGCCACTTCCGTCACGATTGGGTGCGTGTGTGGATCCCATGTAGCTACCTTCTGACCGGCTTCTACCTGTTCGCCATCCTTAACGCTGATAACCGCACCGTAAGGCAGCTTGTACAGCTCGCGCTCACGACCATGCTCGTCAGCCAGGGCAATCGCACCAGAACGGGACACTGCAACCAGGTTGCCGTTGTCACGGGTAACCGTCTTCATGTTATGCAGACGTACTTTACCGGCGTTCTTAACCTGAACGCTGTCGGCTGCAGAAGAACGGGATGCCGCACCACCAATGTGGAACGTACGCATCGTCAGCTGTGTACCTGGCTCACCGATGGACTGTGCAGCGATAACACCGACTGCTTCACCCACGTTCACCTGGTGACCGCGACCGAGGTCACGACCATAACAGCTTGAACAGATACCTACGCGGCTCTCACAGGTGATCGCAGAGCGTACGATCACTTCGTCGATACCTTCGGCTTCGATCTTAGTAACCCAGGCTTCGTCGATCAGGGTTCCGGCTGGAACGACCACGTCGCCTTCTGAACCAGGCTTGTACACATCGGTTGCAACCACACGACCAAGGATACGGTCGCCCAGTGCCACAACAACGTCACCGCCTTCGATCAGAGGTGTCATCACCAGACCTTCTTCGGTGCCACAATCCTGCTCGGTCACCACCAGATCCTGCGCTACGTCTACCAGACGACGGGTCAGGTAACCGGAGTTAGCCGTTTTCAGTGCGGTATCCGCCAGACCTTTACGAGCACCGTGGGTCGAGGTGAAGTACTGGAGTACGTTCAGACCTTCACGGAAGTTCGCCACAATCGGCGTCTCAATGATCGAGCCGTCCGGCTTCGCCATCAGACCACGCATACCAGCGAGCTGACGGATCTGAGCCGGGCTACCACGAGCACCGGAGTCGGCCATCATGTAAACCGAGTTGAAAGATTCCTGATCCACTTCGTTACCGTCGCGGTCGATCACTTTCTCTTTACCCAGGTTGTCCATCATCGCTTTCGCTACCAGTTCGTTAGCGCGCGACCAGATGTCGATAACCTTGTTGTATTTTTCACCGTGCGTCACGAGACCGGACGCAAACTGGCTTTCAATCTCTTTTACTTCAGCATCCGCGTTGTCGATGATCGCTGCCTTCTCATCCGGGATAACGAAGTCGTTAACACCGATGGAAGAACCGGAACGAGTCGCAAACTGGAAGCCGGTGTACATCACCTGGTCAGCGAAGATTACGGTGTCTTTCAGACCCACACGGCGGTAAGCAGTGTTGATCAGGTTAGAGATCGCTTTCTTCTTCATTGGCTGGTTGACCAGCTCAAATGGCAGACCCGCAGGTACGATGCGGAACAGCAGTGCACGGCCGATAGTGGTGTCCACTACCTTAGTGTTGGTTTCGCTGTTGCCTTCTGAGTCGATCACAGTTTCTGTGATACGGACTTTTACGCGAGCCTGGAGGTGTGCGTTACCGCTGTAGTAAGCACGGCTTACTTCATCCAGGTCAGCAAGGAACATGCCTTCGCCTTTGGCGTTGATACGATCACGGGTCATCCAGTACAGACCCAGTACCACGTCCTGAGAAGGAACGATGATCGGCTCACCGTTCGCAGGAGACAGTACGTTGTTGGTCGCCATCATCAGCGCACGAGCTTCCAGCTGAGCTTCCAGAGTCAGCGGTACGTGTACCGCCATCTGGTCACCGTCGAAGTCAGCGTTGTATGCCGCACACACCAGTGGGTGCAGTTGAATCGCTTTACCTTCAATCAGCTGTGGTTCGAACGCCTGAATACCAAGACGGTGCAGGGTTGGTGCACGGTTCAGCATCACTGGGTGTTCACGAATCACTTCAGCCAGGATGTCCCAGACTTCTGGGGTTTCGCGCTCAACCATTTTCTTCGCAGCTTTAATGGTTGTCGCCAGACCGCGGTGTTCCAGCTTGGAGAAGATGAACGGCTTGAACAGCTCCAGAGCCATCTTCTTAGGCAGACCACACTCGTGCAGACGCAGCTGTGGGCCTACGGTAATTACCGAACGGCCAGAGTAGTCAACACGCTTACCGAGCAGGTTCTGACGGAAACGACCCTGCTTACCTTTGATCATGTCAGCCAGAGACTTCAGCGGACGTTTGTTAGAGCCGGTGATAGCACGGCCACGACGACCGTTATCCAGCAGCGCATCCACAGCTTCCTGCAGCATACGCTTTTCGTTGCGAACGATGATGTCTGGTGCAGACAGCTCAAGCAGGCGCTTCAGACGGTTGTTACGGTTGATCACACGACGGTACAGATCGTTAAGATCGGAAGTCGCGAAACGGCCACCGTCCAGTGGTACCAGCGGACGAAGATCCGGTGGCAGAACTGGCAGCACAGACATGATCATCCACTGAGGATCGTTGCCTGAGTTGTGGAAGGCCTCAAGAATCTTCAGACGCTTGGACAGCTTCTTGATCTTGGTTTCAGAAGTGGTGCCCGGAATTTCTTCGCGCAGACGGTTAACTTCTTCTTCCAGTTCAATCTGGCCGAGCAGAGCCTGAATGGCTTCAGCACCCATCTTAGCTTCGAACTCGTCACCGAATTCTTCAATCGCTTCGTAGTACTGTTCATCGGACAGCAGCTGACCCACTTCCAGAGTGGTCATGCCAGGTTCGGTCACTACGAAGGACTCGTAGTACAGAATACGTTCGATATCACGCAGCGTCATATCCAGCATCAGACCGATACGGGACGGCAGTGATTTCAGGAACCAGATATGTGCCACTGGAGAAGCCAGTTCGATGTGGCCCATACGCTCACGACGAACTTTAGCCTGAGTCACCTCTACGCCACACTTCTCACAGATCACACCACGGTGCTTGAGACGCTTGTACTTACCGCACAGACATTCGTAGTCCTTGATAGGACCAAAGATGCGCGCACAGAACAGACCGTCACGCTCAGGCTTGAACGTACGGTAGTTGATGGTCTCTGGCTTTTTAACTTCACCAAAAGACCATGAACGGATCATTGCTGGAGAGGCGAGGCCGATGCGGATAGCATCGAACTCATCAGCGTTGTTCTGGTTACGCAGAAAATTGACTAAGTCTTTCATAGTACTCTAGCTCCGCTCCGCTTATTCGTTTTCCAGTTCGATGTCGATACCCAGTGAGCGGATCTCTTTAACGAGTACGTTAAAGGATTCCGGCATACCGGCTTCCATGCGGTGGTCACCATCAACGATGTTTTTATACATCTTGGTACGACCCGCCACGTCATCCGACTTAACAGTGAGCATTTCCTGCAGGGTGTATGCTGCACCGTAAGCTTCCAGTGCCCACACTTCCATCTCACCGAAGCGCTGACCACCGAACTGAGCTTTACCGCCCAGAGGCTGCTGAGTAACGAGGCTGTAAGAACCGGTCGAACGAGCGTGCATCTTGTCGTCTACCAGGTGGTTCAGTTTCAGCATGTACATGTAACCTACGGTCACAGGACGATCGAAGGCATCACCAGTACGGCCATCGAACAGAGTCATCTGACCGGAGTCAGGCAGGTCTGCCAGGCGCAGCATGCGCTTGATTTCGCTCTCTTTCGCACCGTCGAACGCAGGAGTAGCCATTGGCACACCACCACGCAGGTTGTTCGCCAGTTCGAGAACCTCAGCATCAGAGAAGCTGTCGAGGTCTTCGATACGACCGTCACCACCGTTGTAGATTTCACCCAGCAGAGAACGCAGCTTAGCGATTTCCTGCTGTTCTTTGATCATGCGGTCGATCTTTTCACCCAGACCTTTAGCCGCGAGGCCAAGGTGAGTTTCCATGATCTGACCCACGTTCATACGTGACGGTACACCCAGTGGGTTAAGTACGATATCAACCGGCGTGCCGTTTTCATCGTAAGGCATATCTTCGACAGGCTTGATCGCAGAGATAACACCTTTGTTACCGTGACGACCTGCCATCTTGTCACCAGGCTGGATCTTACGTTTGATTGCCAGATACACCTTAACAATCTTCAGTACGCCCGGAGCCAGATCGTCGCCGGTCTGGAGCTTACGTTTCTTGTCTTCGAATTTCTCATCGAGAGCTTTAGCGCGCTCTGCCAGATACTGCTCAGCCTTCTCCAGAGTTTCAGCCAGTTCTTCGTCCTGTGGCAGGATTTTGAACCACTGATCTTCAGTCAGGCCGGCCATGTGATCTGCAGTCAGGGTATCGCCCTTCTTCAGGCCAGGCGCCGCGTTCACTTTCTGACCGTCCAGAGCACGGGTCAGACGTTCGAACGTCGCACCTTTTACAATACGCATTTCTTCGTTCAGGTCTTTACGTACCTGATCGAGCTGCATTTTCTCGATGTCTTTCGCACGCTGGTCTTTTTCAACACCGTCACGGGTGAAGACCTGAACGTCAATAACGGTACCGGTGGTGCCCGTCTTAACGCGCAGCGAAGTATCTTTAACATCAGACGCCTTCTCACCGAAGATCGCACGCAACAGTTTTTCTTCTGGTGTCAGCTGGGTTTCGCCTTTCGGAGTTACCTTACCAACCAGAATGTCGCCCGGCTTCACTTCAGCACCGATAAAGACGATACCGGATTCATCCAGTTTACCCAGTGCGGCTTCACCCACGTTTGGAATATCTGAAGTGATTTCTTCAGCACCCAGTTTGGTGTCACGCGCCACACAGGTCAGTTCCTGAATGTGGATAGTCGTCAGGCGGTCTTCCTGAGCAACACGCTCAGACAGGAGGATGGAGTCCTCGAAGTTGTAACCATTCCACGGCATGAAGGCGAGGCGGAAGTTCTGACCCAGAGCCAGCTCACCCAGGTCCACAGAAGGACCATCTGCCATCACGTCACCGCGGGTAACCGTATCGCCTGCTTTCACCAGTGGACGCTGGTTAATACAGGTGTTCTGGTTAGAACGGGTGTACTTAGTCAGGTTGTAGATATCCACACCTGCTTCACCCGCCTGAGTTTCTTCGTCGTATACCTTCACAACGATACGTGACGCATCAACGGAGTCGATCACACCACCGCGTTTTGCTACCACACACACACCGGAGTCAGCAGCAACGGAACGCTCCATACCGGTACCTACCAGAGGCTTCTCGGATTTCAGAGTCGGAACCGCCTGACGCTGCATGTTCGATCCCATCAATGCACGGTTAGCATCGTCGTGCTCGAGGAATGGGATCAGAGATGCTGCGATAGACACAACCTGCTGAGGAGATACGTCCATCAGGGTTACGTTGTCAGGAGACATCACGGTAAATTCGTTTTTGTGACGTACAGAAATCAGGTCACCCTGCAGACGACCACTTTCGTCAGTCGGTACAGATGCCTGTGCAATAACGTAATCGGATTCTTCAATCGCAGATACGTAAATGATTTCTTCAGTCACAACGCCGTCGTTTACTTTGCGGTACGGGGTTTCGAGGAAACCGTACTCGTTGGTACGCGCATAAGTAGACAGAGAGTTAATCAGACCAATGTTTGGACCTTCAGGCGTCTCAATAGGACATACACGTCCATAGTGAGTTGCGTGAACGTCACGCACTTCAAAGCCTGCACGTTCACGGGTCAGACCGCCAGGGCCGAGAGCCGAGATACGACGCTTGTGCGTTACTTCAGACAGCGGGTTGTTCTGGTCCATAAACTGAGACAGCTGAGAAGAGCCAAAGAACTCTTTTACTGCCGCAGCCACTGGCTTAGCGTTGATCAGATCCTGAGGCATCAGGCCTTCAGATTCAGCCATAGACAGACGCTCACGTACGGCACGCTCAACACGAACGAGACCGACACGGAACTGGTTTTCTGCCATTTCACCCACAGAACGAATACGACGGTTACCCAGGTGGTCGATGTCATCGACAACGCCCAGACCGTTACGGATATTGATCAGGGTCTTCATGACCTCGATGATATCTTCTTTATCCAGAGTGCCAGCGCCGGTGATTTCTTCACGACCGATACGACGGTTGAACTTCATACGACCGACAGCAGACAGGTCATAACGCTCGTCAGTGAAGAACAGATTCTCGAACAGAGCTTCTGCACTTTCTTTGGTTGGCGGCTCGCCAGGGCGCATCATACGGTAGATTTCGACCAGAGCTTCCAGAGGATTGCTGGTAGGGTCTGCACGCAGGGTGTCAGACATAAATGAACCGCAGTCGAGTTCGTTGGTGTAAATCGTCTCGAACTCGGCAACATCTGCAGCGATCATTTTAGCCAGAATTTCTGCGCTGATTTCATCGTTGGCAGTCGCGATTACTTCGCCAGTCTTAGGATCAACGATGTCTTTCGCCAGAGACTTACCGAAGAGGTATTCATTCGGAACAGTCAACTCAGATACACCGGATTTCTCCAGCTGACGGATATGACGGGCAGTAATACGGCGTGTCGCTTCAACGATCACGTTGCCATCGTTATCCATGATGTCGAACGCAGCGGTTTCACCACGCAGACGGGATGGAATCAGTTTCAGCAGCGCACCATCATCGGTCAGACGGTATTCGTCATTCTCGAAGAAGGTCGCCAGAATTTCTTCAGTGTTGTAACCCAGTGCACGCAGCAGGATAGACGCAGGCAGCTTACGACGACGGTCGATACGTACAAAGACCAGATCTTTAGGGTCGAATTCGAAGTCCAGCCATGAACCACGGTAAGGGATAACGCGCGCGTTATACAGCAGCTTACCGGAAGAGTGTGTTTTACCCTTGTCATGATCGAAGAACACACCAGGAGAGCGATGCAGCTGAGACACGATCACACGCTCGGTACCGTTGACAATAAAGGTACCGTTGTCGGTCATCAGGGGCATTTCGCCCATGTAGACTTCCTGCTCTTTGATGTCCTTAATGGCTTTAGTCGCTGATTCTTTATCATAAATAATCAGACGTACTTTAACGCGCAGCGGTGCAGCATAAGTCACACCACGGAGCATACATTCTTTTTCATCGAACGTCGGTGTACCCAGACGGTAGCTAACGTATTCCAGAGCTGCATTCCCTGAATAGCTAACGATTGGGAAAACAGATTTGAATGCAGCGTGAAGGCCAACGTCGTGACGCGACTCAGCGGTCAGACCTTCCTGCAGAAACTTGCGATAAGAGTCAATCTGGATTGCCAGCAGATAGGGCACGTCCATGACGCTCGGTAATTTACCGAAATCCTTACGGATACGTTTTTTCTCAGTATATGAGTAAGCCATCAGTTATCCCCGGACTGTTTCCTCGATTGGGCAGAAGTACCCGTGGCTCGAAGAGTTGCCTTGCTTGATAGACCCGGCGAAATGCCGGTTTTGCTCACGAATTCCATAACGTGAAAAAGGCTGACGGGAATAAACCCGTCAGCCGTTCATCATACCGCTAAGCGTATGATGCTAATCGCATTGCGTAAGCGTCGCGATTACTTAACTTCAACAACTGCGCCAGCGGCTTCCAGAGTCTCTTTAGCAGCATCAGCGTCTTCTTTAGAAACGCCTTCTTTGATCGGAGATGGAGCGCCATCAACCAGACCTTTAGCTTCTTTCAGACCCAGACCAGTCAGTTCACGTACTGCTTTGATTACGTTAACTTTCTTGTCGCCAGCTGCAGACAGAATTACGTCGAATTCAGTCTTAGCTTCTGCGCCGCCAGCGTCGCCGCCAGCTGCTGGACCAGCAACTACAGCTGCAGCTGCAGATACGCCGAATTTTTCTTCCATCGCTTCAACCAGCTCAACAACGTCCATTACAGACATTTCAGCGATCGCGTTGATGATATCTTCTTTAGTCAGTGACATGAGAAATTTCCTGAATTTTCATGGGCCACAACAGCCCGTTAAACCGTTTAGAAAACCACCTGAATATAATCAGGCAGCCTGCTCTTCTTTTTGTGCTTTGATAGCAGCGATAGTACGTACCAGCTTGCCAGCAGAAGCCTCTTTCATGACGCTCATCAGCTTCGCGATTGCTTCGTCGTACGTTGGCAGTGTTGCCAGCATATCAACGGAAACCACGTTGCCATCGAAAGCACCGCCTTTCAGTTCGAACTTGTCGTTCTCTTTAGCGAACTTCTTGAAGATACGGGCAGCCGCACCTGGATGTTCTTTAGAGAATGCGATCAGAGTCGGACCTACCAGAGTGTCGGTCAGACACTCGTACGGGGTACCTTCTACAGCACGGCGTGCCAGAGTGTTACGGACGACTTTCATCCATACACCGGCTTCACGTGCCTCTTTGCGCAGAGCGGTCATGGCGCCTACAGTTACACCGCGGGAATCCGCGATTACTGCAGACAGAGCACCTTCAGCTGCTTCCTGGACTTCAGCGACAATCGCTTTTTTATCTTCGAGTCCTAAGGCCACGATTAACTCCTAAAAGTTGAGTTGAGCTCGTAAGAGCCATTCTCGGTGTGACAATTCAGAATACTGAACGGGGCCACACACTATCTACGCAGGAAAAATTAAGTGGTGATCTGAAAACAGAGCACCACTCCTGCGGTCTTTGACAGCTGTTGCTGCGATCCGGGGATCACAGCAACAACCCCAAAGATTGTTGCGTTGATCAGACGTCCAGAGCGGAGTGATCAACAACCAGACCAGGGCCCATAGTGGTGCTCAGCGTTACTTTCTTCATGTAAACGCCTTTAGCAGAGCTTGGTTTGGCTTTTTTCAGGTCAGCCAGCAGAGCGGTGAGGTTTTCTTTCAGTGCGTCAGCAGAGAAATCAATCTTACCGATCGAGGTGTGGATGATACCGTTCTTGTCGTTACGGTAACGAACCTGGCCACCTTTAGCATTCTTAACAGCGGTCGCAACGTCTGGAGTCACAGTACCCACTTTAGGGTTTGGCATCAGGCCACGTGGACCCAGAACCTGACCCAGCTGACCTACAACGCGCATTGCATCAGGAGAAGCAATAACAACGTCGAAGTTCAGGTCGCCGCCTTTGATTTTTTCTGCCAGATCTTCCATACCCACTTCATCAGCGCCCGCTTCTTTTGCAGCGTCAGCGTTAGCACCCTGAGTGAACACAGCGACGCGCATAGTTTTACCGGTGCCGTTTGGCAGTACAGTAGAGCTACGTACGTTCTGGTCAGATTTACGAGCGTCGATGCCGAGATTAACGGCAACATCAACAGACTCTTTAAACTTAACTACCGGCAGAGAAGACAGCACTGCGACTGCTTCTTCTACAGAGTAAACTTTGCCCGCTTCTACTTTTTCAGCGATCAGCTTCTGGCGCTTAGTCAGCTTAGCCATTACTCAACTCCTTCCACGTTCAGACCCATTGCGCGGGCAGAACCAGCGATAGTACGTACAGCTGCATCCATATCGGCTGCAGTCAGATCCGGTGCTTTAGCAGTGGCAATTTCTTCCAGCTGTGCACGGGTAACTGTACCCACTTTCTGGGTGTTAGGGCGTGGAGAACCACTGGTGATACCAGCTGCTTTCTTCAGCAGGAAAGACGCAGGTGGCGTCTTCATTTCGAAGGTGAAAGAACGGTCGCTGTAAGCAGTAATCACAACTGGCACAGGAGCGCCTGGCTCCAGGTGCTGAGTCTGTGCGTTGAACGCTTTACAGAATTCCATGATGTTCAGACCCTTCTGACCCAGCGCAGGACCAACTGGGGGACTTGGGTTAGCTTTACCAGCGCCGACCTGCAGCTTGATATAGCCTTCTACTTTCTTAGCCATAATTTACTCCAATGGGTAGTTATCGCCCTTTCAGGCTCCCCGACTGCAGAGCAGCCATTCAAATTCGTTCTCAACCAGCCTTTTCGACCTGAGTAAACTCAAGTTCAACAGGGGTAGAACGACCAAAAATTGTTACAGCCACCTGCAGACGTGACTTCTCATAATCGACGGATTCAACCACGCCGTTAAAGTCTGCAAACGGACCGTCAGTGACGCGCACGACTTCGCCAGGCTCATAAATAGTTTTATGAGTAGGCTTATCAGCACCATCCTGAACACGTTGCAGAATGGCATCCGCTTCTTTCTGGCTGATCGGTGCAGGCTTATCTGCTGTACCACCAATAAAGCCCATAACACGCGGAGTCTGATTCACCAGATGCCAGGACGCATCATTCATATCCATCTGCACAAGCACATAACCTGGATAGAACTTACGCTCGCTCTTGCGCTTCTTGCCGTCACGAACTTCGACAACCTCTTCGGTTGGCACCAGGACTTCACCAAAGTCATCCTGCATACCGTGAAGTTCAATACGCTCTTTCAGCGCAGACTGAACGCGCTTTTCGTAGCCGGAATAGGCGTGAACCACATACCAACGCATAGCCATGAATCTTTCCTCAACCTATGACCAGCTCAACCAGATAGCTGAGCAGACTGTCCAGACCCCACAGACCGAGACCCACGAGAATTACCACTGCCACTACGATCATAGTGGTCTGACGTGTTTCTACCGGAGTCGGCCAGACCACCTTACGGCGCTCTTTATTTGCTTCCTTCAACAACACCATAAAGGCCTGGCCTTTGGTTGTTGTCAGGGCGACACCTACGGCTGCCAGCATCAAAGCGACAACTGCCAGCACCCGGTACAGAGTACCCAGTTCCGGAAACACATAATTGCCGGAAATCGCCGCTCCAAGGAGGGCAATTGCCAGCATCCATTTCACAATGTCAAACACTGAGCCACTTGCTTTGCTATCGGTACTCATACCATTCCCTAAAGCCAAAAATGGCAGCCGAAGCTGCCATCTGAAAATTTTGGCAGGCCAGGAGGGACTCGAACCCCCAACACCCGGTTTTGGAGACCGGTGCTCTACCAATTGAACTACTGGCCTAAGACTCACTCAATCAGGGCGGCGTACGTTACAGCAACCCTGCCAATTAATCAACCCTATCAGATTGATTAACCAGAAATTTCCGCTACCGAACGGCAGCGGACTGCAAAGTGTCACCCACCCACCTGCAAGACGCCGGGAAGAATAAGCATGTACGGAGAAAAATTCAAACAAAACATGCACCTACCAGCAACAAAGAAGCTTGCAGGCACAAAAAAGCCCGCATAAAGCGGGCTTCTTTCAGGTTCTGCATCTGTTCTTTCGGAAGCGATTGAGCGTTACCGAAGAAGGGATGCAGGTAGCTCAATATTGCTACGGGCGTCCTGCCCTTCACCCCTCCGAGGCCAGCCTCCGGCTGTCATAATCTGATCCAGTCAGATTATTCAACAATCTTAGCTACAACGCCGGCGCCTACTGTACGGCCACCTTCACGGATAGCGAAACGCAGACCTTCGTCCATCGCGATTGGAGCGATCAGAGTTACAGTCAGAGTTACGTTATCACCTGGCATTACCATTTCTACGCCGTCTGGCAGCTCAACTGCACCAGTGACATCAGTAGTACGGAAGTAGAACTGTGGACGGTAACCTTTGAAGAATGGAGTGTGACGACCACCTTCATCTTTACCCAGTACGTATACTTCTGAAGTGAACTTGGTGTGTGGAGTGATAGAACCCGGCTTAGCCAGTACCTGACCACGCTCAACTTCGTCACGCTTAGTACCACGCAGCAGTACACCTACGTTCTCACCTGCACGGCCT
>Ga0208830_1000196_pt1 | contig 33738 bp, 24 predicted proteins | sample DeeseametaMP2634_FD_184169 | JGI IMG/M metagenome (GOLD analysis project Ga0208830, IMG submission 184169) | Marine microbial communities from the Deep Atlantic Ocean - MP2634 (SPAdes) | ecosystem: Environmental > Aquatic > Marine > Oceanic | place: Northeast of Antigua and Barbuda, North... | reverse complement strand
CGAGCCTGTTGCAGCCCGCTACCATGGCGCCACGTCAGAAGTCAGCGCACCCTATGTCGCAGAAATGGTGCGCCAGGAGATGATCAGCAGGTACGGCCAGGAAGCCTACACCGCCGGGTTTAACGTTTACACCACCGTTACCAGCAAGCGTCAGTCGGCAGCGAATATGGCCCTCCAGAATGGACTCCTGCAGTACGACAGAGACCACGGTTATCGAGGCCCTTCGGGCCAGATCAAACCCGTCATCAGCAGCCCCGGCATCCCACCAGAAGATGTCACGCTGCTGGAGCAACTGGACGCTTCGGACGACATAAACTGGCCGGAAACACTGGAGCTGTGGGAAGACTTCGTGCTGCGCGAAGCCGGCTACGGCATGCTTCGTCCAGCCATCGTGGCGTCGGTTACGGAAGAGGGAGCCTGGTGCTTCACCGCGGAAGGTTTCACCTGGCTGAGTATGGATGGCATGCGCTGGGCCGCCCCATACCTGACGGTTAACTCAATCGGCGCCGCCCCCGAAACCCCGGCCGATGTGCTTTCTACCGGCGACAAAATCTGGCTGCAGGACCTGAAAGGCCAGACCCTGCTGGCTGAACCGCCGGAGGCCGAGGGCGCCCTGGTTTCGATCAACCCGCACGATGGCGCTATCCAGGCGCTGGTTGGTGGGTTTTCCGACGCCAACAACCAATTCAACCGCGTCCTTCAGGCAGAGCGCCAACCCGGCTCATCATTTAAGCCATTCATCTATAGCGCAGCACTTGAAAATGGCTTCACTACCGCCAGCATAATTAACGATGCGCCCGTGGTATTCCGCGATGCCAGCCTTGAGAGCACATGGCGACCTGAAAACTACAGCGGCAAGTTTTATGGCCCGACGCGACTACGTCAGGCTCTCTATCGCTCGCAGAATCTGGTATCTATCAGGATTCTCAAGCAGATGGGACCCGGATCTGCGGTCCGACACATCCGCAATTTCGGTTTTCCGGCAAACAAGCTGAACAAAGATCTGTCACTGGCCCTTGGCGCATCTGCCGTTACCCCTCTGGAGCTGGCAACGGGTTATGCTGTTTTCGCGAACGGTGGCTACTTAATTACTCCCTACGTAATTTCCCGGATAGAAACAGATCAGGGCGAACTGATTTATCAGGCCAACCCTGCTCTCGCAATGGATTGCCCGGACTGTATGACGGAAACCGCAGACACGGCCGATGCACTACTACCAGAGAACAATCTGGCGACACTGGTCGCAGCGTCTGAAGCAGCATTAGAGGAAGAGGCGCAGGACGATACAGCAGAGGACGATAACAAGATCGAACCCGTCTACGCCGAGCGCGTACTGAACGAGGAAAACCGCTTCCTGACCGTGAACATGATGCAGGACGTCATCCGCCGTGGCACAGGCCGCAAAGCCTTGAGCATCGGCCGTGACGACCTCGCAGGCAAGACAGGAACAACCAACGACCAGAAAGACGCCTGGTTCTCAGGCTTTAATCCTGAGCTCGTAACGACCGTCTGGGTAGGTTTCGATCAACCTCAGACACTGGGACGCTGGGCATCCGGTGGCGGGACCGCCCTGCCTATCTGGATTGAATACATGGAACAGGCGCTGCGCGGTGTTCCGCAACAGGGCTATGAACAACCGGAAGGAATCGTCACCGTGAGGATCGACCCAGAGACAGGATTACTGGCCGCCCCCGGGCAGACCGATGCCATTTTCGAATACTTCCGCTCATTCGAAGTGCCAAAAGAATATGCCCGTATCCGTCCTGAATTACCAACCGGGGATGATGGCACAGCAGCAGAAATCATCCCGGAACAACTCTTCTGAAGCAGACATAAAAAAGCCCGCAAACGCGGGCTTTTTTATCAGAAGGCAGACAAGGTCAGAGACGCATTTCTATCCCCGCGTCTGCCATAAACTTTTTCGCTTCCTGCACGGTATATTCACCAAAGTGAAAGATGCTTGCTGCCAGAACAGCATCTGCGCCCGCGACTTTCACGCCATCAACCAGGTGCTGAAGATTTCCAACACCACCCGAAGCGATGACGGGAATATTCACAGCGTCAGAGATTGCCTTGGTTACGCCCAGATCGAAGCCGGTTTTCACACCATCGCGATCCATACTGGTCAGCAGAATCTCACCCGCTCCGAATTCCGCCATTTTTACAGCCCACTCAACCGCATTAATGCCGGTCGGCTTACGACCACCGTGAGTGAAGATCTCCCAGTGATTATCTCCGACCTGCTTGGCATCAATCGCGACTACGATACATTGCGCGCCGAAGCGGTCTGACGCCGCCTTAACAAACTCGGGGTTATAAACCGCCGCCGAGTTTATCGATACTTTGTCCGCACCCGCGTTCAGCATTTTCCGGATATCCGCCAACTCGCGGATACCACCACCGACCGTCAGAGGGATAAATACCTGCTCGGCGATCGCTTCAACCATATGCACCGTGGTTTCACGCTCTTCATGACTGGCGGTAATATCAAGAAAAGTAATCTCATCTGCGCCCTGATCGTTGTAGCGTTTGGCGATCTCAACAGGGTCGCCAGCGTCACGGATACCGACAAAGTTCACGCCTTTTACGACACGACCTTTATCGACGTCCAGACAGGGAATGATTCGCTTCGCCAGTGCCATGATCAGTTACCTGTAAGTTTATCTGCCAATGCCTGAGCTTCAGCGACATTCAGGGTGCCTTCATAAATGGCGCGACCCGTAATCGCTCCGAGAATGCCCTGACCAGCAACCTCAGACAGCTTACGGATATCTTCAATATCCGTTACACCACCCGAGGCAATGACCGGAATACCACCCTCAACCGCCAACTGAACTGTCGCTTCGACGTTCACGCCCTGCATCATACCGTCGCGTGCAATATCGGTGTAAACGATGGCAGATACGCCGTCATTACGGAACTGCTTGGCCAGATCCACGGCCTTCACTTCAGAGACTTCAGCCCAGCCGTCAGTAGCAACATAGCCGTCCTGAGCATCCAGCCCAACAATGACAGTACCGGGAAATGCTTTGCATGCTTCCTTCACGAACTCAGGCTCTTTCACTGCCTTAGTGCCGATGATGACGTAGCTGACACCGGCCTTGATGTAGTGCTCGATGGTTTCCAGTGAGCGGATACCACCACCGATCTGAATAGGCAGACCCGGGAATTCCTTCGCAATGGCCGTCACTGCTTCGCCATTCACCGGTGTGCCGGCAAAGGCACCATTGAGATCCACCAGGTGCAGGCGACGGCAGCCGGCATCAACCCAGCGCTTCGCCATAGAAACCGGGTCATCGCCGAATACTGTTGAATCGTCCATACGGCCCTGACGCAGGCGCACACATTGGCCATCTTTCAGATCAATAGCAGGAATAACGAGCATTTGGATAACCCTTTAAATCAGTAATTCTTGAAAATTAATTGCGGACGATCAGGCCTGACCGTCCCAGTTAAGAAAGTTGCGCAACAACGCCAGACCCGCATTGTGGCTTTTCTCCGGGTGGAACTGCACAGCGAAGACATTGTCCTGCCCCATGGCAGCCGCGAAGTCGACACCGTACTGGCCATGGCCTTTCACCTGTTCAGGACGCACAGCATCCACGTAGTAGGAGTGTACGAAATAAAAACGACTTTCATCGTCTATCCCCTGCCAGAGCGGATGGTCGACCTGTCTGACAGTATTCCAGCCCATGTGCGGCACCTTCAGGCGCTCGCCGTTTTCCGTCAGGTCATCGCCAAAATAACGGACCTGCCCCGGGAACAGCCCGATGCAATCCACGCCGCCATTTTCTTCACTGCGGTCCATCAGAGCCTGCAGGCCAACACAGATGCCCAGCAGCGGTTTTGTCTTCGCGACTTCACGCACGACATCATCGATGCCCTGGTTCAGAATCTCCGCCATACAATCGCGGATGGCGCCGACACCAGGCAGAACAACATGATCCGCACGCTGAATCACTTCAGGATCGCCGGTCACCAGCACCTGAGTATCAGGCGCAACCGTCTGCAGAGCACCGTGCGCGGAATGCAGGTTGCCCATACCATAATCAATGACTGCACAGATTTTACTGGTCATACGGGCCTCTTACAGACTGCCTTTGGTGGAAGGCATTACGCCTGCCATCCGAGGGTCCAGTTCTGTTGCCATACGCAGAGCGCGACCAAATGCCTTAAAGATGGTCTCCGCCTGGTGATGCGCATTGAAACCCTTCAGGTTATCAATGTGCAGGGTGACCTTGGCATGATTCACAAAGCCCTGAAAAAACTCCCAGAACAGTTGCGTATCAAAACGCCCGATATTGCCGCGGGTGAAGTCAACTTTCATATCCAGACCCGGACGGCCAGAGAAATCGATAACAACCCGGGACAGCGCCTCATCGAGCGGCACGTAGGAGTGGCCGTATCGAACAATGCCCTTTTTATCACCAATGGCTTCTGCAAAGGCCTGGCCCAGGGTAATACCTATATCTTCGACCGTGTGGTGATCATCAATGTGAGTATCACCTTTACAGGTGATGTCGAGGTCAATCAGACCATGACGCGCAATCTGATCCAGCATGTGCTCCAGGAATGGAACACCGGTATCAAAACTGGCTTTACCAGTACCATCAAGATTGATGCTGACGGTAATCTGGGTCTCAAGCGTATTACGCTCGACTGATGCGGTGCGTGCCATGGACTTGCTCCGAACTCTCGCAAAACACAAAAGAAAGCATTATAAAGCAAAGCGCCGGAGAAAGTAGGCCGGTTCCGCCTGAATTACACGATTTCAGGCATCTAATCTGCCACCCGAATCAATCAGGAGAGCCTTGTGCCGGTAAAACTGGAACACATCACTCAGCCCACGCCCGATGACTGGAACGATCTGATCAAAATCCAGGGTGATACAAGCCCCGAAGGCCCCGTTGCCGATCCGTCAGAATGGCTCGGCGAAAACCAGTGGTATATCTGCGGACGCTTTAACGACCGGATCATCGGCGCACTGCAGGCACGCCGTTCAGGTGACCAGGTACATCTGATCCGCCCCGGCGTACGTACTATTACTCAGCGACGGGGAGTTCTGCATCAGATGATTCACTTTATGCAGACCTGGGCGACCAGCGAAAACCTCACCCTGACGGCAGAGGCAGACTGCGCACTCAGAACAGCGCTCGAAAGTCGTGGATTCCGCCTTAATGGGGAACTGTTAGAGTACAAAGCACTCTGAAATGTGCCGACTGTTGCGCAGTCGTAACAAATTTTTGTTATATCCGACCTTCCCGCGAAGGTACTCTGCAGCCATACTGAGCAAGTGACCGGATAAAGGATAAAAAATATGCGTCATTCATTTATACAGATCTCAGGGTATCTTCTCGGTCTCCTGCTGATACTCAGTTCAACCGTGACCAGGGCACAGGAAGCCCCTCTTAGCGTCGTAGCGAACGCAACCAATGGTGTGATTACCGAGCTCGTCAAAACCAAACCGGAACAACGCGACCAGGCAATGATCGAGAAACTCGTCGAAGCCTACATTCTGCCTGCGATTGATCAGCAGAAGATCGCGATGGGAGCCCTTGGCAAGTACTGGCGCCGCGCTACACCAGAAGAGCAGCAGAGATTTATTACGGTGTTCCGTGATCGCCAGCTGCGTACCTACGGCGGTGCTTTCAAGGCATTCAGCGGCGAAACCCTCACCTACAGTGACAATATCCGCTACAGCCCTGACGGTGGTCGGGCGATTGTCAGTGGCGAATTCAAACAGACCAGCGGTACCAAAGTTCCGGTAGACTTCAAGCTCTATAAAACCAAACAGGGTGAATGGCTGGTCTATGACGCTGTCATCTCTGGCCTGAGCATTGTTACCACCTACCGTACCCAGCTGAACGACAAACTTCAGAACATGTCGATTGCCGAACTTCTGACCGAACTGGAAGAGGCGCCGGTTGAACCAGTGGAACCAATCGCCCGCAACTGACCTCATAAAGCCCCGCCCGGGGCTTTTTTTGTGAATACATACCGGTAAAGTAGCCTACAAGCGTCTACAATCTAATAACCTGTGCTCGCAAGTTCCGCGGCCGGGTCACTTTAAACGATACCGGAGGGATGGTTCGGTCCATGCAGCAGGTGCCCCCAGCACAGACATCGGAAGACCAGAGGGCAGAAGAAGGAAGTCCGGGTATAAAACTGTTTGCGTCACAATCGCTGAGACGCAGGCTGGTGCTTATCTCGCTGATGACCACAGGGCTGACCCTGATTCTGGCGAACCTTGCCTATATTTCACTCGAATACTATCTCGCCCGACAGGATACTGAGAATAAACTCCAGGTCCTTGGTGAAGTAATCTCTGAGCGGGTGACGGCCGCTCTGACGTTCAATGACAAAGCCCTGCTTGAGAGCAACCTGAATACTCTGCAGGCAGATGCTTCCATCGTCCGTGGCTGTATTTACGGCGAAGATCAGACTCTCGCCGCCAGTTATCATTCCAGAACCTACGCCAGGGACGATTGCCCGCAGTATGTGCCCAGAGTAGACACACTGCAGACCTACAACTTCGCCCGTTTTTTCACGGTTACCCGTGATCAGACGCCGATTGGCACGCTCTACATAGAAAGTAGCCGGCAGCTCCTTCTTGAGCGGTTTTACCAGTTCATGGGGTTCTCCGGGATTATCATGCTGACGGCCATTGGTCTTGCGCTGTTTCTCGCCAACAAGCTGAAAGACGTGATCTCACGCCCCATGCGCGAGTTGAGCAAAACGCTCACGCAGATTGTGAATGACAAAAATTATGGCCTCAGAGCCCGCAAAGACAGTAGCGATGAACTCGGTGACCTGGTTGATCTGTTCAACACACTGCTGAGCACCATCGACGAAGAAAACCTGTCACTGAAAGCGTCAGAGGAGCGTTTCCGTAAGCTTACCGCGCTCTCTCCGGTAGGTATTTTTCAGGTCGATCCGAATCAGAAGCTTCAGTATGTAAACCAGCGCTGGAGAGACATTCACGGATTACCAAGCGAACTGCCAGACCTCCAGGACTGGTTTGAAATGATCAATCCGAAAGATATGGTCATAGTCCAGGAAGCATGGAACCGCATGGTTTATGACCAGGAGAGTATCGCTCTGGAAATCCGCCTGGTGCGTCGTGACAACGCACATACCTGGATTCACCTGATGGCGAGTGCGCTGCACGACAGGGACGGTGTCCTGCTGGGCTACCTGGGTGCTATCTCTGACATCTCAGAACTGAAGGCCGCTCAGATCCAGATGGAGACCCTGGCCTTCTACGACCCGCTGACAGGGCTTGCTAACCGGCGTCTGTTTAAAAACCGCCTGGACAAATCCGTAAAAGCCGTGATGCGCTCGGGTAAATCCATGGCGCTGATGTTTCTGGATATGGACCAGTTCAAGCGCGTTAACGACACCCTGGGGCACGACGCTGGCGACATTCTGCTCAAAGAAGTCGCAAACCGCCTCAATAACACTGTTCGGGAAAACGACACGGTTTCCCGTATCGGCGGGGACGAATTTACCATCCTGCTGACCGATGTGAAGTCGACTCAGGACGTGCGGGTCGTCGCTGAGAAAATCCTCAAAGTCATGGCTAAACCCATCCGTGTGAAAGGACAGGACATCATCACATCGGTCAGTATCGGTATTACTTTAACGCCGGATGACTCGACAGATCTCAACACCCTGATGAAGAACGCTGACCTGGCCATGTATTCAGCCAAAGAACAGGGCCGGAATAACTTCCAGTTCTTCTCAGAAGAGATGAACCACTCCATTCTCGAGCACCTGGCACTGGAAAAGGAAATCAAAGAAGCGATCCAGCGCAACCAGTTCACCCTGCTCTTCCAGCCTAAAATCAGCCTCTTTGACTATCGTACAACCGGCGTAGAAACCCTGATCCGCTGGGAGCACCCGGACAAAGGCCTGATCACTCCGGATAACTTTATTCCGGTCGCAGAAGAAACCGGTCAGATTATTGATATCGGTAACTGGGTACTTGAGCAGGCCTGCCGCCAGATCAGTTCACTGATCCGTGAGAATGTTCTATCGTCGGAAGCTAAGGTCGCCGTCAACCTCTCGGCAAAACAGTTCGCCGATCCCCTGCTCGCGCAGCGCATCCGCAACGTGCTGGAAATCACCCGCATCCCACCACGATGCCTGGAGCTGGAGATTACCGAAAGCACACTGATGGAAGACGTAGAATCTGCGATCAAAATCATGCAGGAAATCAAAAGCACCGGCGTTTCTATCGCAATCGACGACTTCGGTACCGGATACTCTTCCCTGTCATACATCAAACGCTTCCCGATTGATGTGCTGAAAGTTGACCGTTCCTTCGTGATGGACATTCCCGAAGATAAGAACGACATGGCCATCACAGCGGCGGTCATTGCGATGGCGCACAAGCTCAGCCTGAATGTCGTCGCAGAAGGCGTCGAAACACAGGAGCAGCTGAAGTACCTGCGCCAGAATAACTGTGACGAAGGCCAGGGCTATCTGTTCAGCCGACCATTGTCCCTCGGGCAACTGCATCAGTTCCTGGTCGTTAACGACAAGCGCAGAAGCAACAGCTACGAAATCTGAGCCCATTGCGGCATACTGCGGTCAGTTTTATTGACCGCAGTTTCTATGACCAAGCAAGACACCGCCTTCAGCGACAGCGTACTCGACTGGTACCACAGTCACGGACGCAAACACCTCCCATGGCAGCAGGACATAACGCCCTATCGCGTCTGGGTCTCCGAGATCATGCTACAACAAACTCAGGTAGCGACAGTGATCCCATATTACGAACGCTTCATGACCAGCTTTCCCGATGTGTTCGCGTTAGCAGCAGCGTCACAGGACGAAGTACTGCATCACTGGACCGGACTTGGGTATTACGCCCGGGGCAGGAATCTGCACAAGTGCGCACAGACCCTTGTTGAGCATTTTAACGGCAAATTTCCCGACTCAGTTGAAGCACTGTCTGATCTGCCGGGCATTGGCCGCTCAACGGCGGGGGCCATCGCATCAATCAGCATGGGAATCCGGGCGCCCATTCTCGATGGCAACGTCAAACGCGTACTGACCCGCTTTTTTGCTGTCGAAGGCTGGCCCGGAACAACCGCCACAGAGAAACACCTCTGGTCGCTCGCAGAGCGGCTGACACCCGATCACAGCCACCAGCAATACACCCAGGCCATGATGGACATGGGGGCGACACTCTGTACCCGAAGTAAGCCTGCGTGCGGCATCTGTCCGCTCCAACCTGGCTGCGCAGGCTTTGCGACGGGCAATCCGACACAGTACCCGAACAGCAAACCAAAAAAAGAGAAACCGGTCCGCTCAACTGTCATGCTGCTGATTGAAGACCAACAGGGGCGGATTCTGTTACAGCAACGCCCTCAGAGCGGCATCTGGGGAGGGCTCTGGAGCTTCCCGGAAGTGAACAGCGCTGAAGAAGCAGAGCCCTGGCTCAACGCCAGAGGCATTACGCGCTCTGAAAGCCTGAGTCTCGCCAGCTTCAGACATACGTTCTCGCATTACCATCTGGACATCACGCCCATACATATCCAGCTGCAGCAGCCTGTACACACGGTACAGGACAGCACAGACCACTGGTACAATACCGACGCTCCCGAAAGCCTCGGACTGGCCGCACCGGTACAGAAACTGATCTCCTTACTGACTCAGGAAAGCCTATGACCCGCACCGTACAATGCCGTAAATACCAGCAGGAACTCCCCGGCCTTGCGACACCGCCCTTCCCTGGGCCTGCCGGAGAAGAAGTCTTCAGAACCGTCTCAGCGAAAGCCTGGGCGGAGTGGACTGAGCACCAGACCCGCCTGATCAACGAAAAACACCTGAACGTGATGGACCCAGACGCACGGAAATACCTGACGGAGCAGCGAGAGAAGTTCCTCAGTGGCAGCGATTTCGATCAGGCAGAGGGCTATGTTCCTGAAAACAAAGAAAAATAGTTTCAGGAAGTGTTGACAGCCTGAAGCCTTCGCGGTTTAATACGCGCCACTCGACGGACACAAGTAGTCACGTAGAGATGCCCAGATAGCTCAGTCGGTAGAGCAGGGGATTGAAAATCCCCGTGTCGGTGGTTCGATTCCGCCTCTGGGCACCACTTATTCCTATAAAGAGCCTCGCTATATGCGGGGCTTTTTATTGCCTAAGGAAAAACCACCACCACCCGTGCCGGTGAGCTGGGCGCCCCCGTTCGATTGCGCCACTGGGCACCATTTATTCCTATAAAGAGCCTCGCTTCATGCGGGGCTTTTTATTGCCTGAAAGAAACTTGAACACACCGCCACCCGTGCCGGTGAGCTGGTTCATACTGACAATAATGTCCTATCGACCCAATCCGCAGCAAAACACTTGCTAAGCAACATTTCTAGCCCTACCTTTGTATTTGTATATACATTTGATCGAACTTTTGTATATACACACTATCCAAGCACCTATAAGATACTCCTCCCCTTAAAATGGACTTGAGGAGCTTCTGACGAGTGGCGATTGAGATATCAGATGCCGTCTTACACAAGCTAAGGCTTAAGCATGGCGGCATAACCAGAAAAGATATTATGGAGTGCTTTGCAAACCGCGATCCTTCCGATGGAATGCTGAAAGACACGCGGGAAGATCACCAGACTGATCCACCTACTTTGTGGTTCGTTGGTAACACAAACAACTCCAGGCGGCTGAAAGTCGTTTTTATTTATTTCGAAGATGAAGGCAGGATCCAGATAAAAACCTGCTACGAAGCCAATGCCGAAGAGCTTCGCATCTATGAAAAATATCGCAGAGAGTGAAATCACTTTCTGGCAGATGATACAGACCCCATTATCGATAGGGTGAACGTTATGACAAAAATCAAAGGAAACGCTGAAGCTTGGGAAAGTGGCAAGCTGGGGCGTGATGAAAAATTTGTATCCAGAGTAGAAATCGACGCTAGCCTGCTGGATGAGGCGGCTGGATTGAAATCGATTTCGGTGCGGATGCCAACAAGCCTGATTGAGGACTTGAAAAACATCGGCCAGATACACGGCCTTGGTTATCAGCCACTTATGAAGCAGATACTGAGTCGATTTGTCGAAGCCGAAAAAAAGCGTCTGCTCAAAGAAGCCGCCTGCAAATCCATGCAGCAAGACGGTGACGACACCACCTGCTCATCTGATTCACCAGATGAACCCAAAGCTTCGTACGGTTAATTTGTTAAAAGTTATCCAATCACAGCCTCGCAACCGCGAGGCTTTTTTATAGCCGTTAACCAGCCCGGAACCGCTTAACAATGAGTGGCAAAAAGCCATGCTCTCAGTTCAATTTGGATATGGTTGCCTAGCTTCAGGCATCACTAATCAAATCTTTCTTCGCTTTGCATGTAACCGAGCAAGAACCTTAGAGAACGGAATCCTCGCCTGATCAACCATCAGCTCCAGATCAGCACCAGAGATAATCTCCACGACATAATCTTTGGCAACCTTCCTGGTTTCAGCCCCGAGCCGACTGGCGTTGGTTACAAACACAAGTTTACTCACTCGCTTATTCAATGCGTTCTCATATGCGACTCGTGCGCCATGAACTTCTTTTACTGCATTGTAGCCAGAGTAGATGCCACCACCTGTGTATTTACACTGCAAGAGGGCAAGCCCCTCGTCTAACTCCAGAACCGCATCGGCGCCGTGATCTGATCCAGAAGCAGTAAGCTCGACACTTTTTGGTCGCCAATGATGAGCAAACACTTCGGCGACTAACGCCTCAAACTGCTGCCAATCAATGTGTTTCAGGTCATCGGAAGTAATGATCTTCGCATTGCTGAACGTTGTTCGGGTAAACCCTTCTGGATCTGGCATAACCTGCTCAGGTGTCACAACCGCATCTCGGAGAAGCGTCTTCTTACTCAATAACTGGTGCAGATTTTCGTCAAATGACATCAACTCCGGATGGCTCACAATAGGGATATATACATTCACATCTTTTGTCTGGCCAATCCGATAAACCCGGTCTGTGGCCTGAGCTTCCTTCGCGGGGTTCCAGTGGCGCTCAAGATGAATGACATTGTTAGCGCCGACAACTGTTAAACCTACACCCGCGGCCACAGGGGACATAATGATAACGTTAAAACCTGGCTTGGATTCGAAGTCCTCAATCAATGATTTCCGGGTTACACCACCGCTGGTCTTGGCGACACCTTTCACGTCACCATTAATCACTGGGAGAGTCATCAAGTCGAAATAGCGAGCCAACGCTAACGATAGAAACCCTTGAAGACGCTTATTCACACAGAAAATAATCGCCTTCTCTTCTCTCTTCTTAATGTCGTTCAGAAGAGACAGCAGACTTCTGAACTTACCGGACTCCCCCATCAGCTCTTTCAGCGCCCGTCCAGTCGGAACCTCAAGGCGTCCTCCTAATAACAACCGGTGATGAAGAGAAACATCTCGTAGTTGCTGCAAGCCAGTCAATGCGGCGTTCTGTTCTGATTGCGCCGTTGCTTGCAGTACCGAATCGTAGCTGTCGAGCTGTCCGCCGCTCATGACAGATGACAAAGTATCAAGATATTCCCAGTCAGAATCAGAAACACCCACGAACAGGCGCTTCTGCGGAAGCCCCTCAAGATTATCCTCTTTCAAACGGCGCAACATGAGTGCACCCACGGTATCACGCAGTGTCCTGCCAACCCGCGCACGTATCTCTTCAACCTCATCGCCAGCGGCACGCAGAATAGGCGCAACGTATCGTTCCCGGAAAGCCTGGTAACTACCCAGATAACCCGGACAAGCGGTATCCATGATGCACCAGAAATCAGCGAGGCTGTTCTCAACCGGCGTGCCGGTAGCCAGAAGTCTGAATTCGGCCTTCAACCCCTTCGCTGCACGGGTCTGCAGAGCGTTAGGATTTTTAATATTCTGAGCTTCATCGAAAGCCACCACTCCCCAATCTATAGCGCAAAGCGAAAACTGATAATCTCTCAACGTCTGATACGTGGTGATGACCAAACGTTTAGGCACATCAAGACGATCCGAAATAAAATCATCTCCAACCTTTAATGAATAGCGGATAGCCGCCTCTTCATCATCAATTCTCTGGTTTCGCGTTTCTACGCCACTCACCCGGAATTTGTTCAGATCCGCATCGGACTGTAGGATAACAATGTCTTTGAAAGGAGACCTATGAAAGGTCTTCTCAACTTCATCCTTCCAGTTCTGAAGCAGACTCAATGGGGCAACAATCAAGCAGGGCTTAACGGTTTTACCATGTTCTTCCCACTCACGATACAGATGCTCAATTGCAGCCAATGACATAAAGGTCTTACCAAGCCCCATATCATCAGCTAACAAACCACCGCCAAGTCCATCTTCCTGACCCGCTAAACCTAACAGCCACCGCACACCTTCTATCTGATGGGGAAACGGCCTACGCTGGTAATTATCCCAGCAAAGCTGTTCTTCAGGTACATAGACATCACGTAACTGACGTTCAACGACTTCTGACGGGGTTTCAAGATCGTCATCATTCAGCGCGATATCAACGACGACTGGCGTCGTATCTTCATCCAATTCGGGCAGATCACAGTTATCTTCACCCTCGTTACAGTCGCCATCTATATCGTTATTGGCAAAGCCGCGATTGCGAAGATCATTGATCGCAGAACGAACCTGTTCGTCATCTGATATATCGACAACTTTGCCGTTAAATTCAACTTCGTCAGCCCCGGTCGCTCTAGCCTCATGTACGATAGCTTCAAAAGCCAGAAGCTGCTCTTCATCTTCGATGGCTTCAAGCACCTTACTGACGGGATGAACATTAACTGCCGAGAACTGACGACCAAACCAATCTATACCCGACTCATCAGTCTCACCAAAGTACGCATGACGGAAACGAGCAGCGCCTCTAACCCGCGCAGAAAAACCAAGTTCCAGATTGACCAGAGAGCCATCAATAAAAGCCGTAGGGTTACGATAGAAATCATCCAGTTTATCTTTGGTAACCACCCTGTTCCTGAGAATCTCCTGAATCCCTGCCATCTTGTGCTCATCGATCAGGATGATCTCATCATTTACACGTAGCGATGAACTACCTTCACGAAGCTGCCCCAGTACTCGCTGCATTTCTTCATGAGTAGCGTCCTGCCCCAACTGTGGAGTAAGAATCAGATTACCGTTTGCGTCCAATTCGGCTTCTATCGAGACCGATTCCGGCGTATGAATTTTCAATTTTTTAAAGTGGCCTAGCTCCATAGGCACACCGCATTCCTGAGCGTTCTGAAGAGCTGCAACCACAACGAGGTTGTCGTACTCAGAGTGCGCCGACTCTCTATGTGTTTCGAGGGCTTCAAACACCTCTAACTGAGTTCCCGAAAGTAAATACTGCTTCTCTTCAGAGAAGCGGATAACAGGTCCCTTCAGCTGATAAGCATGGGTAAACTGTCCGCCGGGGTAACTTGCTTCAACATCTAAGGCGAAAATTGTACGCCCTGTCGTTCCCTTGAAATCCGCTTTTATTGACCCAACCCAAGCTTCAGGTAGTTCAAGTAACTCGCGAGAGTCCTGGTCAAGAGACACAACTATGTCTGAGGGAATACGAAAACCATTTGGCAACTCAAAAGCATTGCCTTCCTCAACCAGCATGCGTAGCAAGATGTGCTGCTGCGTAATTAAATCGTCCGCCTTACCGAGTTTAATGACCGAAAGCTGCTCCTGAGTACAGACGAAATTAGCTCCTTGAAAGTCGTAACTCTTTCGATATCTCTGTGCCTCGGCGTCTCCTACAAGCCGTCGGATAAAGGTTCGCAATCCCATCACAAGTATCCTGAATCTCTGTATTTGATATAGTCATGGCGAAGCAACAGCGGCTCTGGGTCAAACTCAACACCGACCTTATGAAGTTCTTTCAACACCTTCACCTGCCAACTGCCATTATGTGTAACAGCTGCAAGCGCCTTTCCAACTTTTTGCTTAACCATGCTCAAGTTCATGCCATTGGTAAGTTCTGAATAGACAAAACGATTTCGGTTGTAGTTGAAGACGGCGGCACTATCTGACAATTTTCTATAGATCCAGAATTTACACATATGTGTTCCTTCAACAATGTGTACTCCCGGCATAGAGAAATAAATGATCGATTTATCACCATCAACTATTGAAAATGATGGCAGATGCTCCTTTTTGTAATGACGATAAAGATAATCTCTTGCACCCTCTGTTAGAAAAAGGCGCGTACTTATTATCAACTCCTGCTTTAGCAAACCCTCCAGAAACTTTTTCCTGGATGGGTACATCCTACTAAGATCCTGATCATTAGAAACAACGGCATAGTTTTTCAACGCCTCTAAGAACAGCCGGAGATCTAATTTCGATAGCCAACCACGCACCTTACGAATTAAGCTTTCAGGCATCTGAGACCACCAACGAATATAGCGTTCGTTCTGCTTCGACACCCTTGGATCTCCAGCAATTGCCATAATTACGTTCATCCACTTATCTGAAATGTGCCCCTCTTCGGCTCGGGATATCAGTATCTTCAGAACTTCATGCCCCAGCAGAAAACCATCTTCGTATAACGAATCATAAACAGCTGATTTCTGCACTTCCTTAAGAACCCTGTGATCCTCACCCGGCTTAAGGCTACGTAAGGTAGCAAGATAGTGAATATTTTTAGCGACAGCCAAAAATCGACCTGACGTGTAGTTAAGCAAGCCCACCTGTTCTACACGTGTATCGAACTCGATCTGCCGTTCTTCGCATCCCTCCGCCAACCACTTTGGTCCTTTTCCACTAAGTATATGAGTGATATTTTCATCAATCTCTCCTCGAGCTTCCTTAGCCCGGATTAGCCATCGCTCGATACAAGCCAGATCATCAAGGTGATCGTAGAAACGAAGGTAATGACTATATACCGCCTCAACCAGCAGGCTACCCGGCCTAGACCGCACTGAGTCGATTTTATGAAACAGTCGGGCATCCAGGACAATCTGAATAGCATTCTTACTATTCAGTTCGACAGCCAATGCCCGCAGATCAATCGGATCATTAAGGGCATCAGCAAGATGTCCTTTTGAACCCAAAGCAGCCTGAAACGTCACCAATGCTTTCTGAAATTTATCACTGCCTGTACCCGCTGTTCTTGCGATCTCACGAACTTCTGCTGTAAGCCTTTCTATAGAGCTCCTGGACTTATCCAGTCGAAGATTGGGTAGCGAAAAACGCAACTGCTTGACTTCAATTTTGACGCTCATTTTTTGGTCTGTTCCGAAACAGCCTGATAATCAGCCAGTTCTGGCCGTTTCACAGTAAAACGAATATCAATTCTGCGATTAGCCCGGCGATCATCCCCTGTCGTCTCTTCTTCGTTCACTCTTCGCGTCGCTGCGTAACCACTCACTGAAAACAGAACCTTACCATACCCGTTTCTTAGTTCTCCAAGCGGTGGGGCCACATCCAAAGAGGTATTCCAAAATTCCCAAAGACTGATTGCTCGAAAGGTAGATAGCCCCCAATTTCCTTTATCCCGATAACTACGCAAACTATCCGTGTGGCCTTCGATAAACACCGTATCGAGATACTCGAATCTTTTAATTTGTTGATCTCCAGCATCTACAGGCTGGCTAATCGCTTTGTGCAGTACCTCACCGATTAAAGTGACAGCTTTCTCAACATTGTCATTGTCGGGTATTTCATCACGATCAGAATCAAACGACAGCGTACTTTCTGGAATACGGAGCACGGTGTCGTTATCAGCAATCAATACCGTCACATTCTGCTTGGCCAGCTCATCTCGAATATCATGAAGAATGTCACGACGCGCCTGTTCAGCTTGCTTAAGCTTCTCAATTTCTTGATCAAACTCATTCTGCTTTTGAGTCAGCTCAATGATCAAAGCTACTGCAGCAAGAATAAACACCACCAACAAAGCTGACATCAGGTCAGAGAAAGAGACCCAATAGGGATTCTCTTCGTCAACGTTTCGCGACGCCCTGCGTGAGAGCGCCCTCATACGCTAGCTACCTTTGTCTCGATCTCATCAACCACATTAGATATCGCGTTCATTGCCCCTCGTAATTGCTCCGCAAATTCACTGGTGCTTTGCGCCCATACTTTTAAGTGTTCCTTAGTCTGCCCATTCGCCTGCTCTGCATAATCGCTCAGTAATCTGGTTCCCTGATCAGCAAGTTCCTGAATATTCTCTTTCAGAGTGGCAAGGTAACTGTTCTGGTGCTGTTCCATGTTTTGGAATGCCCCGTCGGCGAGCACAACCATCCGATCCAGGTCGCGAACGGTCTTCTCCATAGTGCCGATGGCAGTCTGAATCTGATCACGAACAACACCCACAGACTCTGCAGCCTTGCGGTTCTCATCAGCCAGCCCGGCAGTAGATTGAGAGGCTTCGGTAATAGAAGCACTGAGTTTCGTTGATGCCTGCTGAAGCATCGCGCCGTACTCCTTCAGGGAGTTGGTCGAACGTGAGAGCTCATTTGCTCCCTCAAAGATGCTTGAAGACAACTTCTGTAGATTCTGGCTATTGCTTGCAAGGTCAACCTGTAACTGCTTGCTGCCATCAAGCAAGCTCTGAGTTGCCGCAACCTGATTCTGCATGGCGGCTTTAATATCCGCGATGGTCTGCTCAAACTGGTTACCAAGCGCCGCATCCCGCTCTGATTGCTTCGCCTGAGCCTGCTGAATCAAACCATTGATATTGGTTAACTGGTCCCCTGTTGCCTGGGTTATCTTTTCAGCTTGCTGTTGAGCATGGGCTACGAGTGAATCAACCTGGCGAGAGATATGACCAATCAACTCCTGTTCCCGCTGCCCGGATGCCGCCTGGTGCTGAGAAAGCGTTTCTTGCATTGACTGCAACTGCGCCTTCGTTGAAGCAACAAACTGTTCCTGTTGTTCGCGGTTCTGCTCGGCCATGCCGGTAATCTGATCTTTGATGCTAGCGGTCAGGTTGTTTTGTAAAGCAACTGAGGTCTGAGCCTGCTTCTTAAACATTTCGCCAAAATTCTGCATCTGTTCTTCGGCAGCTTCACTTGTACGCTTCTGAAATTCACTCGTTCGGGCTACTAATGCATCAACCTGTTCTGCAATGTGGCGCACTAAACCTTCTTCGCGTTCGGAAGCAGCCTGCTGGTTCTGATTGAGATTACTGATAAAACCAGACAGCGCCTGATTCATAGATTCAACGGCATCACTCACCCCCTGTGACGCCTGATTCATCGATGCCCGCTGTTCTGCACCTTGTTGTCCAAACTTTTCCATAAACGAATTGATCAGGCTATCCAACGCCGCCTGGCTTTGATCTGATGCTCCCGAAACCAGCTTATCCAACGCTGGGGCCATAATGTTGTTAAGGCTCTTTTCAAGACCGCTCTGAATGTCGCCAGTCACCCGTTCGAGTGATTCCTGCATCTTTTCGCCTATCTTCTCAGCAAGCCCCTGCAGAACTTCACGTGACTCACCGCCATCGTCAGCGATTCGCTTCAGCTGCATTTCGGCGCTGAAGCGAGGAAACAGTTCATCAATTCTTACTTGTAGCGAACTAATGCCCTCCCGGACATTATTCTCGATCGCCTTTTCTACGAAGTTAAACAGAACACTGAGGAGTACCCCCCAGACGGAAGTCATAAACGCGAGTTTGGCTCCGCTAATCACATGAGCGAGCCCGTCCTTCATCTCATCAACCCGAACATCATTGCCGATATTCAGCTCTGACAGGCCGAGCTGTAAACCAATAAAAGTACCGACCACACCAATCGCAGTCAGAAAGCCAGGAACCGCTGCCAACATGCGGCTTTCTGTAATGCCCGGTGCCAGCGTTGCAGGATTAAAGAAATAATCCGCATCGTAGACATTATGAAGACGTAACCCGTCATCAGATTTTGATTCAACGAGCGTCTCATCAAACTCAGACCAAAGATGGCTTACACGCCGGCCAGACTGCGCAGACTTCTCTCGGAGCGTTTCACGCTCTATCGCAACAGTCTCTGGAGTCAACTCTTTGAGTAACTCCTTCAAAGCAGCTGTACGCTTTCTAGCCTTGAAGGCTGATCGAACTGCTAGAGATAAAAAAGTTGCGAATAGAACAATTAATAAAAGTACAAAATTGGCACTAAGCGCCTCAGCAGTACTGACACTAAAAGCCAACGAAAAGTCGGGGAGAAGACCACTAAGGTCTAGCAGCTGCTGTGAATTAGGCTCCATACAGGATTACCGCTCCATTAAAATATAAAATCGTTCGTGGGGAAAAATATTGTCGATGACAAAAATTTCAACCCCTATCTAAATCATCTGATTACGCCGGTTCTGGTGGCCCCAAAGGAGGCCCTAGGCCCTGAACCTCTTAAAATTCTCTGCCTGCTCAAAGATTTCTTTGTACACTTCGTCTTTATCAACTGGCGGATAACCATGGTGTGCCAGTAAAAGAATCAGGCCAACTTTGAGTTCCGCTTTAATGTCTTCCCGCTGGCTCCAGTCCGTATATCGGGCCTTGTCATCGACCAGATCTTTCACTGCCTTCGACAGATCCAGAAGTTTGTCTTCTGGGTAAGTGAAGTCGTATTTGATCGCCAGTTTTAGCAGGATGTCGTAGAAAGCTTTTTCTTCAAGATCAATGCCCAAGTCTGCGAATGATTCCTTCTCTTTCTTTAACGCCTGTAGCAGATCAATAATCTCATCTGAGAAGTCTTCGAGTACGTCACTGACCAATACACTGTCTTCTTTGCGCTCATTGTACTGGTCTACTAAGCGGCGGAACTTCTCGCTGAAGTCGAGGCCTTTGGTTTTGTTAACCTTCTTGAAGTCTTCAATCGCACGGGCAAGCAGCTGCTGTAAAAGCTTGATACGGGTATTCGGCAGTTTGATCTTTTCGATGCGGGCCAGGTAGTCATCATCAAAGATGTCGACTTCACCTTCGTTTTCTTCGCCCATTTTGAAGATTTCTTCGACGCCATCGGCTTTCAAGGCTTCGGCGATCATTTCACGCACACGGGCGTTCATCTGCGCGGTATCGGGTGCGTTGCCTTTGGTGAGCTTAAACACAATAGAGCGCACCGCGAGGTAGAAGTGAATGCGGTCGCGGTCGTCCTGCGTGATGGATTCTGAACCACTGCAGATATCAAAGGCGGCTTTAAGGCGTTTTACTAAGGCCATAAAGCGCTTTTCGATCTTGTCTGTTACCTGCGCATATTCGGCGGCTCTGTTGAGGCAGTTCAGCTGCTCCAGCGGGCTGCCGGTGAAGTACGGCGTGGTATCAAAGCCGTGGAAGAGTTTGTTCAGCAGGTCGATGTGGTCTTTCACCACGATCACCGACTGGGCGATTTCTTCAAAGTTCTGCTGGTCTGCTTTGTTGTAGTGCGCCAGTGCCAAATTCATCTGCTTTTTGATGCCGATGTAATCGACGACGAGGCCTTTCTCTTTGCCTTCAAACTTGCGGTTTACCCTTGAGATGGTCTGAATCAGGTTATGGCGCTGAATCGGCTTGTCGATGTAAATGGTATCGAGAAACGGCACATCAAAACCGGTAAGCCACATATCCACCACAATGGCGATCTTGAAGTTCGATTTTTCGTTTTTGAATTGGCCATCCAGCGTTTTGCGATATTCTTTGGTGCCCAACATATCGTAGAGTTCAGCCGGGTCATCTTTGCCGCGGGTCATGATCATCTTGATCCTCTCCATCGGCTTAATCTCTTTTTGTTCCTGCTCTGATAACTCACTGCCCTCTTCGGCCACCAGCACTTCGTTCCACTGCGGGCGTAACCCAACAACCTCCTGCCAGAAGCGGTAAGCAATCTCGCGACTGCTGCATACGAACATGGCTTTACCTTTTAAGGTCGCACCTTCGGCTACGCGCTGTTCGTAGTGATGCACAAAGTCGATGGCCAGCGCACGGATGCGATCCGGGTCACCGAGAATCGCATTCATATTGGCACTGGCTTTTTTGCTCTCTTCAATCTGGTAATCGCTGGCGCCCTGATCGGCACAGTCGCTGTAGTAGTCTTCGATTTCTTTCAGCTTATCGTTATCCAGCACGACCTTGGCGGCACGGCCTTCATACACGATACGCACCGTGATTTCGTCTTTGACTGACTCGGTCATGGTGTAGCTGTCTACGACTTCACCAAACACATCCAGTGTGGCGTCAATCGGTGTACCGGTGAAGCCTACAAAGGTGGCGTTGGGTAATGAGTCGTGCAGATACTTAGCAAAGCCATAAGTGCGCTTTACACCCTTTTCGGTGATACGTACCTTCTGCTCAAGATTGATCTGGCTGCGGTGCGCTTCGTCAGAAATACAGATCACATTGCTGCGCTCGGTCAGCAACTCGGTATCTTCGGTGAATTTATGAATCGTGGTGAGGAACACCCCACCACTGTTGCGGCCTTTCAACAGCTCGCGCAGGTGCGTGCGGCTTTCGACACTGATTACATGCTGATCGCCGATATAGCCCTTAGCCCCCGTAAACTGGCCCGAGAGCTGATCATCCAGATCGGTACGGTCAGTAATCAGCACAATGGTCGGGCTTTCAAACTCGACGCTTTTCATCAGCAGCCGGGTTAAAAACATCATGGTGTAGCTTTTGCCGCAACCGGTAGCCCCAAAGTAGGTGCCGCCTTTACCGTCCCCCTCAGGTTTACGGTGGCGCAGAATATTCTGGTAGAGCTTGTTGGCCGCATAAAACTGCGGATAACGGCAGACGATTTTCTCCTGCCGTTTTGAGGTATCCGGGAAGTAAATAAAGTGGCGGATCACCTCACGCAGGCGGGTGTGATCAAACAGCCCCTCAATCATGGTATGCAGCGAGTTAATGCCATCCTGCTCGATGGTTTCGTCGCCCGTGACTTTACGCCAGGTATAGAAAAACTCGTAAGGAGCAAACAGCGAGCCCATACGCGAGTTCACGCCATCGCTGATGATGCAGAGGGCGTTGTACTTCATCAGCTCCGGGATATCACGGGCATACCGGGTCGTCAGCTGAACATAGGCATCGTGAATCGTCGCTTCTTCACGAATGGCACTCTTAAACTCAAACACCACCAGCGGCAGGCCGTTGATATACAGAATCGCATCCGGAATACGCAGCTCTTTGCCTTCAATCTCAAGCTGGTTCACCACCTTATAGATATTGGCGGTGCCATAAGCAGCGGTGTTATCAGTAACCTGATATTTAGGGTCATTGGCATCAATCGACTCGACCTCGCCTTCTACAGGTAGTCGCTGCTCCGGCAAACCGGCGTAGTCAATTAACTGAACATAGAGGTCTTTTTTCGAGCGGTCTTCGCGCTTGAGCAAAAAGCCATCGGCCACCAGCTTATGAATGCTGCGGTTAGAGTCGTACAGGTCAGCGGCAGGCAAGCGATCAAGGCGGTTGATCACCGAGACGATTTCGGCCTCGGTAATGCCATCGGCCTGATAGCGTTTGTTCAGGTAGGCACGCAGATCCTCTTTGATCAGCACCTCATGCGGGGCGCGGTCGAGGGTGCTACCCAAGACATGCGGGTAACCCTGCTCTGCGAGTAAATCAATAATTGCCTGTTCCAGTCTGGCCTCGGTAAAGCTCATTCCCTGCCTCTACTTCTACGTTGCTGTTACTTCTATAAAGACGTTTCTACTTACTTCGTTTGTCTGAACCTGTCTAACATTACCACATTGTCGGCTATTGGCTCGGATGGGGAATCTAAGAGCGCCCGCTGGTCATCTGTCTGGCTGCTATTGAGGTCGACCTCTCCGCTCAAACGGTCGAGCAACTCAAGAAACGCGTCCTTCGGCCAGATATAGTCCTTCTGCCCCTTCACATGACACGGGCGGTCGGCCAACGACGAACTCAGAGCATACCCTGCCATCTCTGAAACGTTCAGTGAATCTACATAAAGAATGTGGTCAATGTCCTGCCCAAGCTGGTTAAGCGTGCCCAGCACCGAGCGATCAGTACCACCCACAAATGCCAATGGCTGTAACAATACTGCGGCGGTATCCAGTTGTTCTTGTGTTGCATCGCATTTCAGCAGGGTGTTCATCAGGGCATCGTCAAAAAACCGGTCGATAATAGCGAAATGCGGTTTGGTTAACGCCGGAATAAATACCGGAAAGCGCGTCTGGTCGTGCACAAACAGCAGGCAGTTGCGGCGCTGAATGGTCAGCAGGTTGGCGTGCCAACTGCCCAGCTTGCTTTGCGGAGCTGCCAGAATGTCCTCCGTCCCAGGTGTCGTCTGGGAAGGCATTTTGGCGAGTAGTTTTTTGGTGGCGTGTATCTGGATCATGGTTTTACCTACCGGGCTAACTCGCCCAAATAAACTGTCGCAAATTTTGCGACAATTGTCCGGGCATTCCAGATAGCTGAAACAACAACCCGCCCGACACCTTACAACACCTCAGCCAGTTGTTGCTCGGCGTCCGGGATAGTGATCTGGCCGGACAGGAGCTTAGGGAGAAGCGAGTCGCGGAGGTTAGTTAGCGACACTGTTTCTTCAGCAAGTAAAAGTAATTTTTGTTGAATAGCTTTTGCCTGCTCATTAAACGCCTTCGCCACGTCATACGATGGAATCAAAAATGGTATCGGGCGAAAGTTCTTCTTGCTGATCTCAAGAAAGGTACTCCCATTTGCCCGGTCCATAATTGCGCCTAAGTTAGCGTGCAGCCAATTCAGCAAATACAGTGGGCCAAAAACTGTGTTGGGTAGCAACGCAATCACTCCCTGATTGACCGACACAGGTACATCACTTATCGCCAGATAACCAATAGGTGCACGCGAAGACATCAGCACAGTTCCTTTGGGCAATTGCCCCGAAGAAATTTTATTTACACCATCATCTGTGAGATGTCGTTCGGTATCCATAAGCACCCATGACGTCAGTTGCGACATGTCTTTTGGAGTGCAGAATGGGTGAACTCCACCCTCCCAGAAGTCAGGATTTTTAGTACTCGGAGTTCCACCACCGGTAGTCTCGACTGCATCGCCAATGGTTGTGATCTCACACCCCTCCGGCACCCAGCCCATTTCTTCGGTCAATACAAACCGGTCGGGGAAGAGTTGTTGTATCTCGGGTGGCAGGCGCTGCTCTGATAGACCAGTTTCAGGCAGGGCCTCTTCTGAGCTGGCGGCGTCGGTGGCCCCTGTGGTTTTGTTGGTCTGCTGGCGCAGTGCTTCGCGTCTGGCGGCGCGGGCGGCCAGCTCGTCCGGGATTTCGTTACCGGCGGCCAGGGCGTTGTCGATCACCGGGTCAAAATCCACAAACCAGCTTTTAAATAATGCCTGCGCCATGGATTCGAGGGTGGTGTTGATCTGGCGATTAAGGGCGATTTTGTTGTCGATTGTGCCGAGGATTTCAGCAATTTTCTTCTGAGTTGCAACGTCCTCTGGGAAGAAAACTTCAGCCATATGCAAGTGGTTGCGATTAACCCCTGGCACAGCTGCCTTATCGCTGTATTGAAGGTAATCAATAGTTTTCAAAAAATAGTAGATGAATTTCTCATCATTCCCTTTGAAGTCCCGAACATAAAGAGTTGTATTTAACGGCCAAAAATCTTCCTCACTATAAAAGACTTCACCGATCGTTCCATATCGACCCGTTACAACACCAGGGCCTTTCACTTTTGCTTCATTATGGAAATCGGAAACTCCCGCTGACGAAACTAACGGGATACTGCCTGCGACTCTGCTCTTTTTAGGCAGGTCGTAACCACGCTTAAGCTCTATAACATCGCCTAAAGTTTTACGCCCCCACTCACTCCCCATAACCCAGCCCCTTCAGGTTCTGTTTAATCACGGCATCCAGCTCCTGCGCTTCAGCCATTTGCTGGAACAGGGTTTGGGTGAGTTGCTGCATTTTTTCTTCGAACAGTTCGCCGTCGTCTTCAATTTCCGCCGCGCCCACGTAACGGCCCGGTGTGAGGACGTAGTCGTTGGCTTTGATGTCGTCTAATGAGGCACTGCGGCAGAAGCCGGGAATGTCGGTGTAGTGGCTGGATGTTTCTGCACTCGCTGGATTCCCGCCTGCGCGGGAATGACAGGTTGGGGTCTCGGCTGGATTCCCGCCTGTTTCTGGGTTCCCGCCTGCGCGGGAATGACTGGCGACTGGCTCACCGCGCCACGCATGGTAGGTATTAGCGATGTCGGCGATATCGTCGGCGGTCAGTTCTTTGTGTATGCGGCTGATCATGCTGCCCATGTTGCGGGCGTCGATAAACAGGGTTTCGCCTTCGCGGTTGCGGTGTTGCTTCCGCCCGTCGCTGAAGGTCTGGGCTTTTTTGTTTTTGGTTAAAAACCACAGGCACACGGGTATCTGGGTGGTGTAGAACAGCTGCCCCGGCAGGGCGATCATGCAGTCGACGAGGTCGTTTTCAATGATCTGTTTGCGGATTTCACCTTCGCCTTTGGTGTTGGTGCTCATGGAGCCATTGGCCAGTACAAAGCCCGCGACGCCGTTGTCGCTGAGCTTGCTGATCATGTGCAGTATCCAGCCGTAGTTGGCGTTGCCGGTGGGTGGGGCTTCGTATCCGGCCCAGCGTGGGTCGTTGGTGAGTTCATCCGGGCCGCGCCATTCTTTTAAGTTGAACGGTGGGTTGGCGATGATGAAGTCGGCTTTTAAGTCCGGGTGCTGGTCTTTAAAGAAGGTGTCGGCGGGTACGTCGCCGAGATTGGCGCTGATGCCGCGAATCGCCAGGTTCATTTTGGCCAGCTTGTAGGTGGTGCTGGTCTGTTCCTGGCCGTAGATGGAGATGTCTTTTTTGTTGCCCTGATGGTTTTCAACAAATTTCACAGACTGCACGAACATACCGCCGGAGCCGCAACAGGGGTCGTAAATTTTGCCGTGATAGGGTTCGATCATTTCGGCCAGCAGGTTGACCACGCACTTGGGCGTGTAGAACTCGCCACCGCCTTTGCCTTCGGTGGCGGCAAAGTTGCCGAGGAAGTATTCATAAACACGACCGACTATGTCCTCTTCGCTCGTACCTCGCTTCGTTGCGCTGTGGGCACCATCTGTCTCGCTTTCTGAACTCTCACTGTCGCTTTCTTCAACATCACCTGCAACTTTAACGATGGTGTCGATGTTGTTGATGGCGTCGATCAGGGCCGCGAGTTTGCTGGCATCCAGCCCTAAGCGTGAAAAGTAGTTATCTGGCAGTGCGCCGCGCAGGGCTTTGTTGTTTTTCTCGACCGTGTGTAGGGCGGTGTCGATCTTAACGGCGATGTCGTCCTGTTTGGCGTTTTTGGCAATAAAGTCCCAACGCGCGTCTTCAGGCAGGTAGAAGGTGTTGGCCATGGTATAGAACTCGACCATGTCAGTGTATGCGCCCTTCCCTTCGGCTTCGAGCTGGCTTTTGCGCTCGGCAAACTTGTCACTGATGAATTTTAAGAAGATCAGCGACAGCACCACGTGCTTGTACTCTGAGGATTCTACGCTGCCGCGCAGTTTGTCGGCGGTGGCCCAGAGGGTCTGTTCGAAGGATTGCTTCTTGGTATTGCTTTTGGCTTTAGTATCTTTGGCTGCCTTAGATGCCATGGGCGTTGTCCTTTAACCTGAGGGGAGTTACACGCGCTGTAACTCTGTTTTGCCAGTCTGGCGTCTGAGTCAGAATTTACCAGATAGCGTCTGCTGACACTACGCGCAGGAGTGTGACGACAGGAGGCACCTGTCTGATTTTCAGACAGGTGCAGACCTTCAGTTTCTATGGTTATACCTTGCGGTCAGAAAAATAGTTGGAACCTTTCGCACGCACTCCCTCTCCGATTAATGACATTTTTTTACTTTTTCTGAGGTACTTATGGTCAATTTTTCACGAGCATTGCTTTTGGCATCTGCAGTTTCGGCAATGGCGCTCACTGGCTGCGGTGGTGATGATTCCAGCTCTGATGGTAAAGCAAAGCTGTCGCTCGGTATGACTGATGCACCGGTCGATGGTGCGGCGGAGGTATGGGTGCAGTTTTCTGGTGTCACTCTTATCCGTGCTGATGGCGAAGCAGAAACCACATTCACCTTCGACGAGCCAAAGCGCATCAACCTGCTGGCTTATCAGCATGGCGAAATTTATCCACTTCTGGAAAATGAAGAAATTGATGCAGGTGAATATAGTCAGATCCGTCTTCTGGTCGATACCGAGGGTGATCTCGATACAGTCATTGTTCTGGACGGTGGTGCGACCTTTGAGCTGACCATTCCAAGTGGCGCTCAGACGGGTCTGAAGCTCGTGAATGGTTTTACCGCAACCGCCGGTGGCGAAGTGAGTTTCACTCTGGATTTTGATCTGCGTAAGTCGGTGACACTGACCGGCAATGGCGAATTCAAACTGCGTCCGACCATCCGTATCATCGACAATATCGAAGCCGGTCATATCGCTGGCACGGTGGCATCGGATGCCTGCCCTGCAGAGTCAGAAATGGCGATCTATGTGTATGAAGGCGCAGTCACTGAGCCTGAAGACCTGGGGGCCGATGCGGAGCCGCTGGTGACTACCTACGTTAAAACCGATCTGAGCTATCAGGCGTCTTTCCTGGCTGCGGGTGAGTATACTCTGGCACTGACCTGCATTGCAGATGAGGATGACCCCGAGGTGGATGATGACGCATTCGGCTCAGGCGCTGGCTTTGTCACTGTCAGCGGTTCGTTAATAGTCACTGCGGATCAGACAACCGGGTGGAACCCAGCAGTTGGAGGTTGATCTGTCAGCGAGAAAGGCGCAACAAAAAAGAGAGCCCGAGGCTCTCTTTTTATCTGAATACACGGACTGTTCAGCCGGCAAGTAACATTACCGTCAACAACAGACAGGCAGATGCAAAAGCCCCAAGAATGTGGGTGTGCAGCTCAACGGGTTTGCTCAGTTCCTGTTCTTCCATGGTGTCCGCCAGAAGTGGTTCTTGAATATCTATAGTAAGGACCACAGGCGGCTAATCTGCCATCTAAACAATGTCGACTTTTTGTTAGCCAATCAGTTAACACTTGTTTACATGACAAGAAAGTCACGAACACACTGAATCTGGTCGTCAGACATCAGTGCCGGGGCATGGCCACACTGTGCAAATGCCCGGGATAATACCGAGGGTTTTTCGCACATTCTGGCCACCGTTCCGGAATCCAGAAGATCCGATTCTTCCCCCCGCAGAACGAGTACCGGGCAAGACACCGCGTCCCAGACGGCCCAGAGGTCAACATCTTCACTAAGCCCATTGAATGCCGAGGCAATCGCCGGGTCGTATCTCAATCTGAGATAACCATCCGCGCCTGTCGCGACGCTATAGCGCGCCATGTGTCGCCACTGCTCTTCAGTCAGGCGACCAAAACCCGAGAGTATCAGGCGCAGGTATTCTTCAGCTTCCGCCATCGTAGAGAACGCAGGATCCCGCCCGACATAGTCACTCAGGCGGGTAAGCCCTTTTAACGGGATAAAAGGCCCGATGTCGTTCATGATCAGCCTCTCAATCGGGCTGCCCGGACTTGCTGCGATCATCATACCGATCAGCCCGCCCATCGACGTCCCCAGCCAGTCGAAACGCTGCTCGCCTGTTGCCTCTGCGATGTGCTTAAGTAACTGCAGCATCTGACTGATATACAAGGGATAGCCATAATGTTCAGGTGCTGTCAGCCTGTCGCTGTCTCCACGGCCCAGAATATCGACCGTCACCACCCGGTAGTGGTCAGACATGGCTTTGGCAATCAGATCAAAATCGTGGCGGTTACGCGTCAGGCCATGGACGCAGATAAGGACGGGAGCCTGTTCCATGCCGTGCGCATGCCAGCACTCCCAGGCGATCCGGCGTGGACCTTCCGGGGTTTCAACGTTGAGAAAGTGAGTGTGAGCCTCAAGTGTCATAGCCGCCTCCTGTGCCGAGTATTCTTACTTTGGCACAGGGAGCACTGACAGGCTACTGGTCGCGCTTCTGCTTCAGCACCAGAGGACTGATATTCTGACTCGCCAGGATGTCCTGGGCTTTGTTAAGACGGGAACGATCGGTGTAAGGACCAACAAATACCCGATGCCAGACGGAGCCATTCACACTGCTGCTTTCTGTGTATGCCGGAAGGCCACCCAGCAGCAGCCCGGCACGCATACGGTCGGCATCTTCTGCAGAACGGAAGGAGCCCGCCTGCAAACGGTATTCGTAGGTTGTTGCCGCATCCTTTGGCGTAGACTTGTATTCTTTGACGTCAGGCACTTCAACCGTCTGCTTTTCCAGCAGGCGATAAAAATCGTAAGAAGGTTTGGCGGCATTACCAATTTTCTCAGCATCTTTGCGCGCCTGTTCTGCGCTCGCCTCAATAACGCTTCGGGCGTCCTTACCGACCGCTCCCGCCTCATCGCCCGCGGGCACGGTCGACAGGTACATAATAAATGCACCGAATGCGACCGCGATCGAAGGAATAATGACCCACACCCACCCCGGAGTATTGCGGCCTGAATCTGCCATCATCAGCTCCTGTTGTGCCTGCGGGCTTACATTTCTTCCGGAGCGCTGACGCCCAGAAGTTCAAGACCATTAGCCAGGACCTGACGGATGGCTTCAGCAAGTGTCAGACGCCCATTACGCAGCGCATCGTCATCCACCAGCGTCTTTTCTGCGTTGTACCAGGTGTGAAAATCACCGGCCAGTTCACGCAGGTAGTTAGCCACCTGATGCGGTTCACTGTTGTTCGCTGCGTTTCTGACGACTTCAGGATAGCGCCCCAGCTTAACCATCAGCTCTTTTTCGGACTCCAGAGTCAGAGCCGGAAGAGCAGCCATGCCCGTCACTGCATCCCACGCCTGTCCCGCTTCGCTGAGCTTACGGAAGATTGAGCACACGCGAGCGTGAGCATACTGAATGTAGTACACCGGGTTGTCAGATGACTGCGAGCGGGCCAGGTCGATATCAAACGTCAGCTGACCATCGGCCTTACGCGCTGCCAGGAAATAACGCGTGGCATCACGCCCCACTTCGTCGATCAGATCACGCAGCGTGACGTAGCTACCGGCACGCTTAGAAATTTTCACTTCTTCGCCACCACGCATCACTGTCACCATCTGGTGCAGCACGTAATCTGGCCAGCCTTCTGGAATACCTACGTTCAGCGCCTGCAGGCCAGCGCGTACACGGGTGATTGTTGAGTGATGATCAGCACCCTGCTCGTTAATCACCTTAGTGAAGCCGCGTTGCCACTTGTTCAGATGGTATGCAACATCAGGTACAAAGTAGGTATAACCACCGTCTGTTTTGCGCATCACACGGTCTTTATCGTCACCGAAGTCGGTGGTGCGCAGCCATAATGCACCACCGTCTTCATAGGTGTAGCCATTGGCGATCAGCGACTGCACAGCTTCTTCGACCTTACCTTCGGTATAGAGCGAAGACTCCAGGAAATACACATCAAAATCGACCCCGAATGCTTTCAGATCGAGGTCCTGCTCATGACGAAGGTAGGCAACCGCAAAATGTCTGATCGCGTCCAGGTCATCGGCATCGCCGGTACCGGTAAAGCTCTGGTCTTCAGAATGCACGGTGTCGCCACGCATAAAGCTCTCAGCCAGTTCGACGATATAATCACCGCGGTAGCCGTCTTCCGGCCAGCTCGGATCGTCTGGTGTCAGGCCTTTGCAGCGGGCCTGAACGGAGAGCGCCAGATTATTAATCTGCTGACCTGCGTCGTTGTAGTAAAACTCACGAGTCACATCCCAGCCGGTCGCTTCCAGCAGGCGACAAAGACAGTCACCGACCGCCGCACCACGACCGTGGCCAATATGTAATGGCCCCGTCGGGTTCGCCGAAACAAACTCAACCTGAACCTTGCGACCTTCACCATCGTTATTACGGCCATAGGCGCCCTTCTGTTGAAGAACAGCCCCGACCAGAGACGAGGTGGACTCATCGCTCAGAAAGAAGTTAATAAAGCCAGGGCCAGCAATTTCAGTCTTATCGACCAGTGACGTTTCCGGCAGTGAATCCACCAGCAGCTGTGCCAGCTCACGAGGATTTTTACCTGCCGGCTTCGCCAGCATCATGGCGAGGTTGGTGGCCAGATCACCATGAGACTTGTCACGGGTATTCTCTATCTGGATACGGGGCTCAAGATCAGCAGGAACAATATTCTGTTGTTTCAGTACGTCGACAGCGGCGTTCAGGAGTTCTGCGATTTGCGGTTTCATAGCGACTTATCCGGACCCGGGAATGTATTCAGAAAAGGGCCGGGATTATCGCAAAAATGCCCCTTCGGGTGAAGCAGATTACAGAGTCGTCAGAAAAGACACCCCATAAAGTCCACCGAAGCCAGGACGTCCGTCCGTCTTATCGGGGCCTCCCATCACCCGCGCTACGCGATAGCGATGCAGATTTCGCAGTACATCGGCCAGAGCAAAGGTCTGCTCCTGCGGACCGGCTAACTCACGATGCAGTGCGGGCAGCCGATACCAGGGCGCCGTCGGGCGTTCGTGATGCGCGTTATGGTAACCAAAATTGAGGACCAGCAGGTTAGCCAGTACTGACTCACCCAGCGGATTAGAAAAGGTATGCTGGCGCTCATACTCAGCGTCTGGCCGTTCATGCCCCTCTACCGAGCCATACACCACATCGTAGGTATGCTGGTGCATATCCATCAACCGCAACACATGAATCATCAACAACTGAGCACCCACGTATCCGGCCGCTACGGCTGGCTGATAGACGATCAGGAGCGCAAAAATACTTAAGCGCAGGATCAGCATCGTCCCCGTGTAAACGCGCAGGTGACGGTAGTCACTGAACACAAAAGGGGCCACCATCACCAGTCCGTGCATGATGAGATCAACCGCCGGGATATAACACCACTCAAGGCTCTCGACGATTCTGCGAACCAACGGGTATCTTTCTAACCAGGCGCGATAGTCGACAGCAACCACGTCGGTGCGCTCAACATGATGACGCATGTGTTTCCGTCGCAACTCGTTGTATTCGCCGTAACAGGCTCCGGTGAGAAAGGCCAGACACCGACCCAACCTGGCGTTATGACCCGGATGACGGAACAGAGTCTGATGCGTCAGATCATGGATAAGGTAAGCACTGACTATCAGGCTATGCCCCATCATGAGAACACCCAGGCACCAGCCTGCCCAGCCGCTTGTCGCCATCAGCAACACTGAGACCACCAGAGACATCAGTATGTAAAAAAGCAGCAGGAGGTTAGGCCAGAAAGCATCTGCGTGACGCAGAGCCGACCATTGAACGGGGGGTAACAACGCCAGCGGATTCCTCATAAACCCTCCACGGTGTGTCACAGCGTGATTCACATCAGCACTTACTCTCAGAATACCCCCAAACGCTCAGCTTTGGTGTAAAGTCAGCGAAAATGCCACTTTGTCCGTAAACCGTGAACCGTTTCGTTACCCATAAACGCCTTGGCCTGCTGCGGCTGTCGATGGCGATCGTCTGGCTGCTCTTTCTGCTCTGGCTGCCGCTCGCTGATTTTCTCGTTCCAGCGGGCGCCTGGTGGACGCTTGCCGGCTATCTGCCTGTACTTGCACTGACACTCTGGCAGGTGCGAAGCTCCGGCGTGCATCAGGATCTCCTTCTTGCCAGCCTGCTGGCCGAAGCACAGCTGTTTACGCTACTGCTGTATTTCACGGGTGGCGCCACCAATCCGCTGATTTCTTACTTTATGGTCCTGATGGTGGTTGCAGCCTACTGTCTCAAGGGCTGGAAAGTCGGCGTCGTGGCGATGCTGCTGGTTATCGATTACAGCCTGCTGACGCAGTGGCATCTGCCACTTGCGACCTCAACGCACACGGGTGACGCCCTGTTTGACTGGCACCTTGCTGGCATGTGGCTGACCTTCGTCATCAGTACGCTGATCATCGCCGTCATCGTGCCGGTACTGATGCGCGACCGGCACCTGCATCAGCAGGAGATTCAGGATCTGCGTGAACGTCAGTTAAAAAACGAACAGCTGATCGGTATCGCGACACTGGCGGCAGGCACTGCTCATGAAATGGGCACACCCCTGATGACACTCGGCATGCTTCTGGATGAGCTGGAGCTACAGAATGGCAACGCGGACGCCGAAGACGTCGCTATGATGCAGACTCAGGTTGAGCGCTGTCGACAGAGCCTGCAGCAGCTGGCCATGGCAGGCCGGCATGCGTACCAGCATTCAGAACATGACGCTGGCGAGTGGCTGAACAGGCAGCTGCACCGTTGGCGACTGAGTAAACCTCAGGCACTCTGGGAGGCCGTTGAAGAGAACGGACAAGCGCAGATAGCAGCCTCACCCTTGCTTGATCAGGCGCTTCTTAATTTACTGGACAACGCAGCGGAGGCCGGTGATCGTCCCGTCCGCCTGTGCTGCCGCACGACAGACACGCACTGGGAGCTGGATATCATCCAACCGGACCCTCAGGCGTCAGCACATATCGATGACGAAGCTCTGTTTGCCAGCGCCAAAGAACACGGCTTAGGCATCGGCATGTACCTGAGTAACGCCAGTATCGAACAATTTGGAGGAACACTTCACCTGCGGGCTCAGGAAGACGGTAGCAGCGTCTGTCATCTGGTTCTGCCAAGGCGGAAAGAAGGATCTCAACAATGACACTCTGCTATCTGATCATCGACGATGATGAACACTTCGGGCAGGTGCTGAAGCGCAGCCTGGAAAGGGCCGGGCATACCTGTCATCACATCTCCCACCCGGAGTCTCTGGCAAGTATCACTGATACGCCGGATCGCATTGTGCTGGATCTGCGTCTGGCGGACAGCTCGGGACTCGATCTTATTGCAACCCTGAAACAGCATTGGCCAGACAGCTCCATCGTGATGCTGACAGGA
>Ga0208830_1000195_pt1 | contig 33796 bp, 29 predicted proteins | sample DeeseametaMP2634_FD_184169 | JGI IMG/M metagenome (GOLD analysis project Ga0208830, IMG submission 184169) | Marine microbial communities from the Deep Atlantic Ocean - MP2634 (SPAdes) | ecosystem: Environmental > Aquatic > Marine > Oceanic | place: Northeast of Antigua and Barbuda, North... | reverse complement strand
CGGCGGCCGGACTCAGCCCCGCTTTCACCAGATCAATAAAAGCGACTGCTGGCTCAACCCACTTCCGGCGCTGAGAGAGAATATCCTGACGGGTATCGTCATCAGCGATCTCCTGCAGCAGACGCCAGACAACGCCTTCAATCTCGCCGTCAGAGAGAATCTTACTTTCATAAGCCGGCAATGCACCCTGCTGTATCAGCGACTGGTAAATGCGCAAACCGAGGGAGTGGAAGGTACGAACGTCAGGTAACGCCGCCCCCTGAATCAGACCGGACAAGCGCACGCGGAAATCTTCCTGCGCGGCCTTGTTGTACATCAGTACCAGCATTCTGCGCGCTGGCACACCGTCAGCCAGTCGTGCCTGAATAAAGTGCGTCAGTGTTGAGGTCTTTCCTGCTCCGGCCACCGCAATCACCCGCGCATGCCCGTTGCGGTGTGCGACGACTGCCTGCTGTTCGTGGGTTAACCGGGTAATAGCCAAAGGAAAGTGACTCCTGAAATTGAACCGGCATGGTACGGAGCACTTACGTGAGATGCAATTGCATCAGAGGGTGGCAGACGCAGAATAAAACCCGCCCCGGGACAGAGTCACCGGGGCGGGGGCTAGCGGGAAAGGCTGGTCAGCGGATACTGACCGGAATCAGGAAGCGGCTTTCGGAATTGCCGCACCCGAGGTGTCTGCCGGAGCATCATCCAGCTCATGGACAGCCGCTTCGAGCATGGCGAATTCCTCGTCAGCGGTTTTAGCCACCAGATGCTTGCGGCTGTAGCCGAAGAAGTAGGCCGCACCGATCACAAACAGCACGACGGTGTAGAAGAAGGCACGAGGATCAAACGCATATACACCGGTCAGCGCGACAAGCGACAACACCAGAGCAATCGCTGACGTGACGACGCCACCCGGAGTTTTATAAGGGCGTTCCATCTCTGGCTGACGGATGCGCAGCAGGATGTGACTCAACGCCATCAGTGCATAAGACACGGTGGCACCAACAACGGCCATGGCCAGCATCAGGTCGCCTTCGCCACTCAGAGAAGCCAGGAACCCGAGAACACCAGGAACGATCAGTGCACGCGAAGGTACTTTGCGCTCACTGGTCACAGACAGCGCCTGCGGCAGGTAACCCGCACGGGACAGTGCGAAAACCAGACGGCTGTAGCCGTAGATGATGGAGAAGAAAGACGCAATCAGGCCTGCAAGACCAAGAACGTTAACCGCAGTCGCCAGATTTTCATTACCGGTGACCTTCAGGGCGTCGACTAATGGTACTGCACTGCCACCCATGGCTTCTGCGCCTGCAGCGCCAGCCAGCAGCACGACCACAAGCAGAGCGGTGAACAGCAGGAAGACCATGGCACCAATAATACCTTTAGGAACATCTTTCGCTGGGTTTTTCGCTTCTTCCGCCGCCAGAGGAACACCCTCAACCGCGAGGAACAACCACATCGCAAACGGCAGAGCAGCCCACACACCGTACCAGCCAAATGGCAGTACTTCAGAGGCACCCGCTGCCGCTGTCGGCGCGATATCAAACAGACGGCTGGCATCAAAATCACCGATCAGAGCAACCGCCGTTGCCAGAATAGCGAAGACAGCCAAAGCACTGATCACCATCATGACTTTTAATGCCTCACCGACACCAGCCAGGTGAATACCAATAAACACCAGATAGAACCCGGCGTATACCAAGGGGCCATTTAACCCGGTCAGTTCTTCGAAGGCCGAACCGATAAATATCACAATGGCCGCCGGTGCGAGTGCATATTCAATTAACACCGCAAGCCCGGTTAAATAACCGCCCGCCGGGCCCATCGCCTGACGCGCAAACGAGTAACCGCCCCCCGCGGCAGGAATGGCAGCAGACATTTCTGCTAACGACAGCACCAGCGTTAAATACATAATGGCCATCAGAACGGCCGCAATCGCGAAGCCACCCCAGCCGGCTTCTGCTAGACCGAAGTTCCAACCGGCAAAATCACCGGAAATAACGTACGAAACCCCCAGACCCGCAAGCAGAATCCAACCTGCGGTTCCTCTTTTCAGCTGGCGCTTAGCCAGATACTCCTGATTAATATTGGTGTTTGACATATGAGTCTCTCCCCTGTGAGAACTTAGATATAAATCAGGAAATAAGAAAATTCTTATTTCCGGAAACGGTTTCAACGACATCGTCCTGCGTGCGGTCTTTCAGGTTCACACCGGACAGACGCAGGCGTCGTGATTCATTCAGCAGATAGGCCGCTCGACGCGCAGCCTCCACATATGAAAGGCCCGCCGGGCGGATATTTGAAATGCAGTTACGCGCTGCGTCAGTCAGGCCAACATGCGGTTGATAGGTCAGGTACAGTCCCAGGCTGTCTGGAGAACTCAGCCCCGGACGCTCTCCAATGAGAACCATCACACAGCGGGCATTAAGCAGCTCACCAACTTCGTCGCCAACGGCGACCCGTCCCTGTTCAACAACACAGAGCGGCGCCAGAGAAAAATCGTTAAGTTGTGGTAACAGTGTTTCGAGAAATGGCACGACATTCTGCTGCACTGCTAACGACGACAGGCCGTCGACGACGGCAATACTGAGGTCATACTCGCCTGCCACCTCTCCTTTAGTGGCGAGATCATGCTGCAGAATTTCCCGGGAATGAGAGTGCAACCGACGTCCGAGATCAGGACGCTGAAGATACGTCATCCGGTCGTCGGCACGACTTTGCAACCGGTGGATATCCGTTACCGGAATGCCGGCAGAGGATTCAATCGCAGAGACAAGCCCCTCAAAATCCAACGGAAAATGCACTGCATCACGCGCACGGGCGTGCGATAACTGAAACTCGAGTAATTCGTTGGTTGGCAGACTGACTCCCGCCCGCCCCAGACCAATGCGCGCATCGGTAAACTCACGCAGACGACGCCATGGGTTTTCGACCACTGGATTATCTGCAAAGCCGGTAGATTTATTTTTCATCATCAGACCCTCAGTGCTGACCAGAGGCCGGAGGCAGTGAATTCAGTGAACGTGCAAATGCGTCGGGCAGTGCGTCATTCAATACAAAGGCATCTCCCATAATCTGCATTTTGGCCAACCAATGGGCGAATTCAGGCGCGGGCTGACTGCCTAGCACCCGTCGGGCGTACAGCGCATCGTGGAAAGACGTGGTCTGATAATTCAGCATAATGTCGTCAGAGCCAGGAATACCCATGACAAAGGAACAGCCAGCCACACCCAGCAAGGTCAGCAGGTTATCCATATCGTTCTGATCGGCCTCCGCGTGGTTGGTGTAACAGACGTCACAGCCCATTGGCAGGCCGAGTAATTTTGCGCAGAAATGATCTTCGAGACCGGCGCGGATAATTTCTTTACCGTCGAATAAATATTCCGGGCCGATAAAACCGACGACCGTATTCACCAGCAGCGGACTAAATTTTCGCGCGACGGCATAAGCGCGGACTTCACACGTCTGCTGATCCAGCCCATGATGCGCATTGGCCGAGAGCGCACTGCCCTGCCCGGTTTCGAAATACATGACGTTATTACCCACCGTGCCGCGTTTTAAACTGAGTGCCGCGTCCTGTGCCTCGGCGAGCGTCGCAATGTTGAAACCGAATGAAGAGTTAGTCGCCTCAGTACCGCCTATCGACTGGAATACCAGATCAACCGGCGCACCGGCTTCGATGCATTCGATGGTATTGGTCACATGGGTAAGTACGCACGACTGAGTAGGAATTTCGTACTTACTGATGACTTCATCCATCAGTTTCATCAGTTTAATCGCCTGAGCGACATTATCCGTCGCGGGGTTAATACCAATGACGGCATCACCGTTACCGTACAACAGACCATCGAGAATACTGGCGGCAATACCGTTCACATCATCAGTGGGATGATTCGGCTGCAGACGAGTGGATAAATGCCCCGGCAGACCGATGGTATTGCGGAAGGCGGTTTTTATATGGCACTTTTTTGCAACCAGTATCAGATCCTGATTGCGCATAATCTTCGATACCGCTGCGGCCATCTCGGGTGTAATACCCGCTCGCACACCTTCTAATACCTCAGGTGTGGCCATGTCGCTTAACAGCCAGTTGCGGAAATCACCCACGGTCAGATGCGAGATTGCAGAAAATGCCTGTGCGTCATGGTCATCCATGATCAGGCGGGTCACTTCGTCTTCTTCGTACGGCACCAGAGCTTCATTAAGAAACTGTTTGAGAGGCACCTCTGCGAGCGTCATCTGTGCAATCACCCGCTCTTCGGCTGAGCGTGCAATCACGCCTGCAAGGCGGTCACCGCTGCGGGCCGGTGTCGCTCTCGCCATGACTTCGGCCAGGTCGTTGAAATGCCAGGTGCGTGTTCCTGCGGTGTAGCTGTATTTCATAGTTTTCCTTCGCGCTGTATCGCTCACTGTCGTCAGGAGGAACAGAAGTTGCTCTTATCTCTATGAGTCAGAGCGAGGGACATTCCATACGGCTATCAAATTTTGGCAAACTTTTCGGAGAGGCCATGAAAGCTGATGTCACGGGCCTCTGAGCTGGTTAGGATAGCCGCATCTATTGAATGAAGACCGACCGGAAGGGTTTGGGAGAGCGGAACAATGCACCAATACCAGACAAGCAGCGCACCATCAGCGAGCACAACAGAAGCTCACGACGCCGACCTGCACGCGCACAACCTTACTGACTGGCAACAGGAGTATGACCAACTGTCCGGTGGTCATTTCTACGGACGTATTGATGAAATAGCGCTCGACGGACTGCAGATCTTCCGGGAGCACACCAGCCAGGCGCTGCGCCAACAGTGCAATGTATGGCCGGATGCCATCTGGCTAGGTATTGCTGCGCAGCCTGCCGATTGCCGGATAAATGGTCTCGATGTTGGCGGACAACAGATTATGTGCCGTCCGGGTGCCTGCGATTTTGAACTCGTGACACCCGACAACTTTGATATATACGGCCTTGTGATCCGTACGGATGCATTATTGAGCGCGGCGGAAAACGAAGAGCTGGATCTGCGTGGTCTCAGCCTCCACGAGCACCCACGCTTAAACATTCCGGAAGAGACGATGGCACAGGTGCGACGTCTTCTCGCCAATCTGGTCAACCCCGATACGCCTGGGCTGCACCAGCGACTGCAGCGCCATCTGATTCTGTCCACACTGCTGGATCTGCTTAAGCAGGAAACTCCCGCGCGCAGACCCGCCACGAGCTATGCACACCGAAAAGCGGTGGTTGATAAGGTTAAGGCATGGATGGAAATTAATCAGGATGCTCCGGTAAGCATGACGGAACTGTGTGAACTCACACACGTCAGCCGCCGCACACTGCAGTACAGCTTCGAAAGCATTCTGGGTATCAGCCCATTAAAGTTTCTGCGTACGGCCAGGCTGAATCAGGTACGCAGAGCATTAAGTCACCCAGAAAACCATGGCCGCCCGGTCTCTTCCATCGCTGCCGACTGGGGCTTCTGGCATCCGGGACAGTTTGGGCAGGACTATAAAAAGCTGTTTGGCGAAATGCCGTCGGAGACGGTGTCTCGTGGGGAATTGATTTTTTAATCGTCAGACAATGTCCGTTGGGGAACACTTCCTGAGTTATTGAAACCAGCATGCGTTCGGCGCTGGTCAATGATGGGGGCGTTGGCCGACAGAGCAAAACCGAGCCCCGCGACTATATCGAGTTTCACTTCCACGTTAATCCGGGGCGATTTGTTTTGCGTGCCATAAGAACCCAGAAATTGAGCGGAAGAAGCCGTATGCGCTGGTTGAGATAATTCCGGCAGTGTTCCCTTACCTATCACGCACAAAAAAGCCCCGTTTCCGGGGCTTTCGATCTAAGCAATGTTCCTGTTTTAAGCTTACGCCTGCTGAGCTGATACCTGGCCATGCTCTGTCAGCGCTTTAATGCCACTGATACGGTTCGCTTCGGCGGCCAGTACTTTTTCTTCGTCGCTGGCGTATTTCTCATCCCACTCCAGCACTTTTGGCGTCATCAGGTGGTGCCACAGCGGTGGGATCAGGGCGACGACGATGGTAGTCAGGTAGCCATTGATCATGGTCGGTGCTTCTGGGTATGGGCGCAGGTCCTGGTATGGCACTTCACCGTGTGCGTGGTGGTGAGAGTGACGGGTCAGGTTGAACATGGTCCATGACGAGAAGCGCTTGTTGGTGTTCCATGAGTGACGTGGCTGCACCGGCAGTTCTGGGTTACGCACCATGCCGTAGTGTTCCATGTAGTTCACGATTTCCAGCAGGGCTTTACCGAACAGGCCGGCACCAATAAACAGCAGCATAGTTTCCACGCCACCCGCCAGGAATGCCAGTGCAACGATGATTGCACTCATGCCGTAGCCACGCAGTACCGAGTTACGGATCGACAGTGGGCTGTGACCCATTTTACGCAGGCGCTCTGCTTCGAGTTTCAGTGCGCTGATGTTGCCCTTAATAGTCGATGCCAGTACATGGAAATAGACGTTGCGGCCACGCGGTGCAGTCGCAGGATCTTTCGTCGTACTCACATAACGGTGATGACCGTAAACGTGCTCAACAGCAAAGGCAACGTCGAAGCTGAATGCCAGCAACCAACGACCCACGAACATAGAAATCGGGTCCCAGGTACGGTGTGTCAGTTCGTGTGCCGTAATGGTACCGACCATGCCAATCATCAGACCGGTAATAATCAGAGCACACAGATCAGATACCCAGGAGCCTTCGGCTTTTGCCGCCAGCACATCGTAGCCAGTCAGGCTGGTGAGCATTTCACCCAGACCAAACAGATCGCCAGCACTTACCTGCCAGAAATAAGCAAATACGATTAACGACAGCAGCGGTAATGCCAGCCAGAGCTGTACTGTGAGAATGCCTGGGTGCTTAAACGCTGGTGTTGAAGTGTCATCCCCCAGCACGGCGTCCAACACAATATAACCACCGAAAATGGCGATCAGACCATAAATGATCCAGTCGCTGCCCAGGAACATCGCCGCTGCAGCGAGCAGGCCGATGGCGTGAAAAAGAAAGTATTTGAGATAGTGGAACATAGGACTCTCCTTCCGTTATGTTCTTTTTTTAAAAGCTATTTTTAAGGTTTATTTTGTGTGCGAACGATCGGTAAACCGGTCGCAGTAGATTCCGTTATTGCTCATGCCCAGTTCTTTCAGGCAGCTTTCTGCAGCGTCCAGCATGGGCGGCGGGCCGCACATGTAGGTCTGCGAAATATCTGTTAATTCAGGGATTACGTCCGTAACTAGACCGCGACGACCATCCCAGCTGCTGCTTTCTGGTTCTTCGGACAGCACGGGAATAAAACGGAAGCGGCCGGACCAGTTGCGGGAAATCCGGGAAATATCTTCCAGCGCACACAGGTCTTTTTCAGTGCGGGCACCAAACAGGAAGGTCACATCGCGGTCGATCTTGTGGTTCATGGCGTCTTCGAGGATCGCCAGTACCGGTGCGATACCGCTACCACCAGCGATCATCAGCATTTCGCCGCCCCGCTTTTCACCCGCGTCCTGTCGTAAATAGAAATCGCCGTAGGGGCCATCGACAGTGACTTTATCGCCAACGACTGCATGATGATTCGCCCAGCCAGACATTTCGCCACCCGGTACTTCACGAATAAAGAAACGTACGTAATTCCCTTGAGGCGGCGTTGCAAATGAATAGCTGCGAGGGCCGGACGCGATACCCGGTGTTGAGAACAGAGCGTACTGGCCCGGGATATACGCCATCTCTTCTTCCAGAGTGACGGTCACGCTGACGATGTCTGAGGTGAGTTTTTCAATGGCGGTGATTTCACCTTCGTGCGCTTTCGCAACTGAGCTGCCATCAGACAGGCCATCAACATATACCGTCACGTCAGATTTCAGCTGGGACTGGCAGCCGAGAATGTATTTCTGTTCGATATCTTCAGAGCTGAGAATAAAGGCCGCTGAGGTTAATTCTTTGACCTGGCCGTCCTGCAGTCTGCATTTACAGGTTGCGCATCCACCCACTTTGCAGCTGTAAGGAAAGCGAACGCCCTGACGCAGCGCGGCAGTTAAGATCGTTTCTTTCGGGTTAACGGTGAACTCACCGACACCTTCAATGGTTAACGTGTGTGGTTTTGCAGATTTAAACAGCCCGAACATGTCTCGCCCTGATCATTGTTAGATTGTCGGACAATCCTACAATACAAAAAATGATTGGGAAGGTGATATCAGGCCAGAAAACCGGGCAGCAATAGAGCAAACGACTTCAGTTTCAGATCAGGATATGCGCAGACAACGCAAAGAAAACCTGAGAAATTCAGGCTTTAAGGGAAAGTGCGTGCGGGTGAATGCATGCCAGCCCCTCAGGATGAAGGGCTGGAGAACGGCTGTAAAACTGCCATTGCCTTGATATGAGTCAAGCCCGGGCGGGCTCATGACATCCCGTTTGGAAAATCGTCCAACCCAGCCAGCAGTGTGGCCCGCGCTGGTGCCAGCGCCTCGGTGTATGTCTTAAGTTGCGTGACTGCGTATGCCGCACGACGCTGCAGATACTCTTCAGATTCGCCCGCCGTCCCATTCCAGAGATCACCGGCATTACGCAGAATCAGATGCTCCGGTAGCCACAACAGACGTGAATTCTTATAGCCACTGCTACGCAGTTCGGCAATCACAAATGCGCCACCGACTGAGGCTGAGACTCCCACTAATAACGCCGGTTTATGCGCAAAATGCGGGTGATTGCACCAGAGAAAGAGATTTTTAAGACCTGCGGGCGCCATCCCGTGCCACTCAGGTACCACAAACACCAGCCCATCCGCGGCACTGATTCGGGCCTGAACATCAAGCACACTGTCGTTGGCCTGGCGCTCGCCATTCCAGAAAGGAAGATCAGCGGCAAACAGGTCGATAACATCGGCCTCGCCCTCAAAAAAACGTTGGTTTATTTCACCGGACAAACGCAGGCTTTCTGCGCCAGGTCGGTGGCTGGTGCTGATAATCGCGTACTGCGGCATCGACATGTCCCCCGTTTTAAGCTGAGTAAGAAGGACGGCGCTTCATCGCCGCGTACCAACGCTGAATATTCGGATATTCATCACCGATCCTGACTTTCACTATCCGGATAAAGTCGATGGCGCACACGGCGGTAATATCGGCAATGGAAAAACGACCGCCTGCGATCCACTCGTTGTTGGTCAACTGGGTTTCGAGCACAGGTAAGGCTTTCAGGAAGTTGCGCACGCTTTCCTGGCCGAAGTCTTCGACGGGCGTCATGCGGTCTTTAAAGAAGCCCGTGATGTGTTGAAAAGCAAACAGGGCTGGGTATAACAGCATGGATTCCATTCTGTGATCCCACATGTCGATAATTGCGCGCTCTTTTGCGGTAGTGCCATACAGTTCCGGCTCTGGGTAAGCTTCATCAATAAAGCGACAGATGGCAGGCGTTTCTGACAGGCAAAGTCCATCCGGCAATTCCAGCACAGGGACTTTGGAATATGGATTAACGGCCGCGAATTCTGGCTTCAGGTTGTCCCCGGCGCCGAGATCCAGTGATTCCTTTTCGTACTCAAGGCCTTTCTCGGCCAGAACCATGCGTACGCGACGTGGATTAGGTGCATGAGGATTGTCGTACAGTTTCATAGCGGCGTCTCTTGTCCTGTTGGGTGCAAGAAAGCTAGCGGCCCTGAAGAGGCGGGTCAAGTACAGAGAAGACTGAGTAACACTGTTGCTGTAAATGATACGCTGGCGGGTCGCCCGATTCGCTTACTTCACAGCTCGGATCCGCGGACCTGACAAACGACGACGCTTCACGTAACTAAGCCAACACCCAACGGACGATCACTGCTGTGTAAGAGCGGCCAATGCCGCAGCCGCAGCCGATGTCCGGTTCTCGACGCCCAGTTTGCGGAAAACCGGTTCGAGATGCTTGTTCACAGTCCGTGGGCTCATCGACAGAATCTGGCCAATCTCCTGATTCGTCTTGCCGCGGCTCAACCAGAGCAGAACTTCGGCTTCGCGATCCGTCAGACCAAAGCTTTCCTTAAGTATCCGGCGATTCAGCTCTTCATCATCGGGAATCAATCGCAGCAGAAATTCACCGGGCGCGGGCCGCCCTAAAAAGCGCAGCTGCAGTCGGATATCACCAACCTGCAGCCTTAGGCTGTCATTGCGATCTGGCTGGTTTGTCAGCCAGTGCAACGCCTGTGTCTGCAGCGCCGAAGCAAGCGAGGTTTCGTCCAGTCCTGCAGTATCCAGCAGAGACAATGAGCAGCGGGTCTGCCACAGAAGCGCGCCGTCGGTATTACACGCAAAGGCTGGTTGCCCCATTTCTTCCAACGCCATACGGGCACTTTTGGTTTTGCGGGAGTTACTCAGATGAACCTGAACACGGGCGAGCATCACTTCGAGATTCACGGGCTTGGTCAGGTAATCGACGCCGCCCAGCTCGAGGCCACGCACCACGTCATCGGGATCACTCAGACCGGTGAGAAATATCACCGGAATATCTTCCAGATCGGCATCGGCTTTTAATGCACGACAAGCCTCGAAACCGTCCATATTCGGCATCATGGCATCCAGCATAATAAGATCAGGCGGCATACGACGGGCAATATTCAACGCCTGCGCTCCGTCCATCGCGACCAGTACGGTATAACCTGCGCTAGCCAGGGCTTCGTTCATAAAAGCCAGTGATTCTGCGGTGTCATCCGCAACGAGTATCAGCCCCTGGCTGTTATGACCGACCATGATCAACTACCTTTCTGTTCATGGAAATAATATCGTTAAAGCGGAAACTGCGAAGCAGAGCTTCGGTTTCACGGGCGTATGCTGCGGTATCGTCAGAGGCTTTTAATGTTACCAGTAACTCTTCGATGCCGCTGACATATCCAAGCTCCGCCATCTCAATCATCTGGCGGGCGTGAGTCACGCTGACTCCCGGTTCAGTGACTGTCCTGGTCGTTACCTTCTCAGCATCACTTTCGTAGACCCAGGTGAGACCCAGAGCGTTTCCGACTTTCTGCAGCAGGACCTGATCACGGATGGGCTTGATCAGGTAATCGTTGTTCAGTCGCTCCTGCGGGTGCTCGGCAGCCCCCTGCCCTGCGGCCGATAGTTTATCTTCCGCATCGGCAGACACCATAATCACCGGCTTTATAAATCCGGACTCCCGTATTTCACGCAGGAATTCCCAGCCGGTCTTGCCGGGCATAGAGATATCTAACAAAACCAGATCAATCTGCGGGTCATGAATAATGCCAGCGGCAGAGAAGGCGTCTGTCGCCTCCAGTATTCTAAACCCGGCCGGTTGCAGAATTTCACTGACCAGACCGCGGTGGGTGGCATTATCATCAACCACCAGAATCGTCTTCGCAGGCCCTTCGTAACCGCTGACTGCACGCTCACTGCGGCTGACAGGCACTGGATTGGACACACTCGATAACATCAGTGACAAGCGGAATGTACTGCCTTTTCCGGGTTCACTTTCCAGCGATATCTCGCCTCCCATAATATCGGACAGCAACTGGCTGATGGTCAGGCCCAGGCCGGTTCCCGGTTGCTGAACCGTGCCGGGTTTTCTGATCCTTTCGAAAGGCTGGAAAATACGTTCGCGTTCTTCTTCCGCAATACCGCTGCCGGTGTCCGACACGGTAAATTCGGCGACCTGACTGCGGTAACGCACCTTCAGGGTCACACTGCCCTGCTGGGTAAATTTCACCGCATTCGACAGCAGGTTAATCAATATCTGACGCAGGTGTTTTTCATCTGTGCGGACAACCTCCGGCAGATAGCGCGGTGGCTGATAATTAAATTCGATGCCTTTTTCTGCCGCCTGAAGACGGAACATCTCAGTGAGTTCCTGCAGCAGGCTGTGAATACGGACTTCGTCGCGACGTACTTCCAGTCTGCCCGCTTCAATCCGGGAAATATCCAGCAGCCCCTCAATCAGATCGGCAAGGTGGTCTCCACTGCGCCGGATCAGCGACACTTTGGCGCTCTGGCGACTGTTCAGTGACGCATCTTTTTCGAGCAATTGTGCGTACCCAAGAATCGAATTCAGCGGGCTGCGCAGTTCGTGACTGATGCCTCCGAGGTAGCGGCTTTTCGCCAGGTTCGCAGCTTCAGCCAGCTCTTTGGCCTCCTGCAGCGCGCGGTCCGTAATTTCGTGGGCGGCGATTTCCCGGGTAAGCAGTTCGGTCTGGCGGTTTGCCTCGCCGAGCGCCAGCTCCCGGCTTTCGTTCGCCAGCACAAATAACCAGATCAGGACGCCTACGATAATCAGCAACAACAGATACACCTGAATTAAGGTGCTGCTGAGCAACAGCCGCCCACTGTCTTCAATCGGAACCTGCATATACACCAGCCAGAAGAGCAGGCCGACCACGCTGCCAATAATGGTCAGCAGGCCGGTAAACTGCAGCAGCCCCGGGCGCATTCTCTGAGCCAGCGACTGGGGAAGAATGGCCGTCAGCAAGGCTTCAATCTGGTCACTGAAGCGCGCCCGGTCTTTGCACTGATCATGACAGCGGGATTCCAGCGTACAGCAGAGTGAACAGATATGTCCTTTGTACGCCGGACACGACGCCATATCTTCAGCATCAAAGTCATTGTCGCAGACCACACAGCGGTGCTGTGCCTGTACCGGGGTCAGCTGAATCACATCCCGGGCGAGGTAGAAACGCCCTCGTGTTACCAGTGCAATCACCGGAGAAGTAACAAAGGCCGTCAGCAATGCCAGATACGGCGACAAGGCGCTGGCTTCTGGCCCGGCGACGCCGACATAACTGAAAATACCGACCAGCGACGCCAGAATCATAGACCCAAAGCCGACCGGGTTAATGTCATACAGGTAGGCCCGCTTAAATTCGATATGGTTCGGACTCAGCCCCAGCGGCTTATTAATGATCAGGTCGGCCACAAGCGCTCCTACCCAGGCCACGGCAACGTTGGAATAAATCCCGAGGATATGTTCCAGCGACTCGTATACCCCGAGCGCCATCAGCATCAGCGCAATCATCACATTGAAAAACAGCCAGACAACCCGGCCCGGGTGGCTGTGGGTCAGACGCGAGAAGAAGTTTGACCAAGCAATAGAGCCAGCGTAAGCATTGGTCACGTTAATTTTTACCTGACAGAGCACCACGAAGATGCCCGTCAGGGCGAGAATCACCAATGGCGATTCGGTCAGGTAACTGAACGCAATGATGTAGAGCTGAGTCGGATCAGCAGCATCCGATACCGGCAACCCATGATTCAGCGCCAGCACCGCCAGAAATGATCCCGCAAGAATTTTCACTACGCCTACAAGAATCCAGCCTGGCCCTCCCATCAGGAGTGCCGCCCACCACCGTCGGCGCGTTCGCTTATCTGGTTCAGGGAGATAACGCAGAAAGTCGACCTGCTCTCCGATCTGCGCGATCAGTGAAAAAATAACTGCAGAGGCAGCACCAAAATAGTACAGGTTAAATCCACCGCCCTGTTGCGGTGCAGGATTCTGAATGCCCTCAAACTGCGACCAGTCTCCGAGCATGCTGCCCTCGTGCCAGAGAATAAACACAAAGGGCGCCAGCTGCAGGGCTAGCCAGAGCGGTTGGGTCCAGAGCTGGAAGCGGGAGATAAGGGTTATCCCGTGCGTCACCAGAGGGATAACCACCACCGCGCTGATAAGGTATCCCGCCCACAGAGGAAGCCCGAACAGAATATCCAGTGCGGAGGCCATGATGGCCGATTCCAGTGCAAAAAAGATAAAAGTAAACGAGGCATAGATCAGCGAGGTGACGGTCGATCCGATGTAACCGAAGCCGGCACCACGGGTAAGCAGGTCAATGTCGACGCCATCCCGGGCGGCGTAGTAGCTGATGGGAATCGCTGTCAGGAAGATAATTGCAGAAACAACCATCACCGCCAGCACTGTCGCCTGAACACCATAAATCAGGGTAATGGCAGCACCGATCGCTTCGAGTGCAAGAAATGAAATCGCGCCGAGGGCCGTATTAGAGACCCGCGCAGCAGACCAGCGCCGGGCATCTTTGGCGGTAAAGCGCAGGGCATAATCCTCCAGGGTCTGATTCGCTACCCAGCGGTTATAACTGCGTCGGTTTGTCAGCGCCTGTTGCGCCATGGTCTGTCCCCCGTGTGTTGCAACCTCCTGTTTTATTGTTATTCCTGGTTTTTCTCTGACTACTGAATCACGTAATCACGTACCGTGCCAAGCGGACTACGTCATTTGACGTACCCCGGGAGGGTCATTCGGCGAATGTTACTGATGCCGCCAAACAAGCATTCTGCAAAGGCATCTGCAATTCCAACCACCGAAATGAGGCCTGACTATGAAGCTACTCAACCTCGAAACAACCGCTCTTGTACGGCGCGGCTTTCTGAAACACCTGCTCGCAGTACCTGCCGCTCTGGCACTCGCGACCACCAGCCTGCCCACCATGGCAGACAGCGCGAATACTACCGGCCTGGCCGTCACCAAAGATACGGTGAAAGTCGGTATTCTGCATTCCGTCACCGGCACAATGGCCATCAGTGAAACCGGCTCTGTACAGGCTGAAAAGCTTGCTATCGAACAGATCAACGCCATGGGCGGTGTACTGGGTCGTAAGATCGAATACATCCAGGAAGACGGTGCCAGTGACTGGCCAACCTTCGCCGAAAAATCGAAAAAACTGCTGGTGAACGACAAGGTTGCAGCGGTCTTCGGTTGCTGGACGTCCGCTTCCCGTAAAGCCGCTCTGCCCGTGTTCGAGCAGTATAACGGTATGCTCTACTATCCGACCTTCTACGAAGGTCTTGAGCAGTCACCTAACGTGATCTACACAGGTCAGGAAGCGACCCAGCAGATTCTCGAAGGTCTCGACTGGGCATCCCGTGAAAAAGGTGCGAAGAAATTCTACCTGCTCGGCTCCGACTACATCTGGCCACGTACCTCCAACAAAATTGCCCGTAAGCACATCGAGAATAAACTCGGTGCCAAAGTCGTGGGCGAAGAGTACTACCCGCTGGGTCACACTCAGTTCAACTCGGTGATCAACAAAATCAAGCTGAAGAAGCCTGACGTTGTATTTATCTCAGTGGTGGGCGGTTCTAACGTTGCTTTCTACAAGCAGCTGAAAGCCGCGGGCATCGACATGGGTAAAGAGAAGCCTCTGTTCCTGACCATCTCAGTGACTGAAGATGAAATTCTGGGCATTGGTGGTGAAAACATTGAAGGTATCTATGCCTCAATGAAGTACTTCCAGTCTCTGCCGAACGAAAACAACACCGCCTTCGTAAAAGCCTTTAAAGAGCGCTGGGGCGACGACATCGTGATTGGTGACGTAACTCAGGCAGCGTACCTTGGCCCATGGCTGTGGAAAGCGGCGGTAGAAAAAGCCGGCTCCTTCGATATCGACAAAGTGCGCGCTGCGTCACCGGGTATCGAGCTGACGACTGCTCCTGAAGGTTATGTCCGCGTTCACGAAAACCACCACCTCTGGTCTAAAACCCGCGTTGGCCATGCCCAGCCAGATGGCCAGTACAAAGTGGTTTACGAGAGCTCTGAGCTGATCGAGCCTGATCCATTCCCAGAAGGTTACCAGTAAGACTCACCGCAATATCTAAGTCTTATCTGATCTGAAAAAGCGGCCCTGTCCCCAGTACTTCAAGTACAGACATCAAAGACAGTGGCCGCCACCAACCACCGGGGAGAAACATCATGTTTGCCGAATATACCGCGGCCGAGCTGACCTCCATTTTTGCCATGCAGGGTTTTGCCGGTCTTATTCTCTTTTCTGTTTTTGTTCTGATGGCGCTGGGTCTGGCAATTATTTTTGGCCAGATGGGCGTGATCAATATGGCACACGGCGAATTTATGATTCTCGGTGCTTACACCACTTACCTGATTTCCAATCTGTTCGCAGATTATCTGCCTGGAATTTATTCCAGTTACTTTTTTATCGCCATGATCGTGGCCTTCTTTGTCACCGGGGCACTCGGGGCCTTTGTCGAATGGGCGATGATCCGTCACCTGTATCACCGCCCGCTCGACACTCTGCTCGCCACCTGGGGTCTGAGTCTGATCATGCAGCAGTTTTACCGCACCGTATTTGGCGCGCGTGAAGTTGGCGTGACACTGCCAGACTGGCTGATGGGCTCAATCGCCGTCACTGACATGGTAGAAATTCCGATCAACGGTCTGTTTGTGATGGGCCTCACCATCGTCATTACCGTCGGCGTTGCTCTGATGATGCAGAGATCGCACCTGGGTAAGCAGACACGCGCTGTCGTACAGAACCGTCCTATGGCTGCTGCCGTGGGTATTAATACCGAAAAAGTCGACCGCCTGACCTTCGCATTGGGTTGCGGTATTGCCGGTGTTGCTGGCTCGGCCTTCACTATGATCGGCTCGACCGGCCCGACTTCCGGCCAGCTCTACATCGTGGATACCTTCCTTGTGGTCGTCTTCGGTGGTGCAGCCAGCCTGCTCGGTACTGTGGCCTCGGCCTTCACCATTTCTCAGGCTCAATCCACCATGGAGTTCTTCCTCTCTGGTTCGATGGCCAAAGTGCTCACCCTGCTTGTTGTCGTTGGCATTCTGATGCTGCGTCCACAGGGCCTGTTCACTCTGAAAGTACGTCGCTGAGGGGGTTGAAAATATGAATAAAGTCGCAGCATTTATCGGCAAAAATCAGTACAGCCACATGATTATTCTGGCGCTGTTACTGCTCGTTGTTCTGCCATTATCTCTCGATATTTTCCGCCTCAATTTAGTAGGCAAATATCTCACCTACGCCTTCGTCGCACTGGGCCTTGTGCTCTGCTGGGGTTACGGCGGTATTTTAAGTCTCGGCCAGGGCGTGTTCTTTGGTCTGGGCGGTTACTGCATGGCGATGTTCCTCAAGCTTGAGGCATCGTCTCCTGAAAACACGGCGATTCAGTCAACGCCAGGTATCCCGGACTTTATGGACTGGAACCAGCTGACGGCCCTGCCGTGGTTCTGGGAGCCCTTCCACAGCTTCACCTTTACTGTGTTCGCTGTGATTCTTGTACCGGCTATTTTCGCCTTCATTATTGCCGTCGCCATGTTTAAACGTCGCGTCGGTGGTGTGTACTTCGCGATTATCACTCAGGCCGTGGCTGCCATTATGACCATCCTCATTATTGGTCAGCAGGGCTACACCGGTGGTGTGAACGGTATTACCGACCTGCGCACTCTGCACGGCTGGGATATCCGTACCGACGACGCAAAATACATTCTCTACTACGTGAATGCCTTGCTGTTGTTCCTGTGCCTGTTCGTGGCGGCTTTTGTCATCAAGAGCAAACTGGGCCGCTTACTCGTCGCAATGCGCGAACGGGAAGACCGTGTGCGTTTCTCGGGTTACGACGTGTCCGCCTTCAAGATCTTTATCTTCTGCCTGGCAGCAGCGATCTCAGCCATCGGTGGCGCCATGTTCACCCTGCAGGTCGGCTTTATGTCACCGTCGTTCGTCGGCATCGTGCCTTCGATTGAAATGGTGATTTTCTGTGCCCTGGGCGGCCGCCTGTCCATCCTGGGTGCGGTGTACGGCACTCTGCTGGTGAACTACGCAAAAACCAGTTTCTCCGAAACCTTCCCTGAACTCTGGCTGTTCGCCATGGGTGCACTGTTTATCGGTGTTGTGATGGCCTTCCCGAATGGTCTGGCCGGTATCTACCAGCGTTACATGGAGCCATGGCTGCTGAAGCTCAGCAAAAAAGATGAATCACCGTCAGCACCCGCTGTGGGCGCGTCGGAAAAAGCACCAGAAAGCAGCGATGAGCCAATGACTTCTGAGGAGCGTAAACATGCTTGAGTCAACCAAATCCATCCCAGCGAAAGACTTTGTATTGAGCGTTGAAGGCCTGACCGTCTCCTTCGATGGCTTCAAAGCAGTGAATGATTTATCGCTTTACGTAGAAGAACAGGAAATCCGCGTGATTATCGGCCCTAACGGGGCCGGTAAAACCACGGTACTCGATCTGATCTGCGGCCGCACCAAGGCCACCGAAGGCTCAATTAAATTTAAGGGCAAAGAACTGACCAAGCTGAACGAGCACCAGATAGTGCACGCCGGTGTGGGTCGTAAATTTCAGAACCCGTCGATTTATGAAGACCTGACGGTGTTCGAGAATCTGGAGCTGTCTTACCCACGTGGGCGCAATGTCTGGGGCGCCCTCTTCTTCCGCCGCGATGCCGAAGTCGTCGCCAAAGTAGAAGAAATTGCCGACATGATTTTCCTCGGCGACAAACTCGATATGTCAGCCGATCTGCTGTCGCACGGCCAGAAGCAGTGGTTAGAAATCGGCATGCTGCTGATTCAGGATCCGGAGCTGCTGATGCTGGATGAACCGGTGGCGGGCATGTCAGTCTCCGAGCGCAAACAGACTGCCGAACTCCTGCAGCGCATCACCAAAGACCGCTCAGTACTGGTGATTGAACACGATATGCAGTTCGTCGCAGACATCGCCGATCGGGTCACTGTACTGCACCAGGGCAAGGTCCTCTCTGAGGGCTCGATGGACCGGGTGCAGTCTGATCCGAAAGTTATCGAAGTTTATCTGGGTCACTGAGGAAAGCCGCCATGATGCAATTAACCGATTACTCCGTTGCCTACGGTCAGAGCACCATCATTGATGGCATGAACCTGACGCTGAACAAGAACGAGATCATCGCCATCCTGGGTCGTAACGGCATGGGTAAAACCACGCTGATGAAGTCTCTGATCGGCATGATTCCCAGCCAGGGCGGCAAGGTAACTCTCGAAGATACCGAAATTACGCCGATGAAAAGCTACCAGCGCGTCGGGGCAGGTCTGGGTTTTGTACCTCAGGGGCGGATGATCTTTTCCACCATGACGGTCGAAGAAAATATCGAAACCGGCCTCACCAGTACCGGTAAAAAAGAGATCCCGTCGGATCTTTACAGCATCTTCCCGGTGCTGGATGAAATGAAACACCGCCGCGGTGGCAACCTCTCCGGCGGTCAGCAACAACAGCTGGCCATTGCCCGTGCGCTGGCCAGTAACCCCAGTGTACTGCTGCTGGATGAACCCACCGAAGGTATCCAGCCAAGCATCATTAAAGATATGGCGCGCACGCTGAAACAGATCCGTACCCAGCGTGGGCTGTCGATTCTGGTATCTGAGCAGGTGCTGAGTTTTGCGCTTGATGTTGCTGACCGGATTCTGGTGATTGAGAAAGGAAAAATTGTACTGGATGTACCTGTGGAAGAAGCCGACCACGAAACCATTTCCAAGTACTTATCGGTTTAATTTTTTCTTATCTGAAAACTGGAGAGTTTTTTATGCGTCATGGTGATATTTCAAGCAGCCCCGATACCGTCGGTGTCGCCGTCGTTAACTACAAAATGCCACGCCTGCACACAAAAGAAGATGTGCTGGAAAACGCCGGAAAAATAGCCGACATGATCAAAGGTATGAAGGTCGGCCTGCCAGGGCTTGATCTGGTCGTATTCCCGGAATACAGCACCATGGGCATCATGTACGACGAAGAGGAAATGTACGCGACCGCAACGACGATTCCTGGCCCAGAGACCGATATTTTCGCTGCAGCCTGCAAAGAAGCCGACACCTGGGGCATCTTTTCATTAACCGGCGAACAACATGAAGAACACCCGAATAAAGCACCCTACAACACCCTCGTTCTGATCAATAACCAGGGAGAAATTGTTCAGAAATACCGTAAGTGTATCCCCTGGTGTCCGATCGAAGGTTGGTATCCCGGCGACCGCACGTACGTCAGCGAGGGCCCTAAAGGCCTGAAAATCAGCCTCATCATCTGTGACGACGGTAACTATCCGGAAATCTGGCGCGACTGCGCGATGCGCGGCGCCGAACTGATTGTACGCTGTCAGGGCTATATGTACCCGGCCAAAGAACAGCAGATCATGATGGCCAAGTGCATGGCATGGGCCAACAACTGCTATGTCGCTGTTGCGAACGCCACTGGCTTTGACGGTGTTTATTCCTACTTTGGTCACTCAGCACTGGTCGGCTTTGATGGCCGTACGTTAGGCGAATGCGGCGAAGAAGATATGGGCGTGCAGTACGCGCAGTTGTCGGTCTCTCAGATCCGCGATGCCCGTGCCAATGACCAGTCTCAGAACCACTTATTCAAACTCCTGCATCGCGGCTACAGCGGTGTTCACGCCTCCGGCGACGGCGATAAAGGCATTGCCGACTGCCCGTTCGAGTTCTACCGCACCTGGGTCACTGACGCAGAAAAAGCACAGGCCGATGTGGAAGCCATGACACGCACCACGGTCGGTGTTGCCGATTGCCCGGTCGGTAATCTCCCTGTGGCAGAACGCAGCATGGAGGCCGGCGAGTAATCGCCGGAGCCAGCATGGTCTTCGCTAACGAACGTTTACGGGAACAGACACGAAGCGCTAAGCCGTCAAGAGTTGCGCCGTCCCGGTTTGCGTTTAATCCGTCGGACGTCGCCACCAGCCTGCGGGCGCACATCCGTGGTCAGGACGAGGTGATCAACCGGCTGGAAGATCAGCTGAATGTTATTGCCAGTGGTCTGTATGACGAGCGCAGACCGCTTCTGTCCGCACTGTTTATTGGCGCAACAGGCACCGGAAAAACAGAGACAGTACGTCAGCTCGCTAAGGCGATTCACGGGCGCACTGATGCTTTCTGCCGGATTGATATGAACACTCTGTCGCAGGCTCACTACAGCGCCGCCATCACTGGCGCTCCTCCGGGCTATGTCGGCAGTAAAGAAAATCTCAGTCTGTTTGACGATGACCTGCTGTGCGGCACATCGACGCGCCCCGGCATTGTGCTTTTTGACGAAATTGAAAAAGCCGATACCTCAGTGGTTCGCGCCCTGATGAACGTGCTTGATAACGGCGTACTTAAACTTGCGTCGGGACAGAAGTCTCTGTCATTTCACAACACCCTGGTGTTTATGACCAGCAACGTTGGCAGCCGTCAGGCCGACCGCCTCGGCTGGCTGGAACAGCTTCCCGGAATGAATCGCCCTGCGGTTTATAAACGTGCCCTACTGCGCCATTTTGATACCGAATTTATTAACCGTATTGGCATTGTCGAATACTTTTCGGCGCTCCCGTCTACGGCGTTACCAGGTCTCGTTGAGCAGCTCGAAAGCGGGCTGAATGAACGACTGAAAAAGCAGCAGCTGTCTATTGCCATGGATAGCCATGCGCGCCTTTTCATTGCCCAGCACGCGGATACCAAACGTTATGGCGCGCGGGCTTTAGAGCGGGCTTTCCGCGATCACGTTATTACAGGAGTGGCGCGTTTTATTCAGACAGCGACCACCGCCACCACGCATCTTTGCCTGAAGATCAGCGCCAATCATCAGAGCCTGATTTTCCGGCCGGAATATTCTGCCGACGACGCAGAACACACACTGACTACCCCTACCAGCCTTTCGGCGACCCAAGGAGAAAACCATGACTGATACCATCATTAAAATTGATCTCAGTAAATCCGCCTATGACAACGATCAGGTGCACAACCGCTGGCATCCGGACATCCCTATGGTTGCGACAGTGAAGCCCGGCGATGACTTTATCGTTGAATGTTACGACTGGACCGGTGGCCAGATCGAAAATAACGATGATGCCTCTGACGTACGTGATGTTGACCTCAGCCAGGTGCACTTTCTGTCTGGCCCGATTGCCGTAGAAGGCGCAGAACCCGGAGATCTGCTGGAAGTCGATATTCTTGATATTGGCGCCTTCGCCGAACAGCAGTGGGGCTTTAACGGCTTTTTCTCGAAGAAAAACGGTGGCGGCTTCCTGACTGACCGCTTCCCGGAAGCGCAGAAATCCATCTGGGATTTCAATGGCATGATGACCAGCTCACGTCATGTACCGGGCGTTGAATTCGCCGGTATTCTGCACCCGGGCCTGATTGGCTGTCTGCCAGATAAGAAAATGCTGGATATGTGGAACACCCGCGAAAAAGCCTTAGTCGATACCGACCCTGAGCGCGTACCTGAGCTGGCGACACTCCCTTACGCTGAAACCGCGCATATGGGTCGTATGTCCGGCGATGAGAAAATGCAGGCAGCGGCAGAAGCCGCCCGTACTGTGCCGCCACGTGAGCACGGCGGTAACTGTGATATTAAAGACCTGACGCGCGGCGCAAAAGTCTATTTCCCGGTGTACGTTGATGGTGCCGGCCTGTCAGTGGGTGACCTTCACTTCAGTCAGGGCGACGGCGAAATTACCTTCTGCGGCGCGATCGAAATGGCTGGCTGGATTCATATGCGCGTGAATCTGATTAAAGACGGCATGGCGAAATACCAGGTGAAAAACCCGATCTTCAAGCCAAGTAAAATGGTTCCGAAGTATGACGACTACCTGATTTTTGAAGGTATTTCTGTCGACGAAGATGGCAAGCAGCACTATCTGGATACCAGTGTGGCTTACCGTCAGGCCTGTCATAACGCCATTAATTACCTGACGCAGTTTGGTTACAGCGAAGCACAGGGTTACGCCATTATTGGATGCGCACCAGTGCAGGGGCACATCAGTGGCGTGGTCGATATTCCAAACTCCTGTGCCACCCTCTGGCTGCCGACGGACATCTTTAAATTTGATGTGCAGCTCAATCCTGAAGGGCCTAAGAAACACCTCGACGGCAGCGTCGATATTCCTAAAGCACCTGACCTCGATTAAGGAGCAGTATCATGCCTCTCTATGATTACAAATGTCCTGACCATGGTGTTTTTCAGGAACTGGCTTCGATGGAGCACCATGACAAACCCGCGTTCTGCCCGCAATGCAAGACTCTGTCTGCGCGGGTCATCGTGTTGCCACCCGAAGTTGCCAACATGATCAGAGAGCGGCGTGAAGCCATGGAAGCTAATGAAAAGGCGAGTCACTCACCTGAGGTGATGACCGCCAGTGAATTCCACGAACGCGAAAAGGAAAAGCAGGAGCGACGTGCTCATAAGCACGGCAGTTCATGCGGTTGCGGAAGCCAGAAAAAGCGTCAGAGTAATCTGATGTATACGGCGGAAGGCAATAAGATGTTTCCATCAATGCGGCCGTGGATGATCAGTCACTGAGTCCCATCAGTGTGTTGAGATTGCCCCGGCAGACGCCGGGGCCTTTTTTACCGCCAGGTAAGAGTCTTAACCGCGTGGCTTGCGGTCGCGATCGCCGCCTTTGCGGTGTGGCTTACGAGGTGCCGAATCACGGTCACGACGAGGGCCATTACCATTGCCCCCCCCCGGACCATTACGACGCGGCGGACGGGAGGATTTTCCACGACTTTCCGGAATATCACTCTGGTTGAATACCCGCAGCTCCATAGAACGACCACAGACTTTCGCTTTCTGCAGCGTATTCATCACATGCGGAGGCATGCCCGCCGGCAGATCGATCACGGAATAGCTTTCCAGAATCTCGATATGGCCGATGAATTTACTTTCCAGATCTGCTTCGTTAGCAATCGCACCCACGAGGTTACCTGGGCGCAGGCCGTCGTTGTAGCCAACGTTCACCATATAGCGGCACATGTTCACATCCGGCTGCCCTTTTAACGGCAGTGCGCGGGTATCAGGAACGGCCTTACGCGAACCACGTTCCTGACGCTGGCCGCGATCACGACTGTCGCGGTCGTTGCGATCGTCATTATCGCGTTCACGGCGCGCTCTTTTTTCCATACGCTCGTCGGCTTTTTCGTCGAGGAACAGTGGCTTATTGCCCTGGAACAGACGGGCACAGGCGGCCGCAACATCCAGCGCGTCTACCGGGTGCTCGGTCAGGATACTTTCAATAATTTCACGGAACGGCTTGTTCTTTTCTGCATGCAGCGCATCCATAATCTGAGCACGGAAACGTTCACCACGTTTTGCGTTAACCTGCTCTGCAGAAGGCAGCGGCATTTCTTCGATCGGCTGGCGGGTGGCACGCTCAATATCGCGCAGCATACGTTTCTCGCGACCGCGGACAAACACAATCGCTTCACCTTCGCGGCCCGCACGACCGGTACGGCCAATACGGTGAACGTAAGACTCGGTATCCTGAGGAATATCGTAGTTAATCACGTGACTGATGCGCTCAACGTCCAGACCACGAGCCGCAACGTCGGTCGCCACGATCATGTCCAGCTGGCCAGCTTTCAGTTTTTCGACCGCACGTTCACGCTGCTGCTGCGGAATATCACCGTTCAGCGGCGCACACTTAAAGCCATTGGCGACCATAAAGTCGGCAACTTCTTCTGTGGCTTGCTTAGTGCGTACGAAGATCATCATGGCATCGAAATCTTCAGTTTCAGCGATACGCAGCAGCGCATCGTTTTTATGCACTGGGCCAACAAACCAATAACGCTGACGGATCTTATCGTTGGTCGTGGTCTTGGCTTCGATTTTTACCTGGACCGGATCATTCAGGTGGGTTTCCGCGACACGCTGAATTTCGCGAGGCATGGTGGCAGAGAACAGAGCCACCTGACGCTTTGACGGCGCCTGCTCAAGAATCCAGTTCACATCGTCGATAAAGCCCATGCGCAGCATTTCGTCAGCTTCATCAAGCACCACGGCTTTGATATCCGCCAGGCTCAGAGTGCCACGACGCAGGTGATCCATCACACGACCCGGGGTGCCGACCACCCACTGTGGGCCACGCTTCAGTTCACGCAGCTGGCTACCGTAATCTGTGCCGCCATACACCGCAGAGACTTCGATGCCCGGCAGATAACGGCTGTAGGATTTCGCGGCTTCAGCAACCTGCTGTGCCAGTTCGCGGGTCGGTGCCAGCACCAAAACCTGTGGCGAACGGAAGTCCGGATTGGTACGTACCAGCAGTGGCAGTGCGAACGCTGCGGTTTTACCGGTACCCGTCTGGGCCATACCCAGAACGTCACGGCCTTCGAGCAGTGTGGGAATACTGTTTGCCTGAATAGCAGAAGGGGTTTCATAACCCAGCTCTTCCAGAACGCGGAGAACGGGGAAAGGAAGGCCCAGGCCCGCAAAGCCTGTGCTTGGAGCATCACTCATAGTTGTCATTACCTGTAGTCGGTGGTCGCAGGGCCGGACCGTGGGTGGATCACTACTCGTCAGATCTCCGCTAACTTCAGGATGACACGGCTGAGCCCAATAAAAGGGCGCGGAGTATAACGGAAAGGCTCGACGATTTCCTGCATTATTTATGCATAAGCAGCCTGACTTTATGCAAATCTGCTGCAAGCCGACGACTCAGGGAGTACAATCGCGCCCCCATACAACTATTAACCCCACTGCAGTCATTGCTGCAGCCTCAGGAGTAATCTACGTGCTTAAAGTAAATGAGTATTTCGACGGTAAGGTAAAATCCATCGCTCTGCAGACCGAAACTCTGCCAGCAACCATTGGTGTTATGGAGCCAGGTGAATACGAATTCGGTACCAGCCAGAAAGAAGTGATGACGATTGTCTCTGGTTCAATGGACGCACTGCTGCCAGGTGCCAGCGAATGGGCCACCTTCAGCAACGGCGATTCGTTTGAGATTGAAGCAAACGTGAAGTTTCAGGTTCGTATGAGTGGCCAGACCGCTTACTTTTGCACGTACGAGTAACAGTGACAGGCCTGCTGCTCGCAGCAGGCCTGCCTTCTCAGGCAAGCGTCAGTTCGTTCACTGGCACCGGACGACTGAAGTAGAACCCCTGATAGGTCTCGCAGCCGTTCTCCCGCAGGAAATTCAACTGCGCTTCTGTCTCTACCCCTTCCGCCAGTACTTTCAGGCCCAAACCACGCGCCATGCTGATGATGGTGTTAGTAATGACCTTGCCCTCTTCTTCGACTTCCACGCTCTGAACAAAACTGCGGTCAATCTTGAGCTTATCAACACGATAACGATGCAGATAAGCCAGCGACGAGTAGCCCGTGCCAAAGTCATCAACGGCAAGCGCGACACCCAGCTTTTTCAGCCCGGCAATGGTCTCAAGTACCTGAGAACTCGGTTCAAGTAAGGCACCTTCGGTGATTTCCAGTTCAAGCCAGGCTGGATCAATACCCGTCACCTGCAGCAGGCGACGCAGACGTTCAACCAGTCCACCCGCCATAAAGGTGGGTTGCGTGATATTGACGGCCACCGTAATCGGATCAATACCGTCTGCCTGCCAGCGGGCGATCTGATGACATGCCTGCTCCATCACCCAACTGTCGAGATCTGGCATCAGGCCATTATCTTCAGCCACAGGCAGGAAACGTCCCGGCGCAATCAGTCCCTGAGCCGGATGGTGCCAGCGGATCAGCGCCTCGACCCCCACAATCCGCCCTGAATCCACGGCAACCTGCGGTTGATAATACAGTTGCAGCTCATCGGTTGACTGCAGCGCAACACGCAGCTGGTTACCGAGTTCCAGGCGATCCGATACCGCCTGGGTCATCTCATTGCTGTAAAACTTATAGTGATTGCGACCATGTTGCTTGGCCTGATACATCGCCACGTCGGCGTTACTCAGAAGCTGAGTGACGTCGGAACCATGATCAGGAAACACCGTAATGCCCATGCTGGCCCCGATGTGCAGCTCCTGCCCGACGCCCACATCAAACGGCGTGCGTAACAGATCGAGAATAATGTCAGCGACGTTGGCCACCTGTTGCTCAGACACAACGTTTTCCAGCACTATCACGAAATCATCACCACCCTGACGGGCGACGGTATCCGAATCACGCAGGCGCTGACGCATACGCTGCGCAAATTCCTGCAACAGGCGATCGCCAGCCGGGTGCCCAAGGCTGTCATTAATATGCTTGAAGTGATCGAGGTCGATGGCAATCACACCGACTTTGCGACGCTTAACGGTTGCTTCATTGATGGCACCCTCAAGACGGCTGAGTAACAGTGTGCGGTTCGGCAGATTGGTTAACGAGTCATAATTCGAGAGATGCTTCAGCTGCTGCTCAGATTCTTTTATCCGCGACATATCCGAGAATACGCCAACAAAATGCGTCACCTCGCTTTGATCGTTACGCACTTCTGTAATCGTCAGCCACTGAGGATAAACCTGGCCATTTTTACGCTTGTTCCAGATTTCACCGCGCCAGTATCCCCGTTCTGCCAGCTGCTTATTAATACGCGCATAAAAATCCGGGCCATGACGCCCCGACTGCAGCAGGGACATGGATTTGCCTGTCACTTCACGCTCGGAATATCCGGTAATAGTGCTGAAGGCAGGGTTAACGGCTTCAATGTTGCGCTGGGCATCGGTAATAACCACGCCTTCCATGGTGTACTCAAACACAGTGTTGGCCAGCCGTAAGCGGTTTTCCCGTGCTTGTTTTACCGTAATATCCTGCACCGATCCGACGCGGCCGATCACCTGGCCCGAACCATCGACAATCACTTCTGCCCGACCGTGAATAACCTTCACTTTTCCGGAAGGCGGGACAATCCGGTAGATCATGTCGGAAGGTTTACGTTCGGTCATACTCTCGGTGAGAGTGCGCGCTACGCGTTCGATATCTTCGGGGTGCACAAATTCGAAATAGCGGGCCAGGTTCACGACTTCTGTGCTTTCATCCTGCTCAAAAATCGCGGCGGCCTGAGGTGTGATGGTAATCCGGTCGTTAAGAACATCGTCATGCCAGGACCCTATGTTCGCGAGGCGCTCTGTCTGTCGCAGCAGCTGTTCGCGCTCTTCGAGCGTCCCCATAATGTGCATACGATCCTGCAACAGATAACAGAGTTGAGCGAAAGTACCGAGCTGTGCACAACGACGGGTGGTGAGATCCGGTACGCCATGATCAAACGTCAACAGCAGATAGCCGGTCAGACCCGTATCGTTAATCACCGGGATACGGCTGAGGCGCTCCCCGCCCAGACATTCCCGCACACGTTTCTGTGCAGCTGTTTCATCGGCTTCGGAACTGGTCCCGGCAGCAATACCTTCGCCCAGGTCCTGCCAGAAACCGGCGACCGTTTTTTCCAGATCATCGGGCGTGTCATAAGCAACGGACACCAACATCTCCGGACGTCGCGTCAGTAACTCAGGCGCAATATATATAGTGACACTGTGTGCTTTTAACAGGCGCGCAATCTGTAACAGCGCACCTTCAATATCAGAATTTAACGTTTCTGCACGGGTCGTAAGAAACACCCGCATAGAACGTTCTAAAATCGTTTCAAGGCGTACATCTGACGCTCCGAAACGTCCGCCTTTATCTGTCCCCGCTCTGCGGGCTTCATTTTCAATTCTTTGCCAGCCTTCACTGGGCTTATACTTTCCATCGGCCGCCGATGCCAATGCATTCATGCTACTACTCCACGAACCTTCGATGACCACCTGATTCTCTCCGTGAATGCATTGTTTCGTTCTGCTCTCATACCAGAGAGCGATACTCCTGATGTATGAGTGTAGACTATTAACACATAGTCACAGCGATTGGCCCTCTGTGACCCACTAATAATGTCAAATGACGACAAATATTATCTTTACAGGCCAGATTGTTTCAGGAGTAGAGGCGCCCTAGCTTATGTTTACCAAACAGGATCTCGTCAGCCTGGTCCAGACCACCATGCCATTCGGTAAATATCATGGAAAACGTATTTCAGATCTTCCGGAGGAATACCTTCTCTGGATGCAACGCAAAGGCTTTCCTGACGGGCGTCTCGGTTACCTGCTACAACTTATGTTAGAAATAAGAATTCACGGTGCCGAAGACGTTGTTCTGGCACTGAAAAAAAATTATCCACCGATACTTAATCACCCACCGGCCAACGGAGTGCACTGATATGCCAGTACTGGGGTTGCTTGAAACTGATGTTCTCTATCCCGACCTGCTGGAGGATTACCGCTCGTACGGACATATGTTCCGGACATTATTATCGGAACTGGACAGCCATCTGGAATTCCGCCACTACGAAGTACAGCAGGGTGAGTTACCTCAGGATCTCAATGAATGCGACGCCTACCTGGTTACCGGGTCGAAGACCGGCGTGTATGACGATGCCGGATGGATAGCTCCCCTGAGCGACTGGATCAGACAGGCATACCGGGAAGATGCCCGCCTGCTCGGCATCTGTTTCGGCCACCAGATTCTCGCCCACGCTCTGGGTGGTCACGCGGAAAAAAGTGACAAAGGCTGGGGCGTGGGTAACCACATGACACGGGTGGAACACCTGCCGGTCTGGCTCAATGACGACTGCAGTCATTTTCAGCTGATCTACAGCCATCAGGATCAGGTGCAACAGCTGCCCCCGGGGGCGCGACGGTTGGCCGGCAGTGAATTCTGCGAAAATGCGTCCTGGTTTATTAACGACCAGGTGCTGACATTTCAGGGGCACCCTGAATTTACGCCAGAATATTTCCGTCGCCTGCTTGAACGCCGCCGCGAATGCGTAGGCACTGAACTGCTGGACGCCGCGATGGAAGCCATCAGCCAGTCTAACGACAGCGAGCGTATTGCCCGCTGGTTACTTGAGTTTATTCACCTGCCCCGCACCTGACGCTTATTCGTTCAGAATGTTCGCGACGTACCAGCAGCTCGCTTCTTTTTTGAGCCCCTGCTGGTCCGCCCATGCCAGTGCATCCCGCACCAGAATCTCGGCCAGCCCTTTGCCGCGCAGGCGGAAAGGCACATAAGTGTGCGTAAAATTGATCCGGTCGCCCTGTAACGTGTAATCCAGCACGCAGGTATAACCGTCCTGCTCCAGAATAAAGCGCTGGTTTTCCGGCTGATGCTCGGTCATGGGTTTCCCTCATCGTTATGAGATGCAAGAGTCAGGGAGGCCAGGCGTCGGCCTTCGAGAATGACCTCTCCCGGGTAGCGGTCGTCACCTGCCGCACTGAATTCAAAGCGGTAGGTTCGGATGGCGAGAGGCCGCCCCTGATTCCAGCGCCACCGTAACCCTGTCTGCTGGACCGTATCATCCAACAATTGCAGCCCCTCTTTTCTGCACTCCCGGCGCAGATACTGAAGTACCTGTAATTTGGCTCGCTGGCCACGCTGCCACAAAGGCCACAGCATCAGTCCGATCGCCAGCAGCACGACGAGGGTTAACAGATTCACAGGGGAAATCTCCGCTCATTATCCCGAATGCGCGTATAATACCCGAAATTCCTGTTCCTGCCTGTGGAGACGCTCATGGCCAAGCGAGCCTGCGCCAGTCATATCCTTGTTAAAACCCGTGATGAAGCAGAACGCCTGCTGAAGCAATTGCAGCAGGGGGCTGAGTTTGACCGTCTGGCGCGCAAGTATTCCACCTGCCCGTCGTCCCGTAACGGCGGCTCGTTGGGAGAATTCAGCCGGGGAGATATGGTCAAACCGTTCGACGAGGCGGTATTTAAAGGGCCACTCCTTGAAGTTCAGGGGCCTGTCAGAACTCAGTTCGGCTGGCATCTGATCAAAACCCTGTACCGCCAGTAAGAGAGACCGACACCATGTTAAAACCCGGACTGTTTTACACTCTGACCGCCGACGACATGCTCTCTCAGGGCCTGTATCTGAAAGACGAAGAAGGCGAGCGCGTGCTGCTGCCACGACGCCAGGTGCCCGAAAATATCCAGACGGGCGACAGCCTGAAGGTATTTGTCTACCTCGACTCGGATGACCGCCTGATTGCCACCACTGACCGCCCCCGCGCGCAACTTCACCAGGTCGCCTCACTTCAGGTAAAGGACGTCAACAGCACCGGTGCCTTTCTAGACTGGGGGCTGCCAAAAGATCTGTTTGTACCCTTCGCTGAGCAGAAACAGCGCCTGGAAGCAGGTAAGACCTGCCTGGTGTATATCACTGAAGACAATACTGGCCGTCTCATCGGTTCGACCCGCCTGAACCGCTTTATTAAAGATGAAGCCAGATCAGACTGGCCCGGTGCACCTGCGCCCTTCACTCAGGGGGATATCGTCCGTCTGATCATCGCGCAGCGCACAGACATAGGCTACAAAGCCGTGGTGAACGATGAATACTGGGGCGTACTGCATGAAAGCCAGATTCATAAGGCCATCCGTGTCGGTCAGAAAACGGAGGGCTACATCCGCCGGGTCCGCGACGACCATCGCCTGGATCTCAGTCTGGAGCCGATAGGTCATGCCCGTGCCGATGCGCTGGCCAACCGCATCATGAAGAAACTGGTTGAATCCGGAGGCCAGCTTGGCCTCAGTGATCACAGCCCGGCAGATCTGATTGAACTGCACTTCGGCGTCAGCAAGCGTGCGTTCAAAATGGCCATCGGGAAACTGTTCAAAGATCGCCAGATCGTCATTGAAGCTGACGGTATCCGTATTGCTGATGGCCCGGGTGATGAGCGCCGTAGCGCAAAACCGCGCAACGACCGGAAACCAGCGCAGACAGGTAAAGCGGATAAGAAAGCCGAAAAAGCGCCCAAAGCCGCTGCCAGAAAGACAGTCTATCGCAATCCGAAAAGCCAGTCTGAACGGACACTGAAGCTGAAAAAATAAGCAAAGCCGAGTATAGTGCCCGGCTTTAAACCATGCCCTGACAGGAACACCCCGTGATCTCAACTGCCAATATCACCATGCAGTTTGGCGCCAAGCCGCTGTTCGAAAATATCTCTGTTAAATTCGGCGACGGTAACCGCTACGGTCTGATCGGTGCCAATGGCTGCGGTAAGTCGACCTTTATGAAGATTCTGGACGGCAGCCTGGAGCCAAGCGCCGGTAACGTCAGTATCTCTCCGGGTGAGCGCATGGGTAAGCTACACCAGGACCAGTTCGCCTTTGAAGAATTTACTGTGCTGGACACAGTGATGATGGGTAACAAAGAACTGTGGGCCATCAAAGAAGAGCGCGATGCTATTTACGCAAATCCGGAAGCCAGCGAAGACGACTATATGCGTGCCGCCGAGCTTGAAGGCGAATTCGCCGAGCTTGATGGCTACACCGCTGAGAGCCGTGCGGGCGAACTGCTGATTGGTGCGGGTATCGGCACAGAGCTGCATCAGGGGCCGATGTCAGAAGTGGCTCCAGGCTGGAAGCTGCGGGTATTGCTGGCTCAGGCCCTGTTCTCTAATCCGGACATCCTGCTGCTCGACGAACCGACCAACAACCTCGACATCAACACCATCCGTTGGCTCGAGGGCATCATCAATGACATGAAGTGCACCATCATTATCATCTCGCACGACCGTCACTTCCTGAACTCAGTATGTACCCACATGGCCGATATCGACTACGGCACCATCCGTATCTATCCGGGTAACTACGATGACTTTATGATTGCGTCGACTCAGGCACGCGAGCGCCTGCAGGCGGACAACGCGAAGAAGAAAGCACAGATTGCTGAACTGCAGCAGTTCGTGTCGCGCTTCTCTGCTAACGCTTCCAAAGCTAAACAGGCCACCAGCCGCGCCAAGCAGATCGAAAAAATCAAGCTGGACGATATCAAACCCTCGAGCCGCCAGAGCCCCTATATCCGTTTCAATCAGGAAAAGAAACTGCATCGCCTGGCGCTTGAGATCGAAGGCCTGGCACACAGCTATGATGGCGAAGCTCCGCTGTTCAAGAACACTAACCTGCTGGTAGAAGCCGGCGAGAAAATCGCGGTAATCGGTGCCAACGGCGCCGGTAAAACTACCTTCCTCAAGTGCCTGGTCAACGACGTGACGCCGACGGGCGGTACCATCAAGTGGGCTGAAAACGCCGATGTTGGTTATTACGCTCAGGATCACGAGTACGAATTCGAAGCGGGTGGCACGCTGTTCGAGTGGATGGAGCAGTGGAAAACTCAGCAACATGACGATCAGGCAGTGCGCGGCACCCTGGGTCGACTGCTGTTCAACCAGGACGACATCAAGAAAAAGGTGAAAGTCTGCTCGGGGGGTGAAAAAGGCCGCCTGCTGTTCGGCAAGCTGATGATGGCAAATCACAACGTGCTGCTGATGGACGAACCGACCAACCACATGGATATGGAATCCATTGAATCGCTTAACCTGGCGCTTGAGATGTATGAAGGCACACTGATCTTCGTCTCTCACGACCGTGAGTTCGTATCGTCACTGGCGACCCGTATTATCGAGATCCGCGACAATGAAATCGTCGACTTCCACGGTACCTACGACGAATACCTGAAGTCTCAGGGCATCGAATAATACTTTCGCACCAGAACAAAGCACTCTGTTCCACCTTATGCCCACCCTGTGGGCATAAGGTTCTGATTTTCTTCAGCTTTCTCCCGTCCTGTCTTACCTGACACGGTTTTCTGACACTCTGGCCCGACCTTTGCAGTGTGACTATCACAGTAATGCAAATACCTATCGTTCGCCCGGGAGAATCCTGCTGTGAGAAGTCTGCTATTCACTCTGATTATGACACTTGTTCCTGTTTCTGTGCCCACGCTCTGCTGGGGCCTCACGGACGCTGAAGCCATCAACGTCTCTGGGCGTCAGCGTATGCTCTCCCAGCGCATGATGAAGAACTATCTGATGATTGGGTCAGAAGTGAAGGCAGATGAAGCACAACGACAGCTGGATTCTGCGGTAGCCCTGTTTGAAGAACAGTTTCTGGCGCTGCGCGATTACGCGCCCACTGCTGAGATCAATAAGCAGCTGGATGAGGTTGAGGATATCTGGCTGAACCATCGGGTAAAGATCATTTCCACCCCGGAAAAGAAAGACGCACCCGAGCTGATGGAAGAAAACCTGAAGCTGCTGACGGCCTGTAATGACGTGGTGAAGGCCATCGAAGTTCACTCCGGTATCGCCAGCGGTAAGCTGGTCAACATGTCCGGCCGCCAGCGTATGCTGTCGCAGAAGATCGCCAAAACCTACATGGCGATGTACTGGAATGTAGACGCCCCGACGCTGGCGGATGAATTTAATCAGGCCATTGATCTGTTCGATGATTCTCTGACCGAGCTGCAGTCATCAGATAAAAACGACGGCCCACTTAAGA
>Ga0208830_1000185_pt1 | contig 34740 bp, 29 predicted proteins | sample DeeseametaMP2634_FD_184169 | JGI IMG/M metagenome (GOLD analysis project Ga0208830, IMG submission 184169) | Marine microbial communities from the Deep Atlantic Ocean - MP2634 (SPAdes) | ecosystem: Environmental > Aquatic > Marine > Oceanic | place: Northeast of Antigua and Barbuda, North... | reverse complement strand
ACAAATGAGCTGTAATCCTGCTATGGGAGGAATTGCTAAAGGACAAATAATTAGAGAAATTGATGCATTAGGTGGTTATTCTGGAATAATTACTGATAATACAGCCATTCAATTTAAACTATTAAATAGGTCAAAAGGTCCAGCTATGTGGAGTCCTAGAGCTCAAAGTGACCGGAAGCTTTTTGCTAAAGCATGGAGAGAAACGTTAGAATCAATACCAAATGTTTCTTTTTGGCAAGATATGGTAAATGGACTTATCATAGAAAAAGAAAAAGTAGTTGGTGTTACCACATCAATGGGAATAAAAATAAAAGGGAAATCTGTTATTTTAACAGCTGGAACATTCCTTAATGGTAGAATTTTTCTGGGTGAAAAACAATTTGGTGGTGGTAGAGCAGGAGAAAGAGCTTCTTTTGGTATAACAGAAAACTTACAAGAATTAGGTTTTGAATCTGGTAGAATGAAAACAGGAACACCTCCAAGAGTTGATGCTCGTTCTTTAGATTTTTCAAAAATGATTGAGCAACCTGGTGATGAAAATCCTGGGAAATTTTCTTATTCAGAAGAAACTTCGCCATTAAAAAAACAAAAAAGCTGCTATATTTCTTACACAAATCCAGAAGTACATGACATACTAAGAACGGGGTTTGATCGCTGTCCCCTTTTTACAGGTGATATTGATGGAAAAGGACCGAGATATTGCCCATCTATAGAAGATAAACTTAACCGCTTTGCAGAAAGAGAAAGACATCAACTCTTTGCTGAGCCTGAAGGTTGGGATACGGTAGAGATTTATGTAAATGGGTTTTCAAGTTCTCTCCCAGAAGAAATACAATACGAAGCATTAACTAAAGTACCTGGATACGAAAACGTGAAAATGTTTAGACCAGGTTATGCTATCGAATATGATTATTTTCCACCAACTCAGCTTAAATATACACTAGAAACAAAACTAGTTAAAGGATTGTATTTTGCAGGACAAATAAATGGAACCACAGGTTACGAAGAAGCAGGATGCCAAGGTTTGGTTGCCGGTATTAATGCCCATAGAAAAATATACAATAAAGAAGAATTTATATTATCCAGAGCTGAGTCATATATTGGAGTATTAATTGATGACTTAATAACAAAAGGTACTGATGAACCTTATAGAATGTTTACTTCAAGAGCTGAATATCGATTATTATTAAGACAGGATAATGCTGATATCCGATTAACTCCTAAAGGATACGAAATTGGCTTAGCAGATGAAAAAAGAATGAGAAGGGTTGAAAAGAAAATTAAAGAAACCGAAAATCTCATTTCATTATTAAAAACTACAAGTGTCGATCACCACTTAATTAATGAAGTTTTAAATAAAAAAGATAGTGCTTTATTAAAGCAAAAAGTCAAATTTGATAAAGTTATTACTCGTCCGAATGTTGGACTAAAAGATGTTTATAATACAAATTCTAAAATTCAAGAAAGTATAAATTCGCTTAATGGATTAAAAGAGGAAGTATTAGAACAAGCAGAAGTTCAATTAAAATACAGTGGTTATATTGATAAGGAACAAGAAGTAGCTGACAAAATATCAAGACTCGAGAATATTAAAATACCTTCTTCTATTGACTATACTAAACTAGGATCATTGTCAAACGAGAGTAAGGAAAAGCTAATAAATATAAACCCTCAAACGATTGGTCAAGCCTCAAGAATTAGCGGTATTAAACCATCTGATATTAATATTCTTCTTATTTACTTAGGTAGATAATGATTTCTATAATCATACCTGTTTTAAATGAATCTCTTCACATAGAAGAAACATTAACTCATTTAGAAAAAAATTTAACAAATAAAATACCTACTGAAATTATAATAATAGATGGTGGTAGCTCTGATGACACAATTGATATAATTAATAATTACACTAGTAAAAGTATTCTAAATATAATGCTACAATCTACAGATAAAGGTAGAGCAAAGCAGATGAATTATGGTGCATCTTTAGCTAAGTACAACACACTCTATTTCCTTCATGCAGATGGTAAACCTCCTGTAAATTTCGATCAATTAATAATTAGTAAAATCAACCAAAATAAACTAGCAGGTTGCTTTAGAATGAAATTCGATTGGAATCATTGGTGGCTTAAACTAGCAGGTTGGTTAACAAAGTTCAACCATAAATATTGTAGAGGAGGGGATCAAAGTCTTTTTATAGATAAACAACTATTCTATTCCATTGGTAAGTACAATGAAGATTATATAATCTATGAAGACAATATTCTAATTAGTGAATTATATAAAAGAAATCAATTCACAGTAATTAAAGAACCAATAATTACTTCCGCTCGTTTGTATAAGGAAATAGGATTATGGAGACTTCAATACTATTATTTTATTATCTATTTCAAAAAATGGTTAGGTAAAAACCCAAACGAACTTTACGAGTTCTATAAAAGAAAAATCCAATCAATTAGAAAAAAGAGTATTTAATGTTTCACGTGAAACATTAAAAAACACATCATAGAAATATGATATTCAAAATTGAAATCTATAGATTATTATTATTACTTAAAGTAGATTAATGTTTTTAAAAAAAACGACTGTTTCACGTGAAACATAAGTAAATTTACATTTAAAATATTGTTTATTATATATTTAAATATTAAAAATAAAAATTAAATACAATCAAAGATCTCAAGAAAAACATACATAGATGTCACTTAATAAATAAAAGTGTCTTAAAAAGGCTTATTTTAAATTTTAAGTTATAATAAATGAAAAATCCGATCAAAATTGATCGGATTTAAATTTAGTGACCCCGGAGGGATTCAAACCCCCAACCGCTGGAGCCGAAATCCAGTGCTCTATTCAGTTGAGCTACGAAGCCTCTTATTTTTTACTACTACAAATGTAATAGATAATATAATAATTAAAATTAATGGCAATAGAATATATTTAGTTATGAAAGCAAATTGTTTAGTATACACTTGATAAGAATTCAAATCTCCTGGGGTATATTTTTTATTGGAGTCCCATTTATCCGTTGAATATATTTTGCTAGTTAAATCCGTTAATTCTATGTGATTTTTACCATCAAAGTTTAGCTTGATAGAATCTACAAGCTGCTCTAAAGAATCAAATAAAATAATAGTTGAAGTATCCTTAAAAGTGAATAAACCTTTAACCGATTTCGTATTTGGATAATGTTGACTAAATAGGCTATCTATACTTGAGATAACAATAAAAGCTTTTGGTTGGATAACAATACTATCCTTTATAACAAATAAGCTAGAGTCACCCTCTTTATATAACTTCCAATTTTTTAAGCATATGGCATTATCTGAAGAATTATATAATTCAATCCAATCACCATGATTATCTCCTCCTTTTAAATTAAATTCTGAAAATATAACTTGCTTTTCATAATTACTACGTTGCCTTCTTTTAATTACAGGATAAAGTTTACTATCATCTTTTAAAAGGATAGATCCATTTACTAGATGAATGCTAGTATCTTTAAAACCTTTAAATTCATATCCTACATGTGGTTTAATAATTATGCTTACAGGTACATTTTTGAAATATTTTCCTTTAAAAGGATCATTAACCAATGTATTATTTATAGAAACAACTGCGTGTTCGCTATTATATAACGTAAAATCCACCATTTCTTCGAGTCCGAAATAACTCTGTAAATGTTTACGTAAATAATCTACTCTGTTATTACTAAAATCTCGTAATCTTGATAAGTGATTATCCCAATATCTGAAGGGTATATTCCATCTGCTATAATGATAGGGCATTTCATGCTTTAATTGATTTTTTATAGAATCCATTAAATCATTTACCCTAACAGAATCAAATACAGTATTTAAATAATGAGAAAATCGATTGATATACTCAATTTTGATAGAATCATTCTCTAAAAGATTTCTCATAAACATCGTAGCCCAAGAGGGATAAGGCCATTTTTCTTCACTAGCCTTTGTAAAATCAACAATCGAGTTACGTTTATAAGCTTCTGATCCATCTAAACCAAAACCAAAATCGGTATCAAACATAATCCATTTCCACCTTGATGTGTCGTTTTGTGTTCTCCAGTAACGTATGTTACCACCTGCATCAGTATTAGCAAAATAAGTTTGGGATATATTATAGTCTAAAAAATTACTAACATCTATTAATTTGTTTAGTGAATCTAGATTTCCATTACTCTTAAAATTAGTTTTCCTAATAAAGGCTAACACTTGCTCATAATTTAAATCTTCACCGATTCTAAGGCTATTTCTATGCTTCATTATAGTTACACTATCCTTATCGGCTCCGTAATGTTGCTTAATATAGTGTTCATTTAATTTTTCTCTAATGTGATAAATTCCCCAGTATTTTCCGTTAATAAAAACAACACAAGGATGATAACTTTGTATATCAAAAGATAAATCCTTTACCAATTGAGTCATAAAGACATCTCTAAAATGTGCTTTAGTATTGTCGGATCCTGAATTTCTTAATACGAAAGATTTATATTTATTATAAGGTAAATCTGGAAATAAAGGATAATCAAAATTCTTATCTCCATAACCAGATCGTGATATAATACCGAATGATTTTTGTGGTTGTGTTCTACTATAACCACCATATATTTTTAAACCTGCTAATTGATTAAATTGATTTACTGCAGAAGTATCAAAATACTCAATATTTATTTCTAATTCCCTTTCACTATGGTAATTTGCACCATCATAAGGCATAACTGGTTCTGCATTTAACCCTTTCATATATAATCCTCGAACAGGATCAAACATTTCGGTAGGGTCTACAGCTATAGATATTACCGGAAGCGTAAACTTTCTATTCGTTAAAATATAGCTGTGATTGTCATAATAAGATCCAGTAGAATCAATTATCAGAAATCGAAGAACAACAGAAGTATCTAGCTTTAAACTGTCTGTAAATTTTAAAGAGCTTTTTGTTGGTTTTGAACCATCTCGAGTGTAATAAACAGTTGAAGATACCTGCTTTTTTACTACAATTGGTTTACTATAAATTCCACCTATTGGTAAAACAATAGAACTCTGAGTAAAAACAGAAAGATGAAAGAAAGAGAATAATATAAGTATACTATTTCGCATTCTTTTTTATCCTTTCTTCTCTATTTGCTAATTCCCAAGCTGTATAAAAAACTAATCTTGCTGCCTTTTCTACTTTCTCAAAAATAATTTTATCTACTGTATCGGTAACCTTATGATAATCTTCGTGTACTCCACTAAAATAAAAGATTACAGGTACCCTATTTTTAGCAAAATTATAATGATCTGATCGGTAATAAAACTTATTAGGATCATCTTCTTTATTATAGGTATAATCTAAATCTAACTTCATATAGGCTTTATTTACAGCTTCACTAATTAGATGTAAATCGTTGCTAATCCTATCCGAACCTATTAAATAAAGGTAATTTGTATCTCCTAAATGCGTAGAATCTATTCTTCCAATCATATCAATATTTAGATTAGCAACAGTATTTTCTAATGGATAAACAGGATGGTTGGTATAATATTTAGATCCTAACAATCCTTTTTCTTCTCCCGAAACAGGCATAATCAAAATACTTCTCTTTGGTCCGTTACCATTTTTTTTAGCTAGCTGGAAAGCTTCCGCAAGTTCTAATAAAGCTACAGAACCTGTTCCATCATCATCTGCTCCATTATAAATATCTTGTCCTTCTACACCAATATGATCATAGTGAGCTGTAATTACGATTACTTCATCTTTTAATACAGAATCTGATCCTTCAACGTAAGCTAAAACATTGGTTGTTTCTAAAACGACATCTCTAAAATTAAAATCAATTTTTATATCGGTTTCAGCTTCTAAAAGTTCCTTTTTTAATACATCATTCACAAAGTAAAATGGAATGTATTGTCCCTTTTCTTTATCCTCATCTTCTAATAAATTCATCGTGGAACTTTCAAGGTAATGACTAACTACCTCTAATCGTTGATCATAATATTCGTCAATAAAAAATACCGATTGAGCTCCTTTTTCCTGAGCTAAAGCCAATTTTCTTCTCCAGTTCCAATTCTCTTCAGGTGCAACTTCTTCTGGATTATTAACATTTATAAGGACAATTTTATCTTTGACGATTATATCCTTATAATTATTAAGCTCTTTATTTTCAATGCCGTATGAAACATCAACTACATCTTTTAACTGAATTGTTGTATCCTCAAAATCAGCTAAAGAAGAAAAAAAGTAAAATTGCTTTCTATTAAAATATTCTCTGCCGTTAACATATATAGTAGCTACAGGTCGTAAATGTTCAACTACCTCAAACGATTGGAGGTAACTACCATTATTTCCTGGTTCTATTCCTATTTCTTTGAATTCATCTACTAAATATTTCTCAGCTATCTGTTGTCCTTCTTTTCCAGTTTCTCTCCCTAAAAACTTATCTGATGCAAAAACATATAAATGACCTTTTAACTCTTTAGCAGTAATCGTATTAGCATAATTTACTGCATTAGTGTCCTTTTCAACAGTTATTAGTTTATTTGATACACACGATGTTAATAATAATAAAGTAAAAATTACGGTTAATCTCATCATGCTATAGCTATTTTGTTTACTCTTCTTTCATGCCTACCTCCTTCAAAATCAGTTTCTAAAAACATTTTTAATATTTCTAATGCTTCTTCGCTACTAATAAACCTGGCTGGTAATGTTAATATATTAGCATTGTTATGCTCTCTGGCCAATTTTGCTATCTCTGGCTTCCAACTTAGTGCTGCTCTAACATTTTTATACTTATTTACCGTCATGTTAATTCCGTTACCACTTCCACAAATAACAATTCCTTTTTCAATCTCTCCACTATCAACCTCTTTTGCTACTTGGTGTCCAAAATCTGGGTAATCTACACTTTCTTCACTAAAAGGACCAACATCTTTATAATTAATCCCTCTTTGTTTTAATTGCTCTTTTATGAGTTCTTTTAACTCATAACCTGCATGGTCTGATCCTATAATTACATTCATTATATAAATTTATTTAACTGATTTTTAATATTTTAATATGGTTATAAACACCAATTTTTACTTAATTAACAATGCCTTATTTTAGAAGTCTTAAACTATTACTCTTTAAGGAGTTAGTGATACACTAAAAAAAGTTAATAACTAACTTTTATAGTGAAAACTCATCAAAATAAAATTTGCATATATGATTTATGAAATCGTATTTAAATTTAATCAGAAATATGCAATTGTTTTAATAAATAAAATACTATCATGTTTTCAATAAAAATTTAGGTCAACTCGTTCACTTATTAATTAACAAATAGAAACAAATAATAGTACTAATAATGTTTATAAAGGTGTTATTTATTCATTAGTAAATTAACAGATATTCTATTTAAATATATATGGTTAGATAAATTAAAATACATAAGTATACATTGTTAAAAAGATTTAATAACTAACTATATCAAATAAATAATACGTATTTTCTCAACCATATTAACAAGCTTAATAATAGATATAAATCTTTTTATAATTTTATTTATATAATATGTTATGTTTTTCGTTCATAACATTGTTCAATGAGTTTAAGCGAAATAAAAAGTATCTTTGGTGTAGATGAAAAGTTACATATACATATTCATTTTAATTTCGAGCACCGGGATTTTTTCACAAACAAATCCTAACGGTTATAACGTTTTCTATTTTTCAGATAGCACCAAATCAAGCGAAGGGTATTTAAAAGATGGTAAACCAAATGGTTATTGGAAAAATTATTATAAAAATGGACAGTTAAAATCAGAAGGAAACAGAAAAAATTTTCTTTTAGATAGCAACTGGATTTTTTATTACGAAAACGGATTTAAGAAAGAAGAAATCTATTATACCAATGGCATTAAAAATGGGCCATATAAAGAGTATAAAGATTCTAACATTTTATCATCAATTACTCCTTATGTTAGAGATACTATTCATGGAGATTACAAAGAATTTTATAAAACAGGAGAACTCGAAAAAATAATTACTTATGTAAAAGGAGTTGCCCAAGGTAGAGCTTACAAATACCGAGAAGATGGAACCATTATAACCATAGTAGATTACAACGAATCAGGATCACCAGAACGAATAGAGGAAATTAATCGACTAGATGAAAATGGCAAGAAAACTGGTATTTGGAAACAATACGATGAAAAAGGAAACATTGAGGTAGAAGCGAATTATAAGGATGGAAAAATAGATGGTATTTACCGAACATTTAATGAAAAAGGTCAGCTCGAAGAAATGAAAAAATTCGTTAATGGTGAAGAAGATTTAACTGCAAGAGAACTCATGTTTGTCGATTTATATAAAGAATATTATCCAACTGGAGAAATTCATTTTGTTGGTGCAAAAAACGATAGCAACCAAAAAGAGGGTATCTTTCAAGAATATGATAAAAAGGGAGATATCATTAAAACCTACATTTACGAAAAGGATCAATTATTAGCAAAAGGACTCATTGATGAAGAAGGATTAAAACAAGATCAATGGTACTTCTATTATTCCAATGGCGATCGAAAAGCAAAAGGAAAATACAAAGACGATAAAAAAGAAGGAGAGTGGTTGTATTTATATACCAACGGAAAAGAAGAACAAACTGGTAAATACAAAAAAGGATTACAAGAAGGAACATGGACTTGGTACTATCCAAATGGAATCGAAAAAAGAAAAGAAATTTTTAGAAGAGGGAAAGAAAACGGACCATCATTCGAATACGATAGTTTAGGAAATATAATTGCAACAGGTGAGTATATTAACGGACTAAAAGATGGAGTTTGGATATACCAAATAGGAGATCACAAAGAAGAAGGTAAGTATATTGATAACTTAAAACAAGGTGAATGGACGTATATTTACACAAATAATAATCAACTAGCTTTCGAAGGTGATTATAAAAATGGTTTTGAAGATGGTAAGCATACCTACTACTATTTAAATGGTCAAATAAAAGAACAAGGTAAATACAGTTTGGGCAAAAAAGAGGGTACTTGGAAAAAGTACGATGACGAAGGAAATTTAAAAATCACACTAACTTACCGCGGAGGAACGTTAATTAAAGCAGATGGTAAAAGAATAAAACCATCCATACCACCAACACTTAATTAATACTATTTGAAAGCCAACGTAAAATTTATATTACCCTTTACCATTGTATTACTATTTTTATTAGTAATCACTCAAATTTTTGTAATTCGTAAAAATTTAAACACACAAAACGAACGAAAAGAAATACTTCAAGAAGGTATTCGACTGCAAAAAAAAGAATTTGAAAACAACGTAATCATTTCCTTAACAAAAGTAAGAGATCGTTTAATTACTATTAACAGCGAATCCCAAGGAACCTATCTAGAACCTGTTAAACAAATTAATCCAAACTACTTTGTAGTAAGTTTTTATAATCAACTAGATAAAGAATTACTGGATCAATTCGTTAAAGAAGAATTCGAAAGCTACAACATCAAAGAGGAGTTCCAAATTGGTGTTTACGATTGCTTTACCGATTCTATTATTTTTGATGAATTTGTAAGTAAAAGCACCAACGATACATCTAAGTACAAACCACAACGATGGGAGCACGATGGCTTTTATTTTGGTGTATATTTCACAGGTTCACTACACAACTACGAAACCGAAGAAGCAACATTTCCATTTATTCTATTAATTGCTACCATACTTATTTTGGTAGTTGTTCTGTTTTTTGGTTACACCATTTCAAGTCTTTATCGTCAAAAGAAAATATCTTCTATAACTACTGATTTTATTAATAACATGACGCACGAACTTAAAACGCCTATAGCAACTATAGGTTTATCAGTTGATGTAATTAAAAAAAGCATTCCCGATGGTGATGAATCCGATGCAAATGAAAGAATAAAACGTTATACAGGAATTATAAAAACAGAGAACAAGCGACTCGAAAATCAAGTAGAACGAGTACTTCGTATAGCAAAACTAGAACGAGGAGACATTAAATTAAATTTCGAAACCATCGATATGCACGATGTTATTGAAGGCTGTATCGAAACATTTATTGTTCCCATTCAAGAACGATCAGGTGAACTCAATTACCAATTAGATGCAACAGAAACCATCATAGATGGAGATATCATACACATCACCAATATTATCTATAATTTATTAGATAACGCGAATAAATATTCCCCTGATAATCCAATTATTGGTATTAAAACAATCTCTAGTGAAAATCAAATAAAAATATTAATTTCAGATAGTGGTAAAGGGATAGCTAAAGAAGATATTAAACATATTTTTGATAAATTCTACAGGGTATCAACAGGAGATGTTCACAATGTAAAAGGATTTGGATTAGGACTTTACTACGTAAAACAAATGGTTCAAAAACACAAAGGAACAATACAAGCAAAAAGCGAAATAGGAAAAGGAACCACATTTGTACTTACTTTTCCAACCAAACAAGAATAAACTATGGCAGAAAAAGCAAAGATTCTATTAGTTGAAGACGATTTTAATTTAGGACTTGTAGTTCAAGATTTCTTAACCATTGATGGGTATTCGGTACACCTATGTAGAGATGGTAAAGAAGGACTTCAAATGTTTAATAAAAACAACTACGATCTTTGTTTATTAGATGTTATGTTACCAGAAAAAGATGGCTTTAGCATTGCCGAAGATATTCGAAAAGTAAATAGAGAAATTCCAATTATTTTCCTAACTGCCAAGTCTCAATCCGAAGATAAAATCAAAGGATTTAAAGCAGGAGCTGATGATTATATTACAAAACCATTTAATAACGATGAGTTTTTAATGCGTATAGAAGCCGTTTTAAGAAGATCTCAAGGAGTTGCCATAGCTGAGGAAGAAAACAAAGGATTATATGAATTGGGAGATTACACTTTTGACTCTATTAACCTAAGGTTAAAAATAGGAGAAGAAGATAAAAAGCTTACCAAGAGAGAAGCAGCTATCTTAAAATTATTAGCCGAAAATCGTAACAAAGTAATCGAAAGAAACTTGGTGCTTAATATGATTTGGGGAGATGACAATTACTTTAACGGAAGAAGCTTAGATGTATTTATTACCAAACTAAGAAAGTACCTCTCCGATGATGAAAAAATTAAAATTAACAACCTTCACGGAGTTGGCTTTAAATTAGAAATAGCAGAATAAAAATTGCCTTTTAACAATAGCAATAATTTACCTTATCATCATAAAAAAGCAGAAAAATTAGTCTAAAATACTAGAACAATAGCATTGCTAATTATTGGCTATTAGCTTTTTATATAATTAATTTTTCATCCTTCTTTATTCCATATTATTTAGGTTATATTACTGGGATACAACCTAATAATAATACTATGCTACTAAGATTATTCTTACTTTCCTTCTTCACAACTGTACTAGTTTACACAAACAGTCAATTTAGTTTCGAAAAATCCAACCTCTTGGCAGATGATTCATCAGTAAATTATACAGAATTTGATATTTTACCTTCCTACGAGGAATATCTATTTAAAGCCGATTTTAATAACGATGGATCCATTGATGTTTTAGAACTTAATGAAAACAATAAAGTTGGCGAGTATATTTATAAATTAACAGCTTATTATAACAATTCTTCAGGAAAACCATTTACAAAAGTTAGGCTACAAGATACCCTTTTTGATTATATAAGTAACTCTACTTTAAAACCTCATGTAGATTTAGCAGATATCGATGGTGATGGGTTTGTTGATTTAATTATTTCAACCAGTCAAACAAGTATTAATTCAGAAATTAATGTATTCTTAAATGATGGTGCTGGTAATTTTACAACTCGCTTTGAAACAGGAGTACATAATCCTGTTCATCAAATTAATTTTGGAGACATTGAATCAGATGGCGACATAGATATTGTGTTCCTTACAGGAGGTAGCTCTCAAAAACTGAGAGTGTATGAGAATGACGGTACAGGAAGCTGCAGCCTTTTGTTTTCATCTAGCAAAAATTATTCAGGTAATTTAGGAGGAGATGTTTATTTACATGATCATGAACTAGATGGAGACCTTGATATTATTTTTTCAGCAAGGTATGGAGTAAACATGACGCATTTTTATGAAAACGATAATAATTCGTTTACAGATAAATTAGGGTATTTTCCCAACGTAGGAAGAATCTTAAACTTGCAACCCATAAACATGTCAAATTCAGGAAAAAGAGACCTGTTAATTTATTATGTTGATTCAACAAACTCTTTCATAAAGAGGTCAAACGTATTTATTTCTTCAAGTACAGGCTATAATGAAAGTCCATCGTTACATAACTACTTATCCAACGAAGTGAGCAGTAACACCTCTTACGATGATTATGTTTTTCTTAAAGCAGGAGATATTGATGATGATGGACAAGAAGATATTTTTATCAATTTTAGAGAAATTAATGGAAGTGAGGAAACTCCTAAAAAAACACTCGTAATGTATGGGGACTCAATACAACCTAGAGGTTTTGTAGAAGATACAAGAGTTAATTTTAACCCAGTACGCAATTTAAATGTCTTATATCCCGATTTAATTGCAGATTTTGATAATGACAATGATAACGATATAATTTATCGACATCACAATAGTTCATGCCATTTAAATGGTATTGATGATAGAAAATTAATCCCAACATTAGGAATAAAAAATAATGCAGATATACTTATACCAATACAACCTGTTCGAGGCAATATATTTCAAAGTGGACATACAACAAATGGTACATTAGTTGCAGATTTTAATAACGATAGCATAGATGATATTCTTTTTACAGGAACAAATTATTATGATCCATCAAGCTATTCCTTTCGAAAAGAGTTTGCTCGATTATATATAAACGATGGAACAGGAAAATTTTCTATTGAAGATACTACCTCAATTATTCAAGGAGATTTAAAGCTTTTAAGAGATGTTCAAGTATTCGATAAAGATGGAGATTTAGATAAGGATTTATGTATTTATTATGACGACACAAACAACCTCCAAAACATTATGTTTTTTGAACTTTCTCCTTCATTTACGTTTAATAAAATAGATTCTTTAATGCCTAACACAGGAGGAAATCCAATCTTTTTAGGTGATGTTGGAGGCGATGGTTTTGATGATATGATTTATTATGATGGACAATGGCTTATATCAAAAAATACCACAGGAACGTTAACAACAGGTGTACCTATTTTCTCTGGAGAAACCTTTTCTTTTATTAGCTCTATTTACTTCAAAGACTTTGATAACGATAACATAAAAGATTTACTTTTAATTACTAGAAATGCAAGTAATACCTATGATCTAGATGTATTTTTCAATAATGGTAACTATACATTTAGTAAGGAAAATATTATGAGTAATATGGATTATATAAGTTCTGGTGTTACCATTTCAGATTTTAATAATGATAGCTTGTTAGATATCATAACTGCTTTTAGAAATTCATTTGGATGCAATGATTATCAAGGGAGGTTATACGTAAACAATGGCAATAAAACATTTACTTTAACGAGTTCACCAGAGATAGATCAATATCAAAAGGAAAACATTGTACTAGATATTGATGATGATGGAGATAATGATTTTCTAGTTCCTCGTTACGAAGCTGGTTTTGGTAAGCAACCACCATTAAGTGTATACTTAAATGATGGTACAGGATCTTTCTCATGGCATAGTCACGCAATTACCAAAAGTAAATTTTTAGGAACAATTCCCTTATTAACACCAGGAAACTTTAACATGGATGATAAGTTAGACTTATTAAGTATCACTGCATACTCTCCAACATATGCAGGTCATGGATTAAATATATTTAATAATACATCGTGTATAATTACAAGAGACACAATAGATATATCTGTTTGTTCCACTTACTCAGTTCCAAGTGGAGACGAAGAATATGATTCCTTAGGAACTTACACCGTTTATGATACTATTCTTAATAGTTGCGGGTCTGATAGTTTACTTACCATTAATTTATCAATTAATAATACAGTTGGTCCAACTATAGATACAGCAGTTTGCTACGAATTTATTAGTCCAAGTGGAAAAATAGTAGATACAAATGCAACAGGAATATTTGATACAATTTCAAACAGTAATGGATGCGATAGTATCATTGAAATGAATGTTACAATACTCAAAAGTGATACATTAATAAGTGCAGTAGTTTGTAACTCTTACACATCACCAAGTGGTAACTATACGTGGACATCCCCAGGTTTTTATAACGATACATTAACCAATCAATATGGGTGCGATAGTAATTTAACCATTCAAGTATTTATGAATGAAGTAATAGATACTAGTTATGTTTCTATATGTTATGATGAGTCTTATACACAAGGTAATTCAACTTATGTAAGCTCTGGAGTCTATACAGATCATGTTCAATATACTAAACTGGGTATAGTTTGCGATAGTATACTTACCGTTTATTTAACAGTAGATACAGTAGATTTTAGTTATGAAACATCTCCAGAAGAATGTGGTGATGATGGAAGCGTTCAACTTACCATGGAACAATCAACATTTGCCCTGTTAGAATGGGATGATGTTGTTACTCCTTATTTTAACTTAACTAGAGACCAAATGACGGCAGGTAACTACGTAGCTACCGTAACAGATATTAATGGTTGTACCAGATCAAAAACGATAACCATAGATAATGCGAATAGTCAAGAAGTATTTGTTACAAACCTTGGTTTTTACGATCAACCATCGGTTTTAGGAACACCTTTTGAAAACTACTTTCCAGATTTACCGCCTGCCATGAATAACAACCCTGATAACCCATTAAATTTGATTGACCCAGGTAAACACGTGAGGTTTCGAATAGAGTGCGAAAACCTTCAACTATCTAATCAATCAATTGTAGGAGGAGAATCAGTTATTCGATCAGAAGACCCCTATATAACTATTACCGATAGTATAGCAAACTTCAATAATATAGCTTGGGGAGAAAGAGAATGGTCAACCGATGAATATGAAATTCTAATTGATCAAAACGCACCAGCAGGTTATGAAGCATTGATAGAAATTATAGTAAAAGAAGGAAATAACGAATGGTTAACAACCTGTATTCCTATTCCAATAACACCTCTAGTAATTGACGAACCAAACTGTACGATTGATGATGATAATAATCCAGATAGTCAAGGAGATGATGACGATATGGTTGAGCCAAATGAGGTTATAGAATTTTTACCAGTAATTGATAATATATCTAATTTAGATGCTCAATTAGTTAATGGAGAGTTTTTAAACCTAAAAAAATACCCTGGAATTGATGTTTGGAAAAATCGATTAGGAGCAAACGGAAATGTTGTTAATTACTCTTGGTGGAACTATAGTAATAACGTACCACAAGTAATTTTAGCCGGAACACAGGATATGCTACCTCAGTTTGACTTTGTATTTGATTATAATTTTAATACTAAATATGAATTTGATATGCATTTAGTATTAGGAGGAGGATTTAAACTTTTTGGAAGTATTGATACAGCGCTAATCAAATGGTCTCAACCTTACACCTTTAACCAAGGTTCTCCTCACGCTCCAGATTGTAAAGACTTTAAACCATATTTAGATGTTACTCATCTATCAGGGAACGATACAATAAACGATGCCAGTATTGATTTAATTGTAGTTGGTGGTACTGCTCCTTATTCTTATGATTGGAGCACAGGAGATAGCACCTCTACATCACTTGATAGTTTATCTGCAGGCTATTATTCGGTTGTTGTAACTGATGCTATAGGTTGTGAAGAACTATTAGACGCAACAATAGGAACTACCAATTTAGATGATATAGAAGCAATCAATCATAAAGTATTGGTTTACCCAAACCCATTTACTAATGAGATTTATGTAACACCAAGTGAAAACACAGTAGTTAAAGAAATAGTGATTTATTCTTTAAATGGAAATCAGGTTAAAACTTATAAAGGAAATAATCGATTGTTAATAGAAGACATAAGTAAAGGTGTTTACTTTATGCAAATTCAAACTAACGTAGGAGTAATAGTTAAAAAGTTAGTCAAAAGATAAAACTAAGTAGAAAAGCATATGTACTTTATGCATATGCTTTTCTTATTTAACTTTTCTTATCATTTAAAAATTTCAACTTACTATACCTTAAAAAAGTCTCATAAGCAGATAATTTGCTAATAACATAGCCGTAATAACCGTCTAAAATTCCAAGTTTTAAAAAGTAGCATTTTAAAAACTTTACCTTGGGTTTTACGAGTATATGTAAGGTGGAAGATCGCTTACCTTTTTCATAAAAATCCCTAGCGGATAAACCACTGTATTTATTTATTCTGTTCACATGATCCTCAATAGAAGTAATGCTATAATGGTGTAAATGCCCATCAAGTTCTAAAGCTTCTTTTGATTCAATAACCAATTCTTCATGAATCGTTCCTACCCATTTGGCTTTATTTTTCCTAAATAAACGCGGTTTTTTATCTGGATACCATCCACAATGGTAAATCCATTTACCACAGTAATTAGTCAATCTATTTAAAACATAAGCATCAACCAATTCTTCTGTTGATTTAGTTTTTAAATTACTAATTGATTGTTTTAATTCATCCGATAAAGCTTCATCTGCATCTATGGATAAAATATAGTCATGCTTAGCTAATGAGTTTCCATGGTTTTTAGAGCTCGAATAATCTAAAAACTCCTTTTCTACTACTAGCGCACCATATTGCTCACAAATAGCTTTCGTATTATCCGTAGAAAAAGAATCCACAACAATAATTTCATCCACAACACCCTCCATAGAGCTTAAACACCTAGCAATGTTTTGCTCTTCATTAAATGTTATGATTACTGCAGAAATTCTCACGGTTAAATTTAAAAATAGTTCCCCTCTTGAGAGGGGTTAGGGGTGTGTTATTTTAAAAAATCACCAAAAAAAAAGCCCTCTGTAAAACAGAAGGCTCAATATTAATCAATTTTTTATAATCTATTGATTATTCCTCAGGGATTAAAATGGTAAATCATCACTTTCATCAACTGTATCAAAAGGAGAATCTTCAACAGTTTCAGCAACTTGTCCACCCATTCCTTGATAAGCAGAAGAAGAAGCTTCAATTCTCCAAGCATTAAGATTTACATAGTATCTACCGTTGTATTCGTTTCCTCTAATGTTAAAGTGTACAGTTACTTCATCATCAACTTTAAAGTTGTTTACTATGTCACACTTGTCTTTGTAAAGTTCAAACTTTACATCTTGAGGGTATTGCTCATCAGTAGTAATTACGAATTCTCTCTTCTCAAATCCGCTATCAAACGTTTGTTTATCAAACAAAACCTTAATCTTTCCAGTAATATCCATGTTCTCTTGTTTTATTAATCACAAAAGTAGAAAGAAAAATAATGCAAAATAAACCGAGTTATAAACAATTAAGCAAAAATTGTCTTTTAAATTTCTGAACTTTGTATAGTTATTGCCAACGTGGATACCAACCCCCAACATACAAGAAAAATAATTCATGTAGATATGGATGCATTTTATGCATCTGTAGAACAACGAGATTTTCCAGAACTTAAAGGAAAACCCATAGCCGTTGGTGGAGGCTCTGATAGGGGAGTAGTGGCAGCTGCAAGTTACGAAGCACGTAAATATGGAGTGCGATCAGCTATGTCATCGGTACAAGCAAAGAAGCTATGTCCCGATCTTATTTTTGTAAAGCATCGTTTCTCGGTTTATAAGGAAGTCTCCCAACAAATACGAAGCATTTTTAATGAATACTCCGATTTAGTAGAACCATTGTCACTTGACGAAGCTTTTTTAGATGTTACTGAAAATAAAAAGCAAATATTTTATGCTACGCAGATTGCGATAGAAATACGAAAAAAAATAAAAGAACAAACTAATTTAACAGCCTCAGCAGGTGTTTCTTTCAATAAGTTCTTAGCAAAAATTGCTTCTGATATTAACAAGCCAGATGGTTTAACAGTTATCACTCCTCAAAAGGCAGGCAAGTTTATTGAGCAGTTAGATATCAATAAGTTCTTCGGAATAGGTAAAGTAACCGCACAAAAAATGATGCGATTAGGTATCTTTAATGGCGAACATTTAAAGTCAAAAGACCTTACATTCCTCACTAAACATTTCGGTAAATCGGGTAAATATTATTACGAAATTGTTCGATTAAACGATAACCGACCAGTTAACCCCAACCGAATTAGAAAAAGCATTGGGGCAGAAAATACCTTTTTTGATGATTTAAAAACGATCAATGAAGTAGAACAAAAACTCGAAAACATTTCGGAGGAGTTAGCCAAACGCATGCAAAAATCTCAAGCAAAAGGTAAAACACTTACTTTAAAAGTAAAATTCAATGATTTTACTCAAATCACCCGTAGCAAAACCTTTCCTTTTTACATCTCCAAACAATACAACATCACCGATGGATGGAAACAAATTTTAGAGGAACACGATATTCTCAAAAAACCTATTCGTTTATTGGGTTTATCAGTCACCAATCTGGAACGAAACCAAATTCAAAAAAAGTATACGCAACTAAAGTTTGAGTTCTAATCAACTTTAAATTCAGTTTCTACTTCAAAAATATTTTGTGTCTCTTTCTTGGTTATGGCATTATTCACTAGTTCCATTGATATTACTTTTTCAGAAAACTTTTCCAAAGTCATTGGCACTGAATACTTGTAAGTTCCTGATTGCCTAAATTGATACTTATCGTCTGGGTTGTAATATGGAACCCATGAATATACATTGTTGAATTTGGTTAAAGGATTAGCGTCATTAGAAAGCGAACAATACGATCCAGAATATGACTCCCATCCATTTGTTGTTTTTAACGTTATTGTTCCGTAAAAATGATTAGATGAGCTAATACCGTAAAAAGTAGAATCTGATGAACTTTCTAAGATGAACGTTGGACTGTCACCAATTTCGAAGTAAAAATTATCAATTTTTACTATACTAATTTTATAATACTTAATGATAGAAAAGTATTGTAAATATTCAATTTGGTTTTTATTGACCGAGAAATCAAGATTTATTTCAATCCTCTTCAACCGAAATGTATCTAAATCAAATTTATACTCAACCTTATTCCATTGGCTGTTTGATTCTCTGTATTTGAATATAGTAACAAGCGAATCGTGATTAAACAATTGTTCTTTGATATGCTCTGAATTTTTGTTTTCCAGATTATTAAATTCAGCTATAGTATCTTTATTCGATAAGACAAATAATTTAAAATCAGAAGTCTTAGTTACTTCACTCTCGATATTTAAGTTAACGGAGACTAAGTACTCACTTAGTGAAAGATTTGTTTTCAAAACAAACACTAATATTAGAAATCTATATTTTTTCATTTCAAACAATTGTTTTATAATTTTTTAATCTGAAAATTTACAATTATTTGTCTACAATCTTCAACCCTAAATTCCTACAAAAATTTTTCAATTTTTTATTACCTCTTTTGTTCAAAGCAGTTGTTGATTTAGGAACACTTTTAATACCTGAACATAAAAAACAAACATTTGATTGTCCAATAATTTTAGATTTCTTGTAATAAACAAAAGCAATATGTGGAATAAAACACATCGAGTTACTTCCTTCATAATTCATTGAATCCGTAATTAAATGAATTAATGATTTTTTTTGAATATCATTTAACACAAGTTTTTTTTCTATTCTGCTATCGAATTTTCCATAAGCATCAACAATGTAACTGTAAACATTCGCGGGGTTTTTGTCATTTGCATTCCAATTGTAAGCTATTATACTGTCTGATATTTGTATTATTTTACCCAAACTATCAAGACCTGTAAATGCTAAATCATCATAAAATTGAGCTTTATCCCAATTTTCAGTAATTCGATCTTCTTCATTTATTTTTTTATCATTTTCTGTACAGGAAGTTATAACGAATAAAAAAAGTATAGCCGTAATACATTTCATAGTATTCATTTGATTTTAATATTACCCAATGTACAAGTTAAACTGTTCATAAAAAATTAAAATCTTAACATCACCAATTTACAATAAACACCTATATTACAGCTTTCAAAAGCTAATAAATATATTATGTCGTTTTTCAAGAAAATCTTTGGAGGGGAAAAGGAGCAAACAAAAGCTCCTAAGCCACAAGGAAACAAACCAGAAAAAGTAACCCTTTTTGTAAATACTGGTAACCCAACACCTATAACAAAAAGTAAATTTCCATTCGGTAGGTATACCGATAGAAACAAAACCAATGCACAACGTGCAAAATGGAAAGAAGCTGTAAATCTCTTCAATCAAAAAAATTACCTTGCTTCACATACCGAACTGATGGAATACATAAAGGATAACGAAATAAACAATCTTAAATATTCCGTTTCGGGTGATACGTTAAGCTTTGAGTTTATTCAAGGGTCGAACATCATTAAAGGAACATCTAATAAAGATAAGTTCGAAGCTATTTCAAACATTGCTAAAATGGATACGCCAAGTGTTCCAGTAATGAATAAATTAATGCGAATGAACTTGATGCTTAAATACTCCAAATTCGCATTAAAAGACAATACTATTTGCATGAAGTTTTCAAGCTATTTAGTAGATGCTTCACCAAACAAAATTTATTATGGTTTACAGGAATTAGCCCGAAAAGCCGATCAGCAAGATGATCTCTTAATTTCCGAGTTTAGCTCCATCAAAGAAATAGAAGAAGAAACTACCATTTCTACAGATGCACTAAAACAAGCTACGCAAATAAAATACATCCGTCAGTGGATTTCAGAGACCATGCAAGAGATTAACCGACTGGATAAAAACTCCTTTAGTGGAGGAATCGCTTTTTTATTGCTAAACCTAACCTATAAAATTGATTATCTCATAAAACCACAAGGAGTTTTAATGAACTCATTGGATAAAATCCACAACATCTTTTTTGCTAAAAACGAAGAAACAACACAACAAAAAAACACTAAAATCATTGATGTTTTTAATGAAATAGTAACATGGGATGATGCTAAACTTAAAGAAGGTTTGTACGATACCATTTCTACCTATTCCTTAGTTAACCCTAAAGATCACAAAGGTGTAATGGATACCATTTTCAAAGAAATTAAAAAAGCCGATTGGTACGTAACCAATGGATATCCAAAAATTGTAGATAGTATTTATGAATATGCAGTCTCCTATGCTTTTTTTACTTATGGTATGCATTACCCAACCATGCATATTTTCGATTTGGTTATGAATATTTATAATCCATCATTTTATGATGAAATGGGAATAAAAACAAACTATGTGGATAACCAAGGAAACCTTAAAAGAGAGGCGGTTCTCAGCAAAATTCATCATGTAGTTTCAGCTTCCAAGCAAGAATTTCCTAAAATCGATTTTAGGGTTCGAAACTTAAAGTTTGATAACAAACGAACGTTTTATCATTCCTTAATGACCGAGGCAGATTACTTAAATTACAATTAATCATTCCAAACCATGAAAGAAGTTATCCAATCATATAAAAACAAAGTAGTACAAATAGCTACCCCTTTGGGTTCAGGAACAGGTTTAATCGTTTCTGATCATAATATTATTGTTACTAATCGCCACGTAATCTTTGGGAATAATGAAGTGGTAATTAAAGGACATGGAGTACCTAAACAAAAGGTGAAAGTAATTTTTACTGATGCTACAAATGATATCGCTTTTCTTAATTACAATAGTTCAATTGAAGCAGTAAGTATTAGTCCTCATGATGTTGTTGCTGGGGAAAGCATTATTGCTATTGGTCATCCGCTGGGACTAGAATTTACAGCAACTCAAGGAATTGTTTCTAAAGCAAAAAGAGAGTTCAACAATGTAGATTATATTCAAGTAGATGCTGCCATAAACCCTGGAAATAGTGGCGGACCATTAATCAACGAAAATGGAGAAATAGTTGGTATAAATACCTTCATTTATAAAAACGGACAAAGTCTAGGTTTCGCTTTACCTTCTGGAAGATTATTGGAGCTAATAAATGAATATGAAAGCCTTTATCCAAACAGATCATCAAGCTGCCATTCATGCACACGAATAAGTACACTTGAGCAAGCGGTGGATATGTACTGCCAAAATTGTGGAACGAAATTTCAAGAAGACGAATTTAACTTTAAACCCTACTTGCCAGGTGTAGTTCAAACAAAAATTGAAAATATATTATTCAACATAGGAAAAGACCCAGAAATATCAAGAGTTGGTAGTACGGCCTGGGACGTGGAAGAAGGCAGTTCGCTAACTAAAATAACTTATAACGAAAAATCACGATTTATTTATGCTGATGCTGTTTTGGGAACCTTACCAAAAGAAAACCTTGGAAGCTTTTACGAATACCTACTAAAAGAAAATTATGATATTGATAATTCCACATTTAGCATTTCAAAACAAAACGTTATGTTAAGCACAATTATTTACCAAGACGATCTAAACGAAGAAAGTGGAGCCGAAATTTTAGGTAAATTATTTTCATTGGCTGATTATTACGATGATATTTTAGCTGATCAGTTTGGACTAATAATGAACAAAAACTAGCCAAATAATTGATAAACTTTGTTCAAAATGATATTTTCGTCTTTACATAAATAATAACTTACATATATGTCATATTTATTTACTTCTGAATCCGTATCGGAAGGACACCCAGATAAAGTAGCTGATCAAATATCAGATGCGCTAATTGATAACTTTTTAGCGTTTGATCCTGATTCAAAAGTGGCATGTGAAACCCTAGTTACAACTGGTCAAGTAGTTCTAGCAGGTGAGGTAAATTCTAACACATACTTGGATGTTCAAAAAATTGCACGTGATGTAATTAATAAAATTGGTTATACAAAAAGTGAATATATGTTCGATGGAAATTCATGTGGAGTTTTCTCTGCTATCCACGAACAATCTCCAGATATAAATCAAGGAGTAGATAGATCTAGCAAAGAGGATCAAGGAGCTGGTGACCAAGGAATGATGTTTGGATACGCAACGGATGAAACAGAAAGCTATATGCCTTTAGCGTTAGAGATTTCTCACTTATTACTTAAAGAACTAGCAGAGCTAAGAAGAGAGAATAAGGAAATCACTTATCTACGTCCAGATGCAAAAGCTCAAGTAACTATTGAGTATTCTGATGATAACGTACCTCAACGAATTGAAGCTATTGTTGTTTCCACACAGCACGATGATTTCATTAACACAGGAAACAAGCAAGCAGACGATGACGCTATGCTAGAGCAAATAAAAAAAGATGTGTTAAACATTTTAATTCCTCGAGTAAAAGCTAAATTAAACGCAAGCATTCAAGCATTGTTTAATGATCAAATTACTTATCATATTAACCCAACCGGAACATTTGTAATTGGTGGACCACATGGTGATACAGGATTAACAGGTCGTAAAATTATTGTGGATACCTACGGAGGAAAAGGAGCTCACGGTGGTGGAGCATTCTCTGGAAAAGATCCTTCAAAAGTGGATCGTTCGGCAGCTTATGCTACTCGTCATATTGCTAAAAACCTAGTAGCAGCTGGTTTATGTAAAGAAGTATTGGTTCAAGTTTCTTACGCAATTGGTGTTGCAAAACCAACAAGCATTAATGTAAATACCCATGGCACTGCTAATGTTAACTTAACGGATGGTGAAATTAGCAGAAAAGTAGAAGAAATTTTTGATATGCGTCCATACTTTATCGAGCAACGATTAAAGTTAAGAACACCTATCTATTCTGATACAGCTGCTTACGGACATATGGGAAGAACGCCAGAAATTAAAAAAGTAACATTTACCTCACCAGCAGGTGAAACCAAAACATTAGAGGTTGAAACGTTTACTTGGGAAAAACTAGACCACGTAGATAAAGTAAAAGCTGCATTTAATTTATAAAACTATGCGATTAATATTTCCCTTTATAGGGATCCTATTGGCAGTTGGATGTAACAACCCTTCTGCCAATTTTTTTGAACCAAAAAAAGGAAAAGATCATACCATTGATCGATTAAAACTTTCCCTTAATGATTACCAATGGGAGGTTAAAGAAGATGCTTATGGAGTACCTTTAATTATTATGCGACCACAAAAAAAAGGAGATGATTTTATTGAGAGTATATCCATTCAAAGCAAATTTGCTGCTAATGAAACATATATTTCTTTTAATAATTTAGAATTTAATGCTTTACACAATCAAATGGGAGTAGTTAGCATGACGCATGCATCTACAGATACCATAGACGGAGTACTTTTTAAAAAAACAATATTTAATCATAAACCAAAAGATGATACCCTTTCATTTATTATGTACAATGGTGTTAAAGGAAATATTGGATACTCTATTAATGCAGTAGCCAAAAAGAAAGATTTTAGTTATTACCAAAAACAGCTAGAAGCAATTATTCACTCCATTACATTTAACCAAACGGATAGCAAAAGATATTATAACAGCCTATTAGGAATATCAATAGTAAATAAAGCAAACTGGGAAATAAAAGAAGGAGTAGAAAATATACCTGTCTTTTTTCTTAGTCCTGAAGAAATAACTATTGATGGAAAAGTTGATTTTCAAGAAAATATAAATATAGTTTCTGAGCCTATAGGTAACCTATCCTTAGAGGAATACTATGAAGGAAATATGAAAGGAATTAATCAATACATTACAAATTTTCAATTAATTAGCAAACCCAAAGAAGTAACCATTAACGATCACTTATTTAAAACAATTACTTACACTCATTCAGCAGATGATGTTGAGGCAATAGTACTTGTATACTTTACAGTTTATAAAGGAAAAGGGTTTGTTTTTAATGCTTCTTCGGATAAAGGAAAATATAGTATATATAAACCAATATTTGAAGATTATATTAATACTTTCCAGTTTGAGTATTAGATATAATAAGTCTATTTATTAATCTTTTCTGCCACACATCTAAAGCCAATTGTACTTGATGGTTTATCATACTCTATCTGCTCAATTTTATTTAAGTCTATAGATTTTGTTAAATAACTTCCTCCTAAGGCAATGCCTTTTTCATTAATTAGTTCATTAACATTTCCTAAAGAATTATAAATACCAAAAATATTTGGGAAATAAGATATTACAGGAGCAGTTGTATAACCCTCTTTAGCACCAAAATTTCCAAGTTTAATATCCTGTTTTTTCCGTGCTTTTTTATTTTTTTTAGTATAGCTAGGTACTGAGTACCTAATAAACTCTTCTTTTGATGGTAAACGATAAGTATAAACAATAGGAGCTTTATAAATAGAGTCACTATCATAATTTTTCCTGAGTTCTTTTGAGCTTTGTATGTGTATATATTCGTTTACACGATCAGTCCTCCATTTACAGTAAGCAATAGCTTGCTCATAAGAAATACCAACCACGGGATAATCTCGAAAAGCAATATTTTTATAATACTCTTTTTCAAAAGGTCTATTTAGGGTTTCTTTCCAAACATCTTGTTTGACTATGGTTAACTTATATTCTTCACTTGTATCTCCTAAGTGATTAAGCGTCCAGGTTTGATAATCTTTCCAATGCTGATTGGTAACTTCTGTTTCATCAACATAAAAATTTTTATATAACTCAACTGTACCAGGAGGTTGACTAAAAGCATGTAAACTGAAAATCATTAATACCAATAACCGAATGAGTGTTTTTTCCATCATATTTTTACTTCTTATTTATTATTAAGAACGAAACTTTATCATTTGGTTACATGTAGTTTTTGAAAAAAACACTTTTTCCTTTACATATCTTTCTATTTTTGTAATCTAGATCAAACAACACAATGAGTTTAATAAAAGAATTAACATGGAGAGGCATGATTCATGATAGCATGCCAGGCGTAGAAGAGCACTTAAACGAAGCTATGAGAGCTGGTTATGTTGGGGTTGATCCAACGGCTGATTCTTTGCATATTGGTCACCTAGTGAGTATTATGATGCTTAAGCATATGCAAGTTGCAGGTCATAAACCAATTGCTTTGGTTGGTGGTGCAACAGGAATGATTGGTGATCCTTCAGGAAAATCAAACGAACGTAATTTATTAGATGAAGAAACGCTTCGTAAAAATCAAGAAGGGATAAAAAACCAATTGAAGCGATTTTTAGATTTCGATTCTAATGAACCAAACGTAGCGGAATTAGTGAATAATTATGATTGGATGAAAAGCTTCTCATTTCTTGATTTTATTCGTGATGTTGGTAAGCACATTACCGTTAACTACATGATGGCAAAGGATTCTGTTAAAAAGCGTTTATCAAGCGAATCTGCTGATGGTATGAGCTTTACAGAGTTTACTTACCAGCTTGTTCAGGGGTTCGACTTTTTACAACTCTACAGAGATAAAAACTGCACCATCCAAATGGGAGGTAGCGACCAATGGGGTAATATTACTACTGGTACCGAAATGATTCGTAGAATCGATCAAGGAAAAGCTTTCGCAGTTACTTGTCCGTTAATTACTAAAGCTGATGGAAGCAAATTCGGGAAAACAGAAAGTGGAAATGTTTGGTTAGATCCCGAAAAAACTTCACCCTATAAATTTTACCAGTTTTGGTTAAATACCAGCGATGAAGATGCAGCTAAATATATAAAGATATTTACCTTATTGGATCAAAAAACCATTGAAACGTTAATTAAAGAGCATCAAGAAGAACCCCATTTAAGAAAACTACAAAAAACCTTAGCAGAAGAATTAACTGTTATGGTTCACTCCAAAGAAGATTTAGATAATGCAATTATTGCAAGTGAAGTACTATTTAAAAAAGGAGAAGAAGCTCTTGCTGGCTTAAAAGCAATGAATGAAAGACTCATTTTAGATGTTTTTGAGGGTGTTCCACAGGCAGAAGTTTCTAAAAGTGAAATATCTAATGGTTTATCAATTATAGAAGCCTTGGTGGATAAAGGAGGGTTCTTAAAATCAAACGGAGAAGCGCGAAGAGAACTTAAGCAAAACGCAATTAGTGTAAATAAGCAAAAAGTAGGTGAGGAAAAAGAGTTAAACACCGATGATTTAATCTCAGATAAATTCATTCTTTTACAAAAAGGAAAAAAGAATTATTACTTACTTAACGTAGTAGATTAACAGCAAAAAAATAATACAATGAAAAAGGCACTAAATAAACATTTAGTGCCTTTCTTTATATCTGATAATTATGCTTACCTACCAGTAATCGGTATTCTGTATGCTAATGAATAAAATGTATTGTTAGCTAAAGGAGCATTTCTATACTTGTATGCTTGTGCTTTAAATGATAGTACTCCAATCTCTATACCTAAAAACCAACCACCCATAAAGCCTCCTTTCCCTAGCCTAGGATCGTTATACTTAGTAAGTTCATTAATTCTGTCTAATTCATTTAATGCTGTTGTTTCATTATCAAATTGCTGGTTAAAAACAGCTGCATAACCAAAAGAATACCCTGCAATAACCGAGCTATAACTGGTGGCGCTAGTTTCTTCTCTTACCATACCTAATACAGATAATAATGCAGGAGAAATATCCATACCAATATCAAAAAAGGTTTGAAAGTTATTATACGTTCCGGGAGCATAATCCTCATTATTTTCAACTTTTTTAAACCACGATTTTGAATTATCAATTTCACTACCATGACCAATTCTTCCTCCCTCCATCGTAAAACCAGTGTATAAAGGACCTCCTTTAATATGTAAAACACCACCAAACATTTGCCCCCTTGGTAAATAATCGGTTTTTCGTATACCATTCATGCTATACTTTAGCCCAACTCCTGCAAATGGTCCAATATCCTGTATACCAACAGAACCTGGCGTAACTTTAACATCTGCACTAGAGTAGGTGGTTGTTCTTTTCATTCTTGTACCGTCACTTCTGTAGTAAGTGCTTTCATAGCTTTTAGACCTGTAATTGGAAACCGAAACTTGTTGCATCCCAACAGTTACTAAACTAGGGTCTAGGTATTGTTTTCTTCCCTCAAACCTAAAAATTAAACTAGGCATAATAGAATACCATTTAAAAGCATCGTAATTATCTCCAGTATGGATACCAACATTAAAACTAATATTTGGCTCAATAGTTATAATTGGCAGTCTCAATCGAGCACCAACATTTACTCCTAAATAATAAAAAGCGTCCTTAATATTTTGATTACTTTTTTGTTTAAACGTAGTTCCGCCAAACCCAATTCCTAATACAGGATGTATTCTTTTAACATTTAAAGAGCTTACTTGATTACCTACTCGTAAACCACTAATAGGAAATAATGCACCTATATAATAATTAGCTCCATAAGTATATCTATTAGCATAAACGGGAGCTGGTTTTCCGTCAGTAAATCCTAGTACAGGCTCACTTAGTAAAACTTCCCCAAACGAAAATCGAGCATCTAGCACATCCGCTAAAAAATTAAAACCAAACCAGCGTTGTTCAGTCATAATGCGAGATCCAAAATTAGGTCGAACAAGTTCAAAACCAATACCCGTGTGGTTTAAATCTAATTTTCTTTGATTTTCTTTATACGAAGATTGGCCATACGCAAACTCACCAACAAGTGCTAATAAAAGAAGTATATTTTTCATTGTGAAATATTTATAAGTCAATATCAAAAACAGAGGAGTTAAATAAGCTTCTACTAAAAACCAATGTTAGTCTTGCTTTAATAAAAACATTACCTAAAAAGGAATAACTATTAATAACCTCATACCCTTTAAAATACTGAGCACGATTAAAATCTTGCCAACCAGCTTCTAAATATAAAAATGTTTTTTTTGCTAATTTAAAACGCGATTGCGTACTAAATCGAAAACTTCCTTGTGCAAAATTTAAACGATCATCGGGTACTTGTGGCAATATGGAATCGTTGTGTATTCCCGTAGATAATCCATTTACTGATGCAGTAAAGCTTTGCCTAACTTTTGCTGCATCAAATGAGTACTGCACCTGATACGGAAAAGCCAACAAGAAAGAAGATTTTCTACTTAATTTATGATACAAAACAATAACTGGAGCAGGAAAAAATCGTCCTCCAAAGTAATTTCCATAAGCACCGTAAAACAACCCTGTTCGAAAATCGATAATTCGGGCTGATCCAATTAAACCAGACACTGATGGTGAAATCCCCCCATATTTACCTAATTGTTCCTGAAGTCTTACATTAACCGAATAGAACAAAAACCTAAATTTTAGCTCCCTCATTTGCAGTCGAATACCAGTTATTCCAGCAGAAAAATTATATAATTCTTGCGGACCATTAAACGTATTTGATTCTAATATACGATAGCCAGCACCAAACCTTGCAAAGGTTTGTGTAAACTTAGGCTTAACCATGTTTTTAAACGCACTCTTAATCCCTTTTGATTTGAACACATTACTAAAATCGATGTCAACATCAAATTTCTTTCGAATAGGTATTAATGTAGATACTTGAACATCGCTTACTCCTAAAGAGGTACTGTCGTAGCCATTATAAAATAGCTGCTGAGCAGTAGCATTTACACTTGGCTTAAATAGGTTAAAATCAAAAAATTGAGAAATACCAACGTGCGAAGATAATATGATTATAAGTACACCTGTGATACGTTTTATTCGCATGGCTCGTGTTATTTTGCTTCAAATTTATACCTTCGCGAAGGTAATCAATGGAAAATAAAATAATCATATTTGTTTCGGGAAATGGCAGCAATATGGAAAATATTGTCACTTATTTCCAATCAATTAACAGCAATACATCATTTAAAGTTTATTCTAACAAAAGCAATTGTGGAGCTATTCCTAGAGCTAAAAACCTTCGTTTACCCGTGTTTACATTTACCAAAGATGATTTAAGGGGTGGAAGGGTAGAAAGTGAACTAATAGCAGATAACCCTACTTTAATTGTTTTAGCAGGTTTTCTACTTAAAATGCCAGCAGATATAACAAAAAGATACGCGAATAAAATCGTAAATATTCATCCTTCTTTGCTTCCTAGGTATGGAGGTAAAGGAATGTATGGAAAACATGTGCATGAAGCAGTTATTGCCAATGAAGAAAAGGAATCTGGAATTACTATTCATTATGTAAATGAAAACTATGATGAAGGTAATATCATTGCTCAATTTTCCTGTATGTTAGATGAAGCTGAAACAGCAGAGTCACTCACTCAAAAAATCCATCAGTTGGAAAAAGAACATTTTCCTAAAATTATTCACCAGCTTAGTTTAAAATCATGAACATTACAGTATATACAGATGGTTCTGCATTAGGTAACCCTGGACCAGGAGGGTACGGTATTGTTTTACTAGCTGGTAAGCACTACAAAGAAGTTTCTCAAGGGTATCGATTAACAACTAACAACCGTATGGAGTTGCTAAGTGTTATTGTTGCATTAGAAATGATAAAAGTTCCAAGCGCTAATGTTTCTGTTTTTTCTGATAGTAAGTATGTGGTGGATGCTGTTGAAAAGAAATGGGTATTTGGATGGCAAAAGAAAGGTTTTAAAGGTAAAAAAAATGTTGATCTTTGGCAACGCTTTTTAGCTATATACCCAAAACATAACGTCTCATTTACATGGGTTAAAGGCCATGCAGGTAACAAGTATAATGAGGTATGTGATCAATTAGCCGTACAAGCAGCTAATCAAAAAGACTTGCTAGTTGATGAAGGCTATGAGGCGCAACAAAAAGACCTTGGCTTATAGTTTTTTAGGGAGCGTAAAGGTAAAGGTAGTTCCTTTTCCTACTACACTTTCTACTTTTATGGTTTGTTTATGTCCCTCAACAATGTGTTTTACAATGGCCAACCCAATTCCTGAGCCACCTTTATTTCTAACCCTACTTTTTTCTACTCGGTAAAAACGTTCAAATAAACGACTTAAGTGTTGAGGTTCTATTCCAGGTCCGTTATCAATTACTTTTATGTAAATTTTTGTTTTGTTAGGTGTTATTTCAACAATTGTTTTACCATTGTCGCTTCCGTAGTAAATAGAATTAATAATTAAATTGTATAGTATTTGCGTAACTTTTGATCGATCAGCATGTACCATAATGGTCTCCTTTCCATTGTTACGAAGTTCCATCGCTATCCCCTTGTCTAACGCTTTTTCTTCTAATTCAAAAAATACGTTACCAACAACTTGGTTAATATTGAAGTTCTCTAAAGCTAAATCCAACGTTCCAGATTCTATCTGTGTAATCGTATCCATGTCTTGAATAACATTGGTCATACGATCAATTCCCTTAGAAGCTTTCATCAAAAACTTTCGGTTAATTTTTTCGTCTTCTAGTCCGCCTTCGAGTAAGGTCAAAATATATCCTTGAACGCTAAAAAGCGGTGTTTTTAATTCGTGAGCTAAGTTTCCTATAAACTCTCTTCTAAATTTTTCTGCTTCTTTTAATCGTTCAAATTCATTTTGTCTTTTATCTGCCCAGTTCAATACATCTTTTTCTACTTCAGCAAACGCATTAATCCCCCCTCTTTGTTGATTATCGCTAAGCGCTTTATTAATGACCTTGTATATTTCTCTAAACCGTGCTTGTAAATAATAGTAAAAGGCTAATGTTACGATAGATGTTATCGAAAACAAGATAACAGCACTCAATTTTATAATTTGAGTAGTATTTAGGCTAGAGAAAATATATAATATTACACCGGTTATTACTGATGTAAAAACTCCAACGAATATTCCTATTTTGAATGCTTGTTTCAACTAAAATTTAATGTATAAAGCTAATTATGTTTTGCTTAAACACAATATAAAACTTAATGTGTGGATAAAACTATTTATATAATCCTTAAAAAAGCTATTCTAAACCTTTATTTTAGTGTTAAATAATTTAAATAGTCACATGTCTTATAATAACATTCTTTTAGAGGTACACGATCAAATACTAACAGTAACAATAAACCGACCAAAGCAATTAAATGCTTTAAACACAGAAACTATTAGTGAACTTTCACTGGTAATCAAGGAAGCACAAGAAAATGCTGATGTTAAAGTAATCGTGCTCACAGGGTCAGGAGATAAAGCTTTTGTAGCAGGTGCTGATATAAAAGAGTTTGCTGGTTTTACCATTGATCAAGGAAAAGCACTTAGTGCAGAAGGTCATAACAAGCTTTTTAATGCTGTTGAGGAATGTTCAAAACCAATTATCGCAGCTGTTAATGGATTTGCCTTAGGTGGAGGTTTAGAATTAGCAATGAGTTGTCATATGCGTGTCGCATCTACCAATGCAAAAATGGGCTTACCAGAAGTATCATTAGGAGTAATTCCTGGTTATGGAGGTACACAACGTTTACCACAACTTGTTGGTAAAGGAAAAGCAAACGAACTTATTTTTACTGCTCAAATGATTGGTGCTGATGAGGCTTTAAGCTTAGGATTAGTAAATTATAGTGTAGCACCAGAGGAGTTAATGGATAAATGTTTTGAAATTGCTAAAAAAATAAAAAACAATTCATCGAGTGCTATATCCTGTGCAATAAAAGCTGTAAATGCTCAGTTTAAAGAAGGTGAAGATGGGTTTGAGGAAGAAATTAAGCAGTTCGGAAACTGTTTCGCTACCGATGATTTTAAAGAAGGAACTTCTGCTTTTATGGAAAGAAGAAAAGCTGATTTTAAGTGATACCAGTATACTGTAATTAATTCAATTAAAACATGAAAATGTCTTCATTCATAAAGGACTCAATAAAATTTATATTGGGTCATTATGAAGAATATAATAATCTTCTACCTAACGTTGAATTATTAGAACTTATTGAAAAAGAATATACTAAAATAGGGTGTTTTTATTCATTTGTAGAACCTAAAAATAATGGAGATTCTATCATTCTTTCAGATGGATTTTTTGCTTGTAATGAAGAAAAAGATCTATTAGTAGATCTTATACTTTATATTGAAAATGATAAAATTGAATGTCTTGAAGTCATGAATGTTTTAGGCAATTTTCCTGTTAAAGATCCTACGGTTTATAAGTTTAAAAAAGCATCAGTAAATATTATTGATGATTTTGAAAATAATTACGATTCGTAAGGAAAAAGATATCTAACCGCTTATTAATCTAAAAGCTAACCCATTATCTCTACAATAATTTTGTGATGCTTTTAATAGCTATACAGTATATTAAGCTATATGTAATAAGATATAATATTACACAATAACACTACTTTATATTTTACTACATATAAATTGCTTATTTTTATTTAAAATTATATTTATACACATATAATGAAGCAATTAGCAACATTTGTAAAAGAACGTAGAAAAGAAGTAAATCTAACACAAGAAGAATTTGCTGAGCGAACTGGAGTGGCTCTAACAGTTATACGCAAAATAGAACAAGGAAAAACAAATTTAAACATGGAAAAGGTGAACTTAGTTCTCCAAATGTTTGGTCATGAGTTGGCACCTGTTAATAGTAAAGACCTAAATAAATGAGAAGGGGTAAGGTATTCTATAAAGAGTATTTGGCAGGTACTATTACTGAAACGAATGATGGCGAGTATGTGTTTCAGTATGATGACAAATACATAAAAAATCATCCTAACGATTTCATCACATTTACAATGCCAGTTAGATCAAAGCCATATACCGAAAAGCGACTCTTTCCATTCTTTGAAGGGTTAATTCCTGAAGGTTGGTTGCTTGACATAGCTTCAGAAAACTGGAAAATCAATAAAAATGACCGTATGGGTTTACTTCTGGCTTGTTGCCAAAATTGCATTGGTGCTGTGAGTGTAAAACCCTACCTAACAAATAGGCATGAAATAACAAAAGAAGATGAAAAATAGATGCTTATACTGTTACAAACCGGCAGAAAGTGAAAGTGATTTCCATGAAAAATGTTCAATCGCATTCTTTGGAACACCAACTCCTCCAAAAATAGAATATTCACTTAATCAAATGGGTGAACTCGCAAAAAATGTGGTAGAGAGAAGTGTTGCTGTTCCTGGTGTTCAGGCAAAACTATCTATGTCGTTAGTTAAAAAAAACAAAGAGAAACCCGACACAAGGTTAACTGTGGTTGGGGCATTAGGAGGTGATTATATTTTCAAACCTCCGTCTGAAAAATTCACCGAAATGCCAGAAAACGAGCATGTGACCATGCGAATAGCAGAATCCTTCGGAATCCAAGTTGTACCATCATCATTAATTAGATTATCATCAGGTGAACTCTCTTATATCACAAAACGAATCGACCGGACAAAAACTGGATCTAAAATTCACATGATTGATATGTTTCAAATTACAGAAGCTTTTGATAAGTATAGAAGCTCAATGGAAAAAGTTGGAAAAGCACTGGGTAGTTATTCAAGTAATACGTTACTAGATAAAATTTTTTATTTTGAACTAGCCATATTTTCCTTTTTAACTGGAAATAATGATATGCACCTAAAAAACTTTTCAATGATTGAAGGTCCTTCAGGATGGGTGTTGTCTCCCGCTTATGACTTATTAAATGTTGCAATCATATTCCCAGAAGATAAGGAAGAACTTGCATTAACATTAGCTGGAAAGAAAAAAAAAATAAAAAGAGAAAATTTTGAACATTTGGGCAATGAGCTAGGGTTAACTCCTAAACAAATCAAAAGAAGTTTCAATAGAATGATTAAAAATAAATCAAAAGCAGTTGATTGGATCAATCGATCATTCTTATCAGAAAACATGAAGATTGCATATAAAAATTTACTTGAGGAAAAATATAACCAATTAGGACTAGAGTAGTAACACTTTTCCAAAACCCCATTTCTATTTCCTCTAT
>Ga0208830_1000182_pt1 | contig 35190 bp, 44 predicted proteins | sample DeeseametaMP2634_FD_184169 | JGI IMG/M metagenome (GOLD analysis project Ga0208830, IMG submission 184169) | Marine microbial communities from the Deep Atlantic Ocean - MP2634 (SPAdes) | ecosystem: Environmental > Aquatic > Marine > Oceanic | place: Northeast of Antigua and Barbuda, North... | reverse complement strand
CCCAGTTTGCCCGGCATCGAGCCGATGTAGGTGCGACGATGCCCCCGGATTTCCGCCTCATCACGGACACCACCCAGCGCCATACGAACAAACTTACGATTGGTCGCACGAGCAATGGATTTACCCAGAGACGTCTTACCTACCCCTGGCGGCCCGACAAGGCACAGAACTGCTCCGCGAACCTTCTTCACCCGGCTCTGAACAGCCAGGTATTCGAGAATCCGCTCTTTCACTTCCTCAAGGCCAAAGTGATCGGCATCAAGGATGTCACGTGCATTACTGATGTCATTATTAACCCGCGTGCGCTTTTTCCACGGCAGGTTGATCAACCAGTCCAGATAACCGCGGACAACCGAGGCCTCTGCAGACATCGGAGACATCATCTTGAGCTTCTTGAGTTCTGATTCCGCCTTTTCGCGCGCTTCTTTTGACATTCCGGAAGCTTCGATGCGGTTGTTCAGCTCTTCAAATTCGTTGGTACCATCCTCAAGATCACCCAGCTCTTTCTGAATCGCCTTCATCTGCTCATTCAGATAGTACTCGCGCTGGCTTTTCTCCATCTGCTTCTTAACACGGCCACGAATGCGCTTCTCGACCTTCAGCAGATCAATCTCAGATTCCATCACCTCCATCAGATGCTCGACGCGATCTTTCGCTTCAAGCATTTCCAGAACGTGCTGTTTTTCATCCAGCTTCAGAGAGATGTGTGCAGCAATAGTGTCGGCAAGACGGCTGGCATCTTCAATCGAGGAGATGGTAGAGAGAACTTCACTGGGTACTTTTTTCGACAACTGAACGTACTGTTCGAAATGCCCGGTCAGTGAACGCAGCAGAACCTCATTCTCGCGCTCACTCATATCGTTTTCGGCGTGCAGAGTCACATCGCCACGAAACATGGTTTCTTCGTCGATCAGCTCGTTAAGGTGCGCACGAACCTCACCTTCAACCAGCACTTTCACCGTACCGTCTGGCAGGCGCAACAATTGGAGTATGGTGGCAACCGTACCCGTTTCGTGCATCCCCTCAAGGGTTGGCGCATCATCCGCCGCATCGCGCTGAGCAACCAGCATAATGCGCTTGTCGCCAGACATCGCTTCTTCGAGGGCCTGAATAGATTTCTCACGACCTACGAAAAGTGGGATGACCATCGCAGGAAAGACAACAACGTCGCGCAGCGGCAACAGGGGAAGAGTTTCACGTGACATATAGGTACCTGATGAAAATTTGATGACGCTTATTACTGATATTGGGGACGGCAGAATGATTTTACAAGGGACGGAAATAACAAAAGGAGCCATAGGCTCCTTTTGTCAGCATGATTCAGTCAAAACGATCAGTCATCATCCGGCGACACGCGCCCGACATCATTACTCTCGTAAATCATGATTGGCTCTGCTTCACCGCGGATAACTGTATCCTCGATAACCACCTTTGCCACATGCTCTTCAGAAGGAACGCGATACATAGTATCGAGCAGAGCCGCTTCCAGGATTGAACGCAGACCACGTGCACCCGTCTTCCGCTCCATTGCCAGAGTCGCTACCGCATCAAGCGCAGCATCGCGGAACTCAAGCTCGACATTTTCCATATCGAACAGGCGCTGGTACTGACGCACCAGAGAGTTCTTCGGCTCAGTAAGAATACGCACCAGCGCATCACGGTCGAGCTCATCAAGTGTCGCAACCACCGGCAGACGACCGATGAATTCAGGGATCAGGCCATACTTAACCAGATCTCCGGACTCTACTTCACGCAGCGCCTGGCCAACTGATTTCTGTTCCTGCTTGCCCTTCACCGTCGCAGAGAAGCCAATAGAGCTTTTCTCAGAACGGTCACGGATGATGTTATCCAACCCGGCAAATGCACCACCACAGATGAACAGAATATTGCCGGTGTCTACCTGCAGAAACTCCTGCTGTGGATGCTTACGCCCACCCTGAGGGGGAACAGACGCAACAGTACCTTCGATCAGCTTGAGCAGCGCCTGCTGCACACCTTCACCCGACACGTCGCGAGTGATAGATGGGTTGTCGGACTTGCGTGAAATCTTATCGATCTCATCGATATAAACGATACCGCGCTGGGCCTTCTCAACATCATAATCACACTTCTGCAGAAGTTTCTGGATGATGTTTTCGACGTCCTCACCAACGTAACCCGCTTCTGTCAGCGTGGTCGCGTCTGCAATGGTGAACGGCACGTTCAGCAGTCGTGCGAGGGTCTCGGCCAGCAGGGTTTTACCACTACCGGTAGGACCGATGAGCAGAATGTTACTCTTGGAAAGCTCAACACCTGACTTGCCACTGTCGTGCTGCAGGCGCTTGTAGTGGTTGTATACCGCCACCGCCAGCGTGATTTTTGCCTTATCCTGGCCAATCACATACTCGTCCAGCGTCGCCTTGATCTCCTGTGGAGTTGGCAGCTTGTCAGAGCTTCCCTTGTTCTCGGCTTCCTGTACTTCCTCACGGATAATGTCGTTACAGAGATCGACACACTCGTCACAGATAAACACCGAGGGGCCGGCAATAAGCTTGCGGACTTCATGCTGACTCTTACCGCAGAATGAGCAGTAGAGCAGCTTACCGCCGTCTTCGCCTTTGCCTTTTGTTTCGTCGGTCATTCGACTGCCTCGTAATTTTACTTTCTGATGTCCCAAAGATGGTACTTTTCGGCGGCGTTTTCAAGCCGCCCCGGGAAAATAACGGCTGATATTCCGTTATGCCCGTTTTGTCAGGACCTCGTCTACCAGGCCGTATGCCTTGGCAGTTTCCGCGTCCATAAAGTTGTCGCGCTCAGTGTCTGCGATGACTTTTTCAAGCGGCTGACCTGTGTGTTCCGCAAGGATGCGGTTCAGACGATCTTTCGTGTCCTGAATATTCTGCGCGTGGATCAGAATATCGGTTGCCTGGCCCTGCGCGCCGCCACTTGGCTGGTGAATCATGACGCGTGAGTTCGGCACACTGTAACGCTTGCCGGGTGCACCTGCCGCCAGCAGGAAAGCGCCCATAGAGCACGCCTGACCAATCACCATAGTGCTGACATCTGGTTTGATGAACTGCATGGTGTCATAGATAGACATACCCGCAGTCACAGAGCCACCCGGGGAGTTGATATACAGGTGGATATCCTTATCAGGATTCTCAGACTCCAGAAACAGCAGCTGAGCGACAACCAGGTTAGCCATATGATCTTCAACCTGACCTACCAGGAAGATCACACGCTCTTTCAGCAGACGTGAATAAATATCATAGGAACGCTCACCCCGTGCGGATTGCTCCACAACCATTGGAACCAGCGCGTTTTCGATAATTTCGGATTGTTGCTTGATGGAGTCAAACATTCGACCCTGCACTCCCTGACGTATAAAAAGAAAAACAGCCGTACCCTAGAGGATAGCGGCTGTCTTTCAGTTTAGCCATGTATTGGCAGAAAGTCAGGTCTGAACGGAAAGTTCTTACGCTGGCTGGTTAGCCATGCGAACAATTTCCTCGTAGGTAGACTCAGACTGAGACACCTGCGCTGCAGCCATAACTTTCTCTACTACCTGCTCTTCCAGAGCCAGCGCTTCAACCTGTGCGCGCTGCTGCTGGTTAGTCTGGTAGTATTCGCGAACCTGCTCAGGGTCCTGGTATGCAGAAGCAACTTCTTCAATCAGCTGCTCTACTTTTTCATCAGAAGGCTTCAGATCATTCGCTTCAATTGCAGCGTTCATCAGCAGACCGATAACAACACGCTTTTCTGCCTGATCTTTGAACAGTTCCGCAGGCAGCATGCTTGCATCAAGCTGCTGACCACCACCAAACTGCTGAACAGCCTGCTGACGCAGACGATCAATTTCCTGATCTACCAGCGCTTTTGGCACGTCAACCTGATTGGTCTCCTGAAGACCAGCAATCACCTGCTGCTTGGTCAGGTTGCGCAGCGCGCGAGCCAGTTCGCGATCCATATTCTTACGGATCTCAACTTTAAACTCTTCCAGGTCAGCCGTCTCAATACCGAAAGACTTAAAGAACTCTTCATTCAGCTCTGGCATCTCTGGCTTTTTAACGGTTTTAACAGTCACTTTGAACTGAGCAGGCTTACCTTTCAGCTCTTCTTTGTGGTAGTCCTCTGGGAAGCTGACATCCAGAGTCGCTTCTTCGCCAGCCTTCTTACCAACCAGACCATCTTCAAAGCCCGGAATCATAGAACCTGACCCCAGAGTCAGACTGTAGTCGTTTGCCTGACCACCTTCGAATGCTTCACCATCAATGAAACCTTCAAAATCAATGACAACCTGGTCGCCATCCGCAGCGGCTTCTTCGCTCTCATTCCACTTAGCCTGCTGCTTCTGCAGATTGGCCAGCATGGTGTCGAGGTCAGCATCAGTCACCTGAGCAGTGCGCTGCTCGACTTTGATACCAGAGAAGTCTGCCAGAGCGATTTCTGGGTAAACTTCAAAAGTAGCCTTAAATTCCAGATCTTTACCTTCTTCATCCACAGTAGGTTCAAAAGAAGGCATACCAGCCAGTTTCACTTTCTCCTGCTCAACGGCTTTGAAGAACGACTGCTGCATCTGCTGATAGATGGCTTCGTAACGAGCCTGCTTGCCAAACATTTTCTTAGCAACATTCGGCGGAATTTTACCAGGACGGAAACCATCAATACGGCGGCCCTTGGACAGCTTCTTAAGTTCAACAGTTACTTTTTGATCAACTTCCGCTGCCGGAACACCAATGGTCATGCAACGCTCAAGACCAGAGGTTGTCTCAATGGACACTTGCATAGATGCCTCTCATTTCAATTATCAATGGAACGACCGGCCTCCGGCCAATCGCTGAATACACAAAGGTCGCGGATTATAGCCCAAGCAAAGATCCGATTAAACCGCCATTACGGGCAGAGTTTGACACTTTCGTTAAAGGAGTAAAGAGAAGGGGGAAAAGTGGGGTGGCCGACGGGGATCGAACCCGCGACAACAGGAATCACAATCCTGGACTCTACCAACTGAGCTACGGCCACCACAGAAACTGCTGAGATTACCAATATAAAATTGGCGCACCCGGCAGGGCTTGAACCTGCAACCCTCGGCTTAGAAGGCCGATGCTCTATCCAGTTGAGCTACGGGCGCATGTCCATCTAATCCGAGAGATTAAATGGTCGGGGTAGAGAGATTCGAACTCCCGACATCCTGGTCCCAAACCAGGCGCGCTACCAGACTGCGCTATACCCCGATCGATACTTGCGAAACTTCTGTCTCTCAAGTGGGTGCGCATATTATAGATGACCCGATTTGTCGTCAACGCCTTTTTTAAAAAAATCTTTAAAAACAAATGCTTCCCAGATTTTCCGGTGTTTAGCTCCGGATGGTGACATCAGAACTTTGTTTTAGAAGCTCAGCATGAGAAAATCGCGCGCTCTACAGATACATACTCTTTCATTAAGGTTGATCCTACCTATGACCGCAAAACTGATTGACGGCAACGCTACCGCCAAAGCCATGCGCGAATCCATTAAAGTACGCGTTGATGCACGCCTTGCCGCTGGGAAGCGTGCTCCTGGTCTGGCCGTCATTCTGGTCGGCACCGATCCGGCCTCTCAGGTATATGTTTCTCACAAACGTAAGGACTGCGAGCAGGTAGGGATCGTGAGCAAAGCTTTCGATCTGCCGGCAACCACAGACCAACAGGAACTCTTAGACCTGATCGACCAGCTGAATAACGACAACGACGTCGACGGCATCCTGGTGCAACTGCCCCTCCCTGCTGGTCTCAGATCCGATGAAGTTCTGGAGCGCATTGACCCGACAAAAGATGTCGATGGCTTCCACCCGTTCAATGTAGGTCGTCTCGCTCAGCGTATGCCGCTGCTTCGTCCATGCACGCCTGCCGGTGTGATCGACTTGCTCGACGGCACCGGCACAGACATCACTGGCATGCACGCGGTGATCGTTGGCGCTTCTAATATTGTGGGTCGCCCTATGGGCCTGGAGCTTCTACTGAAAGGATGTACTGTGACCACCTGCCACAGATTCACGAAAGATCTCGAAGGCCATGTTCGCCAGGCAGACATCGTTGTCGTGGCCGTAGGCAAACCTGGCATCGTTAAAGGTGAGTGGGTAAAAGAAGGTGCCATGGTGATCGATGTAGGCATCAATCGCCTGGACAGCGGCAAGCTGGTTGGGGATGTAGATTTCGATGCCGCCGCAGAGCGTGCCTCATTTATCACCCCGGTACCGGGCGGCGTTGGCCCAATGACCCGTGCCAAACTGCTGGAGAACACCCTGTTCGCCTGTGAAGAGCTGCACGACAAGTAAGCAAGTAATACTTCTGAATAAGAAGAAAGCTGAATAAGACGAAAAAGGGGGCAGCAGCCCCCTTTTTTAATGCCAGTGTATTACTGCCCCACCACCTCAGGCTCCAGCATCCACAGTTCACCACTGTCGGTAACAATCCAGAGAACCCCTTCTCCATCTTCATAAACATCCCGAAGGCGCTGACCACGTTCACTGAAGAGTCGCTCTTCGCCAACAACCCGACCGTCCGCCATCAGGATGCGGTTCAGGTGAGTAAGTTTAAGCGCCCCCGCGAGAAGATCCCCCTGCAGGCCATACTTATCCGACCGGACGAAATGCAGACTTCCCGGTGCAATGGAAGGAACATACACTTTTGCCGCCGCCTCCATGCCCGCTTTGCTTTTTACGCCAACATCGAATGGGCCCCAGTACTCCTTCCCTTGTGAAACTTCTGGCCAACCATAGTTCTTGCCAGCAGAAATCAGATTCAGTTCATCGCCACCCCGGGGGCCATGCTCAATCGCCCAGAGCTGCCCACGATCATCGAAGGTAATTCCCTGCGGGTTGCGGTGACCGTACGACCAGATTTCAGGGAGCGCCCCCGCCTGGCCAACAAAAGGATTGTCATCGGGAATACTTCCATCACGTTTGAGACGCAGAACACTGCCTGCGTGCGTGCTCAGGTCCTGGCCGTTCTCGCGTACACCGCGATCGCCTACAGTAAAAAAGACATGGGAAGCATCAAAGGCGATACGACTCCCGAAATGCCGGGAGGTATCAGACGACGACCGGGTACTGAGCAACACCTGGCGATCTGTCAGCATGTTTGATCTGGGGTTGTAGCGGGAGCGCGCAAGTGCAGTCACCGCGCCAGCTGACATTGGCTGACTGAAGGTGTAATACACCCATCCTCCGGGCTTGTAGTCGGGTGGGACTGCTACATCCAGCAGGCCACCCTGCCCGTCATACACAACGACCGGTGCACCGGCAACCGGAGTCAGCTGCCTGCTTGCCACATCGAAAATGACAAAGCTCCCCGCTTTCTGCGAAATCAGAAGCTTACCCGGCGCAACCTCAGTCAGCGCCCAGGGCTGTTTCAGTCCGGTGGTAACCACCTTGACTTGAGGAGCTGCAAACACAGATACGCTGAAAAACGCGAAAAAGAGAAAACGCATAGTGGTCCGGTACCCAGAGAAACACTCTATGTGGGTACCTTACCACCTGCAAAGTTCCTGGACTACACGGCAACTACTGGCTCTTCAGGAGTGCTTTCTCCACGTCGACACCAACCGTAATCATCCCGACGAGCTTGCCGTCAGGGTTCATAACAACGGAAGAAACCTTCACCTGAAAGAATCCGGACGAGGCATCGTATTCAATCGGACCGATATAGAGATCACTGACAGCGGCACCCAACGTCTGCTGAAACGGCGCCTCATCGCCCTGATAGTAATCGGTCGTCACTGCGCTTTGCCCGGCATTAAGCCCCGAGCGATCGACGAGGAATATTTCAGTAAAGAGACCTTTACTGGCTTCCTGAACCACCTGTAAAAACGCACTGATATCCCGACCCAGCTCCCCAGAGATCATGGGCTGAACCGCCTGGCCAACTTCAGCCCGCCACTGACGGTCCCGTCTGGCGATATCTTCATCGGTTACGGTTTCGTTAACGCGGCTCTGCGCATCCAGTGCTGTCACAATTCTGGAATGCTTCAGAAGCGGCCTGATCCGCTCATCAAAGATGGCCTCAACCTGATCGCGCTCTACACCGCTCAGGTTGATACTGCTGTCAGCACATTTACCTATCAGCTCATTGAATTCGCTCATAAAGTCGGGATGTTCGGCAAGAAAGTGTTTACCGAAGTAGACACCAAGTGGCATGTAGCGGATGAACCTGCGTTGCAGACGGCTGAGACGCTCCCGTTCCGACGCATCTACTTCGTTGAGCAACTCCTTGAAATACCGCTCGTCAGCGACAAAGGCATCCAGCCGGCCCGCAGCGACCAGGCGCAACAGCTGCTTGCCTTCATTTACGGTCTCCGTGACCGGCATACCATTCTTCTGCAACCAGCGTTCCTGATTACTGGCTCTGACAGCACCGGTACGAAGCCCACGCGGAAAACCATCAATACTGCTATCGATGCCCGGAGCGAAATACCAGTACCACTTTTCAAGTGCAAACGGTGCTGACATCACCGCAGAGTCGGCCAACTCCTTCGTTGGCAGGGAGGAAAACAAACCATCTGCCTCACCATTTTTCAGGTCAGCAATTGCGCGCCCCCAGGGCATAACGCTGACAGAGTAGGGCTCTCCCATATCGCCGAAGACACACTGTACCGTCGACATCGAAACGCCAGACAACTCACCACGCAGCATCACCTGGTAAGGTGGCCATATTGTGGTTCTCAGCTCGACCGCACTCGCATGAAACGTCAGCAGCAAACCAATAGCCAGGCACCACTTTTTCAACATCAGACTGATTCCCGCACAAGAAGACTCTTCTAAGGATAGTTCATGAAAAGTATGCGGCAGCGAATCACCACATATTGGCGCATTTTCGGAACTACCAGGACAGCTCTTGTGCTTCGCTATCACTTGCGTCGTCTGACTCAGCGACATCTTCGGCCTCCGGAATATCCAGATCGACTGCGAGAGCCTGACCGGTGTTAACGCGATAACACCTGACTACAGGATTGGGAGCCCCAGCCTGAAAACGATTCCACTGATGGTTGTCACGCTGAATAACAAGGAGTTCGTAGTCGTCGCGAGGACTGGAATGAAGCGAGCGTAGAGGATCGCAAAGAAAATGATTGCAAACATCCGAACGCATTTCTCTTGGCAGGACGCAGCCATTGATTCCGTGGTTGATACAACTGCCCGCGATGCTTTCGTCAGGTAACACTGACATGTACACAGAGACCAGTTGCTGCCCTGACAGATCCGGAGAGGCATCCAGCTGACGTCGCAGTAACACGGGTGAGATATACGCGTGATCACCACCTTCGGTGCAACAGCCACCCCGACACAGTGCGCATACCCGGTCAGACACAGTGGCTAACCCGGGAGAATCTGAGAGAAACGCGTCCTGTGCCAGCCGACGTTCGTGAAGCGCATAATGCCGATCGTGGACCAGCTCTGAAATATCGTCGCATGCCAGAGCAGCAGCCAGCGCTTCCTCAAGATGTGCGTGGTAGCGCCCGGCTCTTGCGGACTCGGACTTCGCGATCATTTCTGGGGCAGAAGGAATGGGTATTACAGGTAGGTGCTTCAAGCCAGCGCTGGAGGCGATCAACCGATCCTGCCTGGCCTCAGCGGATTTAACGGCGTCTACGGTTTTAAGATGTTCTGCGTCACGGGCGCGCCGCTCGCGGATTAACTTAGCCTGAAATGACCGGTGCGCCGCGTAAAGCCCCGGCGCCATCGTCGAGGCCTGGCCCACCAGGTTCTGACATTGAATATCTGAACACAACACAGCCCCTCCTGCACGGGCAGGAAGGGCTGCTGTATCACCACATATTTCGCATTCACGAGCAGGCATAACCACGTCAGAGTCTGCGTGCCCTGTACTCGGAGCTAAGCACCAGAATCAGGCGAATTCGGTGCAATAAAAGCCATAGTTGTCTGCGTTCGTAACGGCAACCGCAGGGTAGTCGGTAGCGATATGCTTACACTTTTTCTGCCCATAACAGTCCTGGCTGGTATCAGGTGGGTAAGACTCATCATCGGTGGCGGCGACCACATGTGACAACTCATGAATAAAAGTGAGTGCCTGCGGGTGCTTGCCACCATCTTCTTCTGAAAAATTGCCGAAAAACAGATTGGTATACTCAACGGTATAACCGCCGCTCTTCACAATGTCTTTTACTTTGTGCATGCTCCAGCCCTCATCCGGCCGGTACGCAGCTGCGTAATGCCCTGCTGCCGCAGACTTAGTACATTTGATGCTGCTTGCAGTCATGGCGTAGTGGATCGCATTGATCTTCTCAAACACCGTCGTTACGCGGGCCGAATCATACTTGCCAAACCATTTAGTGAACTGAGGAGAGGCATTGCCCCCCTTCTTCACCGCCTGAATGTCTTTCCACGCTTTTTCGACCATCGACTGCGCCTGAATCGCAGCGTTCTGAATCTTGATGTTTTCGCTGGTGGTAAATCCAGAAAAGAGGTGTCCCATTGCTCGCTCCTGCTAAGTTACGCGATTGTGCCCCAATGCAGCTTGGTTACTGCGCAAAACCGCTCCTGAGTTGATGCCTAAAGGCTAAACAAGAATGTCGCCTCAGGATACGACCAATACGGACAGATCAGAGCCAGATATCAGAGCCTGTAGATCTCAACATCCCGCCACTTCGGTATTAACACCCACCAACTTAGGATCAAATACGCCAAATCGTTCAGTTAAAAGTTTATTACGGAGAAAGTGAACGACGATGAGTTCTGCGACTGGTCGTCAGGAACTATGCGCCCTCCGGGTCAAGAAAGTTGTCCTGATGCCCCTCATTCTCCAGAAAATCAGAAAATCTCTTTCCATGCTCATCTGAGAAATGCCGACCTGTGCTTCGCAGTGACTGGATCCTGTCTACCCTGAAATGCCTGAAACTCTGCGCCCGTTCACACCAGAGCGTCAGCAACCAGGCGGTGTCAAACACAGTCAGCCCCAGGGGCCGCGCCAAACGTCGGGTATGCTTATCCGCAAGGCTGAGATATTCAATTTCAAGTTCTTTTCTAAGCTGAATAGCATCCTTTAGCTCGCGTAGATACGGCGTGTTATCAAGCTTACTGGGGCCTGCCATAAAGGACGAGTTTAAAAACTCATACCGCGCCGCTTCGCCAACAACAGAAGCAATCTTAGCGGCCGCATTCCGGGCGGAACCGGCGACACCCTGATCACTACGGGAAGCAACAAGCCTCAGCCCAAGTGCAATTGCTGATAGCTCAGATTCACTTAACCTGAGCGACGGCATGAAATACCCGGGCTCCAGAATATAGCCAATACCACCCTCTCCCCGAATCGGCGCTCCCATTGCCTGCAGATCGGCCATATCCCTGTATAGAGTTCTTAACGAGACATTCATCCTTGTCGCCAGCTCCCTGGCCGGAACAGCAGTGCGATGAAGCCTCAGCTCATCCAGCAACTGAAATAATCGGTAGGTTCTCACAATACCACTGCCACTTTCTGACACTCAGCGACTGTAGCATGAACCCGTCATGTGACACACAGACAAGAAAAGCAGTAACTGAACGACTTCCACGGCAACTAAGGAGATAACCATGGATCACGAGACGGCAATACTCGACGTAATCAACACAATGACCGACGCTTTTGCACAAGGTGATATCAACACTGTTATGAACTGCTATGCACAGAACGCCGTAGTCGTTGGCGAGCCAGGGAAAAAACAACAAGGAGACTCACAGTTACGCGCCATGTTTGGCTCGTATATCGAAGCTGGAGTAAATTTCAGATACGGAAAACACGAGGTGATTGTCAACGAACATACTGCACTTCACCTGATGAAGTGGACGCATCCGCAAATCGACGGTAACGACGTCAGTGCTCTGTCCGTTGCCGTTTTGCAGAAGCAGGCCGATGGCACCTGGAAGATGATAATTGACCATCCCTTCGGTGATGGCGTCATGAATTACTGAAGCTCATCCTGAATACGGGCCTGGAGAAACCAGGCCCATGAACTTCGCACTCAGTCGCCGGAAGGTGTGTAGTTTGCCCAGATTTCAGGCTCTTTTTCCCAGGGCGGCACCCCCGGGGAGAAGCCACTGTCAGCAGCACTCGAATTCTGATACCAGAACTGTATCCGTTTCATAAAGTCCTGATCACTGCGGTTGCGAAAGATAAACCGTATTTCAGCATAAGTAATAACACGGTATTTGATGTCATCATCTACTTTGTACTGATAAACAGTACTCCTCTCGAAAGGGAATACGGCTTCTTCAGCTGCGACTCCGGGCTTTGAGATCACTGCATTCCAGTCCATGCCGTGATCAATTGCGAAATGAATAAAATGGTTATGCTTAACCAGAAACTCGATCCCTGCTTTACTTTTTTTGCGCCATCGCCGGTTGTTCGCTACGTCATCATCTGACGCAGGAACCTCAAGATCTGCATCATTGCGTACAACACCGTGGTATTTCTCGCGTGTACGGCAGAACTCGCTGAAATCTTTGTTCAGATAGTGACAATCGTTAACGGCTGTTCCCGTCAGTAACTGATCCAACCAGGCTACGGTATTTTTGCTGGCAAAGTCCATGCAGGTCCGCTGTGTAAGCTGCTGAATCAACCTACCCCGACTCCCTGAGAAGCCATAAAAGAAATCACCAGCGCAGTACGTTCTCCATGGGTCAGAAAATGGCATATACGGCCTCCGTGCAGACTAATATTCAGGAAGTGAAGAATCAGAATGTACGCCACGTCGAATCAACTTCGATACGACTGATATCGTCAGATATTTAAGGCTACGAAACCGAGCAAATGCATAAACTGAAAAAATTCAGCAGGTTGGCGGGACCACAGGAGATAGAATGCGCCACTGGCTTCAACAGCCAGACAAAATATTCCAAAAAGAATACGCCATAATCATTGCCTGGCAGGAATAGTCTATTCAGTGTGCCGGATTGTACGCCAATGACTGAGGGATAAGACGAGGCCCAATCCCAGCAGGCTCATACCGAGCAGGCTCAGCTGCCAGGGTGATGACGCTGGCGTCAGCTGAGACGTAGTCATCGCCCCGATCATTCCGGGAAAGTGCTCCACAACACCAATGGCCAGTATCGCCCAGGCGCTCCAGCGCTCCCCTCGTCGGAATGGAATAGCCAACAGAAAGACGATGGCGACGGCAGAAGACAAAAACCCTGCACCTTCAGTTTTCATCATGCCGAGATACAGCACCTGATACGCTGGAGGAAGCTCATCCCACGACGTCGATATTGCGGCCAAATGAAAAGGCAGAAGCTCAGAACTGAAGGTGTAAATCAGACCAAACAGAAAAAGACCGACTGCATTAAAGGAAAAGCAGAACAGCGCTAACTTTATTTTGATGCTTCCGTGCATATAGGGCTCCTGCGTCCAGTAGTCAGGCCATTCATTTTGGCCATTATCAATCGCGGTACCTGCAATCAGGCAGCGACAAAATTCCGAACACCTTACACTCTTTATCGAATATCAAAACGGACCAGGTTGGATATACCACTCAGGTCCTTTCATAACGAAGTAGCGTCGAGTCTATCCGATGGGATGAACTCCCCCAAGCTGAGAAGTAACTGATCAACATACGCTTGCTAAACGTCCCCATCGCCTCCCCCAGCTGCATCGTTACTGTTGCCATAACCCGACTCTTCACTGCCATCCCGGCTTGGAGCGAATACGCCAGCCAAAAAAATGTAACTCAGCAATGGTATTGAATCTTTCTTCTTCGTCTGGGCAAAGTCATCCCCAAGCGCAGCAACAGTAATCGCCGGACCAATTAAGGGAAGAAGCCAAGCCAATAGATAGATTGCACGCTTCTGGCCAGCTTCGAGTGATTCGGATCGAGATACATGATATGAAACAAAACTCGCCAAGTAGAGCACCAGGCTAGCAAAAATGATAAATAAGGTTATTCCCAAATAACTCATAGTTATCCTTAAGGTTCACTGCCGCGATAGCCGGAAAGTGACGCCAGTCCTAGAAAAGGCGTTGAATTATTCTCTGTCCGGAACGAATCTTACCGATGATTAAGCATGTAAACGAGCCTTATTAAAGTATAGTAGAGGTAAGCCTATAACCAATGCTAGCGACCAATCATAGAGCCATAACCCAAGTAATGTATGGGTAGCAATCACATACATTACCTGCAAAGGATACTTGTTACTAAACAGCAATACACCACACGTAGCACAAGTAACCATTGATAAAATAGTTAGATAGAAATACCCAGCGCCGTCTTCCGTTAAGGCACTGACAAGTATGTCTCCAGCAGCCTCATAGGTGCTCATCGTTTCAGGCTGGGCAACGAATAGCAGAATTAACCAAACACCTAGAAAATTAATTACACCAGGAACGCAAAGCACACCAGCCATCTTAAAATTCATAATCCCCCTAAGATACACAAAGTTCCGCCGTGGAACGTGTACCTCCTACGCGCCCCAGCAATAACCCCAATAGCCCTTACGAGCGGTTTGTAGTATCAAAAAGTTTCATCGGTTGGTTATAAGCGTTCTCAGAGTTCAATTTTACGCCCCCTATACCCGCCTCCACCTTTCGTTAAGGTCCATTGCTTCCACCCTGTAGATTTAAACTTCAGACCAGAGTTAGACTTCAACGTTTCGAGATACTGCTGTAAATGTACTCCACTACTCTCAATAGGAACAGTAAGGTCAAGCCTACCAGTAGAGTTTTCAGAGAGATGAAGATCAAATCGTGATATCCCAAGATGCTGTGGACTTTTGCCTTGGCTTACAAAATTCGCGTAATCAACTGGGTTTTGAAATTCTAGCGCGACGCCTGAATCATCCGTAAGTTGAAAGAAGTACTTCACGTAAAGTTCTAAGGGCCCTACTTCGGTCTTCATTATCGGGCGCAATCCTTCCAACCTTTCTGCGATATCATATAGTTCTTCCTGAGTTGCCACCCACTGATGCCGCATATATCGCCCAAGATCCGTCCAACCATATATCTCGTAGCGCTCCTTCATTTCACTGATAATGAAACTTGAAAAATCTGCTGGAGTGTCATGTCCTTCGTATAGGTATATACAAACATAGTCCGGTTCAGAGCATTGCGTGCAACGATCCAAGAATGCCTGCACTCTTCTCAGCGGCTTAATGAAACCCTTTCCCAGGCTCATGGAACCACTATATGTAAAAGCGCCTTTTCTCACTCTCTGACCCTTGATCCTACCCACGAAAAGTAAACACCATTCCAGGCACACTTCTCGTGATATTCCTATTCATACTCTGCTGGGCTGTTATAGCCTACCGCAGAGTGCCTTCGCACTCGGTTACAAAGCGGTTCGATGTATTCAAATACGAGCTAGTACGCTTCCTGCTTTGTCGTCAGCTGGTCAGCGTAAACGGATTCAACTTTGAGCCTTGGGAATTGATTCCATGACGGCGTTGTCCCAGCAGTTTCCCTTTCTGTTCATACTAGGCCGTATGCTTTTGCTGAGCAACCGATGCAGATATTCCCCTGAACGATACCGCACTCCGCGGTCCGAATGAAGGATCAGACCAGCCTTCACCTACCGTAAGTCATACGCCATCTGGCAGGTATCTATGACCAGCTGATTCGTCATGCTGAAGTCCAGCAACCATCCGATGATATCTCTCGAGTAAAGATCCATCACAACGACGTATCAATCAAAATTAACTACCGCGAGATCTGAAATGCGATACGCTCATCACCCCAAGAGTTCCTCACCTTGCCACAGCGCTGGAATCCCTTGGCCTCCAACAACCTCTGCATCGGCAGGTTGTCCGCGTGAGTGTCAACTTTAATATCCGAACACGCATTGAGACACCAATGAATACAGGAAGCTCCCACGCCAAGCCGTGCTTCCAGTACCGCCAAACGATGGACAACAGAGCACGGTCTGTCATTGAGCCACGCCCCATCGTATAGATCTTTGTACGTATCGTCTTCTTCATCAAGCAGCGCGAAGCACCCAACCAAGCGACCGTTTTGCCTGCATACGTACAGCCAACCAGACTCAATATCTTTTAATATAAGCTCCCGGGTTGGATAACCTTCCCGCCATTGCAGTGGGTTTCCGGATCGTATCATTGTTTCTCTTGCCGACACATAGACGTGCATTATAGTGTCGATCTCTCTGGATTCAGCGCGTGATATTTCCATAGATTACCTGACTGGAAGATAGGAACGGCGTACTAGTTTACGACGAAAACCTTCAGTATATTTGATGTACTTTTCTTCGCATTCGTTGTCATTTAAAGATCCTCATTAAGAAGTAGAGAGGTGTCTAATTTTTATGGGTAACTCGGAGGGCTATCGCCGATGACACGTGCTTGTCGCGTACTCAGTCTTGTTAATGGTCTGGCAGTGCCGCTTTACTGCCTGCGTAATATCCTTTTTTGAACAGTAATGTAGTGCTGCCGATCTGCAATGCATTTGGGTCTAATCCAGCGCGTTGCGCCTCCGCTGTTGCTTCGATTGGGACTGCTCCCGCTACATCTTTGGCGATACGACCATACGAAACATCTGGCGCCAGCTCTCTCAGCATAGACTCTATCTCGCTAGTGGTGACAAATTGCTCCACCCAAGCCGTTTGCCATTTACTTGACTGAAGGTACAGGTAGCAGTTCAGTGTAAGAGAAAGCAAAAGCAATGCTGGAATAATGTATTTGGTCATCATCTGGCTATTAACGCTCCGCTAAACGATGAGCGCTAGCGAGTCCTGCCCACGCTTTTTCTGGGCGATTTTTTATTGCCTTGTTAATGGTCTTTACTCCTCAATTGGATAGTAAGTGAAACCCGAATATATGTTCTTGTGCTCCTTTGGCATTTCATGAGTCATCTTTACTTCTAGCTCAGGTTCGACACCGAAAATTAGAGTAGAATCTGCACACAACTCAAGTTCAACTTTTAGCTGATGAATTACAATTTGAGCTGCCTCGTATTCTGTATCAGCCTCAATCCGACGCGTTGCGAAAAAACCAGCTTTCTGAACCTTACCATTAACTTCAAACATGTAAGGCTCCCCCTGAACGAATATAACGAAGTTCTTCATATGACCATTAACGCCCCGCTAGACGGCGGGTGATCTGCTACCTTATTTCCTCACTTGCTACTATTATAAAAAGAAGCTCCAATGACTCTGATATTAGCTCCAACTCGGCACTCTTTTTATTTTCAATATAGATTTGCCCAGGCTTTTGATCATCTGAAAGAAAACCAATGTCTCCGGATTTGCCGCAACCAGAGAAGCTTCCTATTTTAATAAACTTACTATTGCTTGTAGAAGGCTCTGGGGAGCGGATCTTAAAACTTTCATTTATGTCACAGACACCAAATGTTTCAAAGCAATCTAGCATCATGGGAGAAACAGATCTCGCCATTTCCAATTCATCTGAAGTAAACCACCTCAGCCTTTTGTAAATCTTGGGTCTAAACATAAAGAACTCCCTCAAAAAGGATTTCTTTGGCGACCAAGTTCGAATCTCAGCCTTTGCCTCTACCCACATCTCCTGAAATTGCTTTCTATTGTCTTGATTCATGATAAGTAGCTAACGCCCCGCTAGACGGCGAGCGAAGCGAGTCCTAGTGAAGGCCACACTTTTTGTGGCCGTAACGAAATTCAGCGGTTTGTTAGCAGCTTCAACGAAAGTTCTGTTTATAGCGATTTTCATCCCACTCCTCTCCGAATCCGGAGCTTCCTATCAATGCCTTCGAAAATCCGCGCTGATGATCCGCGTATACAGCAGCGATTGGACTGTCTCTGTAGAGGATTGAAAAGCTGCCGGAAGTAGACGACCACCCAATCTTTAGACTGGACGTATCAAGTGAATCAATGATTGCGGATTCAGAAGCGTATCTATTTATCAATACTGGCGTAGCTCCTTCAGCCATTGCTACCTTATTGAAATCTTCCCGGGACTCAATCGGGCTATATAAAAATACATCTTTCAGGATATTCCCACGATCAGACTCAATTAGGTAAGCCCAACATGAGGCTCCATCATTTTCAACTAAAACAGAATATCTTCCATCAGGACTGTCAAACTTCAGTCGGAACTCATCCATAGGCATGACCACCAAATCCTGCTAACGCCCGCGTAATGGGCGCGAGCTTGCGAGCGTCCTAATTGACGCGTTTGTTAGCTGCATGCCCATGCAATTGCGAGTTTATCTTTGTGACTCTCGCATTGTGTTATATGTGAGCAGCCTACATCTCCAAACATATATGGGAGATTATCCTCTGAATCTATTTGGAAAATGAGTTTCATGGGTGTTCCACATTCAGGACAATCGGGATATTCAACCCCCTGCACCCAATATGGCCAGCCAAGAAGCTTATCCTTCGGTAGGGGGTACTCCATGTCACAAAGCAAATCACTTTGCGCATCGGTCAACGTTACCCCTAAATTTTCAAGCTCTTCCCAATTGGGGTAATCTTCCTTTGATTCCCAGCCTATTATTTGCCTTTCCGGAAAGGCATCTTTGACGGGGCTTAAATCAGGTGACGCTATTACTTCACTTTTATAGTCAACAACTCTTACTAAAGTACTCTTTGAAAAAGGAAAGAATGCTTCACAGTTAACCTCACATTCTTTATCCCAGTTTGTGCAGTAAAAAACTTGCAGCATTCCCTCTCCGAACAAATTTTTCTCCGTCGCAGGGAGCTCTTGAGAGTTTAACTGTAAGAATAGCTGCATAGGCTCATTGCAGTTGCTACAACAAGGCCACTTTTCATCTCTCGAAATCGCTGGAACACCAGAAAATTTTGAAGACGTAGGGTTAGAGGCTTTTTCTAATGTGTTCGGGAACCAAGCCACCCTTCTATGTGACTCTAATATCGGCTTGAGACTCTCCCAGTTTTCTTTGGGTGAAGACTCAGATTCCTTTTTCTTGAATATATTGAAGATATTCATCATTCACCTGATCCATTTTTGACAGCTAACGTCGCCAACAGCGGCAGCCTTGGTGTGTGCCCATTTGTGCTTGAATGGCGTAGCCATGTGCAAATGGGCGCACACCAAGGCTGTCCAAGGGAGCGAAGCGACCGAACTGCTTGGCATTGTTAGGCTATAGATTGATCGAGTAGACCAAGAACTCTCGTCCATTACGCTCGAAACTTCCAACTTGCAAGAACCCATTAGACTCGTAAAGGTGATGCGCCGCAACCATGGATCGCTGAGTCCATAACACCATTTTAGAGCAACAGTCTGCTCTTGCCTCTGCAATCGCTTGAGCCACTAGGCGCTTACCTAATCCTTGGCCACGAAACTTAGACCTTACACCAAGCAACTGCATCTCGACCTCTCCGTCTTTTGCGAGTCGACTTGCCTTTGAACCAGGCGGGCCCAAATCGCTATGCTCGCAAGCTCAAAGCTCTCTCGATTGCGAATACCAAAGATGGCCCCCCTATCTCGTACCGCAGTTGCTTCAAATATTTCTTCTGCAAGTTCCGAATCTGTGAATCCTCCATCTACATAGACTTCTTTCAGAATCTCGGTAAGTTCAGAATCTACAATCTTAAGGTTTTCTGAGGTATCAAATTCAAAATTCACATCGGCTTCCATGCGGAGTGATAAGAGCCTAACGCCCGGCCTTGTGGCGCGCGCTTTTTGCGCGTCCTGCCACGCTTTTCAGTGGCTTCAACGGCCGCTTGTTATGCATTACTTCCAACCAGCTATGTTTGAGTAAGTTTCATAGCTTAGCGTCGTTACGTGATTATATTCCTTCCCGGTCTTTCGCTCGTATGCGGAAGAACCGACATACAATAAAGATTCAAATTCCATATCCTTCGGGAACGACTCTGGGTTACTTAATACTTCACTATATAAATCCTGGCCGTTAGCAACTACAACACACCTCGAGTAAAGAAATGAGTCAGGTGAAAAATACTCGTTTTCATTGATATACGATTCTTCACCAATCTCCTTCGCATGAGCGCGATTATCCAACGCATGAAGCTTTTGAGCTAGTATCTCTTCGAACTGAAAAATTTCATCTATCGACTTTTTTGAAAGTTCAATTACCGCCGGCTCAATAACGGCTTCATCATTTCCCTCATGACTCCAATCAAAAAGTGCAATAATCATCCAAAATGCTGCTTCAGTCATGAATTCTCCCTATGCACAACGCCCCACCAGAAGGCGAGCGAAGTGAGTCCTAGTGAAGGCCACGCTTTTTCTTGTGGCCGTAACGAATTTCAGCGGTTTGTTATGTGTTGGACTACAACGCTGCTTCGTATTCATTTATATAGTGCTCTATATCATGTGCTGTGCCAGTTACGGTAATTGCACCAGTTTCTCGATTTACTATGTATGGAGCGTTTCCGCAAACCATGTGTCGAAAATCACTAGATTCTAAATAGGCCTTACTCTGGTAGAAAAACACCCAGCCCCAAGACTTTTCAATGGTCTCATCTTCAAGCACAACGCATTCTATCGGGTCATGCGGATCTTGAATACGAGAAATTTCGGACTCTACGAGTTTCTGTGCGTCTTCTCTATTCATACTGGGACCCTGATCCTACCCAAGCAAAGGCGCGCGTAAGCGCGTCCAGCCCAAAGGGCGATTTTTCCTTGGCTTGTTAGCACCGATTTAACTCGTGAAGAACTTCTAATGCCAAGAATCCCCAGGTCGAGCCCGTACCGGGCTTATGTTCATTAATTTCTACTTTAGAAGTAACATCGTCCCAAAGATAGAGCTCGATTACCTTACTGCGATTTTCATCTAAATCCATTTCAAATTCGTAGAATCTCGCATCTGGAGTAAGAATAATTCCTTCGTCTGTACTCACGCCAGGGAAATCCTGTTCGTACTGTAATAATATGCTTTTCGCTGTATCTACACCTTTCTCCTCCAAGGCAATGGTAAGCCCTTTCGGAATGCCATTCTTTCGCCAGTAAGACGCCTCTTGATAAATCCGATGCTTTTCCAAGGCATTCTGCTCTTGAACATTCAGCTGGCGCTTCTTCTTAAGATATTCGATGTCCATGTTATGTAGTGCTAACGGTTCAAGAAGAGGCGCCGATTTTCGGCGTCCCTCTTGCTTGATTTGTTACACGATTATTTTGCAGTATGGTCATAAAATAGGACCTCTAAACCTGGCTGCATAGTACGTATTTTAGGTTGATATAAATAGCAGCTGATTCTAGCATAATTGTCTAGGTCGCTGCCTACCATACAAGTTTGCTCAAAGTTGATTTCACTTTCTTTGAATCTAATACGAAGCACCTTTGCGTCACCATTCAGTGCGGATTCAATTGCCGCAATACCTTTGGTGCATCTGCCATTTATTTCACGAACCACCACTAGCTTGCCTTTATTATCTGCGATCTCAACTTTGCCGTGGTAGGTTGCGTTTGAATCTAGTACTTTACCAACAAGTATATACTTGCCCTGTACCATCATGTGCAAGAAGTTATCTTCTGCTGAACAGAAAAATGGAAATAGTATTAGCAATATTGCAATCGTTCTTTTCATGACGTGTAACGCCCGCAGCAAAGGCGAGCAACTTGTTGCGAGTCCAGCACACGAAGTGTGCGATTTTGCCTGCGCTTGTTAAGTGTTTGACTGACGTACATAGTAAGTTAACCAGTATATTGGAGCGGCCACGATGTTAAAAAATAACATAGCAAATCCGATAGCAACACGAGCTTTTTTAGGACCTGACTGGAAAAAATTCCCCAGCATCCAGAACCAAAGCACTGTAGCTGATATGAACCCTACATCGATTAAGTAATCTATCGTCACTGGAATTTTTTGCCCGACTAACAAGGCATCCCAGTAAGAACTGAATGAGAGCCCAAATAACGTCACGGTGAATGCAAAAAGCAATCCACTGATAATCTTACGTATATTCATAGATACATTTAACGCCAAGCTAAGCGGCGCAGCTTTGCTGCGTCCTTGCTTGAGCGCCTTATTATGTTTTTATTGCTTATTCTCTGTACCAAACCCAAATAGATAACCTGCAATCGCACCAAGGATACCTATCGCAGCAGACTCAGAGCTTGGGTTCAGAACCGCCAATATACTTGCAAATGTAGCAACTATAACGATACCGGTTATTCGCACATTAAAAGTGCCAAAGCCTTCTTTCATGTGAGAGAACACCTTTACGATTGCGAATACCCCAAAACCAAGAACAGCCAGGATCGCTATACCTCTATTAATATCCATTTGAAATAGCACTTTTATAAAATCTTCCACGGTTTATCCCTAAAAACATAACGCCCGGCCTTTGGGCGCGCGCTTTTTACGCGTCCCGCCACGCTTTTCAGTGGCCTCAACGGCCGCTTGTTACTGATGCCAATCATAGACAGTCTCCCAAACTACACGCAGAAATCAAGCTTGTCCAAAAGATGGCAAATATTAAGTAAGCTGCGAAAGCCAACCACGCCAGCAACTTCTTTGTAGGTGACTGAATAACAACATTGCTAAAAAAGTACGCCCCTACAATTGCCGAAATAATTACCCATAGAAACTGAGATGAAAAAATAGCATTCGCAAACTTAAACCAATACGAAGAATAAACGGCTACAACCGAGATCACGATCGGCATGAGTAAAGCTGGCAACAACGATTTCAGAGTTTGACCTGTATTCATAAGCAGTAGTAACGCCCAAAGCAGCGGTTTATCCGCTGCCTTTGCTTGTTACATGTTGAACTCTATCCATTTATCACCTTTTCGAACAAAGCCTACTTCAGAGACTATATGAGACCACTGATTTTCAGGGTTATACACAATACTTCTAACTTTTTTTAGGCCTTCGACATCGTTAGAGCCTGTAACAAGCACCACATCTCTGGATGGTACATAAACAACTATATCTCCATTAACAGGGAAATTATCCTTTGTCCAAAGGTCGTCATAAAGTAAAAAAGATGCTTCATAAGTACCATCAGCCACAATCATCGAGATAGTTGACGGGTCACCTTCGATCTGTACTGATGGTATAGCCTTCTTCAAGTTGGCCATAGAGAGACTTTTTAATTCTTCTTCCTTTACACCTAGCTTGGCTATGTCTTCCTTCGGCATATACTTGATAGAAGACGGTGTATCAATAGCGTAAAGAATATATAGCACCTCATTTAGTTTTTCGTAATAGAAGGGAAATTCTCCATCACTCTCATTTCTTTTCATCAGTGCAGTTATCTGCGCAATGTACTCGATATCTTTAATAACGGGAAAGATATGACTCTTTTCCATCTTAACTTTAACGTCGGAGTTACTTTGCATTAGTGCTTTGCTATAGCTTTCGATTACAACGTCTAGCTCATATGGGCTTGAACGATAATTTTTGTAGGCGTTATCAAGGTATGTTGTAGATTCTTCTCCATCACTGTATGTCACCTCGACTTCTAGATGTCCTTTAATTTCAGCTTTAACTCCCTCTATTTTCGAAGAAATCGCGTTCACATACCTTTGAGCAAACTCTTTTTCACTTATAATTTCATCAGCAAAACTATTACCGACAAAAAAACATATGAAAGAAAGTATAACTATTCTTTTCATTATTCATCCAATTCCTGGTTATCTAAATACATGTAACGCCGCGCACAGCGGCTGGCGAAACTGGCGGTTTTTGTGCTGCGCAGCTGCACAAAAAGTGAAAGGTTTGACAGTCCGTTGCTGCGCCTTGTTATGCGCATTATGGGCCTTCAACTATTAGAGCTAATCTGTTCTGACTGCGCAGAACTTTTTTACAAAGATAAATTAGCTGAATGATGTAGCTATTTAGAACTTCATCATTTAATAGTTCATTTAGAAAATTAAACTCTTCAATTACCCATTGAATCTCAGATTGATTGTATTCCCATCTTAGACTTACATTTTCCGGCATGTGGGCAGAAAACTGTAGCCTATATGCTTTAGCAACTCCAAATATACACTCCGCAATACTTTCTGGCACATACACGCCATCATCCTCAGACTCAGGATATTGAGAGCTGCTCGCCCCTGCAGGTAAAACAGCAAAAGTATATTCAGGTTCTTCTAGCATTTTTTCCATTTAATTGAACTACACCAGCTATGGCGCATAACGCCCGCATCAGTGGGCGGAACGTAGGCTGCTCCACTGCATGCGATTGTTATGCATTTGGACCTACTTTTATCGCATATTCTTGTACTTGACGACAAATTCTTTGGCCTGTTCAAGTGTATCTGGATATGGAACAGTATCCTTATCTTTCGGGCCTACACGTATCTTTTGAAATCTAAACCCGTGATCAAACAAAAACCTCACCTTTTGCCACTGTTTTAGATCGCCCTTCTTCGGCGCTTTAAAGTGACGCCCCAGATTATGAGCTACCCCTCCGCAATGAGGACACTTCATTTCAAGCGGAACTCCATCGGTTAGAACAAATTCCCGTTTAAATGATTTGCGGCAATCGAAGCACGCAAAAGCCATATTGTAAGGTGTTCTATCCATTTACGATCCCATATTCATGGTTATGATGGCACAATCACGAAGATGCTTAACAGTTTATTCGTGAGCGTGCTCATTTACACACCCCTGTCCCTTTCAATATTTCGAGCATAACCCCCTAGCACCACTATGAAAAGTGCCTGAGGCGACGCCTTTTGCCAGCGTGAAAGCGTGCGTGTTCATTTACACACCGGAGGCATCTTTACATTTGGCACATTATCGCGCCGGGCTTGATTATAACTATATTATTTATATAGGCTATTTTTTGTTGATAAGCTTCATGGCGTGCTTGCTCATTTTGCTTTGATCCTGAAAACGCGCATTGTATTGAACAGATACCGAAATATACTGTTTATTCATCCATGTGTTTTTCATGAGAGAAGTTGATCCTACTGCGGCCAGATTTTCACACAAAAACGCCGGGCGTTGCCCGGCGTTTTGATGTTGCTTGTCGCTCTGAATCTTATGACTTCGACCAGGTTGTTCCCTCTGGTCCGTCTTTCAACACAATGCCCTTCGCTGCCAGCTCGTCACGTACCGCATCAGCGGTTGCGAAGTCTTTAGCTTTTTTGGCTTCGAGACGTTTCTGGATCATTTCTTCAATCCATTCTGCTTCGTCACCGGCACCTGATTGCAGGAAGTCCTGAGGCTCAGCCTGCAAAATACCCAGTACGCTACCGAGGTATTTCAGCTGGCTGGCCAGTGCGGCCTTTTCAGACTCACTTGCTTTGTTCACTTCGCGTACCAGATCAAACAGGGCCGCAAGGGCTTCTGGCGTATTGAAATCGTCGTCCATGGCGGCATGGAAGCGTACAGAGAACTCGTTGTCGATGTCCTTAGTGTCCGAGTCTGAGGAAACACCAGCATTCTGCAACGCATTGTAGAAACGTTCCAGCTTTACCTGAGCTTCCTGTAGGTGCTCTTCAACGTACATGACGTGCGAGCGGTAGTGGCTAGATATGAGAAACAGACGCACGGTCTCGCCGTTGTACTTCTCCAGAATGTCGCGGATGGTAAAGAAGTTGCCCAGTGACTTGGACATTTTTTCCGCACCTAAGCGCAGCGCACCGGCGTGAATCCAGGTGTTCGCATAGGTCTTACCGGTCGCGGCTTCAGACTGGGCAATTTCGTTCTCGTGATGAGGGAATTTGAGGTCCGGACCACCGCCGTGAATGTCGAAGGTGTCACCTAAGCAGCACGTCGACATGGCTGAACATTCTATATGCCAGCCCGGCCGACCGATGCCCCATGGCGACTCCCAGTGTGGCTCATCTGCTTTCGCACCCTTCCAAAGCGCGAAATCCAGCGGATCTTCTTTAACATCGCCGACTTCGACACGAGCTCCGGATTCCAGCTCATCAAGCACTTTGCCAGAGAGTTTTCCGTAACCATCAAACTTACGCACACGATAATATACATCGCCATTGTCGGCGGCGTAGGCATAGCCTTTTTCAATCAGTGTTTCGATTAAACGAAGAATGTCGCCAATATGACCAGTCGCCCGAGGCTCTGAAGACGGGCGCCCCATTCCTAGCTGGTCGAAGTCTTCATTCATCGCAGTAGCAAAACGTTCAACTAATTCGAGGAATGGCTCACCATTTTCATTTGCACGGTTAATGATTTTATCGTCAATGTCGGTGATATTTCGGATGTAATTTACGTCAAAACCCTTATGACGCAGATAACGCACAATAAGATCAAACGCCAAAAATGCTCGGGCATGCCCCAGGTGACAGAAGTCGTAGACGGTCATTCCACACACATACATGCCGACCTTGCCGGGTACGAGTGGTTTGAATTCTTCTTTCTGTCGGGTCAGGGTGTTAAATATTTTTAACGTCATGACTTAACCTTGTGTCAGGGACTTATCTTCGCGAAGTCCGATAGTGAGATTGAATGTGGGCTTATCAGCAGTGTGATCAAAACGATCCGCCACGTAGTAGCCTTCACGCTCAAACTGGAAATTAGCTTCTGCATTGACTGCGGCCAACGCAGGTTCGATGTAGGCGGTGATGACTTCCAATGAGTCTTTATTCACGTGCTCCATAAAATCCCCTTCTTCTTTGTCAGGGGTGGCGCTGGTGAACAGGCGCGAGTACTGGCGCAGCTCGGCTTCTTTGCATTCGGTCGCAGATACCCAGTGCACAACCCCTTTTGGCTTGTTGCCGTCTTCAGGGTCCAGGCCCAGGGTGTTCTCGATCAGGTTGGCGCGCACCAGGGTAACGTTACCTGCGTCGTCTTTCTCGTAGCCTGTACATTCAAGCACGTAAGAAAAACGCAGGCGGATTCGGTTACCCGGGGTGAACTTCTTCTTAAACTTCTTGCTGTACTCTTCTTTGAAGTCGTCCTGGTCAATCAGCAGTTCACTGGTGAACGGAATGTTACGCGAACCGAGATCAAGTTCAGGATGGAACGGCGCAGACAGCAGTTCTTTGTGATCTTCTGCCAGGTTTTCAATCACGACTTTCAATGGCTTGAGTACAGCCATCGCACGCGGTGCATTCTGGTTCAGGTCGCTGCGCACGGCGTGTTCGAGCATGGCAACATCGACCATACCGTCACTGCGGGTCACACCGATCATGTCGCAGAAGGTGCGGATTGAGCTTGGGGTAAAACCGCGACGGCGCATGCCTGAGATAGTTGGCATACGTGGGTCATCCCAGCCGGAAACAACCTGCTCGTCTACAAGAGCTTTCAGCTTACGCTTGGACGTCACTGTGTAATCGAGGTTCAGACGGCCAAATTCGTACTGCTTTGGCTGTGCTGGTACTGGCAGATTCTCGATAAACCAGTTGTACAGTGGCTTGTGGTCTTCGAATTCCAGCGTACATACGGAATGGGTAATGCCTTCGATGGCATCAGACTGACCGTGGGTAAAATCGTACGTTGGATAGATGCACCATTTGTCGCCCGTCTGGTGGTGATGCACCTTGCGGATACGGTACATGATCGGATCGCGCAGGTTCATATTGGGCGATGCCATGTCGATCTTAGCGCGCAGTACTTTTGCGCCTTCGTCGAACTCACCAGCACGCATACGCGCGAACAGGTCGAGGTTCTCTTCAACGCTACGATCACGGAACGGGCTGTTTTTGCCCGCTTCGGTCAGAGTCCCACGGTATTCACGAGCCTGCTCGGCATTCAGATCGCAGACGTAGGCTTTACCAGTCTTGATCAGTTCAACAGCCCAGTCGTGCAGCTGGTCGAAGTAATCAGACGCGTAGTGAATCTCGCCGGCCCAGTTGAAGCCCAGCCAGGTGATGTCGTCTTTGATCGCGTTGATAAACTCCTGACTTTCTTTCTCAGGGTTGGTGTCATCGAAACGCAGGTTGCAGGCACCGCCGAACTGCTCTGCTACGCCAAAGTTGAGGCACACAGATTTTGCGTGTCCGACATGCAGGTAGCCATTGGGCTCAGGCGGAAAGCGGGTCACGACCGAGCTGACACGACCGGCGTCGAGGTCTTCCTGAATGATCTTAGCGATAAAGTTATTGCTGGCAGGTGCGGTTGATTCAGTCATAGCGTTCCGTATCTGTACAGAAATCGGGCAAAAACGGTCTGACCTGCCACAGAGTTGCGCGGCGGCCATGTCAGCCCATAAAAAAGCCGGTATTATACGCGCACGAACCCCGTAAGGGATAGCCGACGACCAACAGAGATTGATTATGATTCTGCTGAAAACCAATTTTGGTGACATCAAAGTTGAACTGAACCACGAGAAGGCGCCTAAAACCGCTGCAAACTTCGAACAGTACGTAAAAGATGGCTTCTACGACGGTGTTATTTTTCACCGCGTGATCGACGGTTTTATGATCCAGGGCGGCGGTATGGAGCCTGGCATGAAACAGAAAGAAACCCGCGAGCCGATTGAGAACGAAGCGGATAACGGTCTGGCCAATGACGCCGGCACTCTGGCAATGGCACGCACCATGGACCCGCACTCAGCGAGCGCGCAGTTCTTCATCAACGTTTCTGACAATGCATTCCTGAACCACACCGGTAAAGATATGCAGGGCTGGGGCTACGCCGTGTTCGGTAAAGTGGTTGAAGGCATGGACGTGGTTAACCGCATCAAGGGCGTCCGCACCACCACCGTCATGGGTCACCAGGACGTGCCTGCTGAAGACGTGATCATTGAGAAAGCTGAAATCGTTGAGTGATATAGCTGACTGATGACTCACTATTTTATCTCTGACCTGCACCTGCAGGCAGACCGCCCAGCAATGACCGAGGGTTTCCTCGGTCTGCTGGACCGGCTTACCGATGCTGAAGCCCTGTACATTCTCGGTGATTTTTTCGAAGTCTGGATCGGTGATGACTACAGCGATGCCTTAGTCGAGCAGATCAAATCGTCACTGAAAGCCCTCAGCAACAAAGGCACAGACGTTGTATTTATGCACGGCAACCGTGATTTCCTGATGGGAGACACATTCGCCGCTGACTGCGGTGGCCGCATGATGGCAGAAGGTTCTGTGATACACGTAGGCGATGACAGTGCCCTGCTGCTGCATGGCGACAGCCTGTGTACCCGCGACGTCGAGTACATGAAAATGCGTCAGGTGTTCCGCAACCCTGCGTGGATTGCCGAGGTATTATCGAAGTCGATCCCGGAGCGTGTTGCACTCGGCCGCCAGGTGCGCTCAGAGAGCAAAGCCGGACAACAGATGAAAGCCGATGACATCATGGATGTTACACCGGAAGAAGTGGATAAAGCTCTGACGGAGGCTGGCGTCAGCCGCATGATTCATGGTCACACTCACCGGCCGGATACGCACCGCTGGGAGCACCATGGCGAAGCGCGCGAACGCATTGTTCTCGGAGACTGGGGCGATGACCACGGCTGGCTGATCCGCTGGCAGGCGGGAAGCAAACCTGTACTGGAGAAGTTCGGGTTCTGACCCGGACACCTCATGCTTTCAAAGCGACTTCAGACCAGTGTACTGACCTTAGTGGCACTGGTCGCATTTGCAGGCAATTCGGTTCTCTGCCGGATCGCCCTCAAAGACCAGACGATTGACCCCGCCAGTTTCACCTTCATCAGAATTGCGGCCGGTGCTGTATTTCTGGTGATTATTCTGCAGCTGTTCCAATGGCGAACAAAGCGCTCTGGCCCGCCCCAAAGCGCAGGTAGCTGGTTATCCTCACTGGCTCTGCTGGGCTATGCCGTTGCTTTTTCGTACGCCTATATTTCGCTGGATACCGGCGCGGGGGCCCTGATTCTTTTTGGCTCAGTACAGATAACCATGGTGCTGACCAGCCTGATTAAGGGCGAACAGCTCAGCATCGGAGAATGGCTCGGCCTGCTGCTGGCGTTCTGTGGTATGAGCCTGCTTCTGGTACCCGGTGCTTCAGCGCCTTCGCTTTACGGATTCGCTCTGATGGCCCTGTCAGGCATTGCCTGGGCAAGCTATACACTGCGCGGGCGCAACGCATTGGAGCCCGTTGCCGAAACAGCGGGCAATTTCTCCCGTGCGACCGTCCCTGCACTGTTGATTGCAATGGTATCTCTGGCTGGCGGATGGGTAGATATTTCCAGTACGGGGGTCTGGCTGGCTCTGGCTTCCGGAGCCCTGGCGTCGGGCGCAGGTTATGCCATCTGGTATAGCGTCCTGCCACACCTGCACATCAGTCAGGCCGCGGTTCTGCAGCTTTCTGTGCCTCTGCTTGCCGCGGCCGGAGGGCTGATCTTTTCTGCAGAGCCAGTTACCCTGACCTTCGTAGCGTCATCGGTACTGGTGTTGGGAGGCATTCTTCTGGTGATCTGTTCGCGTCAGGCAAACAACTGAGGTTCTGGCTCCAGCCAGACACCAAATTTTTCGTACACTGAATCCTGAACGCGTTTCTGTAGTGCGCGGACGTCTGCCAGAGTCGCACCCGCTGACGTGGTGAGTACCAGTGCCTGCTTTTCGTACATAGCCACGGGACCAAAAGGCTTGCCACGAAAACCACACTGGTCGATCAGCCAGCCTGCGGCTAACTTAGCACCATGCGGCTGTGCATAGACAGGCAGATCGGGATACCGGGCGGCCAACTGCCGTGCACACTCGTCACTGACGACAGGGTTCTGAAAAAACGACCCCGCATTGGGCACGATCGCGGGGTCGGGCAGCTTACTCATTCTGATGTCAGTGACGGCCTGAATCAGGGAGGCTGGTGTGATTTCTGCCGCGTTCAGCAAGTTCAGTGGTGCATAGCTGACCACAGGAGAGAATCTGCGCGGCAGGCGGAACCTGACTCTCAGAATCACAAAATCATTGCGTAACTCACGTTTGAATACCGAATCACGATACCCAAAACGACACTCAGCTGCGCTGAACGTACGCAACTGACGCGTACTGAGCTGATAGCCAGTCACAGAATCAATAAATTCGCCGACTTCTACCCCGTAAGCTCCGATGTTCTGCACCGGTGCGGCACCTACCGTACCTGGAATCAGCGCCAGATTTTCGATGCCGTGACCAAAGGCTATGCTCTGCTCTACCCACTGGTGCCAGTTCATTCCTGCATCAACATCAACGAGGCTGACCTCGTCGTTCTGCATCACAAGCTGAATCCGGCAGGATTCTGACTGCACTACCAGCGCATTAACTTTCTCACTGAGCAGTACGTTACTGCCACCGCCCAGCACTCTCAGAGGAAGTTGCGCCCGGGTCGCGTAGCCCTGCAACTGAATCAGCTCCGCAAGGCTGCGAAACCCAGCATAGGCAGAGGCTTCTGATACGAGCCTGAGGGTATTGCGGTCGGTAAGTGGAAAGTGCTGCTGCAGCATGTGTCAGGGCTTTCCGGCGAGAGTCTGATGAATGTCGGCAATCAGGCCGTCACAGGCATCTTCGATCAGATCAAGAACATGACGGAAGCCAGCTTCGCCCCCGTAATAAGGGTCTGGCACTTCGTGTTCATCAAAGCTGCGACCAAACGCCCGCAGAAACAACTTGGGCCGGGTGCCACCTGTGCGCTCGTATATTTCCATCAGATCGCTGAAATTCGAGCGATCCATCGCGAGAATATAATCGAAGATGTGGAAGTCATCTTCATTGACCTGGCGCGCACGCAGCCCTGAGATATCGACACCCCGATCGTTTGCTGCCGCCTGTGAGCGTGGATCAGGTGCTTTTCCGGTGTGCCATTCAGCCGTGCCCGCGGAGTCGACCTGGACCTGCGTCGAGAGCCCCTCTTCTTCAAGACGTCCCAACAGAACACCGTGCGCGGTCGGCGAACGGCAGATGTTGCCGAGGCAGACGAAAAGAACGCGTATCATGCCTGACCGCTGTTACCCTGAGCTTTGTCGAGCTTTTCTTCTTCACTCATCTTGCGGGCTTCGCCTTCAAGCATGACAGGCACACCGTCGCGTACCGGATAAGCCAGCCCATCGAAGGTACAGATCAGCTCTGCTGCGTCACGGTCGTACTTGAGTTTACCCTTGCACTGCGGACAGACCAGCATGCTGAGAAGTTGTTTATCCATGATTTCGTTTTCCCAATGTCTTCAGAAGATTGTCTATCTGAGTTCGCGCCTCCGGGCCGGGTACTGCTGAAATTTTCAGGTACCAGCTGCCAGACGGCGCAAAGCCGCTACATTTTACCCAGTCTTTCTCGGTCATGACGACCGGAAGACCGTCATCAAACTTCAGATCGTCTGCAACGAAGGCATGATGATCCGGGAATGGATGCTCAATTACCTGCACGCCTGCTTCCCGCAGGGTCGTGTAAAAGCGTTGCGGATTGCCAATGCCTGCCACAGCATGGACGGTCTGACCGCGCAGAAAGTCGGGAGATTCTTCCCGACCAGAGATAATGTCGACCAGCGAGTCCGCAACGATCGTAAAGTCCTGACCATTCACCAGATACAGATCTGCTTGCTTCAGCCGACTGATGGGCTCTCGCAATGGGCCGACGGGCAACTGCCAGCCATTACCGAAACCCCGGGTGTGGTCGCTGACGACAATTTCAGCGTCCCGCGCCATGGCGTAGTGCTGGAGACCATCATCAGAAAAAATAATATCGACCTCATGCTCCAGTTCAGCAACGGCACGACTGCGCACAGGGTCGACAACCACTGGAGCACCTGACGCGAGCAGAAGGCGCGGCTCATCGCCGCTCTCCTCAACGGGCGTGTCAGCAGACACCTTCAGAGGATACGAATCCGCCTTTCCTCCATAGCCACGCGAAACAATGCCAGGACGCAGTCCAAGCGCCGACGAACGCGCCACAAGGTACTGAATAAGGGGAGTTTTACCCGTTCCGCCGACTGCAATGTTACCCACGACCAGTACTGGAGTAATCTGGCCGCTGGGCGGAAATAACCGGTAAAAGAGCCGGCGCAGGCCGCTGACAGCAACGAACAACAACCACAATGGCAGCAGCCACAGGTTGCCACGAGCAGAGTGATACCAGTTGTATTCAATACGCGCGGCCAGGCCGCGCTCAGACCCGTGGGACACCCTCGGCTTCCACAAACTGAAGTTGATGAAGTTGTGCGTAGGCGCCCTGACGTTCCAGCAGTTCGGTGTGTGAACCCTGCTCACTGATATTGCCGCCGTCGATAACGACAATACGATCAACGTTTTCAATCGTACTCAGACGATGGGCAATCACGAGTGTCGTGCGACCCTTCATCACTTCTTCCATGGCTGCCTGAATGTGTCGCTCAGATTCTGTGTCCAGTGCGGATGTCGCTTCATCCAGAATCAGGATCGGAGCATTTTTCAGCAGAGCCCGGGCAATGGCGATCCGCTGACGCTGACCACCCGATAACATCAGGCCATTCTCACCTACCTGCGTGTCATAGCCATGTTCAAGGCGCTCGATAAATTCATGGGCATGTGCCGCACGCGCTGCAGCTTCAACCTGCTCGTCTGTCACATCCTGCAGCGAGCCGTAGGCGATGTTGTCACGGATACTGCAATTGAACAGAGTGACCTGCTGACTGACGATGGCGATCTGATCGCGCAGTGCTTCGAGTGTAAAGTCGCGGATATCCTGACCGTCGATCAGAATGCGTCCTTCCGTCGCATCGTAGAAGCGTGGCAGAAGGTTCACAAGTGTGGTTTTACCACTTCCGGATTTACCAACAAACGCCACCGATGTCCCGGCCTTTATTTCCAGGTCAATGCCCTTCAGGGCCTCTGAGGCGGCTTTATCATAGCGGAAGCGGACCTGATCAAATGTGACCTGCCCCTGGCAGCGCCCCGGATGGTGTGTGCCTTCATCTTTTTCGATCTCGGCATCGAGGATAGCAAACACAGATTCAGCGGCAGTCAGACCTTTCTGGATGATTGAGTTAATGTCTGTCAGGGCACGCATCGGCTTAGCTATGAGAGACGCCGCAGTAATAAACTGCAGGAAGGCTTCTGCGGTCATCTGCCCTGCGGCAACCCGCTGAAACATCAGATACACCATCACGCCAAGACCAACCGCAATGACCTGCTGTGACAGCGGGACGTTAATCGCATTGGTCAGCGCAAACTTCATCACCTGTTTGCGGTTTTCATCACTGGCTTTCTGAAACCGCTTTTCTTCGAATTCGGTCGCGCCATACGTGCGCACTTCGCGATAGCCACTGATCGACTCATTGGTTACCTGTGTCACGTCACCCATCGACTTCTGAATACGACGGCTGTAGCGGCGGAAAAACCGGCTCGCCTGAGACACCAGAAGTCCGATGACAGGCACAATCACCAGAAAAATCCCGGTCAGCGTGTAATCCAGCCAGATCAGATACCCCATGAGAAGTATCACAGTGAGACCTTCCTGAATGACGGTCGTTACCGCTTTTGTGCTTGCGCCGTTGACCTGCTCGACGTCAAAAATCACCCGGGAAATCAGCCGTCCGGTCGACTCAGAATCATAGTAGCGGCTCGGCAGACGCAGCATCCGCCCGAACAGATCCGTACGCAGCGCGTGTACAACTTCCCGCCCGACCATGGCAGTGAAATATTTACCCAGAAACGTCCCGATTCCCCGGTACAGGTAAACCCCGATCAGTGCCGTCACCAGGAAGATAATATTTTCCTGGGTGGTGTCTCTGAGGGTGTTTTCTACCACGCCCATCAAATGGGCAAGCAGAGGTGCGGATGAAGCAAACATCGCAAAGCCGATGATGCTGATCAGAAAGATAAACTTATGGGGCCAGACATAAGTCAGCAGGCGACGATAAAGTGCGCCTGCTTTGGGTTTTGCGGACATGTTATCTGCCGTTACCTGGTTGACGGGTTGTGATGCTCAGGTTGACCAATCCCAGCTGGCCTGCAGCATCCATCGCCCTGACAACCGACTCGTGAGTCGTGCGGGCATCTGCAGTGATCACGACTGGCGCCGCGTCACGTCCGTTCAGTTCCTGAGTCATTGCGCTTTTCAGCGTATCAATCTGCGTATTGACCAGACTCCGGCCATTCACGCTGTACTCTCCGCTCTCGGAGATCAGAATATCAATCGACTGCGGGATCTCGTCACTTGCCGATGCCGAGGCCTCTGGCAGGCTGATATTAAGATGATTTTCTTTGGTGAACGTGGTCGACACCATAAAGAAGATCAGCAACAGAAATACAATGTCGATCAGAGGCGTCAGGTTAACTGACACCTCTTCACGGCTTTGCCGCTTGAAGTTCACTCGCCGCGCTCCCCGGAGTCAGCTACTTCACGATCACCGTGCAACACATCGACCAGTTTGATCGCTTCCTGCTCCATAAACACGACGATTTCATCAACGCGACGCTGAAGAATGCGGTGACAGATAAGTGCAGGAATAGCGACAACCAGACCCGCTGCCGTCGTAATCAGAGCTTCGGAGATACCACCAGCCAGCAGATT
>Ga0208830_1000181_pt1 | contig 35254 bp, 29 predicted proteins | sample DeeseametaMP2634_FD_184169 | JGI IMG/M metagenome (GOLD analysis project Ga0208830, IMG submission 184169) | Marine microbial communities from the Deep Atlantic Ocean - MP2634 (SPAdes) | ecosystem: Environmental > Aquatic > Marine > Oceanic | place: Northeast of Antigua and Barbuda, North... | reverse complement strand
TTAATAGCGTTGATTTGGTTTATACGCCAGATAAATCTAAATGGACAAGATGTGTTGTTTTAGAAGCTGGAAGTAATACAAATTTAACTGAAGGAAATGCTCAAAAACTAAGAGTGAGACAAGCAGCATCAGTAGATAAAAATGGTAATACAGGTACAGCAGAAGCTAATGTTGTTAGCTCAACGGGTATGAGCTGGTTCCCAGGGTATGCTATTGATATCGAAACAGGAGAGCGTTTAAATATTGCTTTTGCTGAGGATTCGTACTTAGCTAATGATAATGGTAGAGACATGATCTTCAACCCAACAAGTAAATTCTTTGAAGGAAATGGTTCTGTTGTAGGTGGAGGAAAGCACTGGGTTTTTGTTTTCCGTAACAATGATCCTACTGCAGGGTTATTAAACCACTGGGATATGAAAAATTATGATGGTGGGCAAAATATTTACGATGTAGCTACTGACCCAGTAACAGATAAGCTTTGGAGTAGTTGTATGTGGGTTCATTGGCCAATGGTAACTTCAGAAAGCGATTTCTTATCATCAGAAGTTAAATTAAAACTGAGGGTAACAACACCATATAGAAGATATTCTACTCAACCTCCTTTCTTTGTTAATTATAGCGGGAGTCCATTTACAGAAGCGAGTGATAATGAAGGGATAGCTAATTCTCAAAATGATTGGAGAGGCTTGTATAGATTTAGTACTGCAAAAGTTGCTACTCAAACCGCAATTACCGATACAGCTAAAAGCGAACTAGACTTGATAAATGTTGTTCCTAATCCTTACTATGCTTATTCTAATTATGAGCGAACTAGATTAGATAATGTTGTTAAGTTTACAAACCTTCCTGATCAATGTACAATCAAAATCTACACAGTTAATGGTTCTTTAATTAGAACATTCACTAAGGATGATAATACAATTACATCTATAGATTGGGATTTAAAGAACTTTAAAGGGGTACCAATTGCTGGAGGTGTTTATCTTATCCATGTTAATGTGCCTAATGTAGGAGAAAAAATATTAAAATGGTTTGGAACAATGCGTCCACCAGATTTACAAAACTTCTAATAAGAGTTTAATTAGTTAAAAGATTTAGTTATGAATATGAAACAAATATCATTAATAATACTTTCTGTACTTTCATTAAACTTGAATGCAGGAAACGAGGATCGTGTAGGTTCAGCAGGAGCATCACAGTTACTAATTAACCCTTGGGCCAGAAGCTCAGCATGGGGAGGAGCTGGAATATCTTCGGTAGGAGGATTAGAAGCAGTTCATTTAAACGTTGCTGGTTTAGCATATGTTGATAAAACAGAAGTTGGTTTTACAACAACAAACTGGCTAGTAGGTACAGGAATCAATATTAATACTATTGGAATAGCTCAAAAAGTTGGAGAATCTAATGCTTTAAGTTTAGGATTTGTATCTTTTGATTATGGCGATATTCCTATCACCACAACTGAAAACCCAGAAGGTGGTTTAGGTACATTTTCACCTTCTAACTTTATATTACACTTAGCTTATGCAAGAGAGTTTTCAGCTTCAATCTCTGGGGGTGTTAATATTAAAATTATTAATGAAGGAATATCAAACGTAAGAGCAACAGGTGTAGCTTTAGATGCAGGAGTTCGTTATACCACTGGTGAGTTCGATCATATTAAGTTTGGTTTAGCACTTAAAAATGTTGGTCCTCCAATGTCATATAGTGGAGATGGTTTAGCCTATGAAGCTATAAACCCATTTTCATCAGCTGATGAAAGATTTACTTATGAAACCAGATCTGCTGAATTTGAATTACCATCATTGTTAAATATTGGAGGTTCATATGATTTCATTTTTGGAGAAACTAGTAAGTTAACTACTGCGGTAGGATTTACATCAAATTCATTTTCTAGAGATCAATATAGAATAGGTGCAGAATATACGTATAATCATAAATTAGCTACTGTTATTTTAAGGGGAGGAGCTTCGTTAGAAAAAGGAATGTTTAGTGGTGATAGTCAAACAGATTTTGTTGGTCCAACAGCAGGTGTTTCTGTTGATTTACCAGTTACAAAATCTAAGTCTACTTTAGGTGTTGATTACAGCTACAGAATGACTAACAACTTTGGAGGAGTTCATAGTATTGGAGTTCGACTAAATTTAGTTGGAGCTAGCGAAGAATAGAATTTTTGAGATACTTTTTGTATCTTTAACAACCTAAAAACGAGAAAGAGAGTCTAATAGATTCTCTTTTTTGTGTTTATATATATTGCATTATGAGTGACATTAAATATTATACAGAAGAAGGTTTAGCAAAGCTAAAAGAAGAATTGCGTCAAAAAGAAATGATTGAAAGACCAAAAATTTCTGAGCAAATTGCAGAAGCAAGAGATAAAGGAGATTTATCTGAAAATGCAGAGTATGATGCAGCAAAAGAGGCACAAGGGCTTCTTGAAACAGAGATCGCACAACTTAAAAATATTATTGCTAATGCTAGAATTTTAGATGAATCAGATATTGATACATCTAAGGTTCTTATTCTGTCAAAAGTTAAGTTGAAAAACTTAAAAAACAGTAAAGAAGTTGAGTATACTTTGGTAGCGGAACATGAGGCAGACTTAAAGGCGAAAAAAATATCAATAGACTCCCCAATAGGTAAAGGTATTCTTGGTAAAGAGAAAGGAGATATTGCCGATGTTCAAACACCAGGGGGAGTTATGCAGTTTGAAATTGTAGATATTTCAAGATAAATGGCGAGCATTTTTACCAAAATAGTAAACGGTGAAATACCAAGCTACAAAATTGCTGAAAGTGATAAGTTTTTAGCATTTCTGGATGTTTTTCCATTGGTTAAAGGCCACACCTTGGTTATCCCAAAGAAAGAGGTTGATTATATCTTTGATGTAGATGATGAGCTGCTAGGCGAAATGATAGTTTTTGCTAAGCAAGTAGCTAGAAAAATAGAAGCGGCTATACCATGTGAACGAATAGGTGTTAGTGTTATTGGATTAGAGGTGCCTCATGCACACATACACCTCATTCCAATAAATCATGTTGGGGATATGAACTTCTCAAAAAATAAACTCCAGCTAACAGAGGGGGAGCTAAAAGAAATCCAACAAACAATTGTAGGCTAATTGATGGAATTTGCTGTTGTAGATATAGAAACTACAGGAGCAACATCCGTAGGTGGTAAAATAACAGAAATTGCCATTGTAGTTACTGATGGTTATAAAATAATTGATCGCTACGAAACATTAGTAAATCCTGAACAAAAAATCCCCTACTTTATTACGCGGTTAACAGGCATCAATGATGCTATGGTTAGAACAGCTCCTAAATTTTATGAAGTAGCAAAAGAAGTAATTAATTACACCAAAGACAGAGTTTTCGTAGCACATAACTCCAGTTTCGATTATGGTTTTTTTAGAAAAGAGTTTAAGGACTTAGGCTATGATTACCAAAGAAAAACCATATGTACAGTAAAAACTGCCCGAAAAGTTTTTCCGGGATTAAATTCATATAGTTTAGGTAAAATATCTAAACACTTTGGTATTGAAATTAAAGCTCGTCACAGAGCCATGGGAGATGCTGAGGCTACAGCTATTCTTTTCCATAAAATGATAGATAAAGAACCTGATTTTATTTCAGATTATTCGTTTAACACCATTCTAGATGATCAGCTTAAGGTAAATAAACTTCCACAGTCTCCAGGTATTTATTATTTAAAAGATAAAGAAGGAGAGATTATTTATATAGGTAAGAGCAAGAATATACAATCACGGGTTAAAACTCATCTAAGGAACTTTAAAACAAAAAAGGGTTCAAGCATTATAGAAGAAATTGCTAAAATTGATTACTTAAAAACAGTCAATGAAATAATGGCTTCTTTGTTTGAGAATAAGGAGATCAAAAAATATAAACCTAAGTATAACCATGCTCAAAAAAACACGGTATTTCCTTATGGTATGTATTTTTCAGTTGAAGAGGGTAAATACCCTAAAATAGACATTAAAAAAGCTCAGCAAGATATACTCCCACTTATAGGCTTTAAATCGCTAGAACAAGCTAAAAAGAAGGTTGAACGACTATCAGAAAAATATCAACTATGTTTAGCTATAAACGGTATAGAAAAATATACATCTCCCCGAGCTTGCTTTGGTTACTCTATAGAAAAATGCAAAGGAGCGTGTATTGATAAAGAACCTGTAGAGGTTTATTCGAAACGATTTGATACCTTTTTAAAAGATTACGGCATAACTAATCAAAATCATGTCTTCACATGTGATGGGTTAACAAAAAAATCGCAAGGTTTTGTTTTAATACAAGAAGGTAAATTAACGGCATTTGGCTTTTGTAATGGACAAAAAACAAACTTTAAGAATGTCGATCAGCTACTTTTACTATCAGAAGAGTTCAAGACTGATAAAGATTATCAATACCAGATAAAAAACTTATTTCGTGATAAGCAATTTAAGCGTATTGATCTTTAACAGTAAGCCCTTACATTTTTGCCTTCATAAAAATTAATAAAAGCTTTGTTTACGGCCTTATTCCCCCCGGGAGTTGGATAATTGCCCGTAAAGTACCAATCTCCTTTATCATTAGGACATGCTTTATGTAAGCCCTCAATAGTTTGGTAAATAATTTCAACCTCCGCCTTGGTCTCCGCTGGTTTTAGTAGTTCAGCTATTTTTAGTGATATTTCCTCAGGAGAAAAAGGAGCATAAATTTCTTTAACGTAATTATTAATTTCTTCCTTATTTAAATGCTCTTGAGCTTTACATTTTTCATAAACGCTATCAATAATATTGTCCCATCCAGATTCTTTTAAAAGTGCTATAGCAGCTTGAAAAGCAATGAAATCGCCCATTTTAGACATGTCAATACCGTAACAATCTGGATATCTAATTTGTGGTGCAGATGAAACAACAATAATCTTCTTAGGGTTTAACCGATCTAAAATTCTTAAGATAGATGTTCTTAATGTGGTACCCCTAACAATCGAATCGTCAATAATAACCAAGTTATCTTGATTGTCTTTAACAGTACCATAAGTTATATCATAAACGTGAGCCACAAAATCATCTCGTTCATCATCTTGGGTAATAAATGTTCTTAGCTTAGCATCTTTAATCGCAATTTTTTCTGCTCGATAAGTAAACTCTAGTATTTCTTTAATTTCTTCGGCAGAGGCATTATCACCTAATTCTTGTATTTGTTTTACTTTTTGTTTGTTTAAATAACCATCAATACCTTTTACTACACCATAAAATGCAGTTTCTGCTGTGTTTGGTATGTAGGAGAATACCGAATTATGTAAATCGTATGAAATACTCTCTAAAATTTGAGGGCAAAGACTCTTCCCTAATTCAACACGCTCTCTATAAATATCTTGATCACTACCCCTGGAGAAATAAATACGCTCAAATGAACAAGATGTTTTTTCTCTAGCATCTAAAATTCTTTTTTGAGCTACTTGTCCATCTTTTTTAATAATTAATGCACAACCAGGATCAATAGGTTTAATTTGATCGATAGATGTATTAAAAACAGTTTGTATAACTGCTCTTTCAGAAGCAACTACAGCAACCTCATCATCTTCGAACCAAAATGCAGGACGAATACCATTAGGATCTCTAAGAACAAAAGCGTCACCATGGCCAAGTAAGCCTGCCATTGCATAACCACCATCCCAATCGGCTGCGGCTTGTTTAAGAATGCTAGGAACATCTAGCTCATTAGCTATAATGCTAGAAATTTCTTTATATGATTTTCCTTCGGCTTTAGCTTTATCAAAAATACGCTGGTTCTCTTCATCTAAAAAGTATCCTATTTTCTCTAAAATGGTAACCGTATCTGATTTTTCTTTTGGGTGCTGACCAATATTCACTAATACATCAAAAAGCTCATCTACATTTGTTAAATTAAAATTACCTGCTAGTATAAGATTTTTAGTTTGCCAATTGTTTGCTCTTAAAAAAGGGTGGGTGTTTTCAATGCTATTTTTACCAAAAGTACCATAGCGTAAATGACCAAGAAAAAGTTCACCAGTAAAGGCATGATTTTCTTTAAGCCATTTTGTATCATTTAACTCTTCTTCTGATAAATTTTTAAACCTACCATTCACATGGTCAAAAACTTGTTGAATAGAACCTGTTCCAGTAGCTCTAGACCTACTAATGTAACGATTGCCAGGAGAAACGTTTAGCTTAAGGTTTGCTAAACCAGCACCATCTTGACCACGGTTGTGCTGTTTCTCCATAAGCAAGTACATTTTACGTAAACCGTAAAAAGGGGTGCCATATTTTTCAAGGTAAAAACTTAAGGGTTTTTTTAGTCGAAGAACAGCTATTCCGCATTCGTGTTTTATAGAGTCGCTCATTTTTTATACTCTTAATAGAATTTAAAATTGTTTAATTAAACAACCAGCATGCTTAAACAAAGAAGTAGGTTGCACATGTAGGATACGCAAAAACACTTACTAACTACAGACTGATACATCATAAATTTACAAAAAATGGGCTAGCCAAAGATGTGTATTCGTTTAATTCATATTATATTTCTTATAGTGCCTGCCATTTCTTTCTCTCAAGTTTATATGGACACCTCATCAATGTCGGTTATCCATAACGGTAGAAACGCCTATGAAGGAGATATGTATTTAGATACCATAAACAATATCTACAAAATAGGTTTAACTAATGGAGAGCTTGGTTATGTTATAGACCACCAAAACATTGATTCCTTACAGTTAATAAATGATACGCTTGTAGCTGTTTACATTACAAGAGGGCAGGCTGATACTTTATCTATGGTAGGTTTGTTAAATAAGGCATGGCGATTAGATGGTAACACCATTGATGATAATATCAATTTTATAGGAACAATTAATGATGAAGACTTAGTAATTAAAACAAATAATATTGAGCAGCTAAGAGTAGATTCAATAGGAGATATAAAACTTAATCAATATTCAGATGCTAGGGCTGATGATACAACCGCCCATCTAAACTTATTGTATACCGATAATAATGGAACCCTTAAAAGTGCCCGTAGAGAAATAATACCGCCCATGGCTCATTTAAGTGTTTTCCCTCTAACTACAGGAAATACATTTAATTATTATAATCACTATGCAACGCAATTAACTAACACTGGTTTAAAACCAATAGCTGTAGCAGATTTAGATTTTTATGTGTTAGGCTATGATACTTCTATACTTTCTAATGTAACAATATCTTCTACGGGTGTGTTAAGTTATGATGTAATTACCAATATTAGTACTAAAACCTTTGTAGATGTTCGGTTTTTCACAAAGTAAATACTGGATACTTGTTTTAATGCTCTTAGGTATAGGCTTATTAAAAGCTCAGCAAACAATTGTAGAAACAAATAATAGAATTGGCTCAAATGCTTTTAAACCAGATACACTTTCTAATTTATGGTTTTGGATAGATGCTAGTGATACAACTACATTATTAGAAGAAAATAATATTTTGAGTACTAATTATGCTTCCAAAACAGGTGATTCAGTATCCATATGGAAAGATAAATCGGGGAATGATTTTCATGTTTCGCAAACTACTTCCTCTTTTAAACCTAAGCTTCGTTTGGGTTACTTTAATGGTCAAAATGCACTGGACTTTGACTTAGAGGATAGGTTACAACACATCTTACCATCAAACATGAAAGATGATTTTACTATGTACATTATTTTAATGAGTGATACTGCATCACCAACAAATTTTGAGAGCTTCTATTCTAGTCACACCAATCCCAACACATCAGGATCGTTTCAAATAGATTACAATTCGTCTACAAATAGTTTTCAGGTAAGATCAAAACTAGGGGGTGCGAATCAATTTAGTCGGTTCAACACGTTTGTTCACGATACCATTAAGTTATTTGGTATAAGCTATAACAATTCTACTGGGCAATTGGTAACCTATGATAATGGCGCAGCTAACGATACAATTACCAATCCAGATATTTTTCATAGTAGAATTAGAGTGAACGTTAACAGAAACGAAAACAGAAGGCATAATAGCCACATCGCAGAGATAATTATTTATAAAAAAGAATTAGATTTTTGTGAAAATGATCAGGTGTTAAAATATTTAAATGCTAAGTACTCAACCAGTTTTGTGAATAGTTTTGCTCCGGCATCTACAGGGTGCGAAAATAATTCGGTTTGGTTAAAAAGTGATAATGGACCTTCATCATTGGTGAATGGAGTAACTATATCTAGCTGGACTAACTTAAGTAACCTATTTGGTTTGTTATCTGCTCAGCAAACTATTGTATCTAAACAACCTACCTTTTATGATTCATCAACTTTTAACATAAACTATAATCCTGTTATTCATTTTGATGGCAATAATGATGCAATGACAATACCGCTATCAACTGAGCTTAATGCTAACGATATGGTTATTTTTTCTGTTCAAAAATTACAGAGTGGATCTGGTGGAAATAGAACAATTTATGGTTCTCTAAATACATCTGTACCTTCAACTGGGTATGGTTTGAGGGTTAACTCTTCCAATCAGTATGAGTTAATAACAGGTAATTTACTTACAGGCTTTTTAAATAATGATGCTTACGGCACAGCGAATAATCGACCTAATATTATTTCTTATACTTTAAAAGCAGGTTTTGGTAGTGCAACTAAAAGTATAGATGTTAATGGAGCTAATATAGGAACAATTATAAATGGAAATTATGGTGCCAATTTGGTGTCCAGCTTTTACATTGGTGCGGACTTACTTGGGTTAGCTAATTTTTGGGAAGGAGAAATAGCAGAACTAATTATTTTTAATGATGAAATAGACTCTTTGAGGAAGATGAAAATAAATACTTACTTGGCGATTAAATATGGAGTTACACTTTCACATAATTACGTGTCAAGTTCTGATAAAGTATTGTATGATGTTTCCAATGGTTATGCAAATGGAGTTCTTGGTGTAGGGAGAGATTTGGGGTCTGATTTGTATCAACCAAAATCAAAATCTGAAACTGATATTACTTCTGGTTTTACTATTGAATTAACCTCAACCTTGGGGAATGATGCCTATGCATTGGTTGGCCATAATGGCGCAAGTTTAGCAAGACATAGTTTAGTTGGAATTAATAATGTTTTATTACGAAAATGGTACAGCAACCATACAGGTGGAATAGGAACGTTGGATATAGCACTAGACCTGAATGTTTTTTCATCATCAGAAACAAATCCAAACAATGTGAAGATTTTAATATCCAACACTGCTAGCTTTGATCATGTTTATACAATAAATGCTACATCTATTTCTAATGGAATAGCAACTTTTGAAGGTATACCTTTGTACGATAAATATTTTACGTTCTCAATCCCTTAGTTTAATATCTAAAAAATCTAAAATAAAGCTCCAATAGTCACCGTTCATGGTATGCCCATAAGGACGTCTGATTTGTAGCAGATTTGCTCTTTTTTGTGATTCAAGCTGGTATTTATACTTAATTTTTTCTTTATCAATTATACCATCTACACCATATAGTTCATAAACAGGCGAAGCTTTTAATAATGCCTTTCTTGATAACCAATAGCTGCTCCAATAATCTCTAGACCCAACAGTTTCTATAATTGGCCTAGGAGCTACAAGAGCAATTAAATAATGTTGGTCCAATGGTAATGATCTTGGCTTTTTAGCATAATCTTTTAAACGATCGCTAAACCAGTGAGGAAACGTTTTATTAATCCTTCTTAGACCCTCCATGGGTTTATTTTTAACCAAAGCTGTTCCCAAGGTACCTGATTGGTGGGGAACTACAGCATCCACACGTTCATCTAGAGCTGTTGCTAAAAGCGCGGTTTTTCCTCTTCTTGAGTGTCCAAAAAGTATAATTTTATTAGTGTCAACCAGAGGATTAGTATGCAAATAATCAATAGCTCTATGCAAACCCCAAGCCCAAGCAGAAATTAAGCCCCAACCGTTTTTATTATCTAATTCAGGGTAGTGCTTAAAAACACCTTCTTTAACTTCTTTAATATCGGGTGAGATATCACTTTCATGAAATGTAGCAAAGCCATATCCCCTTTTAAAAAGGCTGTCTAGCTGCCAAAAGCTATGTTTTAATCCGTTTAACTTTTCTTGCTTTTTACTGCAATAATTATGTAAAAGACGATCTTGATAAGTGGTAATAAAATTATTTTTAATAACCGTTTGGTTACCGCATTTGTTTAAAGCAAGTATCACAGGATTTTTATTTATTGTATCTGGTAGAAAGACAGATAGTCTTATTTGGGTAATATGCGATGAGTTTTTATATAAATCGATAAGAATTTCTTTGTAGAAAAGATTTAAGCTATCAATAAATAGTATTTTACTTACAGTGAACTTTTGATTGGGTCTAGGAGGCATTTGACCATAAACTTCTGATAAAAAGGTGCTTTTAATTATTGGCCTTTTCTTTTCCCACTGCTCAACAGTTTTTATTTTTTCACCCTTTAGATAAAGTAGAGAGTCTTCTTTTTGAGCAAAGATTAGATTGGATAAAAAAATAGCAGCTAGAAAAATAATAGGCCTCAAAAACATACTATTGCTCTCTAACCTTAATAACATAAGCCTCAGTATTATATTTTTTAGCTTTTTCCATGTCTTGTTCAGCAGCTTTTTCAGATGAGTATGATCCTGCAACAACTTTAGCCATACTACCACTGGTTTTGAGTATACGAGCATTGGTTAATCCATCATTTTTCATTTTTTCAACTAACGCTTGCGCGTTACTTCTATCACCAAAAGAACCAACAGTAATGTGGTAAATCATATCCTTCGTTAGTTCAATTGGTTCTTCATCAATTTCCTCTTCTTCTATATATTCTTCAGAGTCACTAACAGATGTTGTGTCTTCCTCTAGCGTTTCGTCAACATTATCATCGGTAGAGTCAGTTATGGCAAATGCCATGTCTTCTTCCTCCTCTTGGTTTGAATGTTCAGTTTCTTCATCATTAGGAGTAATATCCTCAGTAACCTGTACTTTAGATAAACCAACCCAAGATTTAACTTTTTCAAGATTTAGTCCAGCAAAAACTCCTAGCCCTGCTATCACAACAAAAACAATAGACCAGATTACAAGTCCTTTTTTACTCTTATTCCCCCTTTCTTTTTTAGGTTTTTTTCGTTTAGGTTTGTTAGCCTTAGATTTTGTTGTTTCCTTTTTTTCTGTAAGCTTTTCTTCCTCCTTTTTTTCTTTAGGCTTTGGGGAGTTTTTAATGCTTTGTTCTAAAAAAGTAGAGGTAATAGTTTTGGGCACTGGCTCCTCATCCTTAGAAGCTTGGGCTTTCTCTTCGGGCTTAATTTCCTCTTTATTCGCTACTGGCTTCTTCTCTTGAGAAATAGGATTTTCTTGTTTTTTTTCAATAATAGGTGTGGATGGAGCTTTTTTAGGAGAATCATTTTCAGGGGTATGTTCACTGGTTTTTTTTTCTTGCTCAAAAACAATCTTTCCTTCTTCGTTTTTATAGAATTCACCTAGGCCAAATACTCTGTAGCTATTCCCTTTTCCAATATCAGCAATAATTTCTCTAACATGCTTAGCAATCATGTTAGCTACATCCTGCTCATCTCTATCTTCTTTTTTAGCAATATACTTTTGAAGCTTACCATCATTGAATTTTAATATTGGATTAAAAATAAGCGATCGGCCAGTTTTCATTAATGCACCAAATTCTGGTATAATAACTGTAGATTCTGTTTTTAATAATTCAATGATATACTTATTCATAGACGCGAAAAATGTTAAGTAAAAATATTTAAAATTAATGTATGAAACAAAAGGATTCTATTACCTAAACTTTACAACTAAAGCTACCCAAGTTGTATTTTATATTATTTGTTTTTTATGCTTATAGTGATTATTACAATTAGATAAAGGGTTTTGGTAAGTAGGCTAATACATGTTTGTTTTTATAAAAAAACATTTAAAACGCCTCCCCTATAAATAAATAAACGCCATACCCATCAGGATTTAAACCAACATCTAGTCGGGTGTATACATCTCTTTGAGGAAATATTAATATACGTAAACCACCACCAGCTGTCCATAATAGTTTATTAAAATTTAAGTTTGGAGATACAGAACCGATACCAGCAAAAACTGCTCCCCCTAGTCGCTTACTAAAAGGAAATGGTAACCAGCGATGTTCCACTTGAGCTGCGATCATGTTTTTATCACGATACCTTCCTAAGTAATATCCGCGCATCATCATTTCTCCTCCAATCATACTTAGCTGATTAAATGGGACTACTCCTTGAGAAAACTGACCAACAAATTGACCTGCTAGTACGTTGTTTTTTTGTAACGGGAAAAACATACGATTGTCCAAAAACAAGGTGTTTAACCTATTCGTTGACCCCCATGCTGGTTGATACATAAGATAACCTATCTCAGATAATAATCCGTGCCTAACATTTAAAACATTATGCCTGTTATCATATACAAGTCCAAGTCCTAAGCCTAGGTTACTATACCCGTTTTGTCCTTGAATATTTTCTTCTGGCTGTACACCAGGAAACCAATCAAAACTAATCCCACTTAATTGTTCGTAGTTTGCTTCGAGACCGAAATACCAATTTCCATAAACTTTGCGTAGCAAACGTTCCCTTATTGATATAATATTTGCATTTGCTATGGCAAGTTCTTCTCCAGAAACATCTGGTCCAATGCCATAATAAACCAAAGGGAAGTTTAAAAACTTCAGTTTACCTAAAGCAAACCATTTGTCTTTATCAGTATAAAGTGCATGATCAAAAAGAATACCATATTGCCCTTCAAGGGTTACAAATGAAAAATTACCTATTTCACTTAAACGATTGTTTTTGTCCTTATTTGCATGATATATGAAAAGCGTAGAAACCCCAAACTCCCAACTTGTTTCGGGTGAATATGCTAAGGTAGGATAGGCAATGAATTTTGATGTTTTAGTGGTGTCTGGATCATTAAACATTTTGTTCCATATCTTAACAGCCTTTAACTGAGCTTGCGATTGATTGAAACAACAAACACAAAATAAAAACACCCATACACTAGTAGCTATATAGTATTTAATTCTTTTTAACATCACCATTTTCATTAAGTCTAAACTACAATAAAATTGTTATTAATCCCCCGATGATATTTAATCAAGTTACTTTTCTCGTGAAAATGCTTCTGCAAAACAGTTCTAAACAACTTTAAACAACTTCCTTAATAATTTTTCTTCATTACTTTAAACGGAAATGATAATGTTTTTAGCCTTATTGTTAACACCAATTTTGTATATGTTTTCTTGATCTCTTGAAAAAGTGCTGCATCCCGAACAATGAACTTTTATAGACCCTGCTGGGTATTCAGGACAAAAGACTTTAACAAAATTTTCTTTATTTTTAAACACAACTTCTTGGTCATCTACTAGATTTATCGATACAGATTTATTATCATTTTTTGAGTCTTCAATATCCAACAAATTATAGGTAGAGTCTTGTTCACTTTTAAGACCTTTTGCTGTATTTTCTTTTCTTTTTTTTTCGCCTACTACATTAAGTGATATGAGCTGGAGATAAAAGGCATCATTTGTTTTTTTAATTGTTATTTCTTCTTGAATGTTATAATCATTCCCTTTCCAAATGTAATTTCTACTGTAGGTTGTAATACCATTTTTGGTTTCAAGGTTAAATCCAAAACCTTTAACCACATTTAATGAATTAATATCATCAAACATGGTTGTCATAATATTTAAAAAGGACTCTTTATCAATTTCATTTTTAAATTCACTACTTGTCATTTCTTCGTAAATGAAGCTGTACTCTTCTTGAGTCATTTTTTGATGTAAATGAGCAATAAAGAGCTCAGCTTCGCTTATTTTTTCTCCGAAACATCCAAATAGTAAAAATGAAAGGGAGAATAAAAGGATTGATTTTTGTAAAGTGTTTTTTGATAGTCGCATGGCATTAATGTTATTTAAAAAGAGGGTGAGTTTTTTATAATGTTTTGAAATTCAACATTCTTGATAGAGTTTGTTTTTTATAGAATTACCCAGCCCAAGTATCACGATCTAAACTCCTGAATTGGATGGCTTCAGCTATATGGTTAGTTTCAATAGCTGAGCTTTTTTCTAAATCAGCAATAGTTCGCGCTACTTTTAATATCCGGTCATAAGCTCTGGCAGACAACCCCAAGCTTTCCATCGCTTGCTTTAATAATTGTTTACTTTCATCGGATATTTCACAAACTTCTTTAAGCTTTTTACTTTCCATTTGAGCATTACAAAACACGTGTTGGTCTTTGGTAAATCTCTTTTCTTGAACTTTTCTAGCTTCAATAACTCGGGTTCGAATAGTGTCGCTCGATTCAGTATTTTCTTTGCTGGCTAGTTCATCAAAATTAACTGGGGTTACTTCTACGTGTAAGTCTATACGATCAAGTAATGGTCCAGAAATTTTGTTCAAATATTTTTGTACAATTCCAGGAGAACACAAACAATCTTTTTCGGGATGGTTGTAATATCCACACGGACAAGGATTCATAGCAGCTACTAACATAAAACTAGCCGGGTATTCAACAGTGAACTTAGCTCTTGATATGGTTACTCTCCGATCTTCCAAAGGTTGGCGCATCACTTCTAATACTGTTCGTTTGTACTCTGGAAGTTCATCCAAAAACAAAACTCCATTATGAGCCAATGATATTTCACCTGGCTGAGGGTACATACCTCCACCAACTAAAGCAACATCTGAAATGGTGTGATGAGGCTTTCTAAAGGGGCGTTGCGTCATAATAGATTCATTACTGCCCAAACTTCCCGAAACAGAATGAATTTTAGTTGTTTCTAAGGCTTCTTCAATATTTAATGGAGGCAAAATAGTAGGTAATCTTTTTGCAAGCATACTTTTTCCAGCTCCAGGAGGGCCAATTAAAATAACATTATGTCCGCCCGCAGCAGCAATTTCAAATGCCCTTTTAATGTTTTGCTGCCCTTTTACATCTTTAAAATCAATGCTACTAGACAATAAGCTACTGTAAAACTCATTATCAATATCAATTTCGGTTCTGTGTAGTGCTCCATCACCATTAAAAAAATCAATAACTGTTTTAATGTTTTCAACTCCATACACATCTATCCCTTGAACAATGGCAGCTTCTCTAGCGTTTTGAGCAGGAAGAATAATTCCTTTTAACCCCTTCTTTTTAGCCTCCATAGCTATCGATAAAGCACCTTTTATTGGCTGTAAGCTTCCATCCAACGAAAGTTCTCCCATAATTAAGTAATCAGAAACTTTATCACTAGCTATTTGTCCAGAAGCAGCTAATATACCCATTGCTAGAGTTAAATCATAAGAAGATCCCTCTTTGCGAATATCAGCAGGAGCCATGTTTATGGTTATCTCTTTTATGGGAATTTTATATCCATTGTTTTTTAAAGCAGCCTGTATCCTTTGTTGACTTTCCTTTACTGCATTGTCTGGTAATCCTACCAGAAAAAAGTTTACTCCGTTGGTTATATTTACTTCAACCGTAATAATGGTAGCATCAATACCAAAAACAGCGCATCCATACGTTTTTACAAGCATAATTAAACACGTTAATTGTTAAAGAGTTGGTTAGCAAAAAAGATTTGCTAATTGGAGCCCAAAGATATCAAATACCTCTGATAATCAATATTAATTACCTCATATTTGCGTAATTATGGGGAAACTAGTAGTTTTGTCGCTCTTTAAAATATTATATATGGAAAAAATGATGATTTACGTACCAATAGTGCTAGCTGTTTTAGGACTATTATACATGTTAGTTAAAAGGGGTTGGGTAATGAAGCAGGATGCCGGTGATGGTAAAATGAAGGAAATATCTGACCATATTTATGTAGGTGCTCTTGCATTTTTAAAGGCTGAGTATAAGCTTTTAGCATTTTTTGTAATTGGAGCGAGTATTGCACTTGCGGCAGTGGCAGCTGTAGTACCAACAACAAGCTACTTAATTATTGTTGCTTTTATTATTGGAGCTGTATTTTCTGCAGTTGCAGGTAACATTGGTATGCGTATTGCTACGAAAACAAATGTAAGAACCACTCAAGCAGCAAGAACGAGTTTACCAAAAGCATTAAGTATTTCATTTGGAGGTGGTACTGTAATGGGATTAGGTGTTGCAGGTTTAGCAGTATTAGGCTTAACGGCATTTTTCATTGTTTTTTACCAAGTATTCATGGGAGGAGAGTGGACTAACACCACTGATATGACCATTGTTTTAGAAACGTTAGCAGGATTCTCTCTAGGAGCAGAGTCTATAGCATTATTTGCACGTGTAGGTGGAGGTATTTACACGAAAGCAGCTGATGTTGGAGCAGATTTAGTAGGTAAAGTAGAAGCTGGAATTCCAGAGGATGATCCAAGAAACCCAGCAACTATTGCTGATAACGTGGGTGATAATGTTGGAGATGTTGCTGGAATGGGAGCAGATTTATTTGGTTCGTATGTGGCAACTGTATTAGCTGCAATGGTTTTAGGAAACTATATTATTAAAGATATGGGAGGATCTATTTCTGATGCTTTTGGTGGTATTGGAACAATCCTTTTACCAATGGCAATTGCTGGAGCTGGTATTATTATTTCAATTATTGGAACGATGTTAGTTAAAATTAGCTCTAACGATGCTAAAGAGGCACAAGTTCAAAAGGCATTAAACATTGGTAACTGGACATCTATTGTATTAGTTGGTTTAGCTTGTTTTGGTTTGTGTGTATGGATGCTTCCAGAAACGATGCAAATGAAATTCTTTGGGGAAGAAGGATTACAAAACATTTCTTCAATGAGAGTATTCTATGCTACATTAGTTGGTTTAGTTGTAGGTGGGGCTATTTCTTCTTTTACTGAATACTATACTGGATTAGGGAAAAAGCCAATATTAAATATTGTACAACAATCAAGTACAGGTGCTGCAACAAATATTATTGCAGGTTTAGCAACTGGTATGATTTCTACTTTTTCATCAGTATTATTATTTGCTATTGCTATTTGGACTTCTTATGAATTTGCAGGATTTTATGGTGTAGCAATGGCAGCATCAGCTATGATGGCCACAACTGCTATGCAGTTGGCTATTGATGCTTTCGGACCAATTGCTGATAACGCAGGAGGTATTGCTGAAATGAGTGAGCAAGACCCAATCGTTAGAGAACGTACTGATATTTTAGATTCAGTTGGTAACACAACTGCTGCTACCGGAAAAGGATTTGCAATTGCTTCTGCTGCTTTAACAGCATTAGCTTTATTTGCTGCCTATGTAACGTTTACTGAAATTGATGGGATTAACATTTTTAAAGCACCAGTTTTAGCTATGTTGTTTGTTGGAGGAATGGTGCCAGTAGTATTCTCTGCATTAGCAATGAGCTCTGTGGGTAAAGCTGCTATGGAAATGGTTGAGGAAGTAAGAAGACAGTTTAGAGATATTCCAGGGATTATGGAAGGTACTGGTAAACCAGAATATGATAAATGTGTGGATATATCTACCAAAGCATCTTTAAGACAAATGTTATTACCAGGTATCCTAACAATCGGTTTCCCTATCGTAATTGTTTTAGTTGGTATTTTAATTTATCCTGAAGATCATAAACTAGTAGCAGAAATGCTTGGAGGATATATGGCTGGTGTATCAGTAAGTGGTGTACTTTGGGCTATCTTTCAAAACAATGCTGGTGGTGCATGGGATAATGCTAAAAAATCATTTGAAGCAGGTGTTGAAATTAATGGAGAAATGACTTACAAAGGTTCTGATGCCCATAAAGCAGCAGTTACTGGGGATACGGTTGGAGACCCATTTAAAGATACTTCTGGTCCATCGATGAACATTTTAATCAAACTTACTTGTTTAATCGGTTTAGTTATTGCTCCAATTTTAGGAGGTCACTCAACAAGCGAAGATCAATCTAATAATGTTGAGGTAGAAAAAGTAATTACTGTTGATGAAACGAAATCTTTAGTACAGAATATTACTGTAAGTAACGAAGAAATAAAGTAAACTTGTAACATTAGTTATATGATGTGCCCAAAGCATTTGCTTTGGGCATTTTTGTTAATATAGCTTAAATCAAATATTATTTTTTTACCATATTATTTTAGCATAACATTATTTTTATCTTTGTGACAATAAATGGCGAAGTCAAAAAAAAATACGTTTAAAACAACTTCTGTATATGTTACAGCTAGTTTGTCTTTGATATTGTTTCTACTGTTGGTGTTTGGTAGTGTTTTTCTGCAATCGCAAAAAGTGTTTAAAAAGTATAAGGAGCAGATAGAAATAGATGTGTTTTTTAGAGATGCTACCTCCGAAGCTCAAATAAAAAAGCTGGAGAAAGAAATCTTATTAATTGACGGTGTTAAGGCTGTTAAGTTTGTTTCTAAAGAAGATGCTTGGGAAGTCATTAAAAAGGATGTTGATCTCGAAAATGTTGAAGATTTATTAGGTGGAATACCCTTAAGAAATAGCTTACAGTTGAAGTTATCTGGAGATTATGTTCAGTTAGATAGTGTGAAATACTTGGAAAAGCAATTGTTAAACACCTATGATGAAGAAATCATGAGTGTAAGCTATAATGAAATTCAATTTCAAAACATCAATCAAAACTTTTATACCTATATGCTCTATGTGTTAGGTTTGTGTGGTTTGTTAGTGATTATAGCAGTTGTTTTAATTAATAACACCATTCGTTTGGCTATTTTCTCTAAACGCTTTTTAATTAGAACAATGCAGCTAGTTGGAGCAAAAAGTAGCTTTATTAAAAGACCATTCATTATTAATGCCATTTTCCAAGGAATCTTTTCGGGTATTATAGCCATTATCTTTTTTATAGGGTTGAGTTACTTACTTTCTCATTACGAAAGTTTTATTTCAACGATGTTGTTTTCTCCTCAAAACCTAATCGAAAATTTAATATTATTTGCTGCTGTTATTGTTTTAGGAGCATTAATTAGTTACTTGTCTACAACATTATCAGTTAGGAGATACCTAAAATTATCCATTGATAAACTATACCGTTTTTAAATTTATTTTATGAAAAATCAAATCGCTTTTACCAAACAAAACTATATTATTTTAGCTACAGGCTTAGTGTTAATAATTTTAGGGTTTGCCCTAATGTCAGGAGGCGGAACAGATGATCCTTCTGTTTGGAAAGAGGAAATATTTTCGTTTAGAAGAATAACATTAGCACCAATTGTTGTAATAGCAGGTTTTGTAGTTGTTCTTTTAGGTATCATGAGAAAAACCACTAACGATAATTCTTCTGAAGAAACGATTGATTTAGATGCTTAATGGAGTTTTTAGAAGCTATTATCCTTGGAATAGTTCAAGGTTTAACAGAATTTCTTCCAGTAAGTAGCAGTGGTCATATTGAGCTTGTAAAAGCTTTTTTTGGATCGGAAGTTAAAAGCACAATGACGATGACGGTTGTGCTTCACTTTGCTACTGCACTAAGTACGTGTTTTGTTTTCCGAAATGATATTGCTAAAATAGTTGCAGGTTTGTTGTCATCATCGGGAAATGACGAGCGAGCTTTTTCATTAAAAATTATACTTTCAATGATTCCCGCAGCAATTGTTGGGGTATTATATGACGATATCATTGAAACTTTTTTCGAAGGAAAAATAATTTATGTAGGAGCCTTTCTTTTGCTTACCGGAGTGCTACTTTTTGTTGCAGATAAAGCAAAAACAACGAATAAAGAGGTATCACTTTTTCATTCAATTATAATTGGTGTTTCACAAGCAATTGCTATACTACCAGGTATATCAAGATCTGGTGCAACCATATCAACATCCGTTTTATTAGGAATTGATAGAGAAAAAGCTGCTCGATTTTCATTTTTAATGGTTGTTCCGCTAATCTTCGGTAAAATCCTTAAAGATTTATTGGATGATAAATTTCAATTAGAAAGCAGCGAACTTTTATTTTTAAGTGTAGGTTTTATTGTAGCATTTTTTACGGGCTTATTTGCATGTCAATTAATGATAAAACTAGTTAAGCAAAGCAAACTATATTATTTCGCTATTTACTGTTTTATTGTAGGTGTATCCGCTATCCTTTATTCTATTGTCTAAACCAAACGAAATAAAATTTAATGAAGGGTCACTTATTTTAATAGATAAGCCTTTAAATATTACTTCATTTGGAGTAGTGAAGCAACTAAAATGGGCTTTTTCAAAAAAATCAGGAAAAAAAAGATACAAAGTTGGACATGCAGGAACGTTAGATCCTTTAGCATCTGGTTTGTTAATTATTTGTGCAGGGAAAAAAACCAAAGAAATAAGCCAGTACCAGGGATTAGCTAAAGAATATACAGGTATTATAACCATTGGCGCAACAACTCCTTCTTATGATCTAGAAACTGAAATTGATAAGACGTTTGATACAGATTCTATTACTGAACAACAAATTAAAGCAACTGCCCTAAGTTTTATTGGAGTAAACGAACAATTACCACCAGTACATTCAGCAAAAAAAATTGATGGTAAACGAGCGTACAATTATGCTCGAAATGGTGAAGAAGTAAAAATGAAGCCATCCATTGTTCATATTCATGCATTTGATGTAACAAAAATTGAAGGAGTAAACATTCACTTTAGAATTGAATGCAGCAAAGGAACATACATACGTTCAATAGCTTATGATTTTGGAAACCGATTAAATAACGGTGCACACCTCTCAAAACTACGCAGAACCAAAATAGGTGATTTTAAGGTAGAAGACGCGCTACAAGTTGATGAAGCAAAGAAGTTGATACTAGATACAACGTTTATTCCTGAAACTTTCTAAGGTCTTTTCCTTTTAAAATGCTATTTTCGTAGTCCAAAAAGCATAAAACAGGTATGAAATTATCACAATTTGGGTTCGATTTACCATCTGAATTATTAGCAGAATATCCAGCAGACAATAGAGATGAGTCTCGATTAATGGTTTTAGATAGAGAAAAAGGAACCATTGAGCACAAGGTATTTAAAGATATAATCGACTACTTCGATGATCAAGACGTAATGGTCATGAATAACACCAAAGTTTTTCCAGCACGTATGTTTGGAAACAAAGAAAAAACAGGTGCTAAAATCGAAGTTTTTCTTTTAAGAGAATTAAATCGAGATAGTTTACTCTGGGATGTACTAGTTGATCCAGCTAGAAAAATAAGAATTGGAAATAAACTTTATTTTGGTGATGACGAATCGTTAGTTGCTGAGGTAATCGACAATACTACTTCTAGAGGAAGAACCTTGAGGTTTTTATTTGAAGGACCATACGAGGAGTTCAAAGATAAAATTAGACAGTTAGGTAGTACACCACTTCCAAAATACATCAAAAGAGATGTAGAAGAGTTTGATGAAGAAAGATACCAAACTATTTTTGCTAAGCACGAAGGAGCTGTTGCAGCACCAACTGCAGGATTACACTTTAGTAAGCAATTATTAAAAAGATTAGAAATTAAAGGGGTTAATTTTGCGGAAGTTACTCTACATGTTGGTCTAGGAACTTTCCAGCCAGTGGAGGTAGAAGATTTAACTAAACACAAAATGGGATCTGAAAGAGTAATTATCCCTCAGGAATGTGCAGATATTGTAAACACAGGTATCGAAAAGAAAAAAAGAATTTGTGCTGTAGGTACAACCTCTGTTAGAAGTATCGAGTCATCAGTTTCTACAGAAAGTACGTTAAAGCCTTTTGATGGCTGGACAAACAAATTTATTTTCCCTCCTTACGAGTTCAGTATACCAAATTCGTTAATTACAAACTTCCATACACCGTACTCAACATTATTAATGATGGTATGTGCTTTTGGTGGTTACGATTTAGTAATGGAAGCTTACGAGCAAGCGGTTAAAGAAAAATATCGTTTTTACTCATACGGAGATGCGATGCTGATCATCTAAGCCATGAATCACTATGTGATCATAGTAGCTGGAGGTTCAGGAAAACGCATGGGAAGTAAACTTCCTAAACAATTTATAGAAATAAATAAAAAGCCAATTATCTTTCATACCATTGAAAGGTTTTTGGCTTTTAGTTCTTCTGTACATTTCATTATTGCTCTTCATGAGGATTATCAAAACCTATTTGAAGATTACTATAAACAATGGAACTATACATTTAATTATGAGTTCTCTTTATCAGGTAAAGAAAGGTTTGATACAGTAAAAAATGCTTTAGAAAAGGTGAAAGAAGGTGTTGTAGGCATTCATGATGCTGTTCGGCCATTTGTATCTAAAGAAACAATAGAAAACTGCTTAGATGAGCTAAAAAAATCATCAGGAGTTGTCCCTGTTATTGATTTAGTCGATTCTATTCGGCAAGTTAATCAAGATGGAAGTATAGCTTTGAATAGATCATATTATAAATTGGTTCAAACACCTCAGTATTTTCATGCTGCCTTAATCAAAAAGGCTTATGAAGTTAATTTTTCAAGTCAGTTTACCGATGATGCATCAGTTTTTGAGCATACAGGAAATAAAATAAGTGTAGTTGAAGGCAATGAAGAAAACATTAAAATAACCACTCCAAAGGATTTAGTGCTAGCAGAATATTTCTTGAAATCAATAGTTTAAAAAATGGCAGAATTAAAAACAAAACCTAACCAAGGAGGAGGTGTAAATGATTTTATCGAAAGTATAGAGCACCCCAAAAGAAAAGCAGATAGTAAAGAACTATTGAAAGTATTTGCTGAAGTTTTAGACGAAGAACCGATAATGTGGGGCTCAAGTATTATTGGTTATGGCTCATATCATTACAAATATCCATCAGGGCGAGAAGGAGATTGGTTTTTAACAGGCTTTTCTCCTAGAAAGCAAAATTTGTCTGTTTATATCATGGCAGGCTTTGAAAATTACGAAGAGCTATTAAATAAATTAGGGAAGTATAAAAGAGGAAAAAGCTGTTTGTATATAAATAAACTAGAGGATGTAAATATTGATGTCCTCAAACAATTAATTGGGGAGTCAGTAAAGTATGTTTCTCAAATTAAATGGTAGAAAAAAGAAGTTAGTATGTTATCAGTAAATAACCTGTCCATATTTTTAGGAGGTAAAGATCTTTTTGATCAAGTATCTTTCATGATTGATAAAAAGGACCGTATTGGTTTAGTAGGAAAAAACGGAGCAGGAAAATCTACCATGCTCAAAACACTTATTGGTTTACAAGAACCAACCTCTGGTAATGTATCTAAACAAAAAGGAACAACTATTGGTTATTTACCTCAAGAAATGAAGCATAACAACGATGCTAAAATTATAGAGGAGGTAGAAGCTGCTAACGAGCGTATTAATGAAATCGAAGACCAAATAAAACACATCAATGAACAGTTAACTACACGAACCGATTATGAAAGTGATAGTTACATGCAACTTATAGAAGACTTAAATGTTTTAAACGAGCAGTTTAATTTACAAGGAGGGTATAACTTAAGAGAAAACATAGAGAAATTTTTAACAGGTTTGGGTTTCGAAAAAACAGATTTTGAACGACAAATGAGTGAGTTTAGTGGAGGATGGAAAATGAGGGTAGAACTTTGTAAAATATTACTTCAACAACCCGATGTTCTTCTGCTAGATGAGCCCACAAACCACCTAGATATTGAGTCTATTCAATGGCTAGAGGAATTTCTTAAAAATTATCATGGAGCTGTTGTTTTAATTTCTCACGACCGTGCATTTTTAGATTATGTAACCAATAGAACCATTGAGATTAATGCAGGTAAAATATACGATTACAAATTTTCCTATACAAAGTATCAAACCATAAGGGAAGAAGAACTAGAACAACAAAAATCAGCTGCTAAAAATCAAGAAAAATACATCAAAGAAACTCAGCAGTTAATTGATAAATTTAGAGCGAAGAAAAACAAAGCTGCTTTTGCTCAATCCTTAATAAAAAAACTAGACAAGCTAGATGTTATCGAAGTAGATGAGGTAGATAATAGTAAATTGAAGTTCTCTTTTCCTCCAGCACCGCGATCGGGAAAAATTGTAGCAAAGTTTGACGGTGTAACAAAAAAATTTCCAGAGAAAACGATTCTAGAACATGCAGATGTAATGATCAATACTAAAGATCGAATTGCATTGATTGGTAAAAACGGATTAGGGAAATCAACCCTAATTAAATTGATTGTTGGTGATGAAGAATACCAAGAAGGAACATTTGAGTTAGGTCATAATGTATCCGTAGGTTATTTTGCACAAGACGAAGCCGAACAGTTAGATGGAGATAAAACCGTTTTCCAAACCATTGATGATTTAGCTACAGGAGAAATTCGTTCGAGTGTTAGGAGTATTTTAGGATCCTTTTTGTTTAGTGGTGAAGATGTAGATAAAAAAGTGAAAGTGCTTTCTGGTGGAGAAAAAACAAGGTTAGCACTTTGTAAATTACTTTTAGAACCACATAATTTTTTAATTCTGGATGAGCCAACAAATCACTTAGACATTAAGTCTAAAAATGTACTAAAGGACGCCTTGCAAGATTTTGATGGAACGTTACTGGTTGTATCTCACGATAGAGACTTTTTGGATGGATTAACCAATCGTTTATTTGAGATTAAGAATAAACGAGTAGCTATTCATCATGAAGATGTGCAAACATTCTTAAATCGAAAAAAGAAAGAGACAATTGCCTCCTACGAGAATGTTGCAAAACAAAAAGAAGTAGCTACTGAAGAAAAACCAACCTCAGGAAAAGAAGCTTACTTAGAACAAAAAGAGCGTAAAAAATTAGAAAATAAAGTAAACAAGCTCGAAAAAGAGATTGCTAAACTAGAAGAAAAAATTAAGGTACAAGATCAAGTAGTTGCTTCATTGGATTACTCGAATGAAGAAGAAGCTCAAAAAGTATTAGATAATTATGCTAAACTAAAAGAGCAATTAAATAACAAAATGGAAGAATGGGAAGCTAACTTAGAAAAGTTAGGCTAGGAAATAGCCCTAGAAAAAGCTTCAAAAAGCTCCCCATCACTTACTTGACAACCTAGTTTAATCATTTGGAAAACTTCCTCTTCGCGTGATTTTTGGTGCTCTTTTTTGAGGGTGAACAAACTTAAATCACCTTTTTTAGCTTTTGACAGTATATGTTCTATTGATTGTTCTTTGTCTGTTAATCCATCAATGCCAATTAAAAGCGCTTCTTTAGGATTGTATTTAAAAAGCTTTAGTCCTTTATCATCAATACGTTCAAGGTATGTGATTTTAGTTAGTACGGTATTGAATACCACATCACCAAACAAATCCATAATAGATTGTGCTTTATCAGGATCGTTTTCTTTAATATCCTTCCATAAATCGGCATCAATACCATTAATAGCTAAATACTCCCTAAACTCTTTTTCAAAAAGTTGTAATTCATCAAAAGTTAATGGTCGGAATTTATTCATTTCATCAATTTTTATTGATTCTGTGTCTTCAAAACAATCCTAAAAGTAGTTCCCACACCAATTTCAGAAGACTTTACAAAAATACGACCTTTCAGTTGTTCCTCAACAATACGTTTTACCAAACTTAAGCCTAAGCCCCAGCCTCTCTTTTTTGTTGTATAGCCTGGTTGAAAAACAGACTTATACTTATTTGCAGGAATTCCTTTTCCAGTATCGGTAATATCAATAATTATTTGTTTGTCAATAATAGAAACAGAGTAAATAATTTTCCCTTCACCTGTAATGGCATCAATAGCATTTTTGGTAAGATTTTCAATTACCCACTCAAATAAAGAAACATTTATCATAGAAACAGCTACCTCCTCACCATTTTGTATGAGTTGTACTTTTTTAGAAACACGTTTTTCTAAGTATTCAATGGAGTTTTGGATTACTTCAGAAACATTTTTTTCTTCCAGCTTAACTTCCGAACCAATTTTAGAGAAACGATCTGTGATGGTATTCAATCGAATAATATCTTTGTCCATTTCATTTAGCGAAGAAGGGTCAACACCTTGCGCTCTCAACAACTCTATCCAAGCCATTAAACTAGAAAGTGGAGTACCTAATTGATGAGCAGTTTCTTTAGCCATACCAGCCCACACTTGGTTTTGTTCTGCTTTTCTAAACGTGCTAAATAACACATAAGCAACCAATAAAAACAAAGCAATTATTCCTAGTTGAATCCAGGGATAATACCTCACTTGCTTTAATGTAGCTGATTCGAAATAATAAATTTCACCATCAACCTCCTCGCTTAACGATACAGTTATGGGTTTATTATCAGCCTTCATTTCTATTACCATTTTTTCTACAGCGATACTGTCTGTTATCTGTTCAGGAGGCAAGTTGGAAGCTATAACTTCTCTTGTTTTAGAGTTGATAAATAAAATAGGAAGTAAAGCATTGTTTTTTATCAACTCACTATTAAACCCTTTAATTAAAGAGTCACTCTTTGATTTTAATTCTCTAAAAAGCTTAGAGTTCCCATAATGCACAATTTGTGTTTGGTTATACAGGCTGTTCGCTGTAAAACTCTTATTTGTTTTTTCCCATTCATTAATTAATTCTTTAAGATACGTTTGATACGCTTTTTCATCATCAAAATCACTCTTGGACTTTGCCACATTTCTAGCAGAATAATCGACAGAAAACTTTCCGTTACGATCAATAGTTTCTACAATGGTTGGTATAGAGTTGTTTTGCGCTACAATTTCAGTAACAAAGGTGTAATCATCTCTTTCTTTAGCAAATTCTTTAAGTGCCTTAACCCATAAGGCAACATTCTCTCTCTCTTCTATTTTAAGCTGTTCAAATGTTTGGTTGGTGAGGTTAACAAGTTGTGCTTGTTTTTTTACGGTTTCACTCCAAAGCTTTACTCTTAAACGCTCATCTTTTTGTATTTTATTGGTAATGTAATTTGCATACCAAAGGGTAAGAGCAATAATAACCAAAGCCACAATGGATAGGATGATTTTCCATCGTTGTTTGGAGCTATATAATTCAACTGATTTCAAAAGTGACCTTTAATTGCTTTAACGAACATAAGAAAGATTACCCATAAAACGATATTCGACAATAAAAAGTATCTATGGAAGGGATATCCTTTATTTTTTTGATGCAGCCCCATCAAAGCAGCCAAAAAGGCGATAAGTAGTCCAAACCAATAGTACATTACTTAAATATACCGGTGTCGTTTAAGTTTGCATACAATAAAATAGCAATAAGTAAAAAGAACCCTATCGTATTTGCTTTTTCCATAAACTTATCACTTGGTTGTTTACCAGTAATTATTTCAAATAATAGAAACATGATATAACCACCATCCAATGCTGGAATAGGTAAAAAGTTCATAAACGCTAAGATAATAGAGATAAGCGCTGTGTTTAACCAAAAACGTTCCCAGTTCCAAGTGCTAGAAAATAACTTAGCCATAGAGCCAAACCCTCCAATTTGTTTCGCACCTTTCAATGTAAAAACATATTTAAACTGTACTACGTAATCATGTAGTGTGTAATAAGCTTTTGAAAATCCATGAGGGAACGACTCAAAAAAACCATATGATTTTGAAGATATTTTTTTAATTGTTGTTGTGTCTCCTTTTACAACAAAACCAATAGTAAGGGTGTTAGTGTCTAGCGTAATACTTTTCTTTAAGGTGTCTGTACCTCTTATAACTTCTATAGGTATATTGTAGTTTTTGTTTTTTAACGAGGAATACATTTGATGACCAATTTGATTGTGCCATTCAATTTTTTCACCGTTTATTTTATGAATGACATCTCCTTTTTTTAAGCCTTGTTTATAGGCTTGCGTTTCTTCACCAGTACTTGTTTTTTGAACAATAGAATCAATAGGAGAGCTTTTTGTTCTAAATGAAATAGCGTTTTGTTCAATACCTTCCTCCCATAAAATTGATCCAATATCATCAGGTAATTCTATTGTTCGTTCCCCTCCGTTTTCTCCAACAACTGTTAGTTTTTCTGGACTTCTAAAAAGTAAATGTCTACCAATGGATGAGGCATCCTCAAGCTTTTCTCCATCAACAGTGGTAACGATGTCTCCATCCTTTAACCCATATTTTTCCATTACTGGATGAATAGCATATCCATAGGAAACATCAGTTGGAGCAACATATTTTTCGCCCCAACCCCAAGAAACTAAAGAGTAAATTAAAATACCTACAATAATGTTTACGGTTATACCGCCAATCATGATAATAAGTCGTTGCCAAGCAGGCTTACTTCTAAACTCCCACGGTTCTGGTTCACCTTTCATTTGATCAGTATCCATAGACTCATCAATCATACCAGCAATTTTAACATAACCGCCTAGAGGCAACCAACCAATACCGTACTCAGTTTCTCCTTTTTTTACTTTAAACAGCGAAAACCAAGGGTTGAAAAATAAGTAAAACTTTTCCACTTTTGTTTTAAAAAGCTTAGCAGGAATAAAGTGTCCTAATTCGTGAAGTACAATAAGTATGGATAAACTCAAAATAAGCTGAGCGGCTATTATTAAAATGTCCATTAATAGAAATGTGTTAATTGGAGTCCAAAGATATTAATTTAATCGAGCAGAAACTAGTTCAGTTGCTATTCTACGAGCCTCTTCATTAGAAGCAACATAATCATCAAGTGTTGGCTTATTTACAAAAGTAGCTTTATGTATTACCTCTTCATTGATGTTAGCAATATCTAAAAAGGATATTTTTTCTTTTAAAAATGCTTCATTCGTTATTTCGTTTGCTGCGTTTAAAACACAAGCACTGTTCCCTTGCTTATCCAATGTATAAAAAGCTAATTTTAGATTCCTAAAGGTTTCTTGATCGGGTTTTTCAAAGGTTAAGTTAGGATAGTCAAAAAAGCTGAATCGCTCAAAATTGGATTTATATCTCTTAGGATATGTTAGGGCATATTGAATAGGAATTTTCATATCAGGCAAACCCAATTGAGCTTTTATACTCCCATCCTCAAATTGAATAGCCGAGTGAATAATTGACTGCGGGTGAACAACAACTTCAATTTGCTCAGCCTTTAAATCAAATAACCATTTCGCTTCAATTACTTCCAGCCCTTTATTCATGAGGCTTGCAGAATCAATCGTTATTTTTGCTCCCATTTCCCAGTTTGGATGTTTCAAAGCTTGCTTAACAGTAACTTTTTCAAGCTCGGCTAAACTTTTTCCTCTAAATGGACCGCCAGAAGCTGTTAGGTAGATCTTTTCAATATCGTTTTGAAAATCTCCTACCCATGATTGGAAAATAGCAGAATGTTCGGAGTCTACAGGATAAATATGTACATTATTTTCTTTAGCTAATTGAGTGATTAACTCACCAGCAACAACAAGTGTTTCTTTATTAGCTAAAGCAATATTTTTTTTATGTTGAATAGCGTTAATTGTTGGTAACAAACCTGCGTATCCCACAAGAGCAGTTAACACAGTGTGTACTTCATTCATTTCAACCACCTGTTCGAGGGCTTTTTTACCTGCGTATACTTTAATGTCGTGCTCAAATAAGGCATTGTTTACTTTTTCATATTGATCTTCATCTACAATTACTACTGTATTTGGTTTATATTTGATCGATTGTTCAATTAATAAATCTGCATTTTTATTGGCAGTAATAACTACCAATTCAAAATCATCTGGATATTGTTCAATAACAGTTAACGCCTGCGTTCCGATGGATCCCGTAGATCCTAAAATTGCTACTCCTTTTTTCGACATAGAATCAAAGATAACAACACTTTTGTTACATTTTAATTCTATAAACAAAGTTTATGTTAGTTTTTTTATAATTTTAGTTAGTATAACAATTTAAAATAATCGAATGAGTACATCTGCTCCAGCTAAAAGTTACCAGTCAGAGATTGATAATTTTATGAGCTATGTTAAAGGAATAATTCCTGATGAGCCTGAATTTTTACAAGCCGTTCATGAAGTTGCTGAAACGGTAATTCCTTACATCGAAGAAAATCCTAAGTATAAGAAAGCAAAAATTCTTGAGCGTATGGTTAATCCTGAGCGCGTCATTATGTTTCGTGTTCCTTGGATCGATGATAATGGAGAAGTTCAAATAAACAGAGGATATAGAATCCAAATGAACAGTGCTATTGGTCCTTACAAAGGAGGGTTAAGATTTCACCCTTCTGTAAACCTAAGCATTCTTAAATTCTTAGCCTTTGAACAGGTATTCAAAAACAGCTTAACTACTCTTCCAATGGGAGGTGGTAAAGGTGGTTCTGATTTTAACCCAAAAGGAAAATCAGATAATGAAGTGATGCGTTTTTGCCAAAGCTTTATGACTGAACTAACAAGACATGTTGGGCCAGACACTGATGTACCAGCAGGAGATATTGGAGTTGGAGGAAGAGAAGTTGGTTACATGTTTGGTCAATACAAAAGATTAAGAAATGAATTTACAGGTGTTTTAACAGGTAAAGGAAGAGAATGGGGAGGAAGTTTAATTCGTCCAGAAGCTACTGGCTACGGATGTGTATACTTCGCTGATGAAATGCTTAAAACAAAAGATGATTCTTTTGAGGGTAAAACGGTAGCAATATCAGGTTCTGGTAATGTTGCTCAATACGCTTGCGAAAAAGTAATTCAACTTGGAGGTAAGGTAGTTACCATGAGTGATAGCGGGGGGTACATTTATGATGCTGACGGTATTGATGCTGATAAATTAGCATTTATCATGGAGCTAAAAAATGAGCGAAGAGGCAGAATAAGTGAATATGCTGATAAGTATGGAGTAAAATACGTTTCAGGTGAAAGACCATGGGGCGAAAAAGTAGATGTTGCTTTACCATGCGCAACTCAAAACGAATTAAATGAGGAAGAAGCTAAAACATTAATAGAAAACGGAGCTATTTGTGTTGCCGAAGGTGCAAACATGCCAACTACTCCGGAAGCAATGGAAGTTTTTGCTGATGCAAAAATTCTTTTTGCTCCTGGTAAAGCAAGTAATGCTGGTGGAGTTGCAACATCAGGCCTAGAGATGTCCCAAAATTCGTTACGTATGAGCTGGTCTCGTGAAGAAGTGGATGAAAAATTGAAAGGAATCATGGTTTCTATTCACGAAGCATGCGCTGAATATGGAAAACAAGAGGACGGTTCAATCGACTATGTGAAAGGAGCAAATGTGGCAGGTTTTGTTAAGGTAGCTGATGCGATGCTAGCTCAAGGAGTAGTTTAAGCGTACATAAATAAACTGTATTAATCGCTTGTTGTCCTAGAGATGGCAAGCGATTTTTTTTAACGGCCAATTTTTAGTATTATAGATTAAATTTTAAAACAATTATGAGCGATATCAATACCTATATTGAAGAGAATAAAGATCGATTTATAGAAGAACTAATTGATCTACTTAAAATACCATCTATAAGTGCAGATTCTGCTTATGCAAAAGATGTAAGGAGAGCAGCAGAATGGGTGAAAAATAGTTTAGATAAAGCAGGTGCTGATGCAACCGAAATTTGCGAAACAGCTGGTCACCCAATCGTATATGGAGAAAAAATAATTGATGATTCGCTTCCAACTGTTTTAGTTTATGGACACTATGATGTTCAACCACCAGATCCATTAGAGCTTTGGTCTTCGCCACCGTTTGATCCAGTAATTAAAAATGGAAATATTTATGCGAGAGGTGCTGCAGACGATAAAGGGCAAGTTTATATGCACATAAAAGCTTTTGAATACATGATGAAGACGGATAACTTGCCATGTAATGTGAAATTTATGATCGAAGGGGAAGAGGAAGTTGGATCCGATAATCTTGGAATTTTTGTTGCCAATAATAAAGAAAAGCTAAAGGCAGATACTATTCTTATTTCAGATACATCAATCATTGCAAATGATACACCTTCAATAACTGTTGGTTTAAGAGGGTTAAGCTATTTACAGGTTGAGGTAACAGGGCCTAATAGAGATTTACATTCAGGTGTTTACGGAGGAGCGGTAGGTAATCCTATTAACATACTTTGTAACATGATTGCATCATTAACGGATGAAAATAATCATATTACCATTCCAGGGTTTTACGATAAAGTAAACATTGTTTCAGATGAAGATCGTGCTGAAATGGCAAAAGCACCATTTGATCATGAAGCGTATAAAAAAGAATTAAATATTGGAGATACTTTTGGAGAAAAAGGATATACAACTCCTGAACACACAAGTATTCGCCCAACATTAGATGTAAACGGTATTTGGGGAGGATATATTGGCGAAGGAGCCAAAACGGTACTTCCTTCAAAAGCATATGCCAAAATTTCAATGCGTTTAGTACCTAATCAAAACTCAAAAGAAATTACCCAATTATTTAAAAAACACTTTGAGTCTATTGCTCCTGATGCTGTTAAAGTTGAGGTGAAACCCCATCATGGAGGAGAGCCATTGTTAATACCAACAAATTTTCCTGCTTACCAAGCAGCAAGCAAAGCAATGGAAAAAACATTTGGTAAAAAACCAATTCCTCAAAGAGGAGGGGGAAGTATTCCAATTGTAGCTCTATTTGAGGAAGAATTAGGATTAAAATCCATCTTAATGGGCTTCGGATTAAATACAGATGATATCCACTCACCAGATGAACATTACGGAATTTTCAACTACCTAAAAGGTATAGAAACAATTCCTTACTTTTTTCAAAACCTCGTAGAAGAATCTAAATAATGACAAATTTAGTAGGTAAAACAGCTGTTGTTTGTGGATCATCAGCTGGAATTGGAAAGGCTTCAGCTATTGAAATTAGCAAACTAGGAGCTAATGTAATATTAGTTGCAAGAAACGAAGACAAGCTTAAAAGGGCTCTAACAGAACTTCATGCATCACAAAATCAAAAACACAGCTACATGCTAGCTGATTTTTCTGATGAAAAAAGTTTAAACGAATTATGTGATAGTTTAAAAAACAAATCTGTTAATATTTTAGTTAATAACACAGGCGGACCAGCAGGTGGGCCAATTACGCAAGCTAATCCAAGTGAGTTTTTACAAGCATTTAACCAACATTTAATAGCAAATCATAAAATCACTACTACCGTTGTTGACTCCATGAAAACCTCGGGTTATGGTCGAATAATAAATGTTATATCAACATCTGTTAAAGCACCGTTAAGTGGTTTGGGGGTTTCTAATACCATTCGAGGAGCTGTGGCAAACTGGTCTAAAACCATGGCAAATGAGTTAGGCGCGTTTGGTATAACAGTAAATAATGTTTTGCCAGGTGCTACGAATACGGGAAGATTAAATGAAATCTTTGAAGCTAAATCTAAGAAAACAGGAAAATCTGTGGAAGAAGTAAAACAAGGGATGGAGAGTGCTGTTCCTCTTGGTAGAATTGCAGAACCTGTTGAGGTTGCTAACGCAGTAGCATTTTTAGCATCTCCCAAAGCAAGCTATATAAATGGTATTAATTTGCCCGTTGATGGAGGTAGAACGCCTAGCTTATAATAAATGGAAAAATTCTTCCCATCAAAAGAAGCTTTTCACGACTGGTTAGCAAAAAACCATAAGAAAGAAGAAGAATTGGTACTTTGTTATTATAAAAAAGCGACTAAAAAACCAAGCATAACTTGGGAAGAATCTGTTGATGTTGCAGTTGCTTTTGGATGGATTGATGGTATTAGGAGAAAAGTAGATGAAGAAGCCTTTTCTGTGCGTTTTACACCTCGAAGACCAAATAGTATATGGAGCAATAGAAACATAGCCATTGCTGAGGAACTAATCAGTCAAAATAAAATGAGTCCTTCAGGGTTAGAATCTTATAACTTAAGAAAAGAAGATAAAACAGGGATTTACTCCTTTGAACAAGAGGCTGTTAGCTTTTTATGTTGGCAAGAAAAACAATTTAAAGAGAACAAAGAAGCTTGGGGAAATTATAAAGCATTACCTAATTATTATAAAACAACAGTAACTCATTGGGCTTCATCTGCCAAAAGAGAAGAAACTCAAAAAAGAAGACTTGAACAACTCATTGAATCTTGCCAAAAAAACGAAAGACTAAAACAGTTTACTTCAAAAAAGTAAAGAAACGCTTACATTTGTCAAAAATTTTACCACATGTATAGATCACATACCAACGGAGAATTAAGAATAGAACACATAAATCAGCAAGTAACTTTGTGTGGTTGGGTTCAAAAATCTAGAGATTTAGGAGGATTAACATTCGTTGATACCCGTGATCGTTATGGAATTACTCAAGTGGTATTTAATATGGACGACAATGCTGATTTGTGCAAACAAGCAAGATCATTAGGTAGAGAATTTGTTATCCAAGTAGAAGGAAAAGTTGCTGAAAGAAGTAACAAAAACAAAAACATCCTAACAGGTGAAATTGAAATCATCGCTGAAAAACTTACAGTTCTTAATGCCTCTAAAACACCTCCTTTTACTATTGAGGACGAAACAGATGGAGGAGAAGAATTAAGAATGAAATACAGGTATCTAGATTTAAGAAGAAACCCTGTTCAAAAAAATATCAGACTTCGTCATCAAATTGGCTTGGCAACAAGAAATTACATGAATAGCCTAAATTTCTTGGAAATAGAAACGCCATATCTTATAAAATCTACTCCCGAAGGAGCAAGAGATTTTGTTGTTCCAAGTAGAATGAATGAAGGACAATTCTATGCATTACCTCAATCTCCACAAACCTTTAAGCAGTTGTTAATGGTAAGTGGGTACGATAGGTATTTTCAAATAGTAAAATGCTTTAGAGATGAAGATTTAAGAGCAGATCGCCAGCCAGAGTTTACTCAAATCGATTGTGAAATGGCATTTGTTGATCAAGAAGATATTCTAAATACCTTCGAAGGCTTAATAAGAAACTTATTCAAAGAAATCAAAGGTATTGACTTACCAAAAGTAGATCGCATGACTTTTGATGATGCGATGAAGTACTATGGTTGTGATAAACCAGATCTAAGATTTGGTATGAAGTTTAATGACCTTAACGAGGTAACAAAAAACAAAGGATTCAAAATATTTGATGAAGCGGAAGCTGTTATTGGCATATGTGCAGAAGGAGCAGCACAATTCACAAGAAAACAACTAGACGCACTAACCGATTTTGTTAAAAAACCACAAGTAGGAGCAAAGGGACTTGTTTATGTTAAGTGTAACGAAGATGGTTCTTTTAAATCTTCCGTAGATAAATTCTATTCGCAAGAAGATTTAGCTGAATGGGCTAAAACATGTAATGCAAAAGCGGGAGATTTATTACTCGTATTATCAGGAAATCTTGATGCTACACGTAAGCAAATGAATGAGCTACGTTTACATATGGGAAATCTTTTAGAATTAAGAGATCCTAATGTGTT
>Ga0208830_1000180_pt1 | contig 35278 bp, 34 predicted proteins | sample DeeseametaMP2634_FD_184169 | JGI IMG/M metagenome (GOLD analysis project Ga0208830, IMG submission 184169) | Marine microbial communities from the Deep Atlantic Ocean - MP2634 (SPAdes) | ecosystem: Environmental > Aquatic > Marine > Oceanic | place: Northeast of Antigua and Barbuda, North... | reverse complement strand
AACATCCGGAGTGATCGTCAAAGTCGACAGCCATATAGAGAGACGTCTCAGGAAAGGCCGCCGGATACGCCACATAGAAATGGGTATCCTGTTCTATCGGCCACCAACAGGCTGCTGCACGTGGCACCTCATCGAGTGAAACGCGCTCAATGCAATACTGCAGATTCAACGACTCAATTTCAGGAAAATCTTCGATCAGCTCTGCGGGAAAACCGTCGATCGCGGTATCGAGCTTGTTCTCGTCATTCAGTTGCTGCAGCTTTGAATTCCACTGAGGATTCTGACTGCACTCAACAAGAAATTCTGCGAGATAACGGGTGTGATGTTTTTTGAGAATACGAGGTTTCATGCCCAGTCCTTTTACCAGGGAAGTTGCTGGCCGTTAGAGTGCCAGAAGCCGCCACTGGTTTCGAGTGTCAGCTCATCAATTCGCGCAGCTATACCTGCGGCAGCCTGTTCGGGTGAGATATCGCCATTGAACCCGACCATGCGCGTCTGCACGAAGCCCGGATGAATCTGAGCAACCATAACACCGTGCTCTTTCAGGTCATTGGCAAGGCTCTTGCCGATGGCATTCAGCGCTGCCTTTGACGCCCGGTAGCCATAATAAGCACCAGAGGTATTGTCTTCGATAGAGCCCATGCGGCTGGTGATATTGGCGATTTTTGTGCCTTCTGCCATCAGAGGTAATAATTCGCGGGTGACCATAAGAGGCGCGATAGCGTTGACTTCAAACTGTGCACGGATGCGATCACTGTCGAGGTCGTGCAGAGTTTCATTGGTAAACAGACCAGCGTTATTAATCAGAACATCAATCGGTTCATCGAGAATTTTGTCGAGTACTACCGCAATACCTGGCAGCTGTTCTTCATTGGTCACATCAATATCTGACAGCACCTGATCAGCAATCTCTTCAATCTCGTCACTGGACTCCCGGCAAACCGCCGTTACTGAGTCACCACGAGCCTCATAGAGCTTCGCCAGTGCCAGTCCGATGCCACGATTGGCACCTGTAATTACGATGTTAGCCATACCTTCGCCCTGTTTATCTCAGTATGCGGCAAGTCTAACGGGAATCCCCTGCCTGTCGCTACCCTGGGTACCTTCTTTCTACGTCAGAGAATTCAGGCTCCCCTGAAAAATTCCGGGCAGGCTCTGATCATTTCTTTCTGCGTTTCAGGAAAAATCGGAACGGAAAATAAGTAACGCCTTCTTTGCAGGCTCAGCAACAGCGTTCTGGATAACGGTAGATCGTCCCTACCGATGGCCCAGAAAACCGAAATAGATAACGGTATAATAATAACCCATAAAAAAGCCGCGCGATGCGCGGCTCTTGTAAGCAGACGATTGCTTAAGCCATTGAGGCTTTATATTCAGCCATCAGTTGTTTCAGACGCAGGCTCTGTTCTTTCAGCTGCTCTTCCAACTCATGGTACTGCTGACGGATGGCGTTGTGTTCCCACTTCTCTTTCAGCTGCTTACGGGTTTCATCCAGCTTTTCTGACTGAGCTTCCGCCCACTCATTCAGCATCTGATGATATTTCTCGTATTCTTTTTCGAGCAATTCGGTCCACTTCTCACTGTTCTCAGCCTTAGCGAGTTTCTCCTGAGCGCGTTTGAACTGCATTTTGACCATGGCACGACGGATCTTGAAGTCAGGCACCGTGCGCAGATTGCTTGTCAGGCCAACCCAGGAGCAGGCTTTAATAAACCACTTGGTCGGATCCCACTGATACCAGCGGATGCCGTTGCGATAGTCGTTCTGGAAGATGTGGTGGTAGTTGTGATACCCCTCACCGTGCGTCAGAAACGCAAAGAACGCGTTGTCACGTGCGGTGTTTTCGTCGGTATAAGGTTGAGAACCCCACATGTGTGCAATCGAGTTAATAAAGAAAGTAACGTGATGCGTTGTCACGATACGCAGGAATCCAGCCAGAAGAAGCATTCCCAGGACATCACCGAAAATCAGACCAAGCGCCAGAGGCACGCCCAGGTTCATGGCGACCACAATCGGTACGTAGTACTTGTATTGCCACATCACCACAGGGTCTTTCATGATGTTTTTCACATTAGAGAAGTCTACGCGGCCGCTAGGGTATTCGCGCAGCATCCAACCCATGTGAGAAAACCAGAATCCACGTTTCGCAGAGTAAGGGTCTTTATCAACGTCGTCGCAATGACGGTGATGCACGCGATGCCCGGAGCACCAGTGCAGGATCGTGTTCTCGAGTGCAGCTGCCCCCCAGAGGGCATACCAGACGCGCAGCAGTGGGTGCGCATCATAAGCGTTGTGAGACCACAGACGGTGGTAACCGCCAGTGATGGCCATACCTGTCAGCCAGGTGATCACCAGATAGGCGACCCAGGCGGAGGTTTCGTAGCCATAAGTGAAGCCGTACCAAGGCACCACAGTCACCGCCGCGAGGGTGGTGATCAGAAACATGATGGATGCCACCCAGTTAATCGGGGCATGCTCTTTTTGTTCAGGTTTACTCATAATTCTCTCTGTACGTATATCAGACAGGGGGAGTCTAGCCAGTCTTTGTTACATCAAGTGACATGATACCGGATTATGTCCTGAAAGACCGGGCCAAAACCGGTTATGCATCAATGTTTCTTGTAAATTCGGTGGCCGAACGGGTCATATCAAATGACTATTTCCCTTGATTCAACAATCAGACATAAAAAAACCGCGCCGGAGCGCGGTTCTTTCTGCCTGTACCTGTCAGCCACCAAAGTCATCCAGCAGGATGTTCTCTGGCTCTACACCAAGGCTCAGAAGCATATTGATCACAGATTCGTTCATGATCGGCGGCCCACACATGTAGTACTCACAGTCTTCAGGAGCCGGATGGTCTCTGAGGTACTGCTCGTACAGAACATTGTGAATAAAGCCGGTCAGTCCGTCCCAGTTATCTTCAGGCTGAGGATCTGACATAGCAACGTGCCATACGAAGTTGTCGTTCTCCGCTGCCAGCTGATCATATTCGTCCTGATAGAACAGCTCGCGCAGTGAGCGCGCACCGTACCAGAAGCTGATCTTACGCTTGGAGTTCAGACGCTTAAGCTGATCAAAGATGTGCGAACGCATCGGTGCCATACCTGCACCACCACCGATAAATACCATCTCGGCATCGGTATCCTTCGCGAAGAACTCACCGAATGGACCGTACACAGTTACTTTATCGCCAGGCTTCAGGTTAAACACGTACGAAGACATGATACCCGGGTTGATGCCTTTGCTGCCCGGAGGCGGCGTAGCAATACGGATATTGAACTTAACAACACCCTTTTCTTCCGGGTAGTTAGCCATGGAATACGCACGGATAACGTTTTCCTTGTTGACTGTCTTCAGATCGAAGAATCCGAAACGCTCCCAGTCACCGCGATATTCTTCTTCGATATCGAAGTCTGAGAAGTTGATTTCGAACGGAGGACACTCAAGCTGCACGTAACCGCCAGCGCGGAAGTCAACGCTCTCACCTTCAGGAAGCTGCAGAGTCAGTTCTTTAATGAAGGTCGCCATATTCGGGTTAGAAACCACAGTGGTTTCCCATTTCTTAACGCCGAAGACTTCTTCAGGAACTTCAACCTCCATATCCTGCTTAACGGGGGTCTGGCAAGACAGACGCCAGCCTTCACGGGCCTCGCCTTTAGTGAAGTGAGAAGCTTCGGTAGGCAGCATTTCGCCGCCGCCGCTAGTCACAACACACTTACACTGGGCACAGGTACCGCCACCGCCACAGGCAGAAGACAGGAAGATATTGTTGGCTGCCAACGTCGTCAGCAGCTTACCGCCAGCTTCTGTTTCAACGGTGCGCTCACCGTTGACCAGAATTTTTACTTTACCAGAGTTAACCAGTTTGCTTCGGGCACCGAGGATGATGAACACCAGTGACAATACAATCACGGTGAACATCACGACGCCGAGTATGATTTCTATATCCACAATCGACTCCTTACAGTGATACGCCAGAGAATGACATAAAGCCCAGAGACATCAGGCCAACCGTCATAAAGGTGATACCCAGACCCTGAAGACCTGCAGGTACGTCGCTGTACTTAAGCTTCTCACGGATACCTGCCAGAGCAGTGATTGCGAGTGCCCAACCAATACCGGCACCGATACCGTACACAGTAGACTCAGCAAAGTCGTAATCGCGCTCAACCATGAACAGAGACGCACCCATGATGGCACAGTTCACCGTGATCAGTGGCAGGAATACACCCAACGCGTTGTACAGTGACGGGAAGTACTTATCGAGTACCATTTCCAGAATCTGAACCATAGCGGCGATGACGCCGATGTAAGTCAGCAGACCGAGGAAGCTGAGGTCAACCGTAGAGAAATCCGGGCTCACCCAGCTCAGGGCGCCTTCTTTCAGCAGGTAAACATAAATCAGATTATTCACCGGTACCGTAATGGCGAGTACCACGACAACCGCAATCCCCAGGCCCAGAGACGTCTGAATTTTCTTCGAGATTGCCAGAAAGGTACACATCCCGAGGAAGAAGGCCAGAGCCATGTTCTCAACAAAAATCGCCTTAACCAGCAGGCTGATATAGTGTTCCATCAGTGACCTCCGCTGTGTTCAGTATTTGGCTGAATTTTGAAGTCCGCTTCTTCAACCTGCTCCTTCTTCCAGGTACGCAGCACCCAGATGAAACCACCAATAATGAAGAAGGCAGAAGGTGGAAGCAGCAGCAGACCGTTCGACTGATACCAACCACCTTCAGTAATCAGTGGCAGAATTTCGAAGCCAAGCAGCTTGCCGGCACCGAACAGCTCACGGATCACAGCAACAGTGATCAGCACCACTGAGTAACCCAGACCGTTGCCAATACCATCGAAGAAACTCAGAACCGGGCCATTTTTCATGGCAAACGCTTCTGCACGCCCCATCACGATACAGTTGGTAATAATCAGACCCACGAATACCGAAAGCTGCTTACTGATTTCATAGGCGTAAGCTTTCAACACCTGGTCTACCACGATTACCAGCGACGCAATGATGGTCATCTGAACAATAATACGGATGTTATTCGGAATGTGATTCCGGATAAGTGCGATACCTACGTTAGAAAATGCAGTTACTGAGGTCAGTGCCAGACACATAACCAGAGTCACCTGCAGACTGGTAGTCACCGCCAGTGCAGAACAGATGCCGAGGATCTGTACCGCAATCGGGTTTTGACTGAAAAGCGGTTCGGTCAGAACAGATTTAATCTGTGACATCTCAGGCCCCCTGCTCTTTAAGTTTGGTTAACAGACTGCCAAAGGCCTTGTCGCCCACCCAGAAACGCACCAGGCTGTCGACACCGCGGCTGGTAAGGGTAGCACCGGACAAGCCGTCTACCTGATGAGGGTTGCCCATTTCGGCTGGCCCTTTTACAACCGTGATCGCGATATCACCGTTGGCATCGTAGACTTCTTTGCCTTCCCAGAGTGATTTCCACTTAGGATTATCAACTTCGCCACCCAACCCCGGAGTTTCTGCGTGAGAGTAGAAACCCAGACCTACGATGGTATCCATATCACCCTTGAGAGCGATAAATCCATAGAGCGTTGACCAGAGTCCGTAACCGTGAATCGGCAGAATGATCTTGTCGATTTTGTCATCCTTCTCGATCATGTAGACCGCCGCGTACTTCTCCAGGCGCTTGATGCTGGCAGGATCGTTTTCACCTGCCAGAGCGCTGGAAAGCTCAGGCATCTTAGAAGCCTTACGCTGATCGTAATTGTTCGGATCCAGACCAGCAGCTTTGATTTCAGCCAGCTCAGCGTCGGTCGCAAAACGGCCTGCTTCGAGATTAACGATGCGGGTCGTGATCTGTTTGAACTGCTCTTCAATACTGACGCCGTCCTGTAACAGACCCGCAGCAGCAAGCACGTTCTTTTTCTTGTCTTCTACCTTATTGGCAACCTGCAGAGGCTTGAGTGATACCGCTGCACCGGCAACGATAATTGCACACACCAGACACAGGAGTACTGCAACAATAAGGGTTTTCTGGATGCTGTCGTTATTCGCTGACACGTGTCACCCTCCGGTTTACGTTAGCCTGAACCACGAAGTGATCAATCAGTGGCGAGAACAGGTTGGCAAACAGAATCGCCAGCATCATGCCCTCTGGATAAGCAGGGTTAATTACCCGGATCATCACGACCATCACACCAATCAGTGCACCAAAGAACCACTTACCTTTATTCGTCATGGATGCTGATACCGGATCAGTCGCCATAAAGAACATACCAAAGGCAAAACCACCGACAACCAGGTGCCAGTACCAGGGCATGTCGAACATCGGGTTCGTATCGGAGCCGACAGCATTGAGCAGCAGCGTCATACCGACCATGCCAATCATCACGCCAGCTACGATACGCCATGCCGCAATATTCATCATCAGCAGCACACAGCCACCAATCATGATCGCCAGCGTGCTGACCTCACCCATAGAGCCAGGTACGAAGCCCAGGAAGGCATCCATCCAGGTGATACCAGAATCAACTACCTGCTCTACGCCGCCTTCAGCAGCCAGACCCAGTGCAGTCGCACCGGTGTAACCATCAGCGGCTGTCCAGACAGCGTTACCAGACATCTGAGCCGGGTATGCGAAGAACAGGAATGCACGACCAGTCAGTGCTGGATTCAGGAAGTTCTTGCCGGTACCACCGAAGATTTCCTTACCAATCACCACACCAAAGGTAATACCCAGAGCCACCTGCCACAGAGGAATCGTAGGAGGAAGTGTCAGAGCAAACAGAACAGAGGTGACGAAGAAGCCTTCATTGACCTCATGTCGACGGATAGTTGCGAACAGCACTTCCCAGAAACCACCGACGATGAAAGTCACCGCATAGACCGGCAGGAAGTAAGCTGCACCAAAGACTATGTTATCCCAGATGCTGGAGGCATCATGTCCCGCACCACCAAGAAGCGCGATCAGCCATTCACGCCAGCCTTCAATCGCAGTACCACCACCGGCTGCAATGGCTTCATTCGCCTGCAGACCAATGTTGTACATACCGAAGAACATCGCTGGGAAAGTACACAACCACACAGTGATCATAATACGCTTCAGGTCGATACCGTCGCGCACGTGTGCGGTGTTATTCGTCACATTAGGAGGTGAATACAGACCTGTGTCGATCGCCTCATAAAGTGGGTACATCTTTTCGAACTTGCCACCTTTTACAAAGTGCGGTTCGAGATTATCAAGAATACTACGCAGACCCATGATTAACCCTCCGCTTCAATTCGGGTAAGGTTCTGACGCAGGATTGGGCCGTACTCGTACTTGCCCGGACAGACAAAGCTACACAGAGCCAGGTCTTCTTCGTCCATTTCCAGCGCCCCCAGTGCAATCGCACTTTCCATATCTTCCACAATCAGCGCGCGCAGCAGCTGAGTCGGAAGTACATCAAGTGGCATGATGCGCTCGTAAGCGCCCACCGGGACCATGGCTCGTTCAGAACCGTTTGTTGACGTCGTGAAGTCGAACAGCTTGCTCATCAATTTGGTGATGTAGATAGGCATCACAGAGAAGCGGTCCGCTCCCGGACGGAGGTAATGCAGCATCGGACGCTCGCGCCCTTCCAGCAGCACAGAAACCTGCACGTGGTAACGACCCAGGAATGCCAGATCATCAGCGCCAGTGCGGCCACCGAAAACAGAACCAGAAATCAGACGATTCTCACCGGCTTTCAGTTCGCCAGCGGTCAGATCTGTCAGTGAAGCACCCAGCAGAGTACGCACAAGGCGTGGATTGTTTACCTGCGGACCAGCCAAGGCAACTACGCGCTCGCTGTTAAGTTTACCCGTGGTAAACAGCTGCCCGACAGCAATGACGTCCTGGTAGCCAATCGACCACACAGTGCGCTTTTCGCTGACAGGATGCAGAAAGTGAACATGAGTTCCGGTCAGGCCTGCAGGGTGCGGACCACCGAACTCTTCAGTCTGCTCAACACCGGCCGTCGGTACCGAGGCACCGGGTGCTTTACAGACGTAGGTTTTACCGTCAGTCAGACGGCTGAGCACCTGAACACCCTGCTTGAAGGCGTCAGCCTGAGCAGCGATGACAACTTCCGGGTTGGCCGCCAGCGGGTTGGTATCCATCGCGTTGATGAATACTGCCTGTGGGCGACTGCCAGGAGCAGGTACCTTAGAATAAGGTCGTGTACGCAGAGCAGTCCAGAGACCTGAAGCCACCAGGTTTTCTTCAACCTGTTCAGCCGTCAGCGAGCTGAGCTTGTCTGCGGAGTAACTGGTGAAAGTTTCTTCTTCATTACCGTCTATTTCAATAACAAGAGAGAGAAACTTACGGCGATCACCTCGGTTTACAGCCTTCACGACACCGGAAGCCGGCGCGGTGTACTGCACACCCTCGGTTTTCTTGTCGGTGAATACCACCTGGCCTTTCTTGACTCGATCACCGACCTGAACAGCCATTGTTGGTTTCATACCAACATAATCCGGACCGACAACCGCCACCTGAGTGACTTTTGCACCGTCCGAGATTTTCTGTTCAGGACTACCGGTGATTGGTAAGTCGAGACCTTTTTTAATATTGATCATACGCCTCGCCTAATCACGTTGGGGTCATCCTGCTTCTGACACATACAGATAAGCGCACGGAAGTCAGGCTCAGACCGCCGCACGCAATACTTATCTGTAGCACCGGAATGGGAATACCCCATATCCCAAGTAAAATTTCGCGCTAAGTATAATGACGCAACTGACTTTTATCCACTGACTGCAGGGCCATTGAGGCCATCAATCGACTAAGGCAGTACATCTTTTTTGCAAATTGTATAAAGCTTAGACAAAAAAAAGCCGTTACCAAGGTAACGGCTTTTTTTCTGATTATCCGCGGGCCGGATAAGTCGGATATTCAACACCGCAGACCTGCTGAGCGATGCGGACAACCTGACGGCTGTAGCCGTACTCGTTGTCGTACCAGACATACAGATTCACACGGTTGCCGTTAGCAATGGTTGCTTTCGCATCAACGATGCCAGCGTGCGCATTACCAACGAAGTCAGTAGAAACGACTTCTGGAGAGTTCACCCAATCGATCTGCTTCTGTACAGAAGAGTGCAGAGCCTGATCACGCAGGTACTCATTCACTTCTTCAGCAGTAACGTCCTGCTTGAGGTTCAGAGACAGAATAGCCATAGAAACGTTTGGCGTAGGAACGCGGATCGCGTTACCGGTCAGCAGACCTTTAAGCTCGGGCAGTGCCTTCGCGACAGCCTTAGCCGCACCTGTTTCGGTGATAACCATATTCAGAGGCGCAGAACGGCCACGACGATCACCCTTGTGGTAGTTGTCGATCAGGTTCTGATCGTTCGTGTAAGAGTGAACAGTTTCAACGTGACCATTGTCGATGCCGTACTTATCGTTCATCACTTTCAGTACTGGCGTGATGGCGTTAGTAGTACAGGAAGCCGCAGACAGAATTTTGTCAGACGCTTCGATGTCACCGTTATTGATACCGTACACGATGTTTTTCAGATCACCTTTACCCGGTGCAGTCAGCAGCACACGAGCAGTACCTTTGGCTTCGAGGTGCTGAGCCAGGCCAGCTTCATCACGCCAAACACCTGTGTTGTCGATCACCAGCGCATTGTTGATACCATACTGGGTGTAGTCGATTTCAGCAGGGTTATTTGCGTAGATAATCTTGATGTAAGTACCGTTCGCAACGATCGCTTCTTTTTCGTGGTCGATAGAGATAGAACCACGGAAAGTGCCATGTACAGAGTCACGACGCAGCAGTGATGCACGCTTAACCAGGTCATCGCCTTTACCACGACGAACGACGATAGCACGCAGACGCAGACCGTTACCGCCACCCTCTTTCTCGATCAGGATACGGGCCAGCAGACGACCGATACGGCCAAAACCGTAAAGAACAACGTCGCGGTTCTCGCCCTGATCAGCGCTGTTACCAGCCAGGTCATTCAGCTCTTCAGCCAGGAATTCTTTGATGTCCTTGCCGTTGCCTTCATTGCGGAATTTAACCGCCAGCTTACCCAGATCGATGTGCGCACGCGCAACATCCATCTCAGTCAGAGCCTGAAGCAGTGGGTAGGTATCGTGTACAGAAAGCTCTTCGTTTTCCATGTGACGGACGAAACGGTGTGCTTTCAGCAGGTCGATCACAGAGCGGTTGATAACCGGGCGGCCGTAGATAGAAGAAACAATGCTCTTCTTACGGTAGAGGCCACCGATCAGTGGGATCATAGATTCAGCGATGGTTTCACGGTCCATCCAGTCCTGCAGGCAGGCGTCGCGCATATCTTTGCTCACGGGGTCACCTTACAAAGAAGTTAATAATTAAAGGGGAAAAATCGGTGCCGTATTATGCCGATTTTGCACCCCCGGGACAAATGTTTCATCCCGCCAGCCTGACAGCGCCTGTGGCAGAAGAGGCCTTGCACGAGTGTTAACAGCCCTCAGCCCTTCCGGTACACTTAGCGCCCTTTATCAGAAGACTTACGGAGCAGGCATGGTCAGCCCTATGCAGCCGGACACCCCTGAGCGCGCAGGCGAGCGCCGTTTCTGGGGCCAACTTGAAGGTGCCAGCCAGGCACTCGCAATCAGTACGGCAGCTAGTACCCACACAGGGCTGACCCTGGTGACCACCACCGATACCGGCAGCGCACTCAGGCTGGAAGAAGAGATCCGTTTCTTTGCGCCAGACCTGCCAGTCCTGCACTTTCCGGATTGGGAAATCCTGGCTTACGACGTTTTCTCACCTCACCAGGATATCGTCTCTCAGCGCATCGCGACCCTGAGTCAGTTGCACGACATCCGCCAGGGTGTACTTATCGTTCCCGTCACGACCCTGCTTCATCGCCTGCCCCCTGCCAGCTTTTATCAGGGCCAGACATTTGCTCTGGATGTCGGTCAGACGTTCAATGTCGACAATACCCGCCGGCAGCTGGAGAACGCGGGCTACCATTGCGTCGACACGGTCTATGAACATGGTGAATACGCGGTGCGCGGTTCTATCATGGATATTTTCCCAATGGGGCAGGCTCTGCCCTTCCGGATCGAACTGTTCGATGATGAGATCGAATCCCTGCGGACTTTCGATCCCGACAACCAGAGAACTCTGGATAAAACTGAACAGGTCAGAATTCTTCCTGCCCGGGAATTTCCATTAGATACAGGGGCAATCCGGACCTTTAAGACCCGCTGGTTTGATTTCTTCGAACAGGATCCGAAAGCCTGCAGTGTATATACCGATGTGGCTGGCGGCATAGCTCCCGCCGGAGTTGAGTATTACCTGCCCCTGTTCTTCAGCGATGATCTGGGCAATATTTTTGACCACCTTCCGGACCAGACACTGATCATTCAGGATGCACGACTGGAAGATGCGGCGCGTCATTTCCGCAATGATGTCGAAAACCGCTATGAAAGCCGCCGTTACGATATTCAGCGTCCGCTGGTTGCACCCGCGCATCTGTTTCTGGGTGTCGAGGATCTGTTTCAGAACCTTAATAACTATCCCCGTGTGCAGTGGTATCAGAGCGATCTTCCGGAACGTGCCGGTGCCGTTGCTTACGATACTCAGGCCCTGCCTGACCTGTCCGTCGATTCACGGCTTGATCAGCCATTGCAGCGACTACAGAACTGGCTGGCCGGAGTCGACGGCAAAGTCATTTTCTGCGTTGAATCTGCCGGACGCCGGGAAGCACTGAAAGACCTCCTGCGTCGTATCAGCCTCACGCCGCCGGAGGCAGACTCATGGCCAGAAGCCTGCGCCTCAGACAACAATCACCTGATCATCATTGCCCCGCTTGAAAAAGGCGTCTCGCTCGGACATCAGCTCCATCTGGTGACTGAAAACGATCTGTTCGGACAACGGATCCGTCAGACCCGTCGCCGCCAGAAGCAGAAGACCGACAGCGACATGGTCATCCGCGACCTCTCAGAGTTGAAAGAAGGCGCCCCCGTCGTCCATCTTGATCATGGGGTCGGTCGCTACCTTGGCCTGCAGACTCTCGAAGCCGGCGGCCAGGTCAATGAGTTTGTGGTGCTCGAGTACTCCGGCAACGACAAACTTTATGTGCCTGTGTCTAACCTCCACCTGATTTCGCGCTACGGTGGCGCCGAACAGGAAATGGCGCCCATCAACAAACTGGGGACCGATAAATGGTCAAATGCCAAGCGCAAGGCAGCAGAAAAAATCCGCGACACAGCTGCCGAGCTGCTGGATATCTATGCACGCCGCCAGGCTCGTAAGGGCTTTGCGTTTGATGAGCCAGATACAGACTATGAGCGGTTTGCGGCTGGCTTCCCGTACGAAGAAACTCCTGATCAGCAGGCCGCGATCGAAGCCGTGATCGGTGACATGTGTTCGCCGCGCCCTATGGATCGCCTGGTGTGCGGGGACGTTGGTTTCGGCAAAACCGAAGTGGCCATGCGCGCCGCATTTATGGCAGTGCAGAGCGGTAAACAGGTTGCCGTACTGGTACCGACGACCCTGCTTGCTCAACAGCATTATCAGAACTTTGCCGACCGCTTTGCCGAATGGCCGGTCAAAGTGGATGTACTGTCGCGCTTTAAATCTGCGAAAGAGACCCAGGCCGCGCTGGATCGCATGCTGGAAGGTAAGACTGACATCGTCGTGGGCACGCACAAACTGCTGCAGAAAGACGTGCAGTTTGACCACCTCGGGCTGCTGATCATCGACGAAGAGCACCGTTTCGGTGTCGCACAGAAAGAAAAAATCAAAGCGCTGCGCTCCGAGGTCGATATCCTTACGCTGACCGCCACCCCGATCCCACGGACACTCAATATGGCAATGGCGAGCATCCGCGACCTGTCGATCATTGCCACACCTCCGGCGAAACGCCTGAGTGTGAAAACCTTTGTACGCCAGCAGGACGATGCCACCACCAAAGAGGCCGTGCTGCGTGAGATTCTTCGTGGCGGTCAGGTGTATTACCTGCACAACGAAGTAAAAAGTATTGAGAAGACCGCCCGCGAACTGAGCGAGGCCATTCCTGAAGCACGGATTGGTGTGGCCCATGGCCAGATGTCAGAGCGCGAACTGGAAAGCGTGATGAGCGATTTCTACCACAAACGTTTCAATATGCTGGTGTGTACCACCATCATCGAAACCGGTATCGATATCCCCTCAGCCAATACCATCATTATTGAGCGCGCCGACAAGTTTGGTCTTGCTCAGCTGCACCAGCTGCGTGGTCGCGTTGGTCGCTCACACCACCAGGCCTACGCCTACCTGCTGACGCCACCACCGAAGCAGTTAACCAAAGATGCCGAGAAGCGCCTGGAGGCAATTTCGGCAGCGCAGGATCTCGGCGCGGGCTTTATGCTCGCAACCCACGACCTTGAGATCCGTGGCGCGGGCGAGCTGTTAGGTGACGAGCAGTCTGGTCAGATTGAGACCATTGGCTTCACCCTGTACATGGAAATGCTGGAACAGGCCGTCAATGCCATCCGTTCAGGCAAAGAGCCTTCAGTCGACCTGAGCGCCAGCCATGGTGCCGAAGTCAACCTGCACATTCCTGCACGCATTCCGGATGACTATCTCCCTGACGTTAACAGCCGCCTGACGCTCTATAAACGGATTGCCAGTGCGAAAGATGACCATGCCCTGAAAGAGCTGCAGGTAGAGATGATTGACCGTTTCGGCCTGTTACCTGATCCCGTGAAGAACCTGTTCCGGGTCACCTCTCTGAAGCTGCGACTGCAACCACTGGGAATTTCACGACTGGACGCCAACGACAGCACCGGCCGGATTGAATTTTCAGGTGAGACCGGCGTCAATCCTTTCACCCTGATCAAACTGGTGCAGACTCGCCCCGATGCCTTTAAACTCGACGATGGCAGCTCACTGCGGTTCTACGCCGCAATGGACTCTGTCGACAAACGCTTTACCACTATTGAGCAGGTCCTGACCGATCTGCAGAAGGACCCCAACCTGTGAAAGCTTCACTCGCTGTAATGATGCTTCTATTAACCGGGACAGTGGCTCAGGCCGCCGATCTGTACCGTGTTGAAGTCATGATGTTTGCCTATCTCGATGAACAGAGCGCCCAGAAGGAACATTGGCAGGAGACTCTGGAAACCGAAGAAGAACAGATCATCCCGGATGCCGAGGTAGAAGATCTGCCCGAAGATGACGGGTATGCCGGAGAGTCTCTGCCTGTTGACGACATGACTGAAGAAACTCCCGAGCCGGAGCTTCCCTATCAGCCACTTGAAGAGCTCGAGTTTGCCGACGCGGCAGCGCGATTTGCGTATCGCAATGACATCGCCATTATATGGCACCAGGCATGGGTAGAAGAGATTCAGGACGCAGACAATGCGATCCTGCACGATGTCGACACTGTGCTCGAAGGCGAGCTGAAAGTTCAGGTCTCGGGCTCAGTGCGGCTGCATCGCAGCCGCTACATCCACATCACACCGGACCTCTCGGTTCAGCAATATGTACTGGGCTTTCCTCTGGACGAAACCGACATCCCGGAAGAAACCTCAGAGACGGAAATCACAGAGCCAGCTGCGCCACAGGATCATCCATTTGCAGCATTCCGTATGGAGCCTGAACTGATACAGGAAACAGAAGTAACAGAGCTGGAGCTGGCACCCGAAGAACCTGTCTGGATGCCGCTGCGTGCTGCGCACATCGACCGCAGTCGCCGTATGCGCAGTGACGAGGTGCACTACCTCGACCACCCGCTGCTGGGCATGGTGGTCAAAGTTACCCCTTACGAAGCACCGCCAGAAGAGGAAACCTCTGAGGAGAGTGCGGCGCCTGAGGCAGACCTGAACTGACAGGGTTCTGATCAACGGCACTGAATACAGAAGCGCTGAAACTCACATCCCCTTGAGAGTTTCAGCGATCAGATCCCTGACCTGCCCCATCCCGGAGTCAATCACAGCCTTAATTTCGGCCATAGTGATTTCCCCGTCGCTTTTCCCGGCAGCTGGATTCACAACCAGACAAATACTGGCGTACGCCAGACCCAGCTCCCGGGCTAATGCCGCTTCTGGCATGCCGGTCATGCCCACCAGGTCGCAACCATCACGTTCAAGCCGGACGATCTCAGCCACAGTTTCGAGCCTTGGGCCCTGCGTCGCGGCGTAAACACCATCGTCACTGACCGCCATCTCACGACGGTCAGCCGCGGCAATAATCTGCTGACGCAGCTCTTCGTCGTACGGGTGCGTCAGATCAATATGATCAAGGGGCATAAAGTCACCGTCAAAGAACGTGCCTTCCCGACCCCAGGTGTAATCAACAACCTGATGGGGTATCGCGATACGGCCCGAGACCATATCGCTGCGAATCCCGCCAACAGCATTTACAGCAATCACGTGCGTGGCCCCGAGTTCTTTCAACGCCAGCAGGTTAGCCCGGTAATTAATCTTGTGAGGAGGCACCGCATGAGGGTGTCCGTGACGGGCGAGAAAAAGTACCCGACGTCCATTCCACTGCCCTTCTTCGACCGCAGACGAAGGCTGCCCAAGGCGTGTCTCTGGCGTATGAGTCTGTTGAATTTCAGGGCCTTCTAACTGAGTCAGCCCCGTCCCGCCGATTATCGCAATCGCCGGAGTCTCTTTCTGCACTGTTTCTGTCGTCATTCAATTACCAGTCCGGCTTCACGGAGCAATCCGAGCGCCTGTTGTTTCTTTGATTCCTGCGGCTCAGGACGAGCTACTTTCCAGTCCTGCAGTGAAAGGCTTGCGGCCCCCCGGGCTCGCAGATCACGCACAGCACGCAGCACCTCTGTCGCAGCGGCGCGATTATTACAGACTACCAGCGCGTTCGCACCTGCATGAGCAGCCGCCAGAGAGCGTTGATAGAAATCCCCGCCACTGGCAGCACCGGCCATCGACAGATCATCACTGAAAATGACACCTTCAAACTCAAGCTGCTGACGCAGAATCTGTTGCAACCATATTGGCGAGAACCCCGCCGTGTTATCTGAGTCTACGTCCGGATACACGACATGGGCCGGCATGATTCCGGCGAGCATCCCGTCCCTGATCAGGGAAGCAAACGGACGGATATCGTAATCAAGGGCCTCTCTGGCCCGCGGATCAACGGGCAACTCCAGATGAGAATCGGCGACAACCGCACCGTGTCCCGGAAAATGTTTACCCACCGCTTTCATCCCGGCATCTCTTAATCCCTGACACCAGGCGCCCGCCAGTTCGGTAACGGCCTCAGCATCGTGTCCGAAAGCCCGATCACCGATTACCCGGGAGCAATCCCGTTCAATATCAAGTACTGGAGCAAACGTCAGATCGACACCCTGCCGGGCAAGTTCATACGCCAGTAGCCAGCCCCCGTGACGGGCAAGGCTGAGTGCCGCCGCACGATCGTGCTGATAACAGCCCTCAAATGCCATCATAGGTGCAAAGCGGGTAAAACCATCACGAAACCGCTGTACCCTTCCCCCTTCCTGGTCAACGGTCAGGAGCAGATCCGGACGTAAAGAGGATATATCGTCAGTCAGTGCGCGGAGTTGCTCAGGTGACTGATAATTACGGGCGAAGAAAATAAGGCCACTAAGCTCAGGAGCGAAGATAAACTCCCGGTCTTCAGGCGTCAGCACCGTCCCTTCAATGTTGCTGATGACACCAAGGTCGGTCACAGATTTACGCAATGGATTCTCCTGAAACTGTCTTGCTGAATCCAGACTTCACAGCCCGGCGTGAGCATTTTTTCCAATGCCAGCAGATCGGAATTCCGCATACGGATACAACCGTGCGAACGGGCAATTCCCATAGGCTCTGAATCGGGAGTACCGTGGATGTAGATGAAACGTCTCATCGAATCTACGTTGCCAAACCGGTTAACGCCGGCCTCGAGCCCCTGCAACCAGAAAATACGGGTAAGAATCCAGTCCCGCGCCGGGAACTGACTGGCGAGCTCGGGAGAGTAGATTTCCCCCGTAGGGCGTCGGCCGACAAACACTGAATTAACCGGCAGATCTTTTCCGATCATGGCAACAACACGATGCCAGCCACGGGGAGTACAGCCACTGCCATTTTTCTCACCCGCGCCATTGAGCGCAGTAGACACCTGAAACAGAGTACAGCTGTCTTTCTGTTTAACCCGAAGAATCTGGTCGTCGATGGAAATCTCAACAAGAGTGGACATGCACGCCCCGGCAGATCATGAATCCTGTGATTGTGCCGGTGCCTGCATCCCTCTGGCAAGGAATGGCAACAACAGATCAATGACTTCTGACGTGCTGGTGCTTTTACCGAGGTCGTGCTGAGCCATCGCCGTCAGCGAATCGACACCGCTCAACGTAAACATGGTCGCACCCAGCATAAAGTGGACACGCCAGAACCTGTCTTCATCAGACAGCTCCGGGGTTGCCCGTGACAGAAGCTCAGAGTAGCGACGGAATACGTGACCGTACTCAAGTCGCAGGAAACGACGCAGGTGTCCCTGTCCCTGACTGTATGCCAGGCCGAGCAGGCGCATAAAAATATTCAGCCGGCCAGGTTTATCGGCCCCTGAACGTAGTGACGTCATGGACAGCAGATGAAGCAGAGACATCAGGTCAGGCTCGCTGTTCTGTCTTGAGGCTTCATACTCATTCAGGGCTTTGTCCAGCTCAACCACAAACGGATTGAGAAAGCGTGCAAATACTGCCTGTATCAGGGATTTCTTGGAGCCAAAGTGATAATTCACCGCCGCCAGGTTCACTCCCGCTTTCGCAGTAATATTACGCAGAGAGGTCTCCGCAAATCCCCTTTCGGCAAACAGTTCTTCTGCAGCATCAAGAATGCAGCGCGCAGTATCTTTCTGGGCCATAGTAGCCATCCAACTAACAAGTGTTTCAAACATACGTTTAAAACACTTGTAGCGCAACCCACTATAAAGCGACAGGCTTCACACCATTGGCGACAATCTGTCTGATACTGGGTGTTTACACAGGTAAATTTACTGTATATATTTACAACCACTGTATAAATTAACAGACTGGATAAACATCATGGAAAAGCTCACCGCTCGCCAGCAACAGGTACTCGACCTGATCCGCAGCGCTATCGAAGCGACCGGGTTCCCACCGACCCGTGCGGAAATCGCCGAAGAGCTCGGATTCCGCTCTCCGAACGCCGCAGAAGAACACCTGAAAGCACTGGCACGTAAAGGGGCGATTGAAATGATGCCCGGTGCCAGCCGCGGAATCCGGATTGTCGGCGAGGAAAACCCAGGACTCCCGGTCATTGGTCGCGTGGCGGCAGGTGAGCCTATCCTTGCTGAAGAGCACATTGAAGAATACTGCGAGATCCCTCCGTCCTTCTTCAAACCCGAAGCCGATTTCCTTTTAGAGGTACACGGCGACAGCATGAAGAAAATCGGAATTTTTGATGGAGACTACATCGCCGTCCACAAAACAGAGAGCGCGCGTAATGGCCAGGTGGTCGTTGCCAGAGTCGAAAACGAAGTGACCGTTAAGCGCTACCAGAAAAGCCGTTCTCAGGTGTTGCTCTTCCCTGAAAATGACGACTACGAGCCGATCGAAGTCGATCTTAAGCACCAGGAATTCGCTATCGAAGGCCTTTACGTCGGCGTCATCCGCCGCCACTGATGTCAGGAGCAAAACTATGCGCCAGCTAACCTTTGAAATGTCTGCCGATGTTATTCCGTTCAGCTCCGCTCCCGGTGCAGTGGCGAAAGGCAGCTACACCGAAGTGATTGTCAGCGAAGGCAGTGCGTTACAGCCATTCCAGCTGCTTCCTGTGCTGGCGCACTGCAATGCTCATCAACGTTGGTTACTCTGGTTGAGTCCGGATCAGGCCATGAACAAACAATGGTTGATCAGTGCAGGATTAAAAGATTGTCCAGTGATCCATATGGCAACACGCTACGCAACACAGCGGGAACTGGTGATCAAAGCCCTGAGTTCAGCCAAGAGCCATATCATTCTGGAGTGGGAAGGCGAACTTGAAGTGGAAGAACGCAAAGCTTTGCGTCAGTTAGCCGAACAGCATGGTACCCATCTGTTTCTGATACGTCGGGAAGGGCTGTAAGCCCAATCCCGACCGTCATTCTTATTCAGCAGCGGCGGGCGCTTCTGCTGCTGAGTTTTCTTCACCCAGCTTTTCCATCGCAGCATCCAGCTTCTTCAGCACTTTTTCCAGCGCTGCCTGGTTGTCTTCCATTGAATCGATGGCATCTTTCGTCTGCTCAATCGCCGCTTTTGTTTCAGCCCGCGCCTCTGCGTACGCCTTCTGAAGTTCAGTACGCTCTACGTCGTCACTACACCCGCTGAGGAGCAGGACGGAAACCACAGAAACAGCAAAAATATTCAACGTTTTCATAATCTTTCCTTAATAACGATAAAAACAATCCGGGGCAGAACCCCCGTGCCATCATAGGGTAACCCGTTCGCTGGGGCACCACTTTCGCTTTATTCTGATTCCTTTCGGGCAAAAAAAATCCGGCCTCTGGCCGGATTCTCAAATAAAGTGGCGCAAACGCCTATCAATGCAGACGTTTATCCTGCTCAGGAACGTCGAAGTCGTCACTCTCTACTTCCATACCAGAGAGTTCACCCACCAGACGAACACCCGCCTCCAGCATGACACGGGCAACATCAAGGTGGTGCTCCTGCAGGCTGGCTTTCGCGTCATCGGAGAAATGAATACGCACGAGGGCATCGCCCTCTTGTTCGTCGGCCCGACGCAGAGCGATATCGCCATTAGACAGTTCTACTATTTCAAAAAATCGAGCCATATCCGCCTCTCTCAAGTGGGCGCGGGAGTTTATCACAGGCCCCGAAGCCTCTGAACACTTCTTTTTGAAGGATCAGCTTTCCTGGCGATTCTGTCGCTGACTATCAATCAGTTCAGATAATGCCTGCCACCATTCCCTGACGTCAGGCTTTGACGTTTCAGCAACCGCGATCAGGTTGCCGGACTGAACAACACCACCCTGCCCCACGGGCTCAGGCTGCGCCTGAGCTGAGACCTGACTGAGAAATCCCACCAGCCATGAGTAACTGTCTGCGCGAAGAACCCGCAGCTCGGTCATCTCACCGGTGACGAGCGGTGTGACTTCCAGCAGGTTTTCGAGGGTAGCCACAGGTTTGCGATACCCCGCCATGCCCGCCAGTTCATTGAGGTAAGACACCCAGGCATCGTACATCTGGTATAAAGCGCTTTCGTTCAAAGCATCGACCAGCGCTTTCCCTCTGGACTGGTCTGCCTGATCGAGCAGGAGACGCGCCTGATAGAGCTTCTGATTGGTGAATCCGAGCCACTGACTCATCAGAAATCCAGTCGCAGACCGAAGTGCAGGCCTTCACCCAGTTTGAAGCGTCCACCACGCTCTTCCAGCTTCAGAGACGCCATCCGGAATCCTGTGTACAGGTGAGCACTCGGGATCAGGTTGTACTGAAGCCTGATATCAGCATCGAACATATTTTCAATTTCGGCAAATGAAACCACCGGAGGAGCGTAGTAAGCGTGACCACTCATGCCGAAGTTGCGGTTAAACGGGAAGTTGTAGCGGAAGAAGCCGCCTACACCGATCGCACCGCCGTTGTAATCGTCATTGGTGAAGCCGTAAAGGTTAGCACCAGCACCGATGTACAGGTCTGACTGACGGTTACGTACGTCGACGACGTGTACACCTGCGTTAAGCATATCGCCTTCGTCGGTTTCGTGGAGCAGCGCTGCATTCAGGTGCAGTCCGGTGTCCATACGGGCAGCATCCCAACCGATGCGAGCGGAATCATCCGCCAGACTGATATCCAGTGATCCTCCAGCCAGAGCAGCCGGGCTGGCAAGCATTGCAGACAGTGAAACGAGGCGGGCAACCGCTGAAAACTTAAAGGTCATACAGTGTCCTGTTGTGATTCTTTTTCTGGTGTAGCTGCGCTGAGACCAGCCGCTTGAAACTAAGTTGCATAATACCAGCGTGTTCTGCAGCGGAACAGGTCGGAACAGACAGTAACAGAAGGAGGGATACCGGAGCAGACACGCTGCTCCGGCAACAGAGGCTTGCTTACTTCATCAGATCGAGCAGCAGCTTGTTCAGGCGACTGACATACTGCGCTGGTTGTTTGAGCTGGCTGCCTTCAGCAAGTTTCGCCTGGGCATGAATAACGCTGGCCAGATCGGCAAAGCGCTCTTCGTCCGTTTCCTGATCGAGACGTGCGATCAGCGGGTGCTCCGGATTAACTTCCAGCGCCATTTCAGGGTCCGGGACAGCCTGACCCGCAGCTTCCATCATGCGACGCATGTGCCCACCCATGTCGTACTGGCCGACGACCAGACACGCCGGGGAATCCGTCAGGCGGGAGCTGACCCGTACTTCCTTAACCTCAGATTTAAGCGCTTCCGTCAGGCGTTCAATCAGGGCTTTGTGGCTTTCTTCCAGAGCTTTCTGCTGCTCTTTTTCAGCCTCGTCTGCCAGTTCCTCAAGATCAAGTTCGCCTTTGGTGACGTCCTGGAACGCTTTGCCATCGAAATCATTGAGATGGCCAACCATCCATTCATCCACCCGATCGGTCAGCAACAGCACCTCAACGCCTTTACGACGGAAGTACTCAAGGTGGGGGCTGGCTGCAACCGCTGCGTAGTTATCGCCGGTAATGAAGTAAATCTTTTTCTGACCTTCGCGCATGCGACCAACGTAGTCCGCCAGTGAGACATTCTGTGTCTCGCCTTCACTTCGGGTCGTCGCAAAACGGAACAGGCCAGCGATTTTTTCGCGGTTAGAGAAATCTTCGGCAGGCCCTTCTTTAAGGACTTCACCGAACTGATCCCAGAACGTCTGGTATTTTTCCGGATCGTTTTTCGCGAGTTTTGTCAGCGTATCCAGCACCCGTTTAATCAGCGCTGAGCGCAGGCTGTCGACCTGTTTGTCCTGTTGAAGAATTTCACGGGACACGTTCAGAGACAGATCATTGGAATCCAGCACGCCTTTTACGAAACGCAGGTACAGCGGCAGGAACTGCTCGGCATCGTCCATGATAAATACGCGCTGGACGTATAATTTAAGTCCACGGGTCGCTTCACGATTCCAGATGTCATACGGCGCTTTCGAGGGAATATACAGCAGGCTGGTGTAGTCCAGCTTTCCTTCGACACGGTTATGCATCCAGGTCAGTGGCTCATTCCAGTCATGAGACACATGCTTATAAAATTCTTTGTAGTCTTCGTCTTTCAGTTCATTGCGCGGGCGGGTCCACATGGCCTTCGCCTGATTAACGGCCTCTGGCACAGACGCGTCTTCGCTCTCGTCTTCAGCGTCTTTCTGAACGAAGACAGGAATCGCAATATGGTCTGAATATTTACGGATCAGATTTTCAAGGCGGAAAGTGTCTGCAAATTCGTCACAGTCTTCCTTCAGATGGAGAGTGATTCGTGTACCGCGTTCTGCCTGCGTAATCTGTTCAAGACTGAACTCACCTTCGCCCTCTGATTCCCAGCGTACGCCAGCATCAGACGCTTCGCCCGCTCTGCGGGTTTCTACGGTCACGCGGTCAGCGACGATAAAGGCAGAATAAAAACCTACCCCGAACTGACCAATCAGCTGCGAGTCTTTTTTCTGATCGCCACTGAGCTTGCTGAGAAAATCCGCGGTGCCTGATTTCGCAATGGTACCCAGATGATTAATGACATCATCCCGGTTCATACCAATGCCGTTATCAGCAATCGTCAGGGTACGGGCTGACTTATCGAAACTGATATCTACCCGAAGCTCACTTTGCCCTTCAAACAGAGCATCGTTCTGCAACGCTTCAAAACGCAGTTTGTCGCAGGCGTCGGACGCGTTCGACACCAGCTCTCGCAGGAAAATTTCCTTGTTTGAATACAAGGAATGAATCATCAGATGCAGCAACTGCTTCACTTCAGTCTTGAAACCCAGGGTTTCTTTGCTGGCGGCGTTCATTATCTTCTCCTTCGGAATGGCCACTTCATCAACTGCTTTCAGATATAGGGGTGCTCCGAAGGTTTTCAAGGGCTGAAATTAAGGCATCTGCATTGTTTTTCTGATCAGCCCCCGGCTGAAGGCAGGTCACCACGGCCAATGACCCCGTACCACAGGCGGCCGTCTGTCTGGCATTACCCGGAACAATTCCACCGATGCAGGTCTGCTTCCATGAGCGGTAGCGGCGACTCCATACAGCGAGTCTGCTTGTCCCCAGAGGAGGGTATTTCAGTGTCTTTGATAAGGGAGGATACACCGGCCCGAATGCCAGGTAGGCCGGAGTCATTGCTCGTGACCGGGCAATTTCCCATTCCGTGTGATTGCTGGTTCCGAAGGCAATTCCCGCATGCCGGAGTGCATCAAGATCGGCCCGGCAGAGATCTTCCTGGCCAAGGTGTACACCATCCGGAAATATCTCCAGTGCCAGACGCCAGTCGTCGTTCAACCAGAACGGAACCCCCGCTTTCCGGCAGAGATTAAGCGCGGCCAGCGTCTGTCGACGATATTCTGAATCACGATCTTTTACACGCCACTGAATCGCATCAACCGGAAGCGCCAGCAGAGATTCGAGATGCTCCAGGTTATCAGTGAGTGCGTACAGCCCCAGTTCATTGTCTTTCAAGGGTGGCGGGCGACGAACTCTCGCCACGGGTAACTGATCCAGCGGGGTCACAAGTGGCCAGTCGTCCCCCGTCGCCGGAGGCATGGCCGCGATACAGTTCGGATAAGGCTGCCTGTGATCTGCAGGAAAACCTGCGTCACGCCCCGCCTTCAGAGCGGCGCGGGCCATCACCGAGCCTCGCAACAAAGCGTCATACAGACGTTCTCCGCGTGCCAGTGCTACGGCAATGGCCGCTGAATGATGACTTCCGGTGCCATGTGCCGACCCGCTCAGTCGCTTCTGATGTACGGCAAAGTCACTGAGCACCGCAGTTTCAGGCTCGCCGGGGTGAACCCGGGAATACACCCGGTCAGTGACCCACTCACTCATAGGGTCCGAGTCGCCGCCGCTAATCAGAACCGTATGCGCCCCGGCGTTCTGCAGTCCCCGCGCCAGATCGGCGTCTGTTGCGTAGTTCATGCCCGTCAGCCAACAAGCCTCCTCCCGCGTTGGCGTGATAACCCGCGCACAGGCAATCAGAGACCGCAGTGACGCCTGTGCCTGAGGTAACCCGGCGCCGGTCGCCTGGATTACCGGGTCCCAGATAACTGGCGCCGACATCCAGCGTAACTGGTTCACCAGCCACTCTATGAGTTCGCTGTCGGGCGGTAACCATCCCACCAGGATGGCATCGGGTTGGCCATCTTCCATCGCCGCCTGCCACTGAGCTTCGACAACGCTGACGGGCAGTGCCTGCACTGAGCGCACGCCGTGACTCGACTGAGCAGTCACCGCTGTCACAATACTGCGACACTGACAGACCTGGCCGTTCTCATCCGGCAGAGCCGCCTGCGCCAACGCCGCCTGCAGACCTGCCCCGCCTCGGCTGTCGGACGCACAGACCGCCCAGATCACAGGAGAGGTCATGCGTCTCTCCCCATCGGCTGATGCCAGAACGGCAATCCGGCCACCGCCGTCGACGGGCTGGCTATATCGCGCTCGGCCATCAGCCCCGCCGCCCAGGCCCGGCGGCCTCCGACGACGGCGGCAGAAAAGGCAGCAGCCATCGCCACCGGATCATGAGCGCGGGCCACAGCGGTATTCAACAACACAGCATCAACACCAAGTTCCATCGCCTGCATTGCCTGAGAAGGCCGGCCAATGCCAGCATCAACGACGATAACGGCCTCAGGAAGGCGCTCACGCAGAGTCCGTAGCTGGTAGGGATTCAACAGACCTTTTCCGGTTCCTATCGGCGCAGCCCATGGCATTACCCCATGGCAACCCGCTCTGAGCAGTGCCTCACAGACGACCAGGTCGTCGGTACAGTACGGAAGAACATCAAACCCCTGACGACAAAGCTCAGTCGCCGCATCGACCAGTTCCAGTGTGTGCGGCTGCAGCGTGTAATCGTCGCCAATGACCTCCAGCTTAATCCAGGAGGTACCGAACAACTCCCGCGCCATAACGGCCAGACGGATAGCTTCGCTGGCACTCTGACAGCCAGCGGTATTGGGCAGAAGCCGGGCGTCCGAAGCCGTCATCCAGTCCTGCAATCCGGCCCAATAGCCGTTGTCAGCTACCTCAAGAGCCGTCTGACGCCGCAGAGACACAGTCACAAAACCCGGCTGTGCCGCATCGAGAGCACGAAGCATCACCTCAGGTGACGGGTAGTGGGATGTTCCCAACCAGAGTCGCCCACCGATTTTTTCACGGTTGATGACCAGTGCATCGCTATTGTCTTTCATCATCAACCTCCAGTGATTGCACCCAGGATATCGATCTGATCACCCGGATTCAGCCGATGTTCAGCCCATTCTCCGACAGGCACCAGTGAACCATTCACTGCGACAATAAACCTGCCTTCCCGGAGGTCGTAGCCAAGCTCCTCCAGCAACTGCTGCATCGTCAGACCCGGCTTCAGTGTCGTTGCTTCGCCGTTGATCAGCAGACCATCCATGCATCTCTCCCGTCGGTAATCATGTTGTCTGGCATAAAACCATTACCCAGATGGGGAGCCAGTTTTTCCAGTAATGCCGGTGCGAGCAGATATCCATGCCGGAACAGCCCATTGACGGTAATGGTATCGCCGGTCGTATCAATCATGGGCAGATGATCGGGGAGCGCCGGACGCAGGTTAGTTTCGAGCGACAGAATTCTTGCCTCGGCCATCTGAGGTGCGATCGCCCAGAGAGCAGACAGCATCTCCATCGCAGAGCGGACACTGACCGGAGATCGGTCTTCGCTTTCGATTTCTGTTGCGCCCAACTGATACTTCCCTTCACCACGCGGGACCAGATACAGGTGATAGCGCGGATGCAGAAGGCGCACGGGCCGCTGCAGCCTCACCTCGGGACACTCCACCCAGACCGTTTCGCCGCGAACGCCCCGCAGCCCGGGCACACTTCTGCGCGCCCCTGTTCCGCGGGTATCAATAACGCGATCAGAGCTCAGTGACGTGTCGCCAAGAAGCCAGGCATCACCATGACGATGCACCGGAGAGTCATAAAACCAGTCGGCGCCGGCTTCAATTGCCGCGCTGCGCAGCACCTGCAGCAATTGCCGGTTGTCGATCTGCGCTTCACGGGGCAACCAGAATCCCTGGCTGAAGTGTCCGGCGAGATCGGGCTCCAGAGTCTGGATATCCGCATCACTCAGACGGCGCGCCGAGTCTGCGCCCAGTAATCCATGGCGCCTCATCTCGGCTTCAAACTGAGTCAGCTCTGCCTGATCCGAGGGATGTGCCACAAGAAGGCTTCCCATCGTGTTGTAGGGAATACGGATTCCCGTGTCGTATTGCAGGTCATCCAACAGCTGTGGCCAGAGATCAAGTGACCGGCAACCGTACGAAAACACCCGGTTTCCGCACAGTGGCCGCTCACTGAAAGGCGCGACCATAGCCGCGGCGGTATAAGCTGCACTGACGGGCGTTCCGGGCTGACCCTGCTCATACACTCTGACTCTGTCGCCACGTCGCGACAGCCGCCAGGCGATGAGGCTGCCAAGCAGCCCACCGCCAATCACTATGATGTCAGCTGACATCGGCAGCCTCCGCCGGATGATAAAGCTCGCTCCCCTGATCGCGGAAACTTTGGGCCATATCAGCCATGCCGTTACCTGCAGCACTGTCTCTAATATCCTGCGACAGCTTCATCGAGCAGAATTTCGGCCCACACATAGAGCAGAAGTGTGCGGTTTTGTGACCTTCCTTCGGCATAGTTTCGTCGTGATAGGCGCGTGCCGTCTCCGGATCCAGAGCGAGGTTAAACTGATCCTGCCAGCGGAATTCAAACCGTGCCCGGGACATAGCATCATCGTGCATCTGAGCACCGGGGTGTCCCTTGGCCAGATCTGCGGCGTGGGCGGCAATACGATAAGCAATCAGCCCCTGCTTCACGTCGTCACGATCGGGCAACCCAAGGTGTTCTTTCGGGGTGACGTAGCACAACATGGCGCAGCCGTACCATCCGATCATTGCCGCTCCGATTCCAGAGGTAAAATGGTCATATCCTGGCGCAATATCGGTCGTCAGCGGCCCCAGTGTATAAAACGGCGCCTCTCCACAATGCGCCAGCTGCTCGTCCATATTGGCTTTAATCATATGCATCGGCACATGTCCCGGCCCCTCGATAAAGGTCTGAACGTCGTACTCCCAGGCAATTTTTGTCAGCTCCCCCAGTGTTCGGAGTTCCGAGAACTGAGCAGCATCATTTGCATCTGCGACAGAGCCAGGACGCAGACCATCGCCCAGGGAGAAGCAGACATCATAGGCCTGCATGATTTCGCAAATTTCGCGGAAATGGGTGTAGAGGAAGTTTTCCTGGTGATGTGCGAGGCACCACTTGGCCATGATTGAACCGCCCCGGCTGACAATGCCGGTCACCCGGTTGGCTGTGAGAGGAATGTATTCGAGCAGTACACCGGCATGAATGGTGAAGTAATCGACCCCCTGCTCCGCCTGTTCGATCAGGGTATCCCGGTACACTTCCCAACTCAGATCTTCGGCCACACCGTCGACCTTTTCGAGCGCCTGATACAGGGGAACGGTACCGACAGGCACTGGTGAATTGCGCAGAATCCATTCCCGGGTCTCATGAATATCATTGCCGGTTGAGAGATCCATAATGGTGTCTGCTCCCCAGCGGGTTGCCCACACCATCTTTTCAACTTCTTCCGCGATTGACGACGTCACGGCAGAATTACCGATGTTCGCATTAACCTTGACCCGGAAATTCCGGCCAATAATCATCGGCTCTGCTTCCGGGTGGTTAATATTCGATGGAATAACGGCGCGTCCACGCGCCACCTCAGAACGGACAAACTCGGGTGTAATGACTGCCGGAATTGCAGCCCCGAAAGACTCGCCCGGATGCTGTGTCGCCGTTGCCTGTTCGAGTTGCTGTTGCGACAGCCCAAGATTTTCCCGGATCGCAATGTATTCCATTTCTGGGGTGATAATGCCCTGACGCGCATACCAGAGCTGACTGACATTCCGCCCCGGAAGCGCACGACGCACCTGTGCCCGACGACGGAAATCAGACTGACGCACTGGAATCGCTGATGCGCGCGCCGCGCGGGACGACGGCTCCGCAAGCAACTCAGTGTCTGCTCGCTCCTCAATCCAGGACGCACGTAACGCGGGCAGGCCTTCCAGAATATTCAGCGTCTGACCGGGGTCGGTATAAGGGCCGGAAGTATCGTAGACCGGCAGAGGGGCATTCGCTTCACTACGTCCATCGGCGTAACGGGTGTCACTGAGATGGATCTGCCGCATGCCGACGCGTACATCATTACGCTCGCCAGAGACATATATCTTTTCAGAGGCGGGAAAGGGTTCAAGGGTAAGAAGACTGTTGATGCCTTCTGTCTGATGTTTTTTGGATTCAGCCATGCTCTTCTCCTGGTGTCAGGATCGGGCAGGCAGCGGCGGTACGGAAATCCGCGCACGCGGGTGAGATACCCAGCGGCGGTGACAGCCATAAACTGGCTGGAGACTTCTGTTTCCTACGCTGGCACTAACCAGATCAGGTTCAACGGGACCCGCATTCGCGATCTCAGCCTGTTTGCCAGTTCTTCAGAACCAGCGGTCAGGCACCCCGACAGATGAGCTTGCAGTGTAATCTCTCCGCCTGACGGCGGCAATCACTGAAGTAGTCAGTTACACCATCAGAAAATGTGCACGGGCAGTGGCAATTGGTTGATCAATATCCGTCTGCCAGGCATTGATCGCCACGTTGGCGACCCGGTTTCCCTGACGCCAGACCTGGCACGACGCATAGGTATCCGTGTGCCGGCCCGCACGCAGATAATCCAGAGAAAAGTCGATGATTTTTGGCAATGCGGCGGTCTCATTCATCAACAGCAGATGCAGTGATGCCGACATTTCCATAAAGCCACCAATCACGCCCCCGTGTATCGCCGGCAACATAGGATTTCCAATATTGTCTTTATTTTTCGGCAGCAGAAAGGTTGGCTGCGATCCCATTTCAAATAACTGAACGCCAATGGTATTTGCGTAGGGAATCGCCCGGATAACTGCAGAATAATCACCATCTGCCCGGGCCTGCTGCAGTAGTGCCAGATAATCTTCGGTCGTCATGCAGCTCCTCCTATCTGTTTACCAATGCGCATAAAATTCGCAGTGCAGCGCGCGACTTCTTTGCGCTCGCCATTGATTTCCTGGTACACGTCACAGCGGGTAAACACCACACTTGTCGTCACGCGCACGACTGTCGCCTGAGCGATCAGGTCACTTCCCGGACGGGCCGCACGCATATAATCCACCCTCAGATCGAGCGTCGGACACAGCTCATTGCCTGGCAGGGCAACAAACACCGCGGTGCCGCACGCGGTATCCATCAGAGTCGTCAGGCTGCCACCTGCAACTACGCCACTGGCTGGATTTCCGATGATTTGTTCCGAATATGGAAGAGACATTTGCACGCCATTTTCGTCGCCATGAAGTACAGTCATGCCCAGCACTGTGCAGTGCGGCAGAACTGAGACAAAGCGACTGGCTTTCACCGTCAGGGTGTCAGACATAAATACTCCGCGGCGAACCGCTGTTGTGTGTCACGTAGCTATAGTGAAGCATCAGCACCGCCTTCGCGGTGAACTGGGCAGAAGTTACTATTCTCAGGTTAGCCGCTCAATGCTAAAACTGCCCTGCATGATTAGCAAAAATGCTCACCACAACAAAAGATATGATCATTTTAGGCATGAATTTTCAGGACACTCTATGAAGCCCTTTAATCATTACAATGAACTCGTACGAACTGGCGAGCCGGTTGCTCTGGATGCCAGCTGGGGACAGGGAAAGACAACCTTTGGTGGTATGTCTGCCGCACTCGCCCTGGCGGCGATTGAGCGGGATCACCCACAGGACGCGCCTCTGCGCTCCATCAGTGTGCATTTCTGCGGCCCTCTGGCAACGGACGCCGAGTTCACCACGTCAACCCGGGTTCTGCGAGCCGGCCGGTCGATCAGTCACATCAGCGCCGAAATTCATCAGAACGACGCCTGCGCCACCAGCATCACTGCCTGCTACGGCACCCCACGCGAATCCGACGTTCAGGTGCTGGCAGCAGACGTCGCCCCCGGAGAACCCGGCGCCGGACAACGCTTACCTTACATCGCCGGAATGACACCGGAATTTGTCCGCCACATCGATTTCAGCTACGTCAGTGGTGGACTGCCCTTCAGTGGCAGCAAAGACAACCATATTCATGGCTGGATGCGCTTCAGCGACTGCACCAGCGATCTCACTTCCGTTCACCTCGTCGCCCTGATCGACGCATGGCCCCCTACCACGCTGCAAAAGCTTCGCAAAGTCGCGCCCTGCGCCAGCGTCACCTGGAGCCTTGAACTGGTCGCCTCTCCCGAATCACTCGACACACCTCTCGGGGGCGATGAGTGGCTCTGGTATGAAGCTCAGATTGAAGAGGCGCACGGCGGCTATGCCCACACTACAGCGAGAATCTATCGCGCCGACGGCCTGCTACTGGCTCTGTCACGCCAACTGGTGACTGTCTACGACAAGCGTTAACCTTCCAGGTGCCGGTCAGTTACTAAAACACACTGGCCGGCATTTGCCCCCCGGGCTCCTGGCGACTATTACTTATAGGACCAGGGACCGATGAATTATCTTTTCTATGAACCTCAATGTACTGATCTGTGACGACTCAAGCTTTGCCCGCAAGCAGATGGCCCGCGCACTGCCCCCGGAGTGGAATGTTGAAGTCCACTTTGCCGGCGATGGCGTCGAGGGCGTCAGCGCAATCCGCGAAGGCAAGGGAGACGTTGTTTTCCTCGATCTGACCATGCCCAACCTCGACGGTTACGGCGTGCTCGAAACCATCCGCAGAGATGACCTGCCCGCTATGGTCATTGTGGTATCCGGTGATATTCAACCTGATGCTCAGGAGCGTGTGAAAGCGCTGGGAGCCATGGCGTTTATCAAGAAACCCATCGATGCAGGCAAAGCCAGGGACGTGCTCACCGAATACGGCATCCTGACGGGGGTATAGCATGACTTCAGTGCCCGCAATTCTTACCGAAGACCAACGCGACTGTTATCAGGAGATAACAAACGTCGCCATGGGTCAGGCCGCTGACAGTCTCGCCCGGCTTCTGGGTGCCTACGTCGTGCTGCCGATTCCACGGGTAAGTATTATCGAATGCTCTGAGTTGAATATGGCGCTCCATGAGGCTGGTTCAGACGACAGTGTGTCTGCTGTCTGCCAGGGCTTCATCGGCGCCGGAATCGCCGGAGAAGCCCTGCTCCTGTTCAACGACACCAGCTTCGCGAGTCTGGCCTCACTGATGAAGTACGCTGGTCCCCTGAATCATCAGGCCGAGCTTGAGCTGCTGATGGACACCGCTTCTGTTCTTATCGGTGCGTGCGTCCAGGGCCTTGGCGATCAGCTGGAGATCCATTTCAACCAGAGCCATCCGGTCGTGCTCGGTCAGCACTGCCAGACCGATGACATTCTGCGTTCCGGAAATCAGGCATGGCAACGGACCCTGGCGATCGAAATTCACTACACCATTGAGCACATGAACATCGACTGTGAACTGCTTCTGCTGTTTACGGAGGAATCCGTTAAGACGCTTAACAAAAAAATTGATTTTCTGCTGGACTGACGTATGACACAGGGTCAAATCGAAATCACAGATATCCATTGGCTGATGGATATTCTTCAGAACATAGACGTTGGTCTTGTCGTGCTCGATCGCGACTACCGGATCCATCTGTGGAACGGTTTTATGGAGAGCCACAGCGGCATCAGTCCACAGAAAGCGAAAGATCAGATTCTGTTTTCCCTGTTCGATGAGATCCCGGAGGCCTGGTTCCGCCAGAAGGCCGAGCCCGTATTTCAACTACGAACCCGGACCTTTACGATCTGGGAACAGCGGCCATTTCTTTTCCGGTTTTACAATTCCCGTCCCATCACCGGGCAATCGGAACTTATGTTCCAGAATACGACCATTATCCCGCTGGAATCACTGGACAGAACGGTCAACCACATCTGCCTGATTGTTTACGATGTCACAGATACCGCAATCAGCCGTGGCGAAGTCAGCAAGGCCAATGAATCACTGTCGGCAGTGACCTCAAAAGACAGCCTGACCGGCCTGCTCAACCGCGACAGCTGGTTACCCACGCTGGATCATGCGATCGCTGAGCACCGCAACCACCAGCAGTCATCGGCCCTGCTGGTCGTTGACCTTGACCACTTCCGGGATGTTAACCGCGTTCTGGGGCATGTCCGCTCAGATGAAATACTCAAACGCATAGCCACCGCCCTGTCGACGCTTGCTCAGGAAAACTGCACGGCACGTATTGGTGGTGAGCTGTTTGCTCTTCTGCTGAAAAATACAGAGTCTGAGCAAGCCATTGCCACCGCAGAGCGTCTGCGACGGGGAATTGCAGGCCTGACAAAAAGTGCCGGGACCGACATCAGCGCGAGCGTCGGGGTAGCAATGTCACATGATGCCCTCACTGATGCGCAGGATTGGCTGAACTGCGCCGACAAAGCCCTGTATCATGCCAAGGAAAGCGGAAAGAACAAAACTACGTTATACCAGTACAAAACACAGGAATAACGTTTAACGGGGACATGACATGGCAGGGTTCAGGATACCCGAGCCTTTTGTACGCGCACCTCTCTCCGGGGCTCGCAAACATGGGCTGACCAGGGAAGCGTTACTGCAACGTGCCGGAATTGCTGAGAGTGATTTTGCGGCAGACGGCTCGCTCGGTCAGCAGGAATACGCCCGCCTGATGTTCAGTATCTGGCAGGCCAGCGATGATGAAGTCATGGGACTCAGCCCTGAGCCTGTGCTCTTTGGTACATTCGCTATGATGTGCAGGGCCGTCATACATTGCACAACACTTGAGCATGCCCTGCGCCGGGCATCAGCCTTCTATCGCCTGATTCCACACGCCCCTCAGCTGCATCTGGAACAGGACGAACACCTCGCGCGTATTGTCGTCACTCAGGACATGACATCTGACCCCGATCACTTCCTCAGCGAGTCGCTGCTGGCCATCTGGCACCGCTTCAGCAGCTGGCTGGTAGGCCACGGCATTCCCTTATTGCAGGTGCGCTGCCCCTATGCCATCCCCGTGCACCGGGATCTGTACTCAGTGGTATTTGCGACCCCGGTCGAATTCAGCAGCTCTGAGCTCTCTCTGATACTGCCCGCCCGGGAGCTGTCTTCCCCTGTGACGCAGACACCGGCCAGCCTGCGACAGTTTCTGAAGCACTCCCCTGCTGATGTGCTTGCCAGACCTAACCCACATCAGAGCATGACCGGCCGAATCCGCAACTACCTGCGTCAACACGATTGTGCGGCACTGCCCGATCTGGATGATATGGCCCGCACTCTGAGCACATCGTCACCAACCCTGCGCCGGCGCCTGAAGGAAGAACAGACGTCGTTTCAACAGCTGAAAGACGAAATACGACGGGACGAAGCGACGCGTCTCCTTGCCGAATCACCGATCCGCATTGCGGATATAGCCTCCCGGCTGGGTTATACAGAAACCAGTACGTTTCAGCGGGCATTCCGTAAATGGACGGGACAGACACCGGGCCAGTATCGGGCCAGAAACAGGAGCATGTCATGACAGGCAGGGGCAGCTCATCGTACACTCCCGCATGTTTTGATCATGAACGGATTCCCCTCTTGTTAAGGCCTCTGTGGACACTGCTGCTGTTACTTGCCTCTTTTCACTGCATGGCCCTGGACACCGGGGTTGCGCCCGGAGCCCTGCTCGGAAAACAACTGATGGTCTGGGAAGAGGATGCACCGCTGGAGTCCCCCTACGACATTCTGGCGAGCACAAAAACGTGGCACCCCAGTCACAGCGACATACCGAACCCCGGAGTAGGAAATAATGTCACCTGGTACCGGCTGAGCATAAGCACACCGGAACCCGATTCAGATCATTATGCCGTGATCAGTTATCCGCTGATCGAGCGCCTCGAAATGTTCGTTTTTCAGGGCAGGAATCTCCTGTCGCAGTCGCTGGTCGGCAATAGTGTTCTGCGGGAGCCGGGCATCCGGCCAAACCTGTGCTTTGAGCTCCCACTGGTACTGCCGACCTCTGGAGAATATGACATCTACTTCCGCGTCGAGAACCGTGGTCTGCTTAATTTCCCGCTGAAAATACTCGATCAGGAAACGCTGAAAACGTCGAATCAGAACCGCCATCTGAGTTTCGGTCTGTATGCGGGGTTTCTGGTCGCCGTGTTTCTCTACAACCTCGCGGTATTTGTGGTTATCCGCGAACGCTACATGCTGTGGTTCTGTGGTTTTGTCGGGACCTATCTGCTGTTTTTTCTGGCTCATTCCGGTCTGGGATTCAGCTACCTGTGGACGAGTGCCTACGGCTTTGAACAGCGTGCAAGTATTGTTCTCGGGGCTTTGCCCATGTTCATGGCGGTGCTTTTCGCTGCCACGTTTCTGCCAACGCCAAAACGACACCGCAAACCTGCAATTCATGTAAAACATCTGGCCATCGTTGCCGCGGTCACGGGACTCGCCTGTACATTGATTCCTGACTATCAGATTGCCCTGAATACCATGCGCGTCACCACACTGTTGATTCCTGTGTGCCTGATTGCCATGGCAACGCTGAGCGGCGTTCTGCGAAGCCCTTCTGTCGCCGTTTACAGCGTCGGCATTTACTCTCTGGCTATCGCCATCATTATTCATAGCCTGTCCCGACAGGGGTTTATCGCTACGACCGAAATTTCTCAGTACGCGACGCATCTGGGCGCTGGCAGCATGATCGCCATTCACAGTCTGGCGATCGTACTCAAACTCTATGAGCAACGCCTTGAACAGGTCCGTACCCGCAAGGCAATGATTAAAGCGCGGAAAGAATCGCGTAAATCGGAAGAAAAACTGCGGCAGTCGGAACGTTCACTTCAGCGCACAGAAGAGGAAGCGAAAGCCAAATCTGCCTTCCTGGCGATGATGAGTCATGAGATCCGCACCCCGCTGAATGGTGTCCTTGGGATGGTTGAGCTGCTGGAGCACACCCGTCTCGACTCCCAGCAGAAGCGCTACGTCGGAACAATATCTTCATCCGGTGAAACCCTGCTCTCACTGTTAAATGACATCCTCGACCTGTCGAAAATTGAATCCGGCAAAATGACCATGGAAAAGCGCGAAGTTGCCCTGGCTCCGCTGATTAATGATTCGATACTCCTGTACACCCGC
>Ga0208830_1000179_pt1 | contig 35281 bp, 44 predicted proteins | sample DeeseametaMP2634_FD_184169 | JGI IMG/M metagenome (GOLD analysis project Ga0208830, IMG submission 184169) | Marine microbial communities from the Deep Atlantic Ocean - MP2634 (SPAdes) | ecosystem: Environmental > Aquatic > Marine > Oceanic | place: Northeast of Antigua and Barbuda, North... | reverse complement strand
GATACAGAGAAGGCGAAGATTCTCGCCGCCGCAAGCCGCGAATCCGCCGAGATCCGTGGGGCAGCCGATGCGGAAGCGATTGCGATCTATGCGGGCTCCTTCGGCAGGGACAAGGATTTTTACCGCTTCTCCAGAACGCTCGAAGCCTACGACAAGTTCATTGATGAAGGCACGACGTTGATTTTGCCTGCCGATTCCGAACTCCTTCAGTATTTGGATCCACGAAACGCTCTGAAACTTCCTCAATCGTCGACCACGACTGCCGGATCGCCCAAGGTGACCGCGGATTCGGAGCGCGACAGATGACGGACGAGGATGTGGCAGAATCACCAAAGTCCCCTCCGGCGGCGGACGATGACAGCGGAAAAAATGTCCGCGACGTCGCGATCAAATCGAAGCTCCTTGTTCGCGCCATTGCGGAGGGTGGGCGGTTCGCATTTGCAGACTTCAAGGTCGCTCTTGGCCACCTAAGGCCCGGCCCTCTGCTTGCGGGTGCGGTGATGCTGATAGCTATCGGCTATGCTTTGACCGGCGTCTATTCGGTCGCGCCTGGAGAAGCTGCGGTTGTGCGCCGCTTTGGTGCGATTGTCCAACCCAGTGTTGAACCGGGACTCCACTATCGGCTACCGTGGCCGATCGATCGCGTGGATATCGTCGATGTTACCAGTGTCCGACGTGAGCAAGTAGGCATAAGCGCTCCCGAAGAAGAGCACATACATCCTGAACCTCCGGCGAAACTTCAGGCGCTCTCCGGCGATACCAATGTTGTCGATGTAGAAGTCATCGTGCAGTATCAGGTGCGCGAGCCAGCCAACTACATACTGAGCGTCGAATACGCTCCGTATCGCATCGTCCGAGACGCACTCCGGGCATCAGTCACCAGGCTGGTAACGCGTCTGCCGGTTGATGCATTGCTAACCAGCGGACGGCAGTCCTTGCAACAAGCCATCCGCGAGGAGACGCAATCGCGTCTGGATCAGTATCGGACCGGCCTCGTTATCGTCGGCGTTGATCTGCAGAAAGCGTTCCCTCCTGCCAACGTCGCGGATGCCTTCACAGCCGTCAATACCGCGCGCGAGGAAAAGGCCCGTCTGATCAATGAGGCACGAGGATATGCGAACAGCCTCGTCCCAGAGGCCAGAGGCCAGGCACAGCAGCTGAAGGCACAGGCTGCCGCTTACCGATCCGCCGTTCTGGCGCAGGCAAGCGGAACGGCACGCGCCTTCGATCTTCTTTGGGACGAGTATCGAAAGAACGCAGAAGCATACGGCGAAGATGTGACCCGATATCGGATGTATCTTGAGACCATCGAGAAGATCATGCCTCGAGTGCAGGTTTATGCTCTGGATACCGCGAAAGGCGGCAGCTTCAACCTGAGACTTTATGGCGCTCAGAATGGCGCACCAACAAACGGTGAGGCAGCGCGCTAGCCATGGCGGATGGTTGGCGTCAGATTTGGTCCGATTTTCGCGATAGCCTCAGAGGAAAGCCATCGAAACCGGACAGCGATCGCACGGTCGAACCTCCAGAATCGGCTGACAGCCGGGCTACGATCGCACCCGGTCCACCAATTGCCACTGCCTCGCCAAAACCTCCTGCGTCCGATCCGGCCGCAGCGAATTCGAGTCCCGATGACTCGGAGCAGCTCACCCGCCAGTTGACGGAAAGCGCACCGTCGGAGAAAGAATCGACGGCAGACTCAGATCAGGCTCAGCCGGCGCCAGCACGGCGACCGACACTGGGTCAGTATGTGGCGAGCATTTTCGCGATCACGACCATTCCCGCCGCGCTCGTCTTCTTCTCGTCGGACTATTTCGCCGACATGACACTCCCATCTCCTCCGGCCCCCAACGTCGTCGCGACATTCGAGGGGGGGCAGATAACCCTTGAAGACATCGAAGCTCACCTGAATGTGCTCTCGTCGTCCACCAGCAGCCCTGGTCCCATGTCGCAGGAGGCGGTTCTTGAGACGGTTGAAGATCTCGTATCCGATCAACTTATTCTCCGATGGGCAGCTAGTCGAAAGCCGGAAGCCGACGAGAGCTTCCAACATGCGATCAAACACATAAATGAAAATCTCAATCTCGAATCCTTCGCGGACCAGCTTCATACCGAGCGCATCTCAATCTCCGAGAGCAGCATCCGCGAATATTACGATAAGAACAAAGCGCGCTATGAAGGACGTAGCTTTACCGAGGTGCGCGATGAGATACGGCGGACCCTGGTTGCCGAGCAGGAACCCGCTTTTGTCGAAGACTATTTAGAGAAGCTGCGAACGAACGCATCGATCACTCGCAGTTTCGATCTCCTGGATGTACCAGCTCCGAGCCAGGAGGAGCTTGAGACCTACTACCGACAGAACATCGACCAATTCAAATTGCCACGCCGCGCCATCGTTGATGAACTGGAGTTTAGTGCATCACAATTCGGCCCGAAGGCCCAACAAGAGGCGGCCAGCGCCTTACTGGGCATCCAAGGCGGTGCAACATTCCAGGCGACAGCAGGGCGATTCTCGACGGCGCGTTTTTCATCCCGGGCGGAGGTGCCCGAAGGCAGCAAGAACCCCGATTGGGACAAAAACGTCTTCGCACTGGTTCCCGGGGAACTGGCGAGCGTGTTTCAGGCAGGCGGATCGTATTACGTCGTCCGCCTTCAGGAGGTCATGCCTGCAGGCGCAAAGAGCTTCGCCGAAGTCCGTCCGACAATCATGACAACCGTGCGCACGCAAAAGGAACAGCAATGGTTCGCGGACAACGGCGAAAAGACGCTCTTCACGATCAAGGGACAGCGCTACAGCCTTCGCGATTTCTACAAGGAATACGAGGAAGCCTCACTTCGCGACCAGTTCGAAGGGGCAGAGGGCCTCAAACGTTTGGCAAACGCGCTGATTGATCGCATGCTCCTGGTATCGGACACCTATGACAGGTTGCTCGACGTCGCAAACAAACCCCTTGCCGACGAAACGCGACTCCGTCTGCTGCGGCAAATGATGGAGCAGGAGGAGGTGGACGACCGGATCGAAGTCAGCGACGAGCAAATTCAAGCATTCTACTCCGACAATCGCGATCGCCTTGTGAGTCCTCCGAAGTCGAGAATCCGTTATGTCCGTATCGGTCTTGGCTCAAGCGAGGCGGACGTGAGTCGTGCACGCGAACGTTCAGACGAAGCCTATATGAAGCTGACCGGAGCTGTCCCGGGGCCGGACTTCGCCTCGGTGGCGCAAGAGTATTCCGAGGATGTCGAAACAGCTTCAAAGGGTGGCGAGTTCCCTGGTTGGATCGGCGAAAGCGGGGATCCCCTAAGCGAACTGATGAGCCACCCATTCCATGAAGCGATTCAAGACATGGAGCCGGGAAAAGTAGGCAAACCATTCGAGTTGGGAGGCAGCATCTACATCGTGGAAGTGACAGAACGAACTTCGCCGCAGCAGTTAACACTTGACGAGGCAAAGCCCTTTATCGAGGAGTACCTGACCAACCAACAGCATCGCTCTATGGCCGAGGAATTGCAGAGGCGGCAACTCCAAGAAGGCAAGGTGCAATTGTATCCGCAGGTTCTGGAAGAATATCTCACGCGCGCGGCCTCTCGGGACCAACCGACATAGCAGTAGCGAAGAATCTCTCAAAGCCGCTTGACCCTCTAGCTGCTATAGGTCCTATGACTTAGTCCCTGCGAGACAGGAGACATCGAGATGACCGCTGCAGCACGCCGCACCCGCTTTCGGGTTGAAGGCATGGATTGCGCAAGTTGCGCCGCCAAGATCGACAAAGCGGTCCGACGAATACCGGATGTCACAGATGTGAACGTATCGGTTGTTGCTGGCACCATGAGCGTTGAACACGGAGACAAGCTCGATCTCGACACACTGGCCCAAAAGGTCAACCGGCTAGGCTATAAGGCCACACGCCTTGGTGCGGTGAAGAAGTCGAAGGCTGCGGAGCCCGCCCAAGGTCAAGACCGAATGTCCGACCATTCGGACCATGACCACGACCACGCCGATCACGATCATTCGGACCATGACCATGCCGGCCATGCGCACGGGCCGGACGGCAAGCACGATCATGCCGACCATGACCACGATCACGCCGGACACGACCATTCCGGCCATGACCATGCAGGACATGTTCACGGGACGGATTACAAGCACGATCATGCTGATCGCGATCACGCGGGGCGCAGTCATTCAGGCCAAGATCGCGCCGCGCCTGGTTACATCGAGGAGACTGCGTCGGCAGGCGCGCATCAGACCCGCTTTCGCGTCGCCGGCATGGATTGCGCGAGCTGTGCGGCAAAGATCGACACGGCAGTGCGCCGTATGCCGGATGTCACTGATGTGAAGGTATCAGTTGTTGCTGGCACCATGACCGTCACGCACGGGAGCAAGGCTGACCTCGACGAACTTGCCCGCAAGGTCACCAGCCTTGGCTACAAAGCCGCGCCGATAGGCCCTGCGGGACAAAAGCCGGCCACCGCCCCCTCAAACCATGTCCATGGGCCGGATGGTAGGCATGACCAGACACTGACAGGAAGCGGGATCACTACCGAGGCGCCTGATGCCCTGGAAGGCATGCACGGCCACGATCACGGGCCGCAGGACGGACCCTGGTGGAAAACATCTAAAGCGCAATTGACGATCATCTGCGGCATCGCGCTGGCCGTCGCCTTTGGGCTTTCGCAGGTTCTTCCGCAGACCCAGCCGTGGGGCTTCATCGTTGCAATGGCCGTCGGGCTCATACCAATTGCGCGACGCGCCTTGCTCGGTGCTGCAAACGGCAGCCCGTTCACAATCGAGACGTTGATGACGGTCGCGGCTGTGGGAGCCGTCATCATCAATGCGGCCGAAGAGGCCGCCGTCGTCGTCTTCCTGTTTCTTGTCGGTGAACTCCTTGAAGGGATAGCGACAGGCCGGGCTCGTGCGTCGATACGGGCGCTCGCAACACTGATGCCCAAGACTGCGCTCCTCGAGCGCGACGGTGCCACGCAGACGGTTCCCGCTGAAAGCCTGACGGTAGATGCTGTGGTGCTCGTTCGGCCCGGCGACCGTGTGCCCGCCGACGGCGTCGTGCTCTCCGGCGAAAGCGCGGTCGACGAGGCGCCGGTGACCGGCGAGTCGGTACCGAAGCGCAAGGAGCAGGGCGACAATGTCTTCGCCGGCACTGTGAACCAGGAAGGCGTGCTCAGGGTGCGTGTAACGGCAGCAGCGGCCGACAACACCATTTCCCGCATCATCGCATTGGTCGAGGAGGCCCAGGAGTCCAAGGCGCCGACCGAACGTTTTATCGATCGCTTCTCGAAATATTATACCCCGGGCGTAATGGTGGTGGCTGCACTGATAGCGATTTTGCCGCCGCTGCTGGCCGGCGCGGAATGGAACACCTGGATCTATCGTGGACTCGCAGTTCTCCTGATCGGATGCCCCTGCGCGCTGGTCATCTCCACGCCTGCGGCGATCGCCGCGGCGCTATCCGCCGGCGCGCGCCGTGGTCTCCTGATGAAGGGCGGAGCGGTGCTGGAGAATCTGGGCAAAGTCAACTATGTCGCGCTCGACAAAACGGGGACGCTTACCGAAGGCAAGCCGAAGGTCACCGACATCATCGGTGTGGCACGCGACGAGCGCGAGGTATTGAGGCTCGCAGCGGCCCTTGAGGCCGGATCGAGCCATCCGCTGGCGGTGGCCATCCTGGCAAGGGCGGAGGCTGACAAGGTTCCTGTCGTCGCCGCCACCGATGCCGGCGCTGTTGGCGGCAAGGGTGTGGTAGGGACAGTGGATGCGGTTAAGCTCTTTCTCGCTTCACCGCGCGCCGCGGCCGAAAAGGTCAAATTGGACCAAGGGCTGCTATCGCAAATCGCCGCGCTGAACGACGAAGGCAAGACTGTTTCGGTGCTGCTTGCCGGAACGGAGGTGGCGGGCCTCTTCGCAATACGCGACGAACCGCGAGAGGACGCCAAGACCGGTATAGCCGCATTACACGATCTTGGAGCCGAAACCGTCATGCTGACGGGCGACAATGAGCGGACGGCGAAAGCCATAGCCTCGTCGCTCGGCATGGAAGCACGCGCAGAACTGATGCCGCAGGACAAACAGAAGATCGTCGGCGAGATGCGCGCGAAGGGCAAGTTCGTGGCCAAGGTCGGTGACGGGATCAATGACGCTCCGGCGCTCGCAGCTGCTGACATTGGCATTGCCATGGGCAGCGGCACGGACGTTGCTCTGGAAACAGCCGATGCGGCCGTCTTGCATGGCCGTGTCAAGGACGTCGCCAATATGGTGGTGTTGTCGCGCCTCACCATGCGTAACATCCTCCAGAATATCACTCTCTCGCTTGGCCTGAAGGCCGTGTTCCTCGTAACCACGGTTCTCGGCGTGACCGGGCTGTGGCCCGCCATTCTTGCCGATACCGGCGCGACGGTATTGGTCACCGCCAATGCCATGCGCCTGCTCGCCTGGAAGGGGCTTCGTGAAACATGATGGCAGGCCTATGCGGCGAAGTGCGTAGTGGTCCCTATGACACGAAAGGGCGATAAAGCCGCGAAAGAAAAATAGTTGGAGGAAACCCATTGTCTTCCGGGTTCAAACTGACAGTGAAGCTCATTTGCATGTTGGCCGCGATGCTGCTTTCTACATCAGCTTTTGCACACCAATTCTCGCAAGGTGATATCAAGATTGGCCATCCGTGGTCACGGGTCACGCCGTCCGCTGCCCCGGTCGCCGGAGCCTATCTGACGGTGACAAATTCAGGGTCACAGCCCGACAGACTGACCGGCGGTTCGACTCCGATAGCTGATCGGATCGAAGTCCATCAGATGACCATGGATGACGGCATAGCCCGCATGCGTCCACTTCCCGATGGAGTCGAGATCGCTGCAGGAGCCTCGGTCGAGTTGGCGCCAGGCGGCATCCACCTTATGCTCATCAAACCCAACCAGCAGCTGATCGAAGGGAGCAGCTTCAAGGCGACATTGGAGTTCGCCCGGGCCGGGACCGTAGAGATCGAGTTTGTCGTGCAGAGAAACCCCACGGTGGAAACGGGCAGCGGCAATGAGCACGGCGGTCATACGCCGTGAGCGGACTGCGGGCCTTCCGGCTCATGGTGTGGGCCGCCATCGTGGTGCTCGGCATGTTCGTGATCGTGTCGACGCAACTATCCGGTGGCAGTCCGACCGGCGAGACTTCAAGTGGCACCGCGAAAGTCGGTGGGCCTTTCTCCTTGGTGTCGCATACCGGCGAACGCGTCGACAATCAGGCGCTGGCCGGTCGACCCTATCTGGTCTTCTTCGGATTCACCTACTGTCCCGACATTTGTCCGACGACGCTGTTCGAGCTAACGGACCTGATGACGGAGCTGGGACCTGTAGCCGACGGTTTCGAGGTTCTATTCATCACGGTCGATCCGGAGCGCGATACCCAAGAAGCCCTGGCAAGTTACATGACATCGTTCGACAGCCGGATCCTGGCGCTTCGCGGTACGGCTGCCGAGACAGATTCCGCGCTCAAGGCTTTTTCCGCCTACGCGAAAAAGGTCCCTTTGGAGGCCGGCGAGTACACGATGGATCACACCGCCGGCGTGTTCCTCATGAAATCTGATGGCAGCTTTGGCGGTATGATGGATATGCACGAGCCACGCGAGACGCGGTTGGAAAAGCTTCGTCGCATAGCAAGAGATCAAGTCACGGGTTCTTGATGGATGTTGAACAAATTGTCCAACGACGTGGTGGAGGAGCGCAATGGCTTATGGCTATTGTTCGCTTGGATGATCGCGGTAGCAGCAACGCTCACCGCCTTGTTCATTGGAGAGATCGTTGGGCAGACACCATGCAATCTCTGCTGGTTCCAGAGGATATTTATGTTTCCTCTCGCGATTATCTTGGGAATCGCGGCATTTCGGTCTGATTCCAGCATCAAATTCTATGCATTGCCACTCGTTGGATTGGGCGCGGCGATCGCATTTTTTCACACATTGATTTACTTCGGCCTTATAGAAGAAGCGATAATCCCGTGCACGCGCGCCGGACCATCTTGCGCTGGAGAAGCTATGACCATTCTCGGCAGCGTGCCCTTGCCGCTCGCTTCGTTGATTGCCTTTGCGGCAATCGGCGGGCTCCTTTTCCTGTGCCGCCCCGGAGTTTATCGATGAACCGTCGCCAGGTGATCGTCGTCTCCGCTGCCGTCGCCTCCACCATCCTCTTCGCGGGATCTGTGTTCTACTATGACCGTGTCGGTGGAAGTAGTGTCGAGGCGATCTCCGACGATGCCGGCCTCATCAGAGACTACTCGCCAGTCATCGGACCGGCCAGCGCCCCTGTCACCATCGTGGAGTTCTTCGATCCGTCATGCGAAGCCTGCCGCGCCTTCCATCCCATCGTAAAGAGCATCCTTGCACAATATCCTCAGGATGTCCGACTCGTCCTACGATACGCCGCATTCCACGATGGGTCGGACCAGGCATTAGGAATCCTTGAAGCCGCACGAAAGCAAAATCTCTTCGAACCAGTCTTGGAAGCTCTCCTGGCCGCACAGTCGGAATGGGCGCCCCATAGCGGGCCAGTCATTGACCAGGCATGGCAGGCTGCGGCCGCCGCCGGGTTGAACCTTGAACACGCGCGGCAAAAAGCCTCCTCGGACGAGGTCACCGCGGTGCTCATTCAGGAATCGAAGGACATCGATACGTGGCGCGTTGACCAGCCCCCAACGTTCTTCGTCAACGGCAGGGGCATGCAAACCTTCGGGTCACAGCAGCTCGTCGATCTTTTCGAGGGTGAAGTCAAGCTCGCTCAAGGGGCTCAATGACTCGCACGGTCCGGAGCGCCGCGTGCGAGGGTCTGCAAATCCACGGCGCACAAGAGAGGCAAAGACATTGACCCACGGCCGGCGCGTTGTAGCGATTGACGTCGCACGAGGACTGGCCATCGCAGGCGTCGTCCTGTTTCATATTGTGTGGGATCTGGAATTCACCGGCATCATCAGCGGTGTAGCACGACATCCCATCTGGCTTACTTTCGGACGAAGTCTTGCCGGAACATTCATGTTTCTTGTGGGTGTGAGTCTCGTGCTCGCACATCGCGATTCCTTTCACGTGAGAGCGTTTTACCGCCGTCTTTTCATCATCACCGCTTACGCGGTGGTCATCACGCTGGTCACCTGGTTGATTTTCCCGGAGAGCTTCATCTTTTTCGGGATTCTCCACGCAATCGCAGCCGCCACTGTTCTGGGCGTGCCGTTTCTACGCGCTAGCGTTTCGGCTTGTTTGGGCGCGGCCGGATTTGTACTGATTCTGCCGTTCGTTATGGATGCGCCGGCATTCAACACGCGGTGGCTGGCTTGGATCGGATTTGCAGAACGCTCTCCACCCAGCAACGATTTCGTCCCCATTTTCCCATGGGTCGGCGTCACGCTTCTGGGTATGGCAAGTGCAAAGCTGTTCGCAACTCGAACAAATCGAAGTTCTTTAGTCTACCACACGACGCAAGGATGGCTTACAAGGATTTTCGTCTGGATGGGGAATCGGAGCTTATTGATCTATATTATACATCAGCCGATACTACTTGGGGCAATCATCCTGCTCTCCTGGGCACTCTCTACTCAACACTGAGTGCATGATCTGTTTTGGCTAGAGGTTAGCCATCATAGGCCTAGGCTGACTTTCGGCGGTGTCGCTTTACGCTTAACCGTCAGAATGCGCTCTTTTCGGTGTCGCTTTCCATTTAATCATGAGAATTTGCTTGATAGGATTCTCAAATAAGGTGCCTTTGCGAGGCGTACCGATGTCTGCCGGCCTGTGCGGTGAGCTTCTCGGCTGCTTCGGTGAAACGGGTTATGTTGCCGCCAATCGTGTGACGGCGAAGCATGCGGAACATCCCGGGTCCGGCACTTCTACCATGGCGATGCCCGCGAGAGAGGCGCTCTCAGGCGGAGTGGCAGGATTGGTCGTGCAGGCGTGGGGAGATTCGTTCGATCCGCGACGAGGACGCGATCGAGATCGGGATTGATGGCGCCAAGGACGCGGAAGAGATAGAGCTCCTACTCGGGCGAAACGGGGGAGAATATCCGCCGCATGAGCACAAGACGGGCAATCTCGATCGATGAAGTCCAACGTAGGACACCGTGCTCGATCTCATTGTCGAGCAGCTTCTCGCCCCGAATGACCGCGCTGTGATACTGCCGGATAGGGGAGGGGACTGAGCGCCCCTCCCTGTCTTGAAGGAAGTTCCCGCAGCGAAAGCTTCTGATCCGCCAACCCATCAGTTGGTTTCGCAGCACGGGCAGGGCGCGGCTTAGCCGACGCTGGCGCCCGGATCGGGCAAGGTGAAGACCGCCTCGCTGTGGGCCTATGCCCGCTACGATACCCCTTCGGCGGCAGCGCGCCGCCAATGGTCACCTACAGGTTCGAGGACAGCCGGGGTGGCGACTGCTTCGCACGACATCTGGCAGGCTATTGCGGCATCCTACAGGCGGATGGCTATACCGCCTACAATCGGCTCGCCAAGGCCGAGAACGCCACTGACGCCGTCATACCCGCGGGTTGCTGGGGTCATGTCAGCAGGAAATTCTTCGAGCTTCATGTCGATGAGAGTTCGCCCTTCGCCACGCGCACGGTAGAGGCCATGGCGCCGCTCTGGCAGATCGAGGAGCATATCCGCGGACAAGGGCTCGACCAGCGCCACACGGTGCGCCAGGAGCGTTCGGTCGCTATCGTCCATGAATCTCTTTGAAGCCTGGGAACGCGAACTGCCGTGCCTGTCGGGCAAGTCGAAGCTCGCCGAGGCAATCCGCTATGTCATCAGCCGGCGAACGGCGCTGAAGCGCTTCCTCGCCGATGGTCGTATCGAGATCGACTCCAACATCGTCGAACGAACCATCCGACCGCATTCCATCACCAGAAAGAATGCGCTTTTCGCTGGCTCCGACGGAGGCGGCAGAACCTAGGCTACCATCACGACACTGCTGACAACAGCGAAGCTCAACGTCGTCGACCCTCATGCCTAGCTGAAGCTCACACTCGAACGTCTCGCCGCCGGCTGGCCCAATCGCAAACTTGACGCCCTCATGCCATGGAACTACGCGGCCACCCGCTGAACGGCCCGGGCTTCGCGCTTACCCTGTTCAGGGTGAACTGCTCGAACCGACGGGCAAGCTGGACGACGTCGTTGAGCACCTAACTCGCCTCGTTGACGCCGAAGCAGATATCCGCCCATAGTGGCCAGCACTACCGAACCGGTCGCTCGATAGCGCTGGCGGCATTCGACGACTGATGAAACGGTTAAGGCGATCGCTGGCCTCGACTCTCGATCCGTTGGCCCATCCCGCCGCGAAGCTGCCGCAGCGCGAGGCCACCGAGCGTGTCGACTCCCGCAAAAAACCGCCGCAACTACGCGGTCCCGAAGGCAATTGGGCAAGGCTTTGTCATGCTCGCCGGCCTCCGTCCGGCCAGCCGCTTGAACTAAATCGGGTATGCAATAGGAATAGTAATCGTTCCCGATAGCAGAGGAATGCTCAAGCCTCTTATCCCAATAGTGACAACCTATTTTCTGAGTTTCCTGGCCGCGATCGAGTTCGCTTGGTTGGAGGCGTAGCTGCCGAAATCGCGAGCTCTGCCCTCGCGTATGAGGCTGACCCAGACATTTGGATCTGTTGATGACTGGCGTTTCAGAAACTGGATTTCAGCCTCCTGCCACGGAAGGACTCTTGGTTCGACATTGTCAAGGATGAAGTCCCCCATGTCGGTAATCACGGTGAGCACGGCATGCCCCCCACCGTTTGCATCTCTTCCAACTGTCATTGAAAGAGCGCCGAGCGGAATGCCAGCTTGTTCGTTGAGGATCTTCCGCTTAAGCAGGGCGTAGTCTTCGCAGTCGCCCACGCCGTCAGGATATACCCACCGTTCTTCTACGCCAAATATCTCGGGATCGGTTCTTGGGATTATTGATGTGTTGACTTCTGAATTGACACTGACGAGCTGCTTCCAGCGATTTGGCGTCAGATTGACGCTGCTACCTTGCGCGGTTCTCTCACACCGTTCCGCATATCGTTGACAGTACTCATAGTAGCCTATCGGAATCGTCGTCGATCCGAATGTAGCCATACTCGTGGTTGCCCGTTGATCCGGATTCAGGTGAAACGCATTTGCATTAGCGGACATCGCCGAGACGCCAAGCATAAAAACAACGACTGAGAACTTCAACATAGACCATCTCCCCGTGGTTTTGGTACACGAGTAGCCTAGGAAAATTCTTCCAAGATACGTCCAATTTTCGAATGTGCATTTGAACCAAAAGCTTCATTTCGCGTAGATGAAATGTAAACTGCTTTCAGCCAAAGGTCAGCGCTTCGACTTCCATGCGCCGTTCGGCTCACGGAAAACACAGACCTTCATCGCCGGCTTGCGCAGTCACGGCCGAACCGCGCCATGGATCGTGAACGTGCCGATGAACGGCCTCATCTTCGAGACCTAGGTCGACACCCAACTGGCTCCGACGCTATCGCCAGGCGACATCGTCATTCTCGATAATGTCAGCTTTCACAAAAGCAAGAAAGCCGAGCAAATGGTCAGGTAGAAGATTCCTGGATCCTCCTCCTGCCGCCCTATAGCTCCGACCTCAAGCCCATCGAGATGGTCTTTTCCAAGCTGAAGGCGCTGCTGCGAAAGCACGCAGCCTCGATGCCATCAGCAAGGCTCTCGGAGAAATCGTGAATTTCTTCTCCGCCACCGAATGCCGAAACTTCTTCAAGGCCGCAGGCTATGAGGCCCAATAAATGGGACACGCTTCAGTATCTGAAGCGTCAGTCTTGAGAAGATCTGAATCGATGGGTAAGCCTCGTGAATGTGGGCGACGAACTTCTGATGTCCTCCGCCAGGAAACACGCGCCCTCCACGGCGGACGCCAGCGTAAGCAGATAGATCGCGGTGCCGCCGTAAAGCATCTCAAGGTTGTTATGACCAAGCCCGAGGCACACCAATCGAAACGCCGACGACAACGCCAGGTAGGCAATCGGTACGATCAAAATAAAGTACGTCAGGCGCAAGATCATAGAAAACGGGCTAGTCCAATCAGGGTCGCCTCATCATCCCACTGCCGCGCACAAGACGCCACTCAAGAGTGAGTGATTGGGTGGTGATCAATGTCGACGGAAGTTACGGACTGGTTAGCTTCTGTGCGAACATGCCTGAAACTTATCCAGTAGACGGTAACAACGAAGGTTACCAGAACACCACATATCACCCAGTTCCTACAACGTCTACTTCGGGAAAGGATCTGGGATTCTTGGGGGGTAAGGCATTCCGATGCTTCAGGCATGGCGATGGCAAAAAACTTTCCCTGTGAACGAATTAAGTCTCCCCGATGCCTAGAAAATATTCAATAGGCCGGGGAGCTTCGGTGGCTGCGGTTGTTTGACGCTTAGCGATGCCAATATAGCCGGAACCACTGCGTCAAGAGTCCGCGCGGCTCGATGTCGCGTTGCCAGATCGTTAGTCATCAAACAACCTCCTTGGTCGAGACGATCAGAGGAGCTCATTACCATGAGACATCGCTCGCAAAAAGTTTGGCCTGTGATCGCCAGTGCTGGGATATTAGTTGCTATGACAGGACTCGTAGCGTATTCACCTACTCTATACCGAATGTTTTGCGACCTGACAGGTTATGGCGGGACGGTTCAACGATCGGTCGATGGATCGATGCCGACCGCGACAAGCAACGAGACGGTCCAAGTGTTTTTCGATGCAAATGTCGCGCCGGACCTTCCCTGGGAGTTTCGCCCTGAGCAACGAAGCGTAGAGACAAAATTCGGTGTACCCACCAAGGTCTATTATTACGCAAAAAACGTTTCTAACGAGACTGTCGTCGCACGGGCGACGTTTAACGTCACACCGTATCAGACAGCTCCTTTTTTCTTCAAGATCGAATGCTTCTGTTTTACGGAAGAGAAGTTGGGGCCCGGTCAGAGTGCACGGATGCCTCTGGTTCTGTATCTCGATGAGCAGATGCTGAAAGATGAAGACGCGCGTATTTTCCGTGAAGTGACGCTGTCTTACACCTTCTTTCGACAGAAGAATCTGTCATATCAGGAAATCGAAGCGGCACGGGATCTTTCGAAAGGGTCTGACGAGACGGACCAGCGCCTGACGACGTCATCAACTCAGGAGTTTGATAATGATGCACCGAGAAGATAGCCCGATGAGCATACGGCAATCGCAATACTGGAACGGAGTTCGGTCGGATGCGACATCGGCATTCAAAACCTGGTCATGGTTCAGTCGGTCGCTATTCTTGGGCATCCTTCTGGCAGTTCTTGTCGCAGGCGGCGCGTCTGCTCACAGCTACAAACTGGGCCAAATCTCAATCGGCCACGTTTGGTCACCGCCGCCGTTGGGAGGAGTTGTCAGCATACCGGTATATGGAGCCATTCTAAATCAAGGGACGGAAAAAGCACATTTGATAGGGGCGGAAACATCCGTCGCCGAGACTGTGAGGTTCCGTGTCGATGCAGGCGGCACGGAACTTTGGCCCACCCGTATCACGCTCAGCCCAGGCAAGCCGCTGGGACTTGCCGCGTGGCGCGAGCATATCTGGATTTCAGGACTGAGGAAGCCGCTAAAGCCTGGCGACACATTTGATCTGACGCTCGATTTCGGAGAAAAGGGCAAAGTTAATACGATGGTTATCGTCGAAGAGGAGGCTGGTCACTAGACTAGTTGACGAGTTGGGTATGGCCAACTGGCGGCCCTATCGCGATTAGCATTTAGTGCGACATTCAGTAATGTTCTGTCTCTTGCAGGCAACCTCTCATTTCTGTGCTTCTTTGCTGCGAGGAAATTCGTTGGCGGAAACTTTTTTTTAACTATGATGGTTGGACTCTGCCAAGCGTTGCCGAAAAGGGCCCGCGTAGATAAATATGGTTGTCGATGATGTTCACCGCTGTCAGAATAGGGGGAGTCACGCTGGTTGCGCTCCTTTTGAGCGCGTGCGTTTCGACTGTCCTCGATGTTGACGGTAAGGCAGCCCGTGCAATCCCCGCAATGCTCGTGGCAGAAATGTCGCGCAAATCCATGTCGCCTTCCGCGCCGATCCTCGTACGGATTTTCAAGCAGGAGAGCGAACTTGAGATATGGAAACGGGATCGCAGCGGCAGATACGCCCTTCTCAAGACCTACCCGATGTGTCGCTGGTCCGGAAAGCTCGGCCCGAAAAAGCGGGACGGGGACCGCCAGGCTCCTGAAGGGTTCTATGATGTGGCCGCGGGAATGCTGAACCCGAACTCCCAGTACTATCTGTCGTTCAATCTTGGTTATCCGAACAGGCTCGAAGCAGCACTCGGCTATACAGGGGAATCGCTTATGGTGCACGGAGCGTGTTCTTCATCGGGGTGTTATGCGCTCACCGACGAAGGGGTTGCCGAAATCTACGCGGTTGCTCGTGAGGCGCTGAAAGGTGGCCAAGGGTCGTTCCAAGTCCAAGCGTTTCCGTTTCGGATGACGCCGCAGAACATGGCCAAACATAAGAACGATTCGAACTTTCCGTTCTGGACCAACCTGAAGCAAGGCTACGACATATTTGAGGTAACACGCCGGCAACCTAAGGTTTTCTATTGCGAAGGACGCTACGTCTTCGACAGGGAGCTCGAAGGTGGAGATCCACAGGACCCTTTGGCGTCATGTCCGCCAGCACTGATCGCTGCTGATCCGTTGGTCGCTGGACGGCAGCAATCCGATCGCATCGCTATGGACGATCTTCTTTCGACTGGCAATGTGCTTTCCGCACATGCCTATGCCGACGGAGGCATGCATCCGAGCTTTCGCAAAATGCTGGAACGCGGCGGGCAGTCCGCTCTCGCCAAGCGAACCTCGCTGACATCAGTGCCGATCAGCCGTCCCGATGCTGCATTGGCCGACCCTCACTCGCCGGATGAGTGATGCGATGGGACGGACACTACTCGCCTTCCTGATGCTTTGTTTCGTCGGTCTCCACGTGGCGCTGCCGACGGCTACGACCAGCGAGCAGTCCGTCACGATCGTGTCGCTAGTCGCGGGGGATGCGGTGGGCGGCAGCAATGACAACGCCGCACCTGTTTCACCCGACGCGGCAGCGAAGTGCCATGACGGGTGCAACTGGCTTGCGGAATGGCATGTACCTGACGTCGGTGGAGTACCTCGATCGCTTCCCGAGAGGCTTACGCGAGCGATCCGTCCCGGCCTCATTTCTCTGGATTTCCCACCGCCCCGATAATTTCTCGAAGCGAGAGCGCGCGAGCGTTGCGCCGATCTGGCCACGCGCCGGATCCCGCAGCGTGATGCGTGTTCCTTCCTTTCGGCTTCGCTTGCCCGGCAAGCACCGGACTTTCGATGATTTATTGCGAGTGGAACAGTGACCTCAAAAGACTTTCGTACGACTCCTTCCCGCCGACAATTTCTAGGCTTGGCTGCGGCGGCCGCTGGCGGACTGACCTTGCCCGCTTGCTCGACCACGGGAGGCTCTGGCGGGGCGCCGGCGCCCGAGAAACCCGCCATCGACCCATCCCATGTCTCCATGTATCGCGCCATGCCGGAAGAGGATTTCCCGATCCCAGCCGTTGACCTGTCAAAGCTCAAAAAGCGCTTCTACAGGCAGTTGGTCGACGACCCGACCGGTGAGCGCCCCGGTACGATCGTCGTGGATACAAGAAATTTCTTTCTCTATCTCGTCCGGCCCGGTGGCAAGGCCATGCGTTACGGCGTCGGTCTTGGCCGGCAGGGGTTCGAATGGTCGGGTGAAGGCGTGATCCAGTGGAAGCAGCGGTGGCCGAAATGGACGCCTCCAGCCGAGATGATCGCACGCCAGCCGGAGCTGGAAAAGTGGAGCGCGGAAAACGGCGGCCAGCCGCCTGGCCTCAAAAATCCGCTTGGCGCGCGAGCGCTGTACATATTCCAAAATGGCGAAGACACACTTTATCGTCTTCACGGGACACCCGAATTTTGGACCATTGGCAAGGCGGTTTCGAGCGGCTGCGTCCGGTTGGTGAATCAGGACATCATCGACTTGTACGACCGCGTCGCAACGCCGACCCCCATCATCGTTCGAACCGGAACAAATGCACTTTTCTAGCGAGAGGCCCCTTGCATCTCAAGGGGCTAGAGCTTGCACAAGATCGTCCTCAGGAAAGGATCTAAAATGAAACGCCGCAATCTGATTTTTGGCATGGCTGCGACCGGGATGGTCGCGACTTATCCCGCCCACCTGTTGGCGCAACCGTCAACCGACGCGCTGCTGGCCCCGGGGCCGCTGCCGGAAAAGAGCTTCGGGCCTGAGGACGCGCCGGTTAAGATCATCGAATACGCGTCTCTGACCTGCCCCCATTGCCGCACCTTTCATGTAAATGTGTGGCCCGAGCTCAAGAAAAAATATGTCGATACGGGTCAGGTCCGCTTCATCATGCGGGAGTTTCCGTTCGATCCGCGGTCTTCGGCCGGATTCATGCTGGCGCGGTGCATGGGCGATGACAAGTGGTATCCCACCATCGATCTGCTTTACCGCACGCAGGACAATTGGGCGCGAGTTGCCGACGGGACCGAGGCGCTCAAGTCAGTGATGGGCATGACGGGGATGAGCTCCGCCGATTTCGAGAAATGCCTCACAGACCAAGAGTTGCTGGATCAGGTCTCTGCCGTTGCCGAGGCAGGCAAGTCGTTTGGAGTGGACTCGACGCCGACCTTCTTCATCAATGGCCAGATGCAAAAAGGCACACTGAGCATCGAGCGGTTCAGTGAGATTATCGATCCGCTCGTCACCGCCGCGAAACAGCAAGGAGGCGCCGATGAATAGTACGATCGGGAACCGGAGACGGAAGAATGCCGGCCTTCTTGTCCGCGCGATGATCCTGACCCTGTCCTTTCCGCTTGGATCTGCGGCTTTGGCTCAGGACACGAATATCGTCGGCCGTGTGAATGGCCAGGATATCACGGCGGACGATCTTGCCCTCGCCGAGCAGATGTACGGGCCGCAGCTCGCCCAGATGCCGCCTGATGCGAGGCGTTCCATCCTGGTCGACGCACTGATCGACATGAAGATCGTCTCAGCCGCTGCCCGTGCGGCAAACGTTACCGGGCAGGACGCCTACAAGAGGCAGCTGGCGTTTCTTGAAGATCAGACGCTGCGCGCCCTTTTCCTGGAGCAACGGGTTGAAAGAGCGGTGACCGACAGCATCGTCAGGGCTACCTATGACGAACAGGCGGCAAGGATTCCGCCGGTGACCGAGCGTCGGCTTCGCCATATCTTGCTTGACAGCGAGGGCGATGCCGTTGAGGTCATTGAGGCGCTGAAGGAGGGAAAGGCGTTCGTGGAGCTGGCGCGGGAGCACTCAGCCGACGAAGTCTCCAGGGTCAAGGGCGGAGACCTCGGCTTTGTGGCGGAAGGCCAGGTCTTGCCGGAGATCGATGCGGCGGCCGCCAATCTACAGCCTGGTGAATACACGCAGACGCCGGTTGCAAGCGCCTTCGGATTTCACGTCGTTCTGCTCGAGGAAACCCGAAATCGTCCTGCCCCGTCGTTTGAGTCCGTGGCGCCGCAGATACGACAAGCTCTGAAAGCCGCCGAGGAGAGGCGCATCATTGCTGAACTCAAGGAAGGTGCGAAGATAGAAAAGCTCGTTCCCGACGTCGCTCCTCCCCAGGGTGAGGACGGTCATGAACACTGAGCCGAAAAGAATTGATAATGGTTCCTTGGGACGGATCGACAGGCGAATGCTCGTCCTCGGAATGTTCGTGCTGCTCGCGGTGCCCGGTCAGGCCCTTGCACACACCGCAAGGCGCAAGTTCGTGCTGGAAGAACGCTTCCTGCCACAGAACGTAAGATCGCCATATGACTACCCGGCAGGAACGATCGTGGTGGTTCCACGCGAGAAGTACCTGTACCTTGTCGGTGGTGCAGGCTCTGCCCGACGATACGGGATCGGTGTCGGCAAGGCGGGACTTGCCTTTACCGGCTCCGCCGTGATCGGCAGGAAGGCAAAATGGCCGTCCTGGCGCCCGACGGACAACATGATCCGCCGCGATCCGGGGAAATATGCCCGCTATGCCGGCGGCGTGCCAGGGGGCCCTAACAACCCATTGGGATCACGGGCTCTCTACCTTTATCGTAACGGCCGCGATACGCTCTACCGAATTCACGGAACGACCGAGCCTTGGACCATCGGCAAGGCTGTTTCCAACGGCTGCATCAGGATGGTGAACGAGCATGTTGAGGATCTTTACGAGCGTGTGCCCGTAGGAGCCCAAGTCGTCGTTGTCTGATGGAAAGACCTGTCTTAGTGATCGGAGCCGGACAGGCGGGGCTCGCTGCCGGGTATCACCTGAAGAATGCCCGCGTGCCGTTTGTCATCGTCGACGGTCATCGTAGGGTCGGGGATAGCTGGCGGGAGCGATATGACTCGCTGTCGTTGTTCACATCACGCCAGTTCAGCGCCCTACCGGGACTGGACCTGGCGGGCAACCGGGAACTTTATGCGAGCCGCGACGAGTTCGCCGACTATCTTGAAGCATACGTGACACGTTTCCGACTGCCGATCCAGCTTGGTCGACGTCTGATCCGCCTCTCGAAGGCTGGAGACGGTGGATTTGAAGCTGCGTTTGACGATGGATCGCGTATCAGTGCCAGCGAGGTGATCGTCGCGACCGGAGCGTTCCAGGTCGCGCTTGTGCCAAAGGTCGCGGCGCAGTTCGGACACGAGGCGCTCCAGCTGACCACCGAAACCTACCGCAATCCGAACCAGTTGCCCGACGGTCCGGTCTTGGTGGTCGGTGATGGAGCAAGCGGGCGGGATATCGCTGTGGAAGTGCGACAAAGGCAGCCCGTCCTGCTGGCGATGGGCAAGCCTCGCAAGCTCTTTCCCGAGCGAGTGCTTGGCAAGTCCATCTGGTGGTGGCTCAACCTGTTTGGCTTGCTAAGAGCCCCCGCGGAGTCGCGGATTGGCAGAAAGCTCAGACAATCCGATGCGTTCCCTGACCGTGACCGGAGCATTGAGAGCCTAGCGAAGCGAGGCATCCGGGTGCTGCCACGTCTCATTGAAGCAAGCGGTCACGCGGCCCGGTTTGCCGACGGCACGTCGGCGGTCATCCGGACTGTCATATGGGCAGTCGGCTATCGGGACGACGCAACCTGGCTCGATATCGAAGACGCGAAAGGGCCTGACGGAGCACTCCTGCACGAAGCCGGTATCTCACCGGTGAAAGGCATCTACTTTGTTGGCCGGCCATGGCAACGCAACCGAGCATCGGCGCTGATCATGGGAGCAGGGCCGGACGGCGAGACTATTGTCGAACGATTGTTGTCGGACAGAGCGAAGCCATAGTCGTCAAGCATCGAAACATCGTCTTGAAGGTGTTACGACGCTTTTCTTCCCGTAGATGGTAGCAGTGCAATTCGTTACCGGATGATCTTCTGCTTCCATCTACGGTTGCTTGGCGCCCACTCGGAATGGATCAAGCTGCGGGAATTTCAGCAAACAGCTCGTCGAACAGCTTTTCTGCTTTGGCGGATGCTCAACCGTCCTGGCTTCATCCAGGTTGCTTGGCGCGCCTACGGCGATAAGCATGACCGTCCCTATTCCGTAGTGCGGGACACATTTTACGCAATAGACGCCTTCTTTCTCGATGGTGATGGTGCTCTGTTCATTCAGCTTGCCTTTGATCGGGAGCGCGTTTTCGGGCAGCATCCCATTTATGCTCTCGGCATTGTGGGACTTGTCAGTTGGAATGAAGGTTATGGTATCACCGGGTGAAGCAGCTACGAAGTCCGGCTCGTACACCATTGCGCCCTTCTTCCCCCTAGTTTAGCATCTGGACCTCATGATTGACACCAGTCTGTGCTCGCGCAGGTAGTGCCGCCAAGGCTGTAAAAGCCGTTGTGCCGGCCAGCATCTCGCGTATCGTGAACATATTGAGCTCCTTTATCTTTCTATTGACGTGAAATCCGTTCCCCTTCCCAACACATCGCGGTCGGGTTTTGCTTAGGTATGAGAGATGTATGGGCGTCTGCCGCCACATTCGGTTCGGAAGTCGATGTCACCTTCGGATCAACCCGAGTATGTGAAATCCGATAGACCGACGCCGGGGGCAGGTTCCACATGACGGTCCCGAGCAAACTCGCCTCCAAGCCCAGCCTCTGAAGTATGGCGTGCGCAATCGGGCACCGAGCGCCATAGGTGAATTGATAGAGATTGCCGCTCGGCCCGAGCCTGCGCGCCACGCCCTCGACGATGCGAAATATCGTACGGGTGGGCATCGAAAGGAGTGGCAACCCGCTGATAGCCGCACTGTATGTGCATCTCTCCCGACGCCCGCCGCGGACAAGCGCGCCGCATCGCCCTGGACGATGCGAGCGCCAGGAAATCGGCGTGAGAGCAAGTTGGCAAAAACTCGCGTCCAGTCCGACCAGCGTCAGTTGTTCCGGCACCAAACCACGTTTGAGGAGAGCCTCGGTGAAGACGCCGGTGCCGGGTCCGAGTTCGAGAACTGACCTCGTGTTCTGGTCGATTGCCTGTGTCATCAAGCGGGCCTGAGACGTCCCTGAAGGGAGCACCGCCCCTACCATCAGGGGGTTGGCGAGCCACTGGCGCAGGAATGTCAAACGCTGCGGTATCTGATGCATCCAGCGCCAACCTTTCTTGCCAAGCGACATGGCATGGTGTGTCGGTTGCTGCTGATCGTCGGGTGAGACAGTGAGGCCGCGTTTGCGAGGTGCCTCAATCCACGGTACCGAAATTGTATAGCAGGGTTGACGCCAAAATAGGCAGAGGATTGGTCTTCAGAGACCTCATTTCTGGCGGACCGCTTCGATCGCACCGGCTAGCGGTTCCTTACCGACGGCTCCCTCGATGATCTGATCTCCTACGACGAACGAAGGCGTCCCTGTCAGGCCGAGCCGCTGAGCCAGCGCGAGGTTTGTCGCAATGATAGCCTCGATCGCTGGTGTAGCCATTTCTTCAGACAGCTTCTTGCGATCGAGTCCCATCTCTTCGGTCAGGTCCAAGGCCCGGCTAGCGTTTATCTGTCCTTGCATTTCCATCAATCTGACATGGAAATCACGCGCGGCGGCGTCCCCAGCAACGCGCTTCACGGACAAGGCCACTTTCGCGGCCTCCACCGAGCCCGGCCCAAGAATGGGAAACTCCTTCAAGACGATCCGCAGCTTGGGATCCTCGGCGACAAGGGCCTTGACGTCAGGTGCCGCCCGCTTGCAATAGCCGCAGTTGAAGTCGAAGAATTCGACGAGTGTAGCATCCCCGTCTGGATTTCCCAGGATCACATCGTCGCTCGATCGGAACAGTGCATCAGTCTGGGCCACTATCGCTTGTGACCTGGCCTCGGCCTCAGCTGCTTGAGTCCGCTTCTCAAGCTCCGTAAGTGCTTCCTCGATGATCTCCGGGTTCTGGATGATGTATTCGCGGACGATCTTCTCGACCTCTGCTCGCTCAATCGATTGGGCATAAACCGGCGAGGCCGTTGTAAACACGGCAATGGCGTACCACCCTAGCTGACCAATGCGCGCAGCCTTCATGATTCCGTTCCTGATGGGGTGTCAGTCGAATAGTCGGCCGAGGAACGAACCGTGCCTTCGACCATGGTGTCCGCCATGACGATCGTGGTCGCTATAGTCGCGGCGGTGATCTCCGCGGCAGTCATTCGATGTATTGCGTGAGGAAGCCTGCGCACGGCCGCGACCTGCTTGCCCCTGGGCGTACTGGGCCTCTTCCGCCGCGCTCCGTTCGATTATCTTGTCGAGTTCGCCTCGGTCCAGCCACACGCCGCGGCATTTCGGGCAGTAGTCGATTTCGATACCCTGACGCTCGCTCATAACGAGGTCGACCCTGCAATGTGGACAAAGAGCCCCGGCAGCTTTGTCGGCTGGCCCATGCGAGTTAAGTAGCGTTCCTGACATCCTAATATCCACCTATTCGAGTGCACCACTGCACCCCACTAGTGGAAAGGTAGGACCTCGAGCGGGTTGAGGTTCAAGTGTTCAAATGTCGCAGCTGGTTGTTGGAAGGCGACGCCGCTAAACTGTTGCACGGTCACGATTTCACGTGTCTTTTTACATCGGCGATAGGTGTTCGAACAAGATCATCGTCCCCAAACCGAAAAGTGCAAGACCTGCAATAAGTTCGGCTAACCTGCCGAGGCGATTGCCAATCAGCCTCCCGACAAGCATGCCTCCCGAGGACATCGCGAAGGTGGCAAGCCCAATTGCTATCGCGACGATGACGATGTTGACCTGAAGGAGCGCGAGAGAGATACCCACCGCCATGGCGTCGATGCTGGTTCCGACCGCCGTCGCCATCAGGGCGGCGAGCGATCTTCCCTTGGGTGGGTTGTCCGTTGAACCCCATATTGCCGCGTAGAGCATATGAATGCCGACGCACGCGAAGAGGGCGAAGGCGATCCAATGATCGATGACGTGAGACCCGAGTTCCCTCCAGTTTTCGGGAGAGTATTGGGTTTCTAATCTGGCCTCATGCGGCCTGTTTTTCCATAGCCATCTTCATTGCGAACTCGTTGGGCGTGATGTTGCCTAGCGATGAGTGGGGTCTGTTGCGGTTGTAGTCCTCCTTCCATGCGTTGATTGCATCCCGTGCTTGGAGAAGCGACGAGAACAGGGTTTCGTTGAGGCACTCGTCACGGAAACTGCCGTTGAAACTTTCGACGAAGCCATTATCCGGCATGTTGTCCTTGGTGCCCGCGTTTGTTCGGTCGCCATGTCGGTTAGACTTGGCGCATCCGGGCCATGGGGCACCGGGAGCACGCAAGTGCGGGCAGGCCGTCGTATGCAGATGAACTGAGAGTTCGAGCACGTTATCTAGCCGCCCCTACGACTCGCCCGGATGCGCTGCGAGCGCGGATCCGTATTTGTCGTGTTGCCCGCTGGCTCCCTGTTCGTGACCAACGATGGAGGGAACCATGCGTATTATCGGCATGGATATACACCGCGTAGCCGCCGAGGTCGTGTCGTTGCTTGATGGCGAGATCGTCAAGCTCGGCCGTGTTCAGATGTTGCGCAACAAGCTGGAGGAGTTCGCTAGAAGGGAGCTCACCCATGACGATCATGTTGTGATCGAGGCAACTGGGAATGCCGCGGCCGTTGCGGAAGTGCTGTCACCCTACGTCAATCGTATCGTGATCGCCAATCCGAAGCGGGAGTGTCAGGAATTTCGTGTTTGGGCGGCCATAATGGATCCGATGGAGGTTCCTCATGGCACGACGCAAAACACCCCGCATTCCTGACGCGTTGCTGGATCAGTTGCTGGCCGGCGCCGATCCCAAGACGGCTTTCGATTCCGACGGATTGCTCGACGATCTGAAGAAGGCGCTTGCCGAGCGGGCGCTGAACGCGGAGATGGATCATCACCTGGCGGATGACGAGGCCGGCAACAGCCGCAACGGCTACGGCCGCAAAACGGTGACGACTGAGACCGGCCGAATTGAGCTGGATATCCCGCGCGACCGCCAGGCAACGTTCGATCCGCAGCTGATCGCCAAGTACCAGCGTCGCTTTCCCGGCTTCGATGAGAAGATCGTTTCGATGTACGCCCGCGGCATGAGCGCCCGCGAGATCGTCGGGCATCTTCGTGATCTCTACGGCATCGACGTCTCGCCCGATCTCGTCAGCGCTGTCACCGACGCGGTGCTGGAAGAGATCGCCGCCTGGCAGGCGCGGCCGCTCGAGCCGGTCTATCCGCTGGTGTTCTTCGATGCCTTGCGCGTGAAGGTCCGCGACGAGGGCATCGTCCGCAACAAGGCGGTCCACATTGCGCTGGGGGTTCGCGCCGACGGCGCCAAGGAGATTCTCGGCCTTTGGCTGGAGCAGAACGAAGGCGCCAAGTTCTGGCTGCGCGTCATGAACGAACTGAAGAACCGTGGAGTCGAGGATGTTCTGCTCGCCGTCGTCGATGGACTGAAAGGCTTTCCCGACGCGATCCGCGCCGTCTTTCCGGAGGCCGTGGTTCAAACCTGCATTGTCCATTTGCTGCGCCACAGCCTGGACTTCGTCTCATACAAGGACCGTAAGCCAGTCGCGGCCGCGCTGAAGGGCATCTATCGCGCCGTCGACGCTGCCGCCGGCGAGGCTGTCCTCAACGCCTTTGAAGAAGGCATCTGGGGCCGTCGATACCCGGCCATCGGCCAGAGTTGGCGGCGCGCCTGGAGCGAGGTCGTGCCGTTCTATGCCTTTCATTTCGACGTTCGCCGCATCTTGTACACGACCAACGCCATCGAGGCCCTCAACGCCAAGCTGCGGCGCGCCGTCCGCGCCAGAGGTCACTTTCCGACCGACGACGCCGCGATGAAGCTCCTTTTTCTGGTCTTGAACAGATCCGAGAAGGAGTGGAAAATGGCCCCTCGTGAATGGGTCATGGCAAAGGCTCAATTCGCCGTCTTATTCGGCGAGCGCTTCACAAAGGCCATGGCGGCCTGATGTTCAAACCGCCGCCCAAACACGAAATTCCTGACACTCCCATCCGAAGCAGGTGCACATGATAGCCCATGCGAAGGTGAAGACCGACACGATCGACGCATCCGTCCTGGCCAAGCTCTATGCCTCGGGCTTCCTGCCGGAGGTCTGGGTCCCTGACCCGGAGACACTCGCTCTGCGAAGACAAGTCACGCGACGGACACAACTGGTGCGGCAACGGTCCCGGCTGAAGAATCTGATCCAGTCCATACTTCATGCACACCTGATCCCGCCATGTCCGCACGGCAATCTCGTGGGTATCAGTGGGCGCAAATGGCTCGCCAAGCAAACACTGCCTGAAGACGAGAGGGTCGCCATTGATCGCCACCTGGCTCTGATTGGCCAGATCACCGAGGCATTGACTGTCGTCGAGGCGGATATCGCCGCGCAGGCCCTTCACGACCCCACAATCCGTCGCCTGATGACGTTGCCCGGCATCGACGTCACCGTCGCCGCAAGCGTTGCCGCAGCAATCGGCGACATCCGGCGGTTCAGCGATCCGCAGAAGCTCGTGGCCTATCTGGGCCTCAACCCGAGCGTGAGGCAGTCTGGTGAGGGGCCCGCTTATCATGGCCGCATCACAAAGCAGGGTCGTGGCCATACGCGGGGGATGCTAGTCGAAGCGGCATGGGCGGCGGCGCGCTCGCCGGGACCACTGCGCGCCTTTTACAGGCGGATCGCATCGCGTCGCGGGAAGTACATCGCGGCAGTCGCTACCGCGCGCAAGCTCGCTATGATTATCTGGCACATGCTGAGCAAGGATGCCGATTACATCTGGGCCCGGCCGGCCTTGCTCGCCCGCAAGTTCAGGACGGCCGAGCTGCGCGCCGGCCTGCCGACGAGGCACGCACGTCGAGGCACGGCTTACGACTACAACATCCCCGCCAAGCGAGCCGAGGAGAGATCCAGGGTGGAGAGGGCCGAAGCAGCGTACACCGACCTCACCTCGCGATGGCGACCCCGACCGAAGGGGAGAAAGGCGGTGGAAAAGCCCGCTCCGTGAGCAGAAGGGGCTATTCAACAACATCCGTTTGCATCGGCTTGCCGGGGGCGATGTAGTGCCATTCGACTTGAGTTTCCTGGCACCATTTGAGGATGGCCATACTGGTCATCTCCGTGCCGTTGTCCGAGACAGTTGTCCTCGGCTTCCCCCGTTTGGTGATGAGGCTTTCCTGCTCGCGGGCAAGCCTTGCGCCTGACAGGGATGTGTCTGCGACCAGGCAAAGGCATTCACGGGTGAAGTCGTCGACGACAGCCAGCACCCGAAAGCGGCGGCCATCGGTGAAGGCATCGCTGACGAAGTCTAGGCTCCAGCGCTCGTTAGGACGCGACGGCAGAGCCAGAGGGCGTCTCGTCCCCAAGGCTCGTTTGCGGCCGCTCCGCTTGCGAACCGTCAACTCTCCTCCCGATAGAGACGTCGTAGCTTCTTCAGGTTCATGACGATCCCCTGCCGGCCGAACATGACGTGGATGCGGCGATAGCCGAAACGGCGGCGCTCGGAAGCCAGCTTCTTCATCGCCTCCCGAATGGCCGCACGCTGCGATATCGCATGCTCGACCGGTCCACCGACAGAACCTCGCCCGCCCGACGCTGGCTCACCCCGTGCTGTGCACAGACATGAGTCACCGCATCCCGCTTCACATCGGGCGTCACCATTTTTTTGAAGCGACATCCTTCAGGATCGCATTGTCCAGCATGCTCTCGGCGAGAAGCTTCTTGAGTTTTGCGTTCTCATCTTCCAGGGCCTTCGGCTTGCGCGCGTCGGACACCTCCATGCCGCCATACTTTGCCTTGTATTTGTAGAAGGCTGCATCCGAGATGCCGTGCTTGCGGCAGACATCGGCTGTCTTCGCGCCCGCCTCCTGCTCCTTCAATATCCCGATAATCTGTTCTTCCGTGAACGCTTAATTCGTCCGCCTCCGTGTCGTGGCAGACTCTACCAAAATCTGGAGGAAGTTTGGGGGGCTCAGGTCAAGATCTTTCCGACCTCCAATATATAGAGTGCACCAGAGCCTTCCGAGAACGGCAGCAAACACTAGGAAGAATCCGAGAAACTCGATCAGGCTGTAGCCCAGCGTTTCAAAGCCTTCCGGCTGCGTTGCGATAAGTATCGTCAGCCAGGCTGGTGCCAACAGCCACGTTACAAAAGTTCTCTTACGCTCGACTGGGGATTTCGTACCAATAGTCCCTAACAATGATCTAACTCCACCCCCCGCCAAATGTGCGTAAAAAAATATGAGAACCGATTTGGGTCATGCGCTCCATGGAGCGAGCCCAACGCGGGCTGACGTAGGTGGCGTAGTAATGGGTCGATGACGCCACCTCGGGTAAGAATATCTTCCCGCCCGTGACTGCCATGGCCACGTCCTTAGCTAGACGATACGCCCGTCGATCTGTAATGACATCCGGAATGCCGTCGCAGGCAAAGGAAAACTGGCATTTGTTGATCCAGCTGTCATTTTGATAAACTACGTCGCAGGCGCTTGCTGGATATGCAGGGTTGCGCACCCGATTGAGAATGACTTGCGCGACAGCGGCCTGCCCCCTCACCTCTTCGCCCCGAGCCTCGAAAAAAATTGCGGTGGCAAGGCACTTTTGCTCGGCTGTCGAGAAGACGGATTCCGGTAAAGGCTGCTTCATCCAATCGTGGTCACCTTCCATAGTGGGCGGAACGAAGCGACCGGCTGTCTCGTCGGTGCCGAGTAAAGCCGCGAAGGCATTGGAAGACGCATGGAATTCATCCTTTGGGGCGTAGGCCGTGGCCAGGATGTCGGCGCCATCGTTGTTGACCAGGTCGGCGAGCGCCGCCGGCACACCGGCCAGACGGTCGTCTGCTGGGCTATGAAACGTAGACAGGCCCGCCACCATTTCGGGATCTGCCTGTTTTGAAAAGCCCCGCAGAAAGTATGACGCGTCGGTCCCCGACGAAAGTAGCCGCGAAGCCAACGCCTGTTCTCCAACGGCGGTCTCCAGGTTTTTCCGATACGCTACGCTGACCAGACGTGGTTTCTTCGCTTCTTCAACCACCCGCTGGGACGTGGAAGAAACCTCTCGATCCGCCCGCAAATTGACCCGTTGACCGCCGAGCACCAGATCCAGGTTTTCGTCATCGCCAGGAATAGCGGCACTGGGCAGCCGGAGATCCTTCACATGAGAGCAGGTGTCGGCCTGCTCGACATATACCGCCCAGCGATCCGGCATGGGAGCGATTCCCAACTCGGATTTGGTGCCCTGGATCCCCGTGGGCGATGCGAAGCCGAACACGAACCAACTTGCGCCGAGAATCGCGAGCACACGCCGATGGCCGTTCGATGATCGTCGCTCGAAAGCGGCTTTCGGTTTGGACCGCAATATCTCATTCTCCGGATGCCCCACGCAGAAGGAGAATCGATTGTTAACCTTGATGTAAAGTTAACTCTACTGCGACTGCGCGTCGCAATGTCACGGCAGGCTTATCCAGGCTCCCATTGAACCTCATGTCGCTTGAGCATTTATACCGACACACAAATGGGGTGAATCGGGGATTGCAGTCTACAGAGGAAGGACGACAGCCTTGGCGATCGATGTCTCAGCCGTCGGACTTCTCACGGCCATTTTGGCGGGTGCCATATCATTCGTTTCACCATGCGTTCTCCCGCTCGTGCCGGGCTATCTTTCGTTCGTATCCAGCGGCGTCGATCCTGCGTCCAAGCGGCTCGCCGATCGCATCAAGGTTGTCTGGTCAGCGCTATTTTTCATAGCCGGGTTCTCCACCGTCTTCGTGATGCTTGGGCTTGGCGCACAGGCGTTCGGCGGCATTCTCCTGCGGTATAGTGTCGAGGCAAATCTCCTTGGTGGGGCGCTGCTCATCTGTTTCGGCCTTGTGATGACAGGACTGATCAAGATACCGGCGCTCCTTAGAGATTTCAGACTGCCGGGGCCGCAGACGATATCGGGCCCAGTCGGGGCCTATACGCTTGGACTTACATTCGCGTTTGGATGGACGCCGTGCATTGGCCCGGTGCTCGGCTCGATCCTTACCCTTGCGGCGGTATCTGCCGGAAGCGGTGCAGTTCTCCTCGCAGCCTATAGCGTCGGGCTAGGAATCCCCTTTTTGATAGTTGCGGTCGCCTTCAGCAGCGTCGCGGCCGGGTTCAAGCGCATGCGATATGCCGGCCATATCCTCAACGTGCTTGCCGGCGGCATCATGATCGCTATGGGAATATTGATGATGACAGGCCGTCTCTCGCTGATCGCATTCTGGCTGCTCGAGCGCTTTCCGGGCCTGGGCTACATCGGTTAGCCCGGTGCGGCACCATCCACGACGAACTGGAACCGATCCGATTTCGCGGATCAAGTGGCGCTATCGTTACTGCGTCACCATTGCAGTCACGATGGGCGGCCTGAGCGGTCTGGGGTTCGCACCCTATTTCGTCTTTCCTCTCGCATATTTGGGTCTTGCCGCGTTCGCCTTTCTGACACGCCACAGCCCAAGCGTCCTGGCTGCATTCGTCGCAGGATGGGCCTTCGGCCTGTGTCAATTCATCGTTGGCCTGAGCTGGATCACCGAGAGCTTCGCGGTCGAAGCCGAACAATTTGGAATGCTGGCCTGGCCCGCGGTGACAGCTCTTTCGGCGTTGCTGGCTTTGTTTCCGGCATCCGCGGCTATGACTGCTCGCTATCTCGGCGGATCGGGACCAGGTACATTCTTTGTCCTCCCGGCCACGTGGTCCATCGCGGAGATGGCCCGCGGCGCCATACTGACGGGGTTCCCCTGGAATCTCATTGGATACGCATGGGGATTCAGCGATGAAGTTCTTCAGGCCATTTCGGTCACGGGCATCTATGGCCTCGGGCTTCTGACAGTTCTCCTGGCGGTCTTGCCACTCCTGATCACCGAGAAGTGCAAGCTGGGCCGTCGGTCCGCGGCACTCCTTCTGATCCTGGTGCCAACGATCGCTTTCGCCGCTCTATGGACTGGCGGGGCGATGCGCCTGGCCGCGGCCGACATCGGGGAAAATGGACAACGCCTTCGGATCGTCCAGCCGAACATCCCGCAAAACCAGAAATGGGAGGCTGGCCAAGCGAACGCAATCCTCGACAAACTTCTGGCGCTCAGTACGTCCGGTGAAAGCGATCGGCCACGCTACGTAGTCTGGCCCGAAACGGCGTATCCTGTCCTGTTTGAAGCTGGTCGCAACATCCATCCAGCCCTCACCGCCAGCGTACCGACCGGGGGCCTGCTTCTCTTCGGGGCGGTCAGGGAAGCTCCTGCGCGTCGCGCTGATGATCCTGCCCTGCTGAACAGCGTTCTCGCACTCGATGAGATGGGGGGCGTCGTTGCAGCCTACGACAAGAGGCGATTGGTGCCCTTCGGTGAATTCACCCCTTTCAAGAGGGTTCTCGGCGCCATGAAAATGACTGTCGGCGATATCGACTACATTCCGGGTGAGAGCAGCGCACCGATCCAGCTTGTCGGATTGCCCGCCGCGAGGGTCTTGATCTGCTATGAGGCAATATTTCCACGTTCGGGCGACGACCGAGCAGGGTGGATCCTGAACATCACGAATGACGCGTGGTTTGGCATGTCCGCGGGACCCTACCAGCATTTCCTTGCCGCGCGAGCGAGGACGCTTGAGGCGGGTCTGCCGCTCATCCGGGTGGCCAACAGCGGTGTCAGCGCGATCGTCGACAGCTATGGTCGGGTGAGGGAGATGCTTCCCCTGAACGTCAGCGGGGTTATTAATGGTCCATTACCCGCACCAGCGCCTACTGAGACACTATTCCGCCGCGCCGGAAACATTCCGGTCGTAGTGTCCATAGCGCTGCTCATTGCCGTTGGCGCGGTCACCCGACGACGATCACGGCAAACCGCAGGAGTTGCTGTGGCCCCTAGTGAACGGAGCTGACCAGCGGCGTGTCCCCGTCTCGTATCGAAACCCATCGACCGGTATGATCGATCGCTTGTCGCTTCAGGTAGGTGTATCCGGTTTCATCCCAGTTCAAAACCGTGTCAGTGAGATTGTCGAGAACAATGTCTCCCCCGTCGGTTCGAACGGTCAGCACCGCATGCCCATCGCCGTTCGGGCGTCGCAGCACAGTCAGGAGCAGGTTGGATGCTGAGATGCCGTCTTCCATCAGGACGCGGCGCTTCGCTAGCGCATAGTCCTCGCAGTCCCCCGCATCTACGGGATAGGTCCAGTATTCTTCCTTGCCATACAGCTCGAGGTCGCTTTTCGGCTTAATGGCCTGATTCATGGTGACCGTGAGCTTCTTCAGACGCCCGAGGAGCTCCGTCGACATCTTCAGCGGCGTCACGTCGCGGGTGCGAATTGAGCATTCTGAAGCGTTGCGCTTGCAGAACTCATAGTGTCCGATCGGTTGCGATGTGAGGCTTCCTGTCATCATCGCGGACGGGTGGGCCCATGCACTGCCGGCGCTAAACGTCCAAGCGGCCACCGCACATAAAGCAGCGATCGACTTTCGAGTGGTCACTCCCCGATCCCCCGTCCGATTTTAACCGATATTACCGAACCCTTAACGGCTCGTGCGGCCCGCGTCCATTATGGGCGGGCCACGACTTCGTGAAGTGTCGATCAATGCCCCTAGCTTTCCACAGGAAGCTGCCGGCCGGAAATTGAAGCTCAAGCAGCTAGAGCGACGAAGCTCTCATTCCCTAACGTGACGGAGGATGACCGTGAAGCGATCCGCAAATTCAACTCGAGTGCTCCTCGGTCTCGCTTGCGTGGCGTTCGCGTTCTCGATCGATCAACTGTCCAAGCTTGCAGTCGTCGAGATTATCATGCAACCGCCAAGAGATATTTATATAACTGCATTTCTCAATATTGTGCTTTCTTACAATACGGGGATCAGCTTCGGAATCCTGTCCGGTTATTTTTCCAGCTCTCCCTCTTCGCTGTCATTCCTGACATCGCTCGTAGTCGGGTTTCTATTTGTTTGGATGCTTTATGCAAAGACCAACGGCCATACCATGGCGCTGGGACTAATAACGGGAGGTGCGAGCGGGAATATCTACGACCGAATGCGGCAAGGCGCTGTTACTGATTTCATCGATCTTCATTTAGGTGCCTGGCATTGGCCGACATTCAATACTGCTGATATCGCGATTGTCGTTGGAGCGGCAATTTTGATTGCTGATTCTTTCCGCTCCGCACCCGGGCGACCTGCGGGATGAGGCTGTTGCGCACTACGATTGGGGTCGAACGCTTGTGCGACAGCTCACGCCGCCCTGATGGTCAGTGATGAGATGCAAACCTGAATCCAAAGTCAGTGCGCTATGAACCAGCAGATTTCGTTGCTCTTCAGCATTTCTGTGGTTACGCCCCCAAAGACGCGTTCGGCGAGTGAGTTGCGTCCGAAAACGCCAGTCACAATCAGGTCGGATCCCTCCCTACCGGCCTGATCAAGCAAGCTTGAGCACGCGTCTCCTGCGGTGTTGGAAACGTGCAAATATTGCGCCTTTGCGCCATGGGAACGCAGGTGCGTCGCAACAGCATCGAGCCGTTCGCTCGAAACCTCATCGCCGACCCCGACGACGGAAACACTTTCGGCGCGGACAAGCAGAGGGAGGGCATCATGAGCCGCGCGTCGGGCTTGCGCGGTGTCCTTCCAAGCGACCAGAATGCGGGGGAAGCGAGCGTTCGCAACCGAGCGCCCCAGGCGCAGCACGGGCACGCCGGAACCAAGGGCGACGTGAGCCGGGTTCGGCAACACGCTTTCGTCTTCATCGGATGAATCCGTGATCAGTAAGTCTGCGGTCAGGAGGTGCGCTTTCATTGCAGCGGTAGGTTCGCCAATTCCCGAACACCAGTGGACCTGCTCAGATTCGGCGCCTAACACCTTGTCGACGATGTTCCGACTGGTTACCAACATGCGTTCCATCAATCTGGTCTGCTCTTCGGCCTAGAATACGTTCGGAGCCAAGACATCCTTCATCGACGTTTTCGGCCATGCGTAGGAAGCGACGAAAACTCTGGCGTCGAATGCCTTGGCCATCTCGCGTACGAATTTGAGTGTCCTGGTTAGGTTGCTCCGCGGACATGCATCGACAACGATTTCGCGGAAGTCCGTCACGGTAGAGCTCCTATGGCCTGTTCACCAAACATGCTCATTGGTCTGCTGGCTTGCGTTCCCCACCCTGTCTAGAAGCGCCGCCAGGTTTCCGCGCAGTTGCGGACAGCACCGCTTCGGTGATCGAGTTGGGCAACCTTCGAGGTGTCTCGATTAACCCCAGCACCGGCATCGCCACCAAAAAAAAGCCGAAATAGATGCCCGTCGATAGCTGCATCAACACGACATATATGCCATCTGCCGGTTTGGCTCCGAGCCATCCCAAAAAAAGGGCATTCGCAGCAAACATCCACAGAGATACCTTATACCATGGGCGATACACTGCGGATCGAACTTTCGATGTGTCAAGCCATGGCACGAAGAAGAGCACCGCGATTGCTCCAAACATTGCCAGGACACCCCCCAGCTTAGAGTCGATCGGTCCGATGTTGAACGTCACGGCGCGGAGGATCGCATAGAATGGAAGAAAGTACCATTCCGGGACGATCTTCGCCGGCGTCTTGAGAGAGTCGGCCTCAACGTAGTTGTCTGGGTGCCCTAAGTAGTTTGGTATGTAAAAGACGAAATACGCGAACACTATTAGAAACACTATGGCTCCAAATGCATCCTTCACGGTTGCGTATGGCGTAAATGGCAGGGTATCTGTCTCGTGCTTGACTTCGATGCCTGTCGGATTGGTTTGACCCGTAACGTGCAACGCCCAGACATGGAGCACCACAACACCTGCAATCATGAACGGAAGCAGATAATGCAGTGCGAAAAATCGGTTCAGTGTGGGATTATCGACAGCGAAACCGCCGAGAAGCAGTTGCTGTATCCACTCTCCCACAAGGGGTATCGCCGTGAAGAAGCCGGTGATGACGGTAGCGCCCCAGAAACTCATCTGGCCCCACGGAAGCACGTACCCCATGAACGCCGCCGCCATCATCAGCAGGTATATGATGCAGCCCAATATCCAGAGAAGCTCGCGAGGTGCTTTGTATGACCCGTAGTATAGCCCTCGGAATATGTGGATGTAGACTGCGATAAAGAAGAACGATGCGCCATTTGAATGGAGATACCGGAGCAGCCACCCCGAATTGACGTCGCGCATGATATTCTCAACGGAGTTGAATGCGGTCGCCGTGTTCGCGCTGTAGTGCATGGCGAGGACAACACCCGTGAGGATCTGAAGGCCGAGCATCAGAGTCAGTATACCACCAAGCGTGTAAAGATAATTGAGATTGCGAGGGACTGGATAGGAGATAAAGGAGCCGTGGATCAACCGGGGAAGCGGCATTCGCGCATCGATCCATCGCCCAAGCCCTGTTTTAGGGATATACACTGATGGCGCTCGCGGCATCTACTTCGCTCTCGGCTGTCGATTGAATCATAGTGCTCCTCCATAACATCTCAGGTTGATTGAGGTTCAACCTCGGTTGCCGCCGTTTACATGCGACAAAATGGCTGCCTGATGACAGATATCCGGGAGTCGCAGTATCGCGCGACCGCAACTATCAAAGGAACCTAGCCGGATTACTAGCGCGGCAGATCGCTAGGCCACACACTCATGAACGGGTAGCGATGCGCGGCGAAGAGTGATCCAAGCTTCGAGAGGAGTTAGCGATGTCTCAATGCCGCTACGAGCTGACCAATTTCGAATGGTCGATCATTGAACCGTTGCTTCCAGACAATCCCCGTGGCCGCGGGTCGATGATCGTAAAATGCTGAACGGCATTTACTGGCGGTTGCGGACAGGCTC
>Ga0208830_1000174_pt1 | contig 35556 bp, 31 predicted proteins | sample DeeseametaMP2634_FD_184169 | JGI IMG/M metagenome (GOLD analysis project Ga0208830, IMG submission 184169) | Marine microbial communities from the Deep Atlantic Ocean - MP2634 (SPAdes) | ecosystem: Environmental > Aquatic > Marine > Oceanic | place: Northeast of Antigua and Barbuda, North... | reverse complement strand
CCATCGTCGAACTGAGCGCTCAGGAAGTGCCTATCATGGATGGCTCTTCCGGCCCGTTTGTCTTCCTGCTCCAGTCTGCGGGTATCGCAGAGCAGGATGCGCCTAAGAAGTTCATCCGGATCAAGCGCAAAATTGAAGTCCGTGAGGGCGACAAGATTGCGTCTTTCGTACCTTATAACGGCTTTAAAGTGTCGTTTGAGATTGATTTTGATCACCCTGTTTTCCGCCAGAGTGTTCAGAAAGCCAGTCTCGACTTCTCTTCTACCTCTTATGTAAAAGAAGTCAGCCGTGCGCGTACCTTTGGTTTTACCAAAGACCTTGAGTACATGCGTTCTAAGAACCTGGCTCTGGGAGGCAGTGTTAAGAACGCAATCGTTGTTGACGACTACCGTGTACTCAACGAAGACGGTCTGCGTTATGACGATGAGTTTGTGAAACACAAGATTCTTGATGCGGTGGGTGACCTTTATCTCCTGGGTCACAGCCTCATTGGTGAGTTTGTTGGTTATAAATCAGGTCATGGCCTGAATAACCGCTTGCTCCGCGAACTGCTTAAGCATGAAGATGCCTGGGAGTTTGTAGAGTTCACTGAATCTGAAGCTGCACCTATCACGTACATGCGACCGGCTGCCGGTTAACGCATTGATACAATTCTGTGTTGTGTAGTTGTGAACAAAGGCCATACTTCGACTATGGCCTTTGTTGCATCTGAGCTTTAATAAATGTAAAACGTGGCCACGACCGTACTGGGTAAACAGGAAGCAATCGCAGTAACCAGCTAATGAACATCATTATTGTCGGTAAACGCCACGGCGAATCCAGAAGTATCCGCCTCAGCTCAGCAGCCAAACATATGCTGCTGGGCCTGTTGTTTGCTCTGCCTATGGCAATGGGTGCGGCAGGCTATTGGCTGGCCGAGCGTTTTACGGCTGAAGCGGCACTGGACTCGAACGCTGCCCGAGCCTGGGAACGGGATCTGGTCGATCAGCGCCAGGAGCTTGAACTGTTGCGCGAACAGACTGATCGCGAGATGGCGGCCCTGACAGTGCGGCTTGCGGAGCTTCAGGGGCGTGTTCTGCGCCTGGATGCTGTCGGCGAACGCCTGGTAGATTCTGCAGGCCTTGCTTCTGACGAATTCGATTTTGCTGCGCCCCCTGCGATGGGTGGCCCGGCGACCATCTCTGACAGCATCTATCAGGTGCCAGAGATCACTTCTGCATTGCGTGAGCTGTCGGACCGTATCGACAGCCGCGAACAGCAGCTCGCCGTCCTTGATGATCTGATGGCTGCAAATAAGCTAAGCGAAACCACCTTTGTTGCGGGCACGCCTATTACTAAAGGCTGGATGTCGTCCCGCTTTGGTTATCGTGCAGATCCTTTCACCGGACGCTCCACCTGGCATGCGGGTGTCGATTTTGCCGGTAAGGATGGTTCAGACATCGTAGCGGTAGCATCAGGCGTTGTGACCTGGGCAACGGATCGTTACGGATACGGCAATCTGGTTGAGATCAACCACGGTAATGGGTACAAAACCCGTTACGCACACTGTAAAGAAATCAAAGTCAGCGTAGGGGATGTTGTCCGCAAAGGCGATCTGATTGCGTTGATGGGCAGCACCGGTCGCTCCACCGGACCTCATGTTCACTTCGAAGTGTACAAAAACGGACGCAGTGTCGACCCTGCGGCCTATATACATCGCCGTCCACGCTGATTTTCCTCTCTCATCGTCTTGTCATTGACCGGGGTTATAAGTAGCCTTTAGCACTTTGCCCCGGCGCCTCTGTTTTATTTTACGGACAATAAGAACCTCATGATCGGTAACCTCTTTCGCACGATTTTCGGCAGTAAAAATAGCCGGGAACTCAAACGTATGGGCAAAATCGTTGCCCGCATCAATGCTCTCGAAGAAGGCCTGCAGGCGCTGTCGGATGAGCAGCTGAAAGCTAAGACTGCAGAGCTTCGCGAACTCCTCGCGAATGGCAAGACAGTCGCAGATATCCTTCCTGAAGCCTTTGCGGTCTGTCGTGAAGCCAGTGTCCGGGTAACCGGTCTGCGTCACTTCGATGTACAGCTGATTGGTGGTATTACCCTGCATGAAGGGCGCATCGCGGAAATGCGTACGGGTGAAGGTAAGACTCTGGTCGCGACGCTGCCTTCCTACCTGAATGCTCTGACGGGTGACAGCGTTCATGTTGTTACTGTGAACGACTATCTTGCACGTCGTGATGCCGAATGGAACCGCGCACTGTTTGAATTTCTGGGTATGACGGTGGGTGTTGTTGTTCCGGGCATGACCGCTGAAGAGAAGCGCGCATCTTATTCCTGTGATGTGGTGTACGGCACAAACAACGAGTTTGGCTTCGATTATCTCAGAGATAACATGGCGTTTTCGCTGGAACAGAAAGTTCAGCGCAAGCTCGCCTTCGCTATTGTCGATGAAGTCGACTCGATCCTGATTGATGAGGCTCGTACGCCGCTGATCATCTCCGGGCCGGCAGAAGATCACTCTGAGCTTTACCGTCGTATCAATCTGCTGGCGCCGCAACTGAAGCGTGGCGAATTCAGCGAAGACGATAAGCCTGTCGACGGTCATTATGTTGTTGATGAAAAGAGCCGGTCTATTGAGTTAACCGAAGAAGGGCATGAGTTCGTTGAAGAGATGCTGACGAAGGAAGGTGTCCTCAACGAAGGTGAGAGCCTCTATTCGGCGGGCAACCTCAGCCTGTTGCACCACGTTCATTCAGCACTCAAGGCGCACGCAGTTTTCCAGAAGAACGTTGACTACATCGTTCAGAACGGTCAGGTCGTGATTGTTGACGAGCACACAGGCCGTACTATGCCTGGCCGTCGCTGGAGTGAAGGTCTGCATCAGGCTGTCGAGGCGAAAGAAGGTCTCAAGATTCAGGCAGAGAGCCAGACTCTGGCCTCTACCACCTTCCAGAATTACTTCCGTCTGTACGAAAAACTGTCCGGTATGACGGGTACCGCGGATACCGAAGCGTTTGAGTTTCATCAGATTTATGGACTGGACGTTGTTGTTATTCCGACGAACAAGCCGGTACAGCGTATTGATTTCAACGATGTGATTTACGCCACGCAACGCGAGAAGTACGACGCGGTTGTTGAAGAAATCCGTGAAGTGACTGCTCAGGGGCGTCCGGTACTGGTAGGTACGGCCTCGATTGAGTCTTCAGAATATATTTCTGGTGTACTTAAGAAAGCGAAAGTCGCACACAACGTTCTCAATGCGAAAGAGAACGAGCGTGAAGCTCAGATTATTGCCGAAGCCGGGCGTCCGGGTGCGGTGACCATCGCGACTAACATGGCGGGCCGTGGTACGGATATCATGCTGGGCGGTAACTGGGAATCTGAAGTCGCAGCGCTTACTACTGAAGACCCAGCAACGGTTGAACGTATTAAAGCCGAATGGAAAGAACGTCATGACGCCGTTCTGGAAGCCGGTGGTCTGCATATCATTGGTACCGAGCGTCATGAGTCGCGTCGTATTGATAATCAGCTCCGTGGCCGTGCAGGCCGTCAGGGCGACAAAGGTTCAACACGATTCTTCCTGTCGCTTGAAGATAACCTGATGCGCTTATTCATGTCTGAGCGTATGCGCGGCATGATGCAGGCTCTGGGAATGAAAGACGGTGAATCGATTGAGCACCGCATGGTGACCAATGCCGTTGAGAAAGCACAACGCAAAGTAGAAGGGCGAAACTTCGACATGCGTAAGCAGCTGCTTGAGTACGATGATGTTGCAAACGATCAGCGTCGCGTAATCTACGGACAGCGTAATGACCTGATGGAAATGGATGACATTTCTGGTGTGATCGCCAACATCCGCGCCGATGTGGTGAACGAAGCCATAGATGATTACATTCCGCCGCAGAGTCTTGCGGAGCAGTGGGATATTCCGGGGCTGGAAGCACATCTGAAATCGGAATTTGCAGTCGAACTGCCGGTTCAGCAGTGGCTGGATGAAGACAGCAAGTTATACGAAGAGACGATCCGCGAGCGCGTACTGGCAGAAATTGATAAAGCCTACGCAGAAAAAGAAGCGTCGGTCGGTGAGAAGACCATGCGTCTCGTTGAAAAGCAGATGATGCTGCAGGTACTGGATAATCTCTGGAAAGAGCACCTCGCGACTATGGATCACCTGCGTCAGGGGATTCATCTGCGCGGCTATGGTCAGAAAAATCCTAAGCAGGAATATAAGCGTGAATCTTTCGGTCTGTTCCAGGAGCTTCTGCGCAATATCAAACACGATACTATCCGGGTGCTGAGTCATATCCGTGTCCGTCGTGAAGAAGAGATCCGCGAAGAAGAAGAGCGTCGTCGTCTTGAGGCAGAAGCGCAGCTGGCACGCGCTAAGTTTGAACACGAATCTGCCGGCGCTATGTCTGGCGACGACGAAGCGTCAGCGGAAGAAGATGCAGCCCGACCTTACGTTCGTGATGAGCAGAAGGTAGGTCGTAATGATCCGTGCCCATGTGGTTCCGGTAAAAAATACAAACATTGCCACGGCAAACTGTCCTGAGGAAAATTGAGCTCAAATGGCCGTTAATTTCACAGTTTTTGAAGATTTCGCAGTAGTAAAAGGCGTACGCGTTGGCGTCGCACAGGCGGGCGTCCGCAAGAAAGATCGCGATGACATGGTGATCTTTGAATTGGCCGAGGGCACTCAGGTCGCTGGTGTTTTTACTACGAATGCGTTCTGTGCTGCACCGGTTCATATCTGTCGTCGTAACCTGGAAAAAGCAGAACCCCGTTTTCTGCTGATCAACACCGGTAACGCAAACGCGGGTACGGGTCCGAAAGGCTTCAGAAATGCTGAAACCACCTGTGAGATGCTGGCCAAAGCTGCGGGGGTTGCTCCGGAACAGGTGCTGCCATTTTCAACGGGTGTGATTGGTGAGCCGCTCAATATGGAAGCGTTTGAGCGTGGAATTCCAGCTGCGCTCGGCAACCTGGCTGAAGATAACTGGGCAAGGGCCGGCCGGGGCATTATGACCACGGATACCCTGCCAAAAGGCTTCAGTAAGCAGATTGAGGTTGAAGGGAAAACCGTGACGATCACCGGCCTGTCGAAAGGCGCCGGAATGATCATGCCGAATATGGCAACCATGCTCGGCTTTATCGCAACGGATGCAGCGATTCCTGCGGCTGTAATGCAGGGCTGGGCGCGCAAGCTCGCAGATAAGTCGTTCAACCGCATTACCATCGACGGCGACACCTCGACCAATGACTCCTGTATGTTGATTGCGACAGGTCAGGCCGGAGTGTCGGTTGAAGAAGGAACTGAGACGGCTGACGCTGTGTTTGCTGCGCTGGAGGAAGTGTTCCGCGTGCTGGCTCAGGCGATTGTCCGTGATGGTGAAGGTGCGACCAAGTTTGTCACGATCGACGTAGAACATGCCGCGTCTGTCCGTGAGGCTCTGGATGTCGCGTACACCGTAGCGCATTCGCCTCTGGTGAAAACAGCGCTGTACGCTTCTGATGCGAACTGGGGTCGTATTCTGGCTGCGGTTGGCCGCTCCGGCGTCAAAGATTTTGATCTGGAAAAAGTACAGATTTATCTCGATGACGTGCAGATCGTCGAAGACGGTGGTCGTTGTGACTCTTATACCGAAGAGAAAGGGGCGGGTGTGCTGGCTCATTCGGAGTTTACTATCCGTATCGAACTGGGACGCGGCGACGTAAACGAACGTCTCTGGACCTGTGACCTCTCTCACGATTACGTATCTATTAACGCTGACTACCGTTCCTGATGAAACAGGTACACGTTGCCGTCGCCGTGGCGGTGGTGAATGAGGATATCCTCATTGCCCGGCGCCCGGATGATAAGCATCAGGGGGGCCTCTGGGAGTTTCCCGGAGGCAAAGTCGAGCCCGGCGAAACCACGGCGGCTGCTCTGGTCCGCGAACTCGACGAAGAAGTCGCATTGCCCGTGGCGGCGGAGCATATGTCGCCGCTGATGCAGATTCCCTTCAATTACCCGGACAAATCGGTTCTGCTTGATGTGATCTGGGTGGATGTGCCAATGAATAACGCGCTTCTTGCCCACGGTGCAGAAGGGCAGGAAGTTCGCTGGGTACATTACACTAAACTGGCGGACTTTCAGTTTCCTGAAGCGAATGTCGCTATCCTTGACGCGGTCGTCGCTCGTCTGAGCTGATCGGCCTTTCTCACGGTTTGTAGGATCAGGCAATCAACTGACACTATCCGGCACGAAATCTCTCCGGGCACTGATTACTATGAAGTCTGACTGAATAGTTTTATGTCCAGGAGAGAGTATGAAAACGGTCGGTTATGCAGCGCATTCCTCAGATGCTGAAATGGTGCCTTATCACTTTGAACGGCGTGCTCTGCGCCCTGGTGATGTCGCCATCGAAATTCTGTTCAGTGGTCTGTGTCATTCAGATCTTCACACCGTTAATGGTGACTGGGGCCCTCAGCCCTATCCGCTCGTGCCCGGGCACGAAATTGTTGGCCGGGTAATTGAAGTCGGTACTGCAGTGACCCGCTTTTCTGAAGGCGACCGGGTCGGTGTTGGCTGCATGGTCGACAGCTGTCAGGAGTGTGATCAGTGCCACAATCACGAAGAACAGTATTGCCGTCACGGTATGACACCAACCTATGGGGCGCCTGACCGAATTTCGGGCGAAATTACGCAAGGCGGTTATTCCAAACATATCGTGGTGCGGGAAGAGTTTGTTCTGCGTATCCCGGATGCCCTGGATATGTCGCGGGCAGCGCCCATTCTCTGTGCCGGAATCACGACCTTTTCTCCGCTGCGTACCTGGAACGTTGGAAAGGGCAGTCGCGTCGGAGTGATCGGTCTCGGAGGCCTTGGCCATATGGCGGTAAAACTTGCGGTTGCTATGGGCGCCGATGTGACTGTCCTCAGTCGTTCAGACCGGAAAGCGGATGAAGCAAAAGAGCTGGGAGCGGGTGGCATTCTTGTGTCGTCTGATAAGGCTGCAATGGCGGGCGCCACAGCAACGTTTGATCTGATTATCGATACGGTGCCGGTGGAACATGACGTTACTCCTTATGCTCCCTTGCTTGATATTGACGGTACGCTGGTCATAGTCGGGCAGGTGGGTCCGATGAAAGGCTTTATGACCGTGCCGATGATTTTTGGCCGTCGCCGTGTGGCGGGTTCTCTGATCGGGGGCATCAAAGAGACTCAGGAAGTGCTGGATTTCTGTGCCGAACACGATATTCATCCGGTGTGTGAAGTTATCCGTCCAGATGAAGTTAACCGGGCATTTGCCGTCATGAGTCAGGGCGATATTGCGCATCGCTTTGTCATGGATATGTCGTCGCTGTCCGTCTGAAGCGATCACAATACCCTGCAATGCAGGGTATTTTTTTATCTGCTGTGCTGCGCTAGAGTGGGTCTGAAAGAGGCAAGTGATGCCTTGGGAAATGGAATTCGCAGACGGAGAACAGAAACGTGAAAAAGCTGCTGCTTGCTGGTGTGGCCCTGGTGATCTTTCTGAAGTGGGACCTGCTTCAGGATTTTATGCTTCCGACCCCGGACTACGCTAAGCTCCAGGTTGAGCCAGTCGTGCTTTATGCCACAGAGTGGTGTGGCTACTGCAAGGCGACACGACGTCTGCTGTCCGAACACAATATCGACTACTACGAATATGATATTGAGAAGTCCGAAGAAGGCCGTCGCCAGTATCGCTCGCTCGGTGGTCGTGGCGTTCCGGTGCTTCTGATTAATGGCGAAGTGGTAAAAGGCTTCAACGCAAGCGAGATACTGCGTCTCGCCCAACAATAATTCGGGCGATCAGCGGAAGACACCGATAAAGGGAAGCAGGGTAAGTCCGAGGATGCCTGCGATCGCGATCAATGCCATCAGCACACTGGCGGGGCGCTCGCGGATGCGCTGTACCATGGTAGGTACCGGCTGGTCTTTCATCAGTTCTGACCATTGCGCCTGTATCCTGTCCAGTACTTCCCGCGCTTCCGGATAGTCAGACTCATCACGCAACCAGATGGCCGCCAGTGAAATACCCCAGCGCCCCTGGCTTGTTTCGTAGTAATGAACCCCCGCATCGTCCAGCCCCTGGCGAACATAATCGGCTTCTTCATCGGTGACGCCGTTCAGGCGGAAAAGTAACTTTGCCACGCTATGCTGTTCCTTTTCTTTGCCGGTAACCCGCAAGGATCAGAGGAGCAGTCATCAGACACAGCAGGGGAATTACCCCCAACTGCATATAAAGCGTATTACCGCTGCGAAGTTCTGCGGTTCCCGTAAAGTGGGTTCTTATTGCGACCGGCGCCCGTTCAACAATTCTGCCCCTGTGATCGACGAGAGCGGAAATGCCGGTATTGGTAGATCTTAATACCCAGCGTCCGGTTTCCAGCGCGCGCATCTGAGCCAGTGCCATATGTTGTTTTGGCCCCAGTGAATCCCCGAACCAGGCATCGTTACTGATAGTGACGAGCAGGCCAGCTTCTTTTGCCCCACGGAGCACCAGATCCGGGTATGCAATCTCATAACAGATATAAGGCATGATCCGCGCACTGCGTTGCTCTTCACCATGCAGGTTGACCCGCAATGGTGCCTGTTCGCTGTCGCCGGAAAGAAAGCTCGACATTGGCAGGTCAAAAAACGGAATCAACCCACGGATTGCCCGCTCCAGTGGGATGTATTCTCCGAACGGGACCAGGCGTTGCTTGTGGTAGAGCCCTTCGCCGTCACCAAAGGCAACGATGCTGTTGTGATATTCGCCAGCCAGTTCTGTGCCCTGCGGCCAGCGGAAGGGGATGCCTGTGACTATCGTACTGCCTGCTGCGCGCGCCTGTCGGGCGAAGCGGTTCATATACGGCTCATAGCGCTGGTACAGCATAGTAATGGCTGTTTCTGGCCAGAGTATCAGGTCAGTTCCGAACAGCGCCTCACTGTCGCTCTGATAGCGTTCCATGGTGGGAAAGATTTCTTCCGTCAGCCATTTTCGCTCCTGCTCTACGTTACCCTGAACAATGCCGACTGTGATCTCTCCGGTTCTGTCCGTCCAGTCTGTTGCCCGTAAGGCCTCGCCTGCGGGCCACAGCAACAGCGGTAGCAGAGCGACCCAGCGGCGGGTCTGCATAAAGGCAATGATGCCAGCGGCTGTCAGCGCCAGAATCACGGAGATACTGTATGCACCGCTCACGGGCGCCCAGCCTGACAGCCAGGTATTCAGGTGCGCATCACCTGCGAACAACCAGGGAAAGCCGGTCAGGAACCAGGACCTGCACCATTCCTGGAGTAGCCAGAATGACGCAAAGGTAATCACGCTCAGGTGTTGCCCACACAGTCTCTGACGTAAGGCAAACCAGCTGGCCGGGATAAGCGCAAGAAAGGCAGCAAATACTCCCACCAGTGGGACGGCAAGAAAGGCCGGTGTACCGCCGTGATCATGTACGCTGACGTAGATCCAGGAGACACCGGCGCCAAACTGTCCGAACGCGTAGCACCAGCTGATCAGAAATGCCCGGCGGGTATTGTTGGCAGACTGCAGGGTCAGGTAGAGCAGGCCCAGGCTGAGCAGGCCCACCGGCCACCAGTAAAAAGGGGCCAGTGCGAGAGGAAACAGAGCGCCGCCACTCAGAGCGAGCCAGGGCGTGAGGGCAGCGCGTTTGATCATACTCAGTGTTCGTCGGTCTGTACTTCAAGCAGGTTAATCTGACGGCTGGTGCCGTTAATTACCCGGAAGCGTAGTCCTTCAATGCGGATGCTTTCATTACACTCCGGCACACGGCCGAAATGGTGCGTCACAATGCCGCCAATGGTATCGAAATCTTCCGTTGCTAGTCGGGTATTGAAGGTGGTGTTGAAGTCTGCGAGCGGAGTCAGAGCTTTAACTGTAAAGATGCCGTCTTCGACTTCCTTGATGTTGTTTTCTTCCTCATCGAAATCGTGTTCGTCTTCGATGTCACCGACAATCTGCTCCAGCACGTCTTCAATGGTCACCAGGCCTGCTACGCCGCCGAACTCGTCAACCACAATTGCCATATGGTTGCGGTTCGAGCGAAATTCACGCAACAGGACGTTCAGGCGCTTACTTTCCGGCACAAAATTCGCCGGACGCAGAATGTCTTTTAGACGGAAGTCGTCGGCATTGCTCTTGAGTACAAGGGGCAGAAGATCTTTCGCCAGAAGGATGCCTGATACCTCATTCTGGCCCTCGGCAATCACAGGGAAGCGGGAGTGAGCGGACTCAATAATGCGAGGCAGATAGTCTTTCAGGTGCTCGTTTTCCTGAATGTAGATCATCTGCGAACGGGGGATCATGATGTCCCGCACCTGCATATCCGAAACCTGCAGGGCACCTTCAATGATGGTGAGGGTTTCGGTATCAACGATGCTGCGGTCGGCAGCTTCGCGGACAATATCTTTGATGTCCTGACGGGTGCGTGGGTCGTCAGAAAACAGATCGCTTAGTTTTTCCAGCCAACTTCGGGGTTGGCTGCTCGTTCGGTCGTCGCTCATGGGGCCTCGTTCGCGTACGGATCGGGGTAGCCAAGAGACGCGAGTATCTGACGTTCCAGATCTTCCATCTCTTCGGCTTCATCGTCCTTTATATGGTCGTAACCCAGCAAATGCAAGCAGCCGTGCACCACCATGTGGGCCCAGTGCGCTTCGCAGGTTTTGTTCTGTTCTTTTGCCTCACGGGCCACAACCTGTATGCAGATGATCAGATCACCCAGCAGTTCAAGTGGCACCTGAGGGGGAGCTTCGAAAGGAAACGAGAGTACGTTGGTCGGTTTATCCTTGCCGCGATACTCATGATTCAGGCTCTGGCTTTCATCTTCGTTCACCAGACGTATCGTCAGCTCGGGCTCAGCGAACTCTGTGCGGTTCAGCAGGGCGGCAGTGGCCCAGCGTCCGAACTGCTCATCATCGGGCAGCTCCGGGCTGTCTTCGACATCATCCGCGAGCTGCACATCCAGCATCAGATTCATTCGGCATTCCCTGACGGGTTTTCTTTCTGCTCTTTGCGGCGCTTCTCTTCACGTTCGTCAAAACGGTCGTAGGCATCGACGATGCGCTGAACGAGAGGGTGACGCACAACATCGCGGTTATTAAAGCGCGTAATCCCGATGCCATCGACACCGTCCAGCACTTCAAGGCCATGTTTGAGGCCCGAGTATACGCCGCGGGGGAGGTCGACCTGAGTTACGTCACCCGTGATGACCGCTTTAGAACCAAAACCTACCCGCGTCAGGAACATCTTCATCTGTTCTTTGGTGGTGTTCTGACTTTCGTCGAGAATCACAAAGGAATGCGACAGCGTGCGGCCCCGCATATAGGCGAGTGGAGCAATCTCAATCTGATTGCGCTCAATCATTTTACCCACCTGTTCAAAGCCCAGCATCTCATAGAGAGCATCGTAGAGAGGGCGCAGGTAAGGGTCGATCTTCTGCGCCAGATCACCGGGCAGGAAGCCCAGTTTCTCACCGGCTTCCACCGCCGGACGAACCAGCAGAATACGTTTTACTTCATCACGCATCAGCGCTTCAACGCCCGCGGCTACCGCCAGAAAGGTCTTGCCGGTACCTGCCGGGCCGATACCGAAGTTGATATCGTACTCGCGTACCCGCTGCAGGTATTCCAGCTGGTTGTCACCCCGTGGTTTGATCACCGCCTGAGGCGTTTTGATGATGCCCTTACTGGCGTCGTAACTGCGTTTACCACGTTGGCTTACGCGGGCACCGTCTTCCTGAAGGAAGAGGTGAATCAGGTCCGGACTGATCTGGGTTCCCTTGTTGGTTTCCCGGTACAGCTGCTGAATCAGTGCGGCGGCGCGCTTGGCCTGGCGGACGCTGCCTTCTACCTGAAAGCGGGCTCCGCGGTTGTAGATCTCCAGGTCGTAATGCTCAGAAATCTGCTTCAGATGGGCATCCAGGTGGCCACACAGGTTAGCCAGCCGGGGGGCATCGTCCGGTTCAAGAATAAAAGAAATAACGTGCTGTCTGGCGCCGTTATCTTCGTGTCCGGAATCTTCCGGCGCCTGGGAGTCGGTCATGTTCTCTGTGGTCAAAAGTTGCCTCTGAAGTTAGCGACTGACAGATTTCAGTAAGCCATAGCGGCGTCGAGAATGACACCACGCAGACTGTTCGGATAGGCATCTTCGATGCGTACCTTAACGAACTTACCGATCAGGCTATGATCAAGTGACTTAAAGTTCACAACCCGGTTGTTTTCAGTCCGCCCGGAGAGTTCGCCCGGGTCTTTGCGGGATACGCCCGTCACCAGAATGACTTCTTCGCGACCCACCATACGGCGGCTGATCTGCTGTGCGTTCTGAGTGATGCGTGTCTGCAGAATATGGAGACGCTGCTTCTTCACGTCTTCCGGGGTATCGTCATCAAGCTGCGCGGCCGGAGTACCCGGACGTGCGCTGTAGACAAAGCTGAATGAGGTATCGAAGCCGATTCTCTCAATCAGATTCATGGTGTCGAGAAAGTCTTCTTCGGTTTCGCCCGGGAAGCCAATGATGAAATCAGAGGAGATCGAGATATCCGGGCGCAGCCGCTGCAGCCGCTCGATTTTCTCAATGTACATATCGATTTCGTGGCCACGTTTCATCGCTGCCAGAATGCGGTTTGAGCCACTCTGCACCGGCAGATGAATGTGACTGACAAGTTCAGGCACTTCCGCATAGACGTTAATCAGGCTGTCGCTGAACTCCACCGGATGCGAAGTGGTGTAACGGATACGGTCAATGCCTTCGATTTCAGCGACCAGTGTGATCAGCTCGGCAAGATCGGCGATGTCACCGTCTGCGGTTGTACCCTGATAAGCGTTAACGTTCTGGCCAAGCAGGTTTACTTCACGTACTCCCTGATCGGCCAGCACCTGAACTTCTTTCAGTACATCGGCAAGCGGACGGCTGACTTCCTCACCGCGGGTGTAGGGAACGACACAGAACGTACAGTATTTCGAGCAGCCTTCCATAATCGATACAAACGCCGAGCAGCCTTCTACTTTGGGTGCTGGCAGATGGTCAAATTTCTCGATTTCTGGGAAGGTCACATCGACCACCTGAATCGAGTTACTGGCTTTGTTAACCATTTCAGGCAGGCGATGCAGTGTCTGAGGGCCAAACACCATATCAACGAAAGGCGCGCGCTTCATGATCGCGTCACCTTCCTGAGAAGCCACACAGCCGCCGACACCGATTTTCAGATCCGGTTTCCCGTTTTTCAGGTTCTTCCAGCGGCCAAGCTCATGAAATACCTTTTCCTGCGCCTTCTCGCGGATGGAGCAGGTGTTCAGCAGAATGACGTCGGCGTCCTCCGGATTGTCCGTCAGAACCATCTGGTGACTTTCGCCCAGCATGTCAGCCATACGTGATGAGTCGTACTCGTTCATCTGGCAACCGTGGGTTTTGATGTAAAGCTTTTTCACCTGATCGGTCATTGTGCTGCTGCTGGCCTCAGTGTGGCTGTTGAAAAAGGGCGGCATTATACAGCGCCTGCTCACTTCTTCGCCAGCCACCTTGATGCAGAATCACCGTTGCAACAGCTCTTCGACGCCATCTGCCAGCTGCCGGGACTGCTCATCCATCGGTAAATGGCGGATATCGGGGAATTTCAGAGCGGTGCCAATGTTATAAAGCCAGCGCTCAGTGCGCAGCACCAGGCTTTCGGCCGAGTCCGGGCTGGCATTCAGGATTTCGTTCACCATTGCCATAATGACCTGAGCATGTGACGCCGAGTTGAGTGCACGCTCCCGCAGAGTGGCTATCCCTCCTTCAGCGCGTGGTGAGGTGGCAATCAGATCTTCCGCAGCCGCCAGGGCGGTACGGGCGACGGCGTAGCTCTGAGGAATGAGCTTCTGTGCCCCGGCCTCCTGCAGATTATCCAGTGTGGTGCGGATTTCCTGCAGGTTGATAAAGCCAATGGTCTCGACTTCGAGGTCATGCATGGCAGTCAGAAGCTGATGCTGGCTCTGGGCAGTACTTGCAGGTGCGCCCGTCTGTTCCAGTACCCTGATAATCCCGTCGAAACTCTCAGACACTTTCTGATATCCGGTTGGAAAGTATGCCGGACTGCCGATGGCATTCAGCACTTCGAGGTGAGCCAGCGCAGGAGCCAGTGTTTCACGGGCAATGCTGGTATGAGCAATCGCGCGGTCAAAGGTGGCAATAGCGGCCAGTGCCTGACTGCGGACAGCGTCATCTGCTTTCCCTTTGCTCTGTACCTCGCGGGCTTCTTCCAGCGATGCCATCGCTTCACGGGTCAGGACAGGGGCAAAGCGGTATGTTTCCTGAGCGCTGGCGTCCGCCGCACGGCTCTCTGCGTCTTTAATCAGGGTAGCCCCTGAACTGGCGGTGACCAGAGCGGCGCGGTCCGCTTCCTCGCGTATCTGATCCAGTCCTTTCGGCTGGCTGGCGCAGCCGCTGACTAAAGCAGCCGCGCTGATCAATGTAAGTAGTACTCTGTATTGCATAGTCTGTTTCCAGTCGGTGACGTGTATACCGGTCATGTGTTTTACCACACACTGGCAGTGGCCGCTTTGCCTTTATGACTGTGATGAGATCCCGCTTTTGTAAAACGCAGGACTTGTGTCGCATCTCCCGCGTTGCTATATATCAGGTATACGCTTGTTTATGTGGAGGACCAGAGACCAGAACTGCCGAGAGGCAACAGCCGACTCAGGTGACTAACTCAGGTGACTAGGGAGTACCCCTTATGATCGCAGAGATGCAACCGCTTTACTGGCGTATCCAGGATACTGATAACTCAGGCCTTGATGCTGTCAGCCTGCTAATGCCCGCCAATGAAGGCGAACCAGCCACAGTCGTTCCGACGGATGTCAGCTTCTGCTCCCGTCGCTCAGGTAATCAGGCCGTAGATGTCCGTTGGTCTGATGATGATTCTGATCTCTTTCTCAGTCTGCTCGAACGCGTGTCCAGCGAAGATGCCGAAGACGATAGCATTGTCCTCGATATCAATGATGGCATCGTACAGGGCATTGTTCAGCTGGTCGCTCTGACCCGCTTTAAAACCCCCTGGCCATCCGACGAACTGGTTGGCGATGACATTAATACCGAGCGCGATGAAACCGAGATCGGAGATCTGGTTGCATTGAATACCCGGTATGGATTCGTGATGGGAATCGTGGTGGGGATGGACTCCATCGATATGACCTGCATCCTGCTGGAAGACATCAGCGACGGTGATGTCTGCCTGGTGCCCGATCACAGTGTTCTGGTCTTTGACCGGACAAACGTGCTGCCCATCGCGTTTGCCGATACCGATACGGGAGAGGGGGCTACCTTCCATTAAACGCAAAAGGCGGCCATTGGCCGCCTTTTTTCAGCTCGTCTTATTACTTATCAGACGTGCTCTGTTCGCGTTGGCGCTTGCGGCTCAGAGCCAGGTCGCCGATCACGTCAAAAAAGCCTGTATTCGCTGTCGTACGGGGCTGAGCCGTCACCGGGTTACGGTTGTCTGCCGCAGTGGTGTCCGGAGTGTTCAGTGCAGTTGCCATAGTCTTCTCCTTGTTGCAGTCAGTGATGAATCCGGATCGCGTCCCAGCAGAGGCCGAGTACCATGTCATCGGTAATAGTATTTTCTTTCAGGCCGGGAACTTTGTGGGCCAGACGCACCAGGGTGGAAATCCCCCCGTAGACGTAGATGCCCAGAACTTCGTTCGGCAGGTCTTTGATCAGACCCTGCTGACGGCCTTCTTCAAACAGACTGTGTACGCCTGACTGAAGTTCATTCTCTGCCATCCGCTGTTTCAGTTCACAGATGGCCGGCGCGACACTTAACTGATCAATCAAGGCCGCATCTCTTGGGTTATCAGACAGATAGCGAAACAGGTTGAGCCACATATTGCTCAGACGGCTGCGTATATCTCCCGAAGGATCATCACCGGCGAGTGTTGCCCGGGTGATACGCTGCATCAGTTGCAGATACACTGCCTCGACCAGTTCTTCTTTGGTGTCGAAGTAACGGTAGATGGTGCCTGCACCGCAGCACGCGTGTTTAGCTACCATAGAAACCGGCGATGCCTGCAGCCCGTTAAGGGCGATCAGTTCCGCGGCGGCTTCGATAATCTGTTCTGATTTATCCATACTGCTATTAACCGGAATGAACGTTCATTCTGTTTTACCCGAGTAAATTACTCAAGGTAATATTTGCGATCATTGGTGCTGATTGTGGATCAGTCTGTTGCGTATTCTCTGTCTGCGTGGCGTGCACTGAACAACGCCAGCGCAGACAGGCCTGACGTCAGTACCATGACTGCCATCATAGGCACGGGCGTATTATCGTGAAGGTGTGCCCACAGCAGACCCGCCAGAGCGCCGCCTGAAAACTGTATGACGCCCATCAGAGCCGTTGCTGAACCGGCAACGTCCCGGAAGTGTTGCATCACGGTGCCCATGGTGTTGGCTGTAATCAGGCCCAGCGCTCCGACGAACACCATCATCAGCGGCAATACGACAGGCAGGACAAACAGTGAAGGCACCATACTGATGCTGAGCAGAGCAAGTGCTGAGAGCACATGCAGTGCGATGCCCGCCGTCAGAATCTGCACCGGGCTGAACCGGTTCAGCAACAGCATATTGCAGCGGTTCATAACCATCAGCACGATCACATTTGCCCCGAACAGCCAGGGGAAAGTCGCTTCTGAGGCCCCGAAGTATTCCAGGTAGAGATAGGGGGAGGCAGTAATAAACACAAACATGCCGCTGTAGGCGCTCGCCAGAGTCAGGATGTACCTGCGTGCCGGACGATGACGGATCACCTGAAGATACCCCGCGAGTGGGTGGCGTTTCACTCTCTGATGCTTTGGGTGGCTCTCAGGGAGCTGCCAGACCAGCAGGGCAGTCACCAGAATACAGTAAATACCGAGTACGGCGAAAATTGCCTGCCAGTGAGCCATATGCAGAATCAGAGACCCGAGCATCGGGGCAAACAGAGGAGCGGCCATCATAATCATGGCCACCATGGACAGTACTTTAGCAATGTCCCTGCCGTCGAACATATCGCGGACGATGGCCGTGGCATTTACAACGGCGAGACCGCCGCCAAAGGCCTGAAGGGCCCGGAAAATCAGCAGGCTGTCCAGGCTGGTACTGAATGTCAGCAGAGCGCTGGCGACAGCAAAAATCGTCAGTCCCGTAAGAATCACGGGTTTACGGCCCAGACGGTCGGACACAGGTCCACCCGTAATCTGGCCAAGAGCAAAGCCGAGCAGGAAAGTACTGACCGACAGCTCGACGTGATGAATATCACTGTTAAGCGTGGCCGCCATCTGCCCCATGGCCGGCAGATACATATCAATCGCCAGAGGCGCGATAGCAGTCAACATAGCAAGGAGAAGTGGTAGCGGGAGTTTCAGAGATGTTGGCATAACGCCCCCGGAGGATTCACAGGCCCCCAGTATAATTGTTTCTCTTATTTTATAAGAGTTGATAAAAAAGAACGTATTGTTCCATATTTATCTGGAACTGGCGGTGGGAACAAAAAAGGCCCCGAAGGGCCCGTTCTGTGAGTCCGGAATCAGACGTTAAAGCGGAAGTGGATAACATCACCGTCTTTAACGATGTATTCCTTGCCTTCCAGGCGCCATTTACCAGCGTCTTTCGCGCCGTTCTCACCTTTGTACTGAATAAAATCGTCGTACCCCACGACTTCGGCGCGGATAAAGCCGCGTTCAAAGTCGGTGTGGATGGCGGCTGCAGCTCGTGGAGCGGTGGCCCCTACCTTGATGGTCCAGGCGCGTACTTCCTTCACGCCAGCGGTGAAGTAGGTCTGCAGACCGAGAAGTTCATAACCTGCACGGATCACGCGATCCAGGCCCGGTTCTTCCATTCCCATCATTTCGAGGAATTCGGTTTTCTCTTCGTCTTCCAGTTCCGAAATTTCAGCTTCAATCTTGTTACAGACGACGACGACAGATGCGCCTTCGGAGGCCGCGATATCGCGAACGGTATCGAGATACGGATTATCTTCGAAACCTTCTTCCGATACGTTGGCAATGTACATCGTAGGTTTAGTGGTCAGCAGGTGGAACATGCGCGACAGACGCTTTTCATCATCATTCATGTCCAGCATCCGGGCGGTTTTACCTTCCTCGAAATGCGGAATCAGACGCTCCAGCAGAGCTTTCTGCGCGATCGCATCTTTGTCTCCACCTTTGGCAGTTCGTGTGACACGCTGCAGCTGCTTCTCACAGGATTCGAGGTCAGCCAGAACGAGCTCGGTGTTGATGATGTCAATGTCTGCTGCCGGATCGACGTGGTTGGCAACGTGAATCACGTTGTCGTCTTCGAAGCAGCGGACGACATGAGCAATCGCATCGGTTTCGCGGATGTTGGCGAGAAACTGGTTGCCCAAGCCTTCACCTTTGGAAGCACCCGCCACCAGGCCTGCGATGTCGACAAATTCCATGGACGTAGGAATGACTTTCTCAGGATTAACGATCGCTGCCAGAGCATCCAGACGCGGGTCTGGCATAGAGACCATGCCGGTATTCGGCTCAATGGTACAGAAAGGGAAGTTTTCTGCAGCGATGCCTGATTTGGTCAGTGCGTTGAATAGAGTGGATTTGCCAACGTTGGGCAGACCAACGATTCCGCATTTAAAGCCCATGTCTGTGTCCTGAATTCAGATCTGAAAAAATTGCGGGTATTTTACCCTTTAAAGCTGTGAAGTCGATTCATCGCCTTCGCTAAATCACCATTGACTGCGTCAGGCAGTACCCTCATGGCCTCATCAATTGCAGCATCTATGCTTTGTTGGTCGGCTTTGCTTGCCCGTCCAAGCACATGGCCAGTCACCTGGCTTTTGTCACCCGGATGTCCGATGCCAATCCGCAGGCGGTGAAAACCGTTATTGTTACCGAGGCGGGAGATGATATCCCGCAGGCCATTCTGGCCGCCGTGTCCTCCGCCGGTCTTAAATCTGGCAACGCCGGGAGGCAGATCAAGTTCGTCGTGAACAACCAGAATTTCAGAGGGGAGTATCTTATAGAAGTTAGCCAGGGCTGAGACCGCCTGACCGCTCCGGTTCATAAACGTGGTCGGAAGAAGCAGGTAACATTCCTGTCCGCCGATCCGGCCCTTGCCGGCAAGGCCTGAAAATTTTTTATCTGGGGAGAGTGTGATGCCTTCCAGTCGGGCAAGACGTTCGATCACCCAGGCACCCGCATTGTGGCGGGTCTGTTCGTATTCGGCACCCGGGTTTCCGAGGCCGACAATCAGTCGGATGGAATCAGCCATACAGATATCCTGAACAGAAAAATCTACTTATTACAGACAATAAAAAAGCGGGGACCAGCCCCGCTTTTTCCGACACGTAGCGATTATTCGCCAGCGTCTTCTTCTGCTGCTTCTTCTTCAGCGTCGCCACCTTTAGGAGCGATTACGCTTACTACAGAGGTGTCGTGCTCTGGGCCGTGTGACAGAGCCAGTGATTCAACACCTTTAGGCAGTTTCAGGTCAGACAGGTGTACTACACCGCCAACTTCAACGTCAGCCATATCGATTTCGATGAACTCTGGCAGATCGCCAGCAGTACAGATGATGTCCAGGCTGGTCAGCTGGTGCATGATCTTACCACCACCGATCTTAACGCCCTTGCAGCTGTCTTCGTTCAGGAAGTGCAGTGGAACGTGTGCTTTGATCTTGGTGTTTTTGTTAACACGCAGGAAGTCAGCGTGCCAGATCAGAGCTTTTGCAGGGTGACGCTGAAGATCTTTCAGGATGACCTGTTCTTCTTTGCCATCGATGCTCAGGTTGATCACGGAGCTGTAGAAGGCTTCGTTTTCCAGAGCTTTGTTCAGCTCGTTGGCTTTCAGAGTGATGGAAACAGGCTTACGGTCGTTACCGCCAGCTTTACCACCGTAAACAACTGCAGGAACACCATTTTCACGACGCAGGCGGCGGCTCGCACCTTTCCCCTCGTCAGAACGTGCTACAGCAGACAGAGTAAAATCTTGAGACATTGTGTCTTCCTCATTTTCAAATATAAAAACCGCCGGAGTTTGCGACCAACCCCGGCGGTCATTGGTGATCTGACGATTTCCGTCAGACCGTGACCAGACGATGTGCCTTAGCGGAACATCGCGCTGATGGATTCTTCGTTATTGACGCGACGGATCGACTCAGCCAGAAGACCAGCGATGGTCAGCTGACGGATGGTGCCCGTTGCTTTTGCGGCTTCAGACAGAGGGATAGTGTCAGTCACTACCAGCTCGTCGAGCTCTGCATTAGCCAGGCGCTCAATCGCGGGGCCGGATAGTACAGGATGTGTACAGTAGGCGACAACCTTTTTCGCACCGAACTCTTTCAGAGCTTTGGCTGCCTGGCACAGGGTGCCTGCCGTATCGACCATATCGTCAACCAGTACACAGGTACGTCCACTGACGTCGCCGATGATGTGCATGACTTCAGACACGTTCGCTTTTGGGCGACGTTTGTCGATGATCGCCAGATCTACATCAAGCTGCTTAGCGATTGCACGGGCGCGGACAACACCGCCGATGTCGGGGGATACAACGATCAGATCTTCGAACGCCTGACGCTCAATGTCGTCGAGCAGAATAGGGGAGCCGTAAACGTTATCCACCGGGATATCGAAGAAGCCCTGAATCTGGTCGGCGTGCAGGTCAACAGTCAGAACACGGTCAATACCAGCGCCGGACATCATGTCTGCAACGGCGCGTGCAGAAATAGGCACACGGGCACTGCGTGGACGGCGGTCCTGACGGGCATAACCAAAATAAGGGACTACCGCAGTAATGCGGTGAGCAGAGGCGCGACGCAGACCGTCAGCCATCAGGAGAATTTCCATCAGGTTGTCGTTGGTCGGAGCGCAGGTCGGCTGAATGATAAATACGTCCTTACCACGGACGTTCTCATTGATCTCAACCGTAATTTCGCCATCACTGAATTTGCCGACGGTGGCTTCACCGAGGGGGATGTCCAGACGTTCAACGACGAGTTTCGCCAGTTCCGGGTTAGCGTTACCGGTAAATACCATCAATTTAGACACAGGCTGCCCCTTGATGTTGCAATTCAATAATGGAAGGAAACAGAAAGTTGGCTGAGGTGGCAGGATTCGAACCTGCGCATGACGGGATCAAAACCCGTTGCCTTACCGCTTGGCGACACCCCAGCATCAAGACGGTCTGAATAATACCTTATGAGTCATTGAAAGGTTAGAACCTTTCGCGACGAAGGCCACATATTCAGCCGGTAACTGGTCAGAAACCCGGAGGGCTTCTTTCTCAGAACCGAAGCTTGAAAATATGCAAGCTCCAGTGCCCGTCATCTTAGCAAGGGAAAATTTATTTAGCAAATTCAATGCGTTACCAACTTCTGGGTAAAGCATTGTGACAACTTGCTGGCAGTCATTTCTGCCCCCTTGCCTCAACGCGGTGCGAATATTAATTGGGTCCGTATCCCGGGTCAACCCCTCATGCTGAAAAATTTTTCCTGTATTAACATGCACTTGCGGACACACTATCAGGTACCAGGGTTCGTCGAGTTCCGGCACAGGGGTTAATTGTTCGCCAACTCCCTCGGCGAAGGCCGCCTGCCCGCGGACAAAGACCGGAACGTCAGCACCGAGACTCAGCCCCAGCTCTGCCAGTTCGTCGAGGCTCAGGCCGAGCTTCCATAGATGATTGAGCGCGAGAAGCGTCGTCGCTGCGTCTGAGCTTCCGCCGCCGAGACCACCGCCCATCGGCAGAATTTTGGTCAGCCGGATGTCGGCCCCCAGAGGCGAGTCAGACGTCTTCTGCAGCAGGCGGGCCGCGCGGATAATCAGATTATCTTCCGCTGCGACGCCTTCAATTTCGGGGGTCAGGGACAGTTCATTATCTGTCCGGACCCGGAATGCGAGTTCGTCGCCATAATCCACGAACTGAAACAAGGTCTGCAGATTGTGGTAGCCGTCGGCCCTGCGCCCGGTGATATGCAGAAACAGATTGAGTTTGGCCGGCGCTGGCAACGTCAGCCACGTGTTGTCGGCAGGGGAGTCAGTCATAGAGGGTCCATTCACGGATCGAGAAGGTAAAACGGAAGTCGTAGCCGCTGACTTTCACCAGACCCGGCACCCAGAAGCCATTCTGCTGCGAGTAGCGACTGTAGCGGATCTCCCAGCCATACTGTTCCATGCTGCTGAGTAGACCCGACTCATCATAGGTTGTCACGGCGTCGCCACGCGGGCTGGGCTGGCCTTTGACCCAGTAACGGATGTCTGAGACCGGGAAGTTCCAGCCCATATAAAGCAGCATGAGCTCTTCGGGCGATTCTGCACTGCGGGGCTCGTCCCAGCCCGGGAGGGTCAGCTCTGCAGAATGACCGTCGCCGCTCAGTCGGGTGGCCCCTTGCCCTAATGGGCCGGCAATGTAGATATCAAATTCGCGTTGTTGCTGTTGCCAGTCAAGGTAACCAGTAGCGCCGTCGTCGGGAGTCCGCACTGACATCTTGCCACGGACCTGCCAATGCTCCAGTTCTGACAGGCGATCCTGGAGGTGTTCCTGCCCGCCTTGTGGACGGAAGGCTGCGCAGGCCGATAACAGGAGAACGACGCTGATCAGCGTCAGGGTTTTCAGTGGTCTGGTCATGAATCAGAGCTCCGCTGGCGTCAGGCCATGGCGTTGCAGGGTGTCCATAATCACTTCGCTGTCGGGCGTCAGCTCCAGCCCTTGCTTCCAGACATCCCGGGCCTGATCTTCAGCGCCGGTAACCCAGTACCATTCACCCAGATGTGCGGCGATTTCGTGGTCCTGCATTTTGCTCCAGGCATCCATCAGTAGTGGACCAGCCTCGTTTATCTTGCCTTCACGGAAGTAGAGCCAGCCGAGACTGTCAATGATGGCTGGGTTTTCCGGCTGCAGTGACAAGGCTTTTTCAATCAGGGGTTCTGCTTCTGCAAAGCGCTCGGTGCGGTTCGCCAGGCTGTAGCCGAGTGCATTGAGCGCTTCGGGATGGTCTGGTTCGATACTCAGCAGCTTTCTCAGATCGTCTTCTAGCCCCTGCAGGTCTCCCATACGCTCAGATAACATGGCGCGGGTATACAGCAGGCTGACATCGTCCGGGGCCTGATCCAGTGCCCGGTTCAGGGCATCAGTTGCTTCCTCGTAACGTTTGTCGTGTATCAGTAAATCGGTGCTCAGACGCAGCATGTCGGCTTCGTACTGGGGGTACTGCGCTACCCGCTCTTCGAGATAGGCGAGCGCAGCGTCGGTGCCCTGTTCATCGCGCAACAGGCGGGACGCTGCCAGTTGTCCGGGAAGAAATTCGCGGCTTTCACCTATCTGCCTGTAATGCAGCAGTGCCAGGTCGTTGTCGCCCTGATCGGCTGCAATTTTGGCCAGGTAATAGTGGCTTTCGTTTTCGTGCGCGCCCATCCCGATCAGGTTGCGAAGTATTTCGCGGGCGCTTTCGTAGTAACCAAGCTCAGAATCCAGCAGAGCCAGCGACAGCATAATCTGTGGATCTTCCGGGAACCGGTGATTAATGAGAGCGAAGGCATCGCGGGCGTCTTCCATCCGCTCCGCCTGCAGCAGCATTTTGGCGCGCAGCAGTGCAATCTGTTTGTTATCCGGATGATCATCCAGGACGTCTTCCAGCCAGTCGATGGCCTTCGGCAGACGGTCGGTGGCCGCCAGGATTCTTGCTTTCAGAATGGCGGCAGGCAGAAGTCCGGGTGCCAGTCTGAGTGCTTTATTGATGTGTCTGATGGCTTCGTCGGGCTGGTCCAGCGACTGCTCAAGAAGTGCCCGGGCGTAGTACAGGTTGCCTTCTTCCGGATAGTCGGAGGAGAGTGCGGTCAGTTGTTCCAGAGCGACAGACTGATCGTCAGGGCTCTGAGTGGTCAGGGCAACGGCAAAGAAATCGAACTGAGCAACGCCGGTCATCTCATAAAACCGGGTGTAGAGGGTCAGGCTGTCTTCAAATGTGTGCTGGGTGAGGGCAACCTGAGCTGCGGCCTGGACGGCTCCGGGATCGTCAGGATCTACTTCCAGCCAGATGGCACTGGCTTCCGCGGCGAATTTGCTCGCACCGACAAACTGGGCGATACGTAAGGCGCGTTCTGCCACGTTCGGATCGCGCGTTTTGCGGGCCTGGTCCATGTAGTGAAACAGTGAAATGTCGTAGCGTTGACGCTGACCGGCCAGTTCGGCAACAAGCAGGGAATACATCGTCGGGGCAGGAATGGAGCGGTATTCAGTGACGACAGGAGGGCGTTCGGGGGCGGTTTCTTCCGCAGCTTTACTGCCTCCCAGGGTACTGCATCCTGACATTGTGACTGCTGACATCAACAGGGCGATGGCTACGCGGCTGCGGTCGGTAAATAGTGTTCGCATGACGGGTGTAAAACCTGTGGTCCTTGTTCCTGATTCGCGATGCTCTGCGGATCTGATGGTGTTATTTAACGGTGTAAATGTCCCGCGGGCAACGCAGAAGCAGTAAAAACCCCAGATTTTCAGGGTATTTCCTCAGAAATCGTCCGAAAGAGTGTCTTTGCAGTCTCATTTCTCTGGTCGATAATGGTGTTCTCCGGGTCAGACAAGGGATTAGCTGGAAGATTTCACGCGAAAAAAATCGCCCGGATGTTTATAATCGCGGCTTTTTCACGGGGAGTTCCGTCCGGCAGAATGACTATTTGGGCTCTGGGTATCAATCATAAGACTGCTCCGGTGGCGGTGCGCGAGCGCGTAGCGTTCGACCCTGCGGGCATGCCTTTGGTTCTCCAGCGTCTGCAGGAACTCGACAGTGTTTCTGAAGTGGTTGTTCTTTCTACCTGTAACCGGACTGAAATCTACTGTACCGGCGATGACCGTGGACCGTCTCTGGTCGCTGACTGGCTGGTACACAACCGGGAAATCGGGTCTGCCGACCTCGATGCATCACTCTACGCGTTAGAAGAATCTGACGCGGTCGCTCACACCATGCGCGTGGCCAGTGGTCTGGATTCACTGGTGCTTGGTGAACCGCAGATCCTGGGGCAGATGAAATCTGCGTTCGCAGTCGCCCAGGAAGCCGGCACGGTCGGATCCGAACTCGGGCGTCTTTTCCGCCAGACTTTCTCCATTGCCAAGCGCGTCAGAACAGATACCGCTATCGGCCAGAATCCCGTCTCTGTGGCTTTTGCCGCCGTGCGTATGGCACAGCATATTTTTGCCGATATGAAAAACAGCCGGGCGCTGCTGATTGGTGCGGGTGAGACCATTGAGCTGGTGGCAAGGCACCTGCAGCAGGCTGGGGTCCGTCACATGACGCTTGCTAACCGCACTCTGGCGCGTGCTCAGCATCTTGCGCAGGAGTTTCATGCCGAAGCGGTTCTGCTGGAGGATATTCCGCTGGCGCTGCCCGATGCTGATATCGTGATTTCTTCAACCGCCAGTCCGCTGCCAATTCTTGGTAAGGGCATGGTCGAAAAGGCGCTGAAGAAGCGTCGTCACAAACCTATGTTCATGGTGGATATCGCCGTCCCCCGGGATATTGAAGAAGAAGTCGGGGAGTTATCAGACGTGTACCTTTATACGGTGGATGATCTGCGCGATATCATCGAAGAAAACGTGCGCTCCCGTGAAGATGCTGCCAGACAGGCAGAAGAGCTGATTTCGGCTGGCGTGGACCACTTTATGCGCGAGCTGCGCGCTCTGGATGCGGTAAACACCCTGACAGATATCCGCCAGCATGTGGATACACTGCGCGAAGATCAGCTGGAGAAGGCTCTGAAGCAGCTTCAGAACGGCACAGACCCTGAAAAGGTACTGAGGACTTTCGCCCATACCTTCAGCAATAAAGTACTGCACAAACCCATGACGGCGCTTCGCCGTGCCGGCTCAGAGGGACGTCTGGAAGTCCTCGACTGGAGCCGTGAACTGTTTGATCTGGATAATCGCTCAGAATGAAACCTTCCATCCTGCAAAAGCTAGAAAGCCTGCGTGACCGTCACGAAGAGGTAGGCCACCTGCTGTCTGATCCTGGCGTTATTGGTGATCAGGATAAATTCCGCGCACTGTCGAAGGAGTACAGCGAGCTGGAGGAAGTTGCAGAGACTTTTTCCCGCTACGAGCAGGCGTTGGCAGACCGGGAAGAGGCAGAGCTTCTGGCCGCAGACAGTGATCCGGACATGCGCGCGATGGGCGAGGAAGAGCTGCAGAGCAGCAAAGAAAATATCGCTCTGCTGGAGCAGGCGATTGAGATTCTGCTGCTTCCCAAAGATCCGGATGACGGCCGTAACGTGATTGTTGAAATCCGTGCAGGTACCGGCGGTGATGAGGCCGCCATTTTCTCCGGTGACCTTTACCGCATGTATACCCGCTTCGCTGAAACTCAGAGCTGGCGCACCGAGATGCTCAGCTGCAACGAAGGTGAGCACGGCGGCTTCAAGGAAGTGATCGTTCGCATCAGTGGTGCGGATGTGTACTCCCGGCTGAAATTTGAATCGGGGGCGCACCGGGTTCAGCGTGTCCCTGAAACCGAAAGTCAGGGGCGTATTCATACATCTGCCTGCACGGTAGCTGTGATGCCCGAAGTCGAAAGTGAAGATGAAATCGACATCAACAAAAACGATCTCCGGGTAGATACCTTCCGGGCGTCGGGCGCCGGTGGTCAGCATGTGAATAAAACCGACTCTGCGATCAGGATTACGCACCTGCCCACCGGTCTGGTGGTTGAATGTCAGGATGAGCGTTCGCAACATAAAAACCGGGCCAAAGCGATGGCGATGCTGGCGACCCGCCTGCGCGACGCACAGCGCAGCGCTGCACAGGCGGAACAGGCAGCCACCCGTAAAAGTCTGGTGGGCTCCGGCGACCGCTCTGAGCGCATCCGCACCTATAACTATCCTCAGGGGCGGGTAACAGATCATCGTATCAATCTGACGCTCTATAAACTGGAAGAGATTGTTCAGGGCGACTTGTCTCCGGTCATCGAGCCGCTGATCCGCGAACACCAGGCTAACCTCCTGGCGGAAATGGCGGGTCAGTGAGCCAGTCCATCGCTCAGTGGCTGACGGATGCCCGTCTGGTGCTGGCTGACAGTGAGTCGGCGGCACTGGACGCCGAGTTACTGATCCGTTTTGTACTGCAGGTAAACCGCGCCTGGTTGTATACCTGGCCAGACCGCGAACTGAGCGCTTCGCAGCTGAATGAACTGACGATTCTTCTGGAACGCCGCAGAACCGGTGAGCCCATCGCTTATATCACGGGTGTCAGAGAGTTCTGGTCATTGCCTCTCGCCGTGTCGCCTTCTACTCTGATTCCCCGCGCTGATACAGAAACCCTGATTGAGTGGGCGCTGGAACTGGATCTTCCTGCGCGATCACGTGCACTCGACCTGGGGACCGGTACGGGCGCCATTGCGCTGGCTCTGGCTTCCGAGCGACCCCGCTGGTCGCTCAGCGCGGTCGAGCTGAACCGGGAGGCAGCCCGCCTTGCCGGAACCAATGCCAGCAATCTTGGGCTTGACCTTAATGTGCTGCAGGGGAGTTGGTTTGAGCCTGTGGCGGGCACCTTTGACCTGATCGTCTCCAACCCTCCGTACATAGATCCGCAGGATAAGCACCTGAGTGAAGGTGATGTGCGCTTCGAACCCGAGTCTGCACTCGTGGCATCTGATCATGGCCTTGGGGACCTGAAACTGATCATTGAGCAGGCCCCGGATTATCTCGAGCCGGGCGGCTGGTTATTGCTGGAGCACGGATATGATCAGGCTGAGAAGGTGTGTGAATACTTACGGATGCGTGGTTTCCTTGAGGTAGAAAACCGCCGGGACCTGGGTGGAAACCCAAGGATCAGTGGTGGGAAATGGCAGAGCGACGACGGTAAGGAGTAACCCGTGAACAACGATGAATTGTTGCGTTATAGCCGCCATATTCTGCTGCCGCAGTTAGATGTAGAAGGGCAGGAAGCCATTGCCGGAGCGCACGTACTGATTGTTGGCCTGGGTGGTCTTGGCTCCCCGGTTGCGCTGTATCTGGCGGCTTCAGGTGTCGGGCGCTTAACCCTGGTTGATGACGATGTGGTCGAGGTATCCAACCTTCAGCGGCAGATTGCGCATGACCAGACCAGGGTAGGGCAGAGCAAGGTAGCATCTGCCGCTGCCCGTATTGCTGAGATGAACGCGGCGGTCTCAGTTGAGGCCATTCAGGCCCGGGCTGATGCTGCCTGGTTAAAGGCGACTGCCGCTGATGTGAGCCTGATTGTGGATTGCAGTGACAACGCTGCTGTCCGCTATGCCATCAATGACCATTGTCTGGATCATGACATCCCCTGGGTTTCGGGGGCTGCGATCGCGTTTTCGGGACAGGTGGCCGTGTTTGATCCCCGCGTGCCGGGCAGTCCCTGTTACCGCTGCCTTTATCCTGCGCTCAGTGATGAAGCGCTTTCCTGTGCCGAGAGCGGCATTCTGTCACCCATCACCGGCCTGATCGGGAGTACTCAGGCGGTTGAGACTCTGCGGCTTCTTACCGGCTTTGGCACTTCCCAGACGGGTTGGCTGAACACTTACGACGGGCTCAGTGGTGAGTGGCGACGCTGGCGCTTAAACCAGCGTGCCGGATGTGATTGTCAGAGACGGAAGTCAGTCACTGGTAAGTGACAGGGCGGTGCGGATGTCACTCCAACTGATCAGTTTGAAGTTCTGATTGCTGGTGGGCATACGGTTGCGCCCATCCTGAACGACCAGCATACCCTCTGGGAAGTCACTGCCAAGACGGGCAGAAGTTACCTCCAGACCGTCGGTTTCTGAGGCTCCGTCGAGCTGTTTCTCAGTGTTCATACCGACCCGGAACCTTCCCAGGAAACGGTACGGTGTATCTCCTTCAAACAGCGTGTAGCTGTCGTTGCCCTGACTGGACACAACCAGAACAGAGTCATGGGCAGTCTGGTAGAGCGCCAGGCCTTCTACATCGGCGACCAGATGCTCAGATACGGGTATGACCAGTTCGGGCGTCTGAGCCTTATCGGGGCTGACGGTCGTTCTCCAGATACCAGCAGCCTCCTCGCCCATGAACAGTACGCCAGTCTGATCATTGGCGACGCAGCCCTCCGGTTGAGATGGCAGGCGGAAGGCACGGACGAGTTTTCCATGCCAGTACTCACCATCCGTAAGTATCCGGTATTGCTCGTAGCGGCCATCCTGGTCGTTGATAAATACGTAGGTTGCATCTTCGTGTTGCGCCATGCACAAGCCATACACATCATCGAGTGTCGTGGGGACATCGTTGATCCAGCTGAGACTGCCGCTGGCTGGGTCAATGGCAAACAGGCTGATGGCTTTGAGGTCTCTGTGGCTGGCGGCTGCGATGTCCACGGTGTTGCCCTTGAGGTTCACGCCATAACGCAGATCGACATTGTTCAGGCGGCCCTTACCGATGGCCTGCAGACGCTCGCCCTGCAGGTTGTACACTTCCAGACCCCATTGCTTATTCGTTCCGAGGATGCGCGAGGCTTCTGGCATCTGGTGGTTCAGCCATATCGCAGGGTCGTCTGCAGCATCGCCGGGTGAACGGACGCTGTCGGTTTCGCGCTGCGCCACGACAGTTGGAACCTGCTCTACTGCAGGCGGGTGATTGCTGAACACTGGCCCGGGCAATATCGTACTGAGAAGCTGCCCACTGTGTTCATCGTATACCGTTACCAGTGGAGATCCGGATTCCTGCGCCAGGCTCAGTCCTTCCGGCTGAACATCAGCAGGAAGGGAAAATACTTCGCTCTGGGATGGGAGACCGCTACTCAGATCGTAAGTGGCCAGCCAGGGCTCTCCCGCGCCTGTAGCGACAAGCAGATTCTGGCGAATGGCCAGCCCCCCGGCTTTCCCGGGCAGATTCCCGAAAGGTGCGCTGAGTGCCACAGCACTCCGCTCATACGGTTTCTCTGCATTGGCCGGATAACTCCAGATCCCCATAGTTTCCTCATTGACGAAGAGCTGCTGCAGCCGGTCGCTGGTGGTGCAGTATTCAGCGTCAGGCGGAAGTGGGAAGCTGCGGATTTCGGTCAGCAGAGCCGGGTGTTCGGGGGTGATTAGGTAATGGCGGGCGAGATGATCATCACCGAGTACAAATAGCTGCAGGCCTTCATTCACGGGTTGGTAGAGGCACAAGCCCTCAGGTGCGAATGACAGCGGACCGCTGTAATACGCCTTTTGCTGGCGGAGTTGAATCAGCACAATGCGGTCGCTGGCGCCATCAAAGGTGGCGAAAAATTCTCCGCGCAGATCTCCATACTCAGTCCGGAGGGAGGTCGTGAGAGCCTGGCCATTGAGTACCGGGCCGTGATCGGGAGACAGTGTCAGCCAGCCGTTATCAACAGCCCAGCCAGCTTCGTGCCCCGCGGCAACTGGATTCAGCGGGAGTTCTTTACTGGCAATGTCGTTTGAATTCTGGGCACATCCACTGGTCATCAAGGCGAGCGGTAATGTCAGTGCTATGGATCGGATATTCATTCAGTTTCCTGCGTTTGTCAGGGCCGGCTGTCGTGCCGGCCCGGTCGTGATCAGAAATTGGTGTAACGGATACCGAGGCTGTAGGTCGGACCGTAGTCTTCGTACTGAGCGTTGTAGCGCCCCGTCTTCTGATAGCTGTAATAGGATTCGTCGGTAAGATTTGCGATCCCGAAGGTTATCTTCAGATCCTTGTCAGCCTGATATGCGGCGTTGAAATCGACCTGGGTCTGACTGCTTTGCCAGACATCGGCATCGCTGGTTTCGAGACTGTTTACCTCGGCCAGATACTCTGATTTGTAGTTGGTTGCCAGGCGGATGGAGAAGCGTTCGTTTTCATAACCTACGATGAAGTTACCGGAAACATCTGATTGATCAGGCAGAGGAATATCACGTTCGGCGACTTCACCGTCTATGTAGCCGCTGATGGTTGCATCGCTCTCAGTGAAGGTCGCATTTGCATTAATCAACAGACCATTAAACGGTGCGGGAAGATGGCTGAAGCGGTGGGCGATCGCCAGTTCAATTCCGCTCAGTCTGGCGTTGTCACCGTTTCGGAAAGTAATGACTTCGTCATAATCACTGTAGTCTGCAGAGCCGGCAATATCGGTTTCGTAAACAAAGTGATCGATCGATTTATGAAAAAGTGCCGCCGATAACACACTGGCATCGCCCAGATAGTGAGCGACGCTGAGATCAAGATTCGCTGATTCCAGAGGTTTAAGATCTGGATTGCCCATTTCCGCTTCGGCGCCGTCATCAACAAAATTGGGGCTCATCTGCTCAAAGGTTGGTCTGACAACTGCGTGAGTCCAGGCAGCCCGGACCTCAGTGGTGTTGTTCAGGTCCCAGCGTGCGAGAAGGGCTGGGAGGGTGTGGCTATAGTCATTTTCACGCTCGGTCCGGATAAGTTCGTCATCGCTGTTGAGTGCGTTACCGGCCAGATCTGTTTCCGTCTTTTCATGTCGGACTCCGGCGATCATATGGAGTTGATGAGTAATATCCATTGTCCCCATCAGGTAGGTGGCGCTGATGTTTTCCTGGATACGGTAGTCAGCCAGTGCAGATTCTTCCTCGTCAAAGGCCTCGTCACTGTTCAGGCCGGCCATGAGGTCGCGTATGGCTCCGGCGTGAATGCCCGGCCCGAAACGGCCCAGTGAATAGTCTCGTGTGGCCCCCCGGTAGTCACTGAGACTGAGTGGTGCATCACCGAAGTCCTCGTAGACCCAGACGTCTGCGTCCTGTGATTTGTGCCTGCGGCTGGTTTTTGCGCCCGCTTTCAAGGTTGCAAACTTCTCACCGAGAAGAAAATCCCGGCTGATATCCAGCTGAGCCTGACGCTGAATATCCTGAGTGTGGCTCCGGCCAGCCTCAATCTCGGCAAGCTCAAAACCATCGGTGTCGTAGAAGGCTGCAGGGCCGCTGACGACAGGTCGTCGACTGCTGGAGAAACTGAGATCGTTCAGGCTGTCAGTGCCTTCAAAGACAGCGCCGGCGATGCTGTCAGGTTCGTCCTCTTCCGCTTTACTGACACCGATCTGGTACGTAATTGTCCAGTCGTCAGTGACATGCTTTCCGCCAAAGGTGCTGGACATAATCGTCTGCGTTTCTTTTCGGTCTTTGAGTTCACGGGCGACGTCACCGCTGCCTGTCTCGCCACTGGAAATTGCGTCTTCAAACTCAACGACGATGGCCTGTCGCTGTTCGTCGTCGGCGAAACGGCTGTAGAGGTTATTCAGCCAGAGCTTATGATCGCGGTTAATTTCGTATTCGAGATTGAGAGCGGCACCAGAACGCTGACGATTGATGCTGTATTCCCGCATTTCGACTTCTTCCAGCAACGCCGGACTTTCTTCGAGGTCCCAGGCACCGCCCGTTTCGACGTTATCAGAGCCGAAGTCACGATTTTCCCAGCTCAATGCGAGGGCGACGCCCAGGCGCTGATCCTGGCTCAGCTCGAATGCTTTTCCTCCAGAGACTGACAGGGATGGGTTGGTCTGTTCTGACTGTTTATCATAGGCCGCCTCTGCGTCTGCCGAGACAAACCCCTCGTCATGATCAAGGGCGGAAATACTGCGGATGTCGACTGCACCGCCAATAGCGTTAGCATCCATATCGGGTGTCAGGGTTTTGGTCACCGTCAGTGAGCTGAGAAGAGCAGCAGGAATCACGTCCAGTGCGACTGCGCGACTGCCTGCTTCCGGGGCAGGTACCTGTGTGCCGTTGACAGTGACTGCGTTGAGTTCTGCACCGATTCCCCTGATGCGGACAAAACGGCCTTCCCCCTGATCCCGTTCAATCGACAGGCCCGGCACCCTCTGCAGTGCCTCTGCGGCGTTGGCGTCTGGGAGCTGACCAATGGCATCTGCATCCACCGCGGAGATCGAATTGTCTGCAAAGCGCTCACGGTCCAGTGCCCGCTGCAGCTGGGCGGCCTGTCCGATCACAAGGATCTCGTCATCGGCGGAAGATGACTCATCCAGCTCCATACGCACCCGTGTGACCTCATCGTCAACGACCGAGACCTCTTCAGTGGCGATGACTCTGCCACCCTGGGATAAGATCAGGGAATAGACTCCCGGTGCGACCTGGTTAAAACGGAAGCGACCGCCATCCTGGGTCAGGACCTGCTGTCCTGTCCGTTCGAGCTTCACGGTCATACCGTTCAGTGATTGTTCGCTGGTGGTGCTTACCCGACCAGCGATCTGCCCATCGGCTAATACCTGACCTGCACTGAGCAGGCTAATAGCGGCAACCAGTGGCGTGCTGCGAAAATTCATAGGGTTTTCCTCAAATGCGGTGAGTAACTGGATGGGCGAAGAAAGTAGAAACGGCCTGTGACGTTTATGTGACAGCCGAAATCAGATCTGCGGATTTCAGGCACTCCAGCCCCCCGCAATCGGAATTCTGAGCCTGGATGACTGGTAAGGAAGCACTGGAAATCGCTGTTATAGCGCCTGTTAAGGTCGCGGCTATGGAAATGTTCCTCTCTTTTTGTTGTTTACCTGAGCTGATATGACCCCCGAACAGCTGTCATAAAATTTTGTGATGATTGAGTCAGGTATTCCCTGGAAAACTCTGATGACTTCACTTCTCTCACTCCATATACATAAGCTTCTTTTACTTTCCCTCCTGGCGTTAATCGTTGTGATATTGTCCGCCTGCCTGGGCAACACGAAGCCAATAGCGGATATCGACTGGCTGGATGTTATCGGGGAGGGTTCAACGGCACTGGCTCTGGGAGTCTGGCTCCTGATGATCCTGCGTAGTCGCCCAGCGGGCAGGGTCACTAATCTGCTGACTATGGGTCTGGGGTTTATGTTTCTGGCGATGTGGCAGGACGCGCTGGATGAGTTTTTCAGGCTGGCTGCCGGACAGTACTGGGAAAGCATGATCGAATCGATACTTATGCCTCTTGGACTGGGACTGCTGACATACGGGGTATGGCACTGGCATAAAGAACAGTTAAGTATCCGGATGCAGTTGCAGAAACGTGAGCAGTGTTTCCGTGAGCATCTCTGGCTCGACGGTTTAGGGCAGGTCTCTCTTGCCGATCAGGTCCGGGCGTCTCTGAGGCGCGATTGGCACAGGCCGGGCCAGTACCAGGCCCTGCTAATGACTGAGCTCAGAGGATTTGCAGATTTTGAGCGACGCCACGGTGACCGGGAGGCAGAGAAAATGTTGAGAGAGACAGGAGAGTTGCTGCTGTTGAATCTGCGGCAGCAGGACATGCTCTGTCGGTTTGCCCGCGACCGTATGGTCGTTCTGTTGCCGGAAACGACCCCGGCTACTGCTTTTACGATTGCATCCGAGCTGCAGCAGGCTGTTGAGCATTTCAGTTTCCGGGCGGCGGGTGACGGCGCGCGGATACCGTTGCGTCTGGATGTCGGGATTGCTGTCCGTCAGGCTGCAGACTCGCCTGACAGTCTGATGGAGCGGGGTCACGAAGCATTGGCACGTGCCTCATTGGGCAATGGCTTGAGTCTGGTGTCCTGACGGTGACACGTCACGCACGACACAAGTGGCTTAGCCGGGAAGACAAATACCTGTCCGCTGGCTATCCACTTGCGCAGCTGCTTGATCTGATACCTGCGGACGATGTTGCTCTGCACAGAGTGCTCCGTGGTAGTGGAATATTTCCTGACGATCTGATGAATCCGGCCTGTCTTATCAGCGTTCGTCAGGTACATGCCGTCGTCCGGAATATGCGGGCGCTTTATGAGCGTCATGAGACGGCTCAGCGTTGGGGTAATCGACTGTGGCCTGGATACAGTGGTGCTCTCAGTCAGGCACTGGCGGCCAGTCCGGATCTTGGAGCGTTTCTGAAAACTCTGAGCCTGGGGCGTTTTTTTCTTTGCCCCGGAGTCAGTCCTGTGGTCCGACTGAATGGCGATTACTGCCTGCTTTACTGGCGGCATCTGAGTGGGTCAGACAGGTCGGTCTGTGACTACCTTGCTGCAGTGTTTTCAACGGCTCTGATGGCGGTGTTACGCGAGAACTGTGAGGGCATTGCTGATCGCGTACTTTGTCTGGTCCGGAGTCGTGAGCGGTCTCTGGCTGATCCGCTGAGGGTATATCTGGGTTGCCCTGTGGTGACCGGAGCGGCGGCTGATGCTTTGATATTTCCACGCTCGTTGCTGAATCAGCCCTGGAAGAATGGTTCGCGACGCCTTTTTGAGTCCGGGCTGTCGCAGGCTGTCAGCCGCCTTAACGAACTGCCGGCTGCGACCTTTCCGGAGGCCGTCGCTGCATTTTTTGATGAGCAGTTACCGCAGTCTGTCTCGTTGCAGTCGGTCGCCGGACACTTTGATCTGAGCCCGGCGTCAGTGAAGCGCTATCTGAGGGGAGAGGGACTGGGGCTGCAAGACTTACAGGACACTGCAAGGTTGCGCTTTTCGCTCGAAAGTATGCTCATAGATGAGAGTAGTAACGAAGACATCGCCCGCACACTTGGTATGGGCGATGGTACTAACTTCCGGCGCGCGTTCAGGCGCTGGACCGGTCAGTATCCCGGTGAACTCAGAGAGCGCCTGAGGGGCGTTACTCTTCCCCGAACAGAGCGCAGTCGATCAGATCACACAGGCAGTGAATTACTACCAGGTGCACTTCCTGAATACGGGCG